>JACCDJ010929039.1_pt1 | contig 10217 bp, 8 predicted proteins | sample 7444481 | NCBI WGS metagenome assembly JACCDJ01 (sample SAMN15323435, study PRJNA562643) | freshwater metagenome | isolation source: river surface water | place: USA:Blue River Watershed | collected 2017-08-15 | reverse complement strand
GATTTCGGCAAACTGGTTCCGGTCCTGCACCGGCTGCGTCAGCGACCGGGCGCGGGTCAGGCCGGTGAAATCCTTGAGCTTCAGCTTCAGCGTTACCGTCCGCCCTTCGGCCTGGCTGCGCTCGATCCGGTCCCAGCACAGGCCGACAATCCGCTCCAGCTGCTCCCGCATGGCCGCGCCGGAGGATATGTCATGATCAAAGGTGCGTTCGGCCCCGACCGATTTGCGCGCCCGGTCTGCCTTGACCCGGCGCAGGTCGATGCCCCGCGCGGCGCGGTAAAGGTATTCGGCCTGGCTGCCGAAGTGTTCGCGTAGGAAGTGGATGTCCTTGGCCGCCAGATCGGCTCCGGTTTCGATCCCCAATTCCTTCATTCGCTCCGCGCCGCGCGGGCCGATGCCGTGGAACCGCCGGACCGGCATGGCCGCAACAAAGGCGCCACCCTCCTCAGGGCGGACCACGCACAGGCCATCGGGTTTGTTCTGATCGCTCGCCAGTTTGGCGATGAACTTGTTGTAAGACACGCCGGCGCTGGCGGTCAGCCCGGTCTCGGCCTTGATCCGTTCCCGGATCAGTTCGGCAATCCGCGTGGCAGAGCCGATGCCTTTTACGTCGGCGGTCACATCGAGGTAGGCCTCGTCCAGTGAGAGCGGCTCGACCAGTGGGGTATAGTCGCAGAAGATGTCGCGGATCTGGTGTGAGATCGCGGTGTAAACTGGAAAGCGTGGCCGCACGAAGATCAACTGCGGGCACAGCCGCTTGGCCGTGATCGATGGCATGGCTGATCGGCAGCCAAACTTGCGCGCTTCATAGGAACAGGTGGTCAGCACCCCGCGTGGCCCGTCACCACCCACGGCCACCGGCTTGCCGCGCAGCTTGGGATCATCGCGCTGTTCGACGCTGGCGTAAAAGGCGTCCATGTCGACATGGATGATCTTGCGCAGTCCCTGCCCGGGCGCGTCGTCAAAATCAGCCTCATCGGCGGAATCGGTCATGCTTGCCGCCTTACCCATGCGAATTCAGTCTGGCCAGCACGGGCGGAACAGGCCAAGGGCAAGCCATGCCAGCAGTGAGTCCCCCTGTCCCCGGTGCAAGGCTGGGCGAGCGCGAATTTGTTGCGCTGATGGCCATGATCATGGCCTTGCAGGCACTGTGTATCGATTCGATGCTGCCGGCGCTGGGCATTATTGCCCGCGATATGGGGATCAGTGATCCCAACGAGCGGCAGTTGGTGGTCGGTGTCTACTTGATCGCCTCGGGCATCGGCGCGCTGTTTCCCGGGGCCCTGGCGGATCGGTTTGGACGGCGGCCAGTGCTGTTCTTCTGCCTCTTGGCCTATGTCTCACTGTCGGTCGCCTGCGCGCTGGTGATGGACTTCCACGCCATGCTCGTGCTGCGGGCATCACAGGCGCTGGCCACGGCGGGTCTGTCGGTGCTGCCCAATGCGATTATCCGGGATCGCTTCTCGGGTGATCGCATGGCCCGCGCGCAATCGACCGTCGCGGTGATCTTCATGATCGTGCCGATGGCGGCGCCCAGCTTTGGCCAGGCCGTCTTGGCGGTGGCCAGTTGGCGCTGGATTTTCGGCGGCATGGCGCTGCTGGGTGCGGCCGTTTGGCTCTGGGCCTGGCTGCGCCTGCCGGAAACGCTTGATCCGGCCAACCGGCAGTCGGTTGCGCCGCGCGTGATCCTTGCCAACATGCGGACCACGGCGACCAACCGGGCCTCGATGGGCTATGTCATTGGCGCCTCGCTGCTGGTTGCGGGCCTGTTCGGCTATATCAATTCAGCCCAGCAACTGGTGGCCGAGCACTTTGGCGCTGGTACAACCTTTCCGCTGATCTTCGCGCTGATGGCGGGGGGCATGGCGGTCGCCAATTTCTTCAACTCGCGGATTGTGGAGCGGTTTGGGGCGCGGCGTGTTTCGCACACGGCGTTGCTGGCCTTCATCGCGGTCAGTTCGGTGCAGGTCTATCTTTCGCACCAACCGCACCAGACGCTGTGGCAATTCGTTCCGGTGATGGGGCTCAACATGTGCCTGATGGGCTTTCTGGGCGCCAATTTCGGCTCGATCGCCTTGCAGCCTTTTGCCCGGATTGCCGGGGCGGCGAGTTCGTTCCAGATGTTCGTGCGGATGGCGGTGGCGGCCAGCCTTGGCGCGCTGATCGGCCAGGCCTTTGATGGCACGGCCCGGCCGCTCGCCTGGGCCTTGCTGGCGGGTGGCCTTACCGCGCTGGGACTGGTGCTGTACAGCGAACAGGGCCGCCTGTTCCGGCGCCTGACCCCGCCCGGGGTGGTGCGGCCCGTCGCGAACCCGGATGTGCGATAGGATGACGATGCAGTTCGACTTGGCAGTAATTGGCGGCGGTGTGAACGGCGCGGGGATCGCCCGCGATGCGGCGGGGCGCGGCGCGAAGGTGTTGTTGCTGGAGGCTGGTGACCTGGCCCAGGGCACCTCGTCCGCCTCGACCAAGCTGGTCCACGGTGGGCTGCGCTATCTGGAGCATTATGAATTCGCGCTGGTCCGCGAAGCCCTGACCGAGCGTGAGGCGCTGTGGGGGATTGCGCCGCATATCATCCACTCGCTGCGCTTCGTTCTGCCGCACGTAAAGGGCCTGCGCCCGCGCTGGCTGCTGCGGCTGGGCCTGTTTCTTTATGATCACATCGGCGGCCGCAAGCACCTCCCCGCGACCCGCTCGATCGACCTGCACCGTCACCCGGCCGGCGCCCCGCTCAAGGCGGAATTCGGTCCCGCCTTCGAATATTCGGATGGCTGGGTCGATGATGCCCGCCTGGTCGTGCTCAACGCGCTCGATGCCGCCGCGCACGGCGCCGAGGTCCGCCCCCGCACCCCGCTGACTGCCGCGCGCCGGATCGAGGGCGGCTGGGCGCTTGAGACTCCGGCTGGCCAGTTCACCGCCAGCGCGCTGGTCAATGCGGCTGGTCCGGCGGTGCTCAAGGTCGATGGCCTGGTTGGCGAAACACCCGAATACGGGATGCGGCTGGTGCGCGGCTCGCACATCGTGGTGCGCAAGCTGTTCGATCACCCCTATGCCTATTTCTTCCAGCTGGCAGACGGACGAATCTTCTTTGCCATCCCGTATGAACGCGATTTCACCCTGATCGGCACGACCGACCGCGATCACACCCCCGGCGAACCGATCATCGCCAGCGAAGAGGAGATCGCCTACCTCTGCGAAGGAACGAACGGGTACTTCAAGACCGCGATCACCCCGGCCGATGTCGTCTGGACCTATTCCGGGGTCAGGCCGCTGGTCGATGACGGATCGGGCAAGCCCGAAGCCGCCACCCGCGGCTACCGGCTTGACCTGTCAGAGCAGGGCTCCGGGGCACCCCTGCTCAGCGTCTATGGCGGCAAGATCACCACCTATCGCCACCTTGCCGAAGAGGCGGTCGACCTGCTGACCGGGCGTCTGCCGGCGCTTTCCGGCAAGGCCTGGACCAAGAGCGAGCCTCTGCCCGGCGGTGACTTCCCGCTTCATGGGCTTGATGCCCTTAAGGACACTCTCGCTGCCCGTTACCCCTTCCTCGATGCCGCTACGGTTGACCGGATTGCCCGCGCCTATGGCACCCGGGCCGAGCGCTGGCTGAACGGCGCGGAAGGCTGGCAGGCGCTCGGCAAAAGCTTCGGCGCCGGGCTGACTGCGGCGGAAGTCGATTTCCTGCGCGACCAGGAATGGGCCGCCAGCGCCGAAGACATCCTCTGGCGCCGGACCAAGCTGGGCCTCAGGCTGAGCGCAGCAGAGCAGAAGGAATTGGCGGACTACCTGTCGCGCTGATCGGCCCCCAGCCGCCGCCAGGCCAGCTCCGCGAACTCGCACAGCAAAGGCCGGGTATCGCGCGGGTCGATAATGTCTTCAACATTGAACCGCTCGGCGCTGCGGAAGGGAGAGGTGACCTTGGCCAGCCGTGCCCGGATCGCCTCCAGCTCCGCCGCCGGGTCCTCGGCCGCCTCGATCTCGCTCTTATAGGCCACTTCCAGCCCACCCGCGATTGGCAGACTGCCCCAGTCGCCCGAGGGCCAGCAATAGCGGTACTGATAGGTATCGGCGTTCGACATCGCGCTGCCGGCGATGCCATAGGCGCGGCGCATGACGATTGAGGCCAGCGGCACGGTCGCCTTGTAAATCGCGTTCATCGCCTGAACGCCATAGCGGATCGTTCCCGCAATCTCCGCTTCGCGCCCGATCATGAAGCCGGGGTTGTCGACCAGGTGGACGATCGGGAGGCGGAACAGGTCGGCCAGCTTGACGAAGCGTTCAACCTTCTCGCTGGTCTTGGCATCCCATGACCCGCCCAGGAAGCTCGGGTCGTTGGCCAGCACCATCACCGGCCAGCCATCCAGCCGGGCCAGGGCCGTGATCGCGGCGCGGCCCCACATCCGGCCAATCTCGAACACGGTGCCCTTGTCAAACACCAGGTCCATCGCCCGGCGCATCGAATAGACTTCCTTGTCGCCGCGCGGAACCAGGCTGAGCAGCGCCTGTTCGCGGCGATCAGCCCGGTCACCGGTCTCGATCCGCTGCGCGGTCTGGCCGACATATTCAGGCATGAACGACAGGAAATGGCGCGCCCGGGCAAAGGCTTCAGCCTCGCTGGCAACCTCATCGTCGACCACGCCATTGCGGGTATGGATTGATGAGCCGCCCAGGGCTTCCTTGGCTTGCTCGTGATCCGTCGAACCTTCGTCTTTCCAGGCGCTGCCCATGGCATCGACCACGGCCGGGCCAGCCGCGAAGATCTGGCTCAGGCCGCGCACCATGACTGAATAGTGGCTCGCCGCGATCCGCGCCGCGCCCAGGCCCGCCGTGGGCCCCAGGGCCAGGGCGACAACCGGCACGGTATCGAGGTTCTTCACCACCTCGCCCCACATGTGGACCGCGGGAATGTAAGTCGCCCCGATCATCTCGAGCGTCTTGACCGAACCGCCGCCGCCGGTGCCGTCGATCATCCGGATGATCGGCAGCTTCAGCTCGTGGGCCATCTTTTCGGCCTGTTCCATCTTGCGGCCGATCCCGGCATCCGCCGCCCCGCCGCGGATGGTGAAATCGTCGGCCGTGGCAACGACCGGACGGCCATTGATCGTGGCCTTGCCGAACAGGAACGGGGCGGGCAGCACGCCAGTCAGGTTGCCATCGGCATCATAGGCACCCTTGCCGGCGATCTTGCCGATTTCGCGGAACGAGCCGGGATCAACCAGTGCCGCCAACCGCGCCCGGGCGTCCATCTTGCCGCGGCCATGCTGCCGGGCAACCTTGTCCGGACCGCCCATTTGCTCGGCCAGCGCCTCGCGGGCGCGCAGCTCTTCCAGTTCCTTGGCCCAGCTCATCGGGTTGTGCCTCTCCTCGGCCGCTTGCCGGGCCTTGCTCTCGCCCTATCGCTAAGGCCTGTGGTCGGGTGCTGCAATGCCCCTTGCGCTTGCCCCCGCCCGACACTAGAGCGACGCGCAAACCTTCTACCCACATTTCCCACGGGGCACGATTGATGGACGACCGTTTCAACACCATCGCTGGCTGGACGCTTTTCTCGGGCGTTGTTGCGCTTGGTCTCGCTTCGGTGAGCAGCCACTACTTCCGCGCGACCAAGGAAAACCGCCCTGAGAAGATGGGCTATGAGATCGAAGGCGTGGTGCAGGAAGGCGAAGGCGGCGCCGCTGCTGTGCCGCTGGAAACCCTGCTGGCCAGCGCCGATGCGGCCAAGGGCGAAGCAACCTTCAAGAAGTGCGCCTCGTGCCACACGATCAACGCTGGCGGCGCCAACGGGATCGGTCCGAACCTGCACGGTGTGCTTGGTGAGGCCGTCGCAGTTGGCCGCGGCGGGTTTGCCTTCTCGGACGCGTTGAAGTCGCACGGCGGTAAGTGGGATTGGGCGACGATGGACGCCTGGCTCAAGAACCCCAAGGCCTTTGCCGCTGGCACCAAGATGAGCTTTGCCGGGATCGGCGACGCGGCTGAGCGCGCCAACCTGCTGGTTTACCTGAACGCCCAAGGTTCGAACCTGCCGCTGCCGGCTGCTCCGGCCGCCCCCGCTGCTGATGCAGCCGCTGCGCCGGCCGAAGGCGCCGCCGCCGCTCCGGCTGCGGAGCCTGCCAAGAAGTAAGCTTCACCCGCAAGGGTGGGAAAAGAGGGCGGCGGTCTTTTTGGGCCTGCCGCCCTTTTTCTATCCCTTGAAGCCCTGGGCGATAACGTACCATTCGGACGAGTCCTTTCGGCTCGCTGGCGGCTTGGCATGCTTCACGCTGGTGAAATGGCGCTTGAGCAGGCTGAGCAGGTCGGTGTCGGTCCCGCCAGCCAGCACCTTGGCGACAAAGGCGCCGCCCGGTGCAAGATTCTCGATCGCGAAATGGGCGGCCGTTTCAACCAGACCCATCGTCCGCAGGTGATCAGTGGCCTTGTGGCCGACGGTGTTGGCCGCCATGTCTGAGATCACCAGATCAGGGGACCCGCCCAGCGCCTCGATCAACAGGTCGGGCGCGGCATCGTCCATGAAATCCATCTGGAACAGGGTCACCCCTTCCAGCGGCTCGGTCGGCAAGAGGTCGATCCCGACCACTGCGGCCTTGGGCGCCTGTTTGCGCACCACCTGGCTCCAGCCGCCCGGTGCCACGCCCAGATCGACCACCCGCTTGGCATTTTTCAGCAGAGCATACTTCTGGTCGAGCTCGATCAGCTTGAACGCCGCGCGGCTGCGCCAGCCGGCATCTTTCGCGGCCTTCACGTAGGGGTCGTTAAGTTGCCGGGTCAGCCAGCGCGTCGAACTGGCCGTGCGCCGCTTCGCAGTCTTGAGCCGTTCGCCGGCGGGGCGGCCTGAACGGCTCATCGTGAAAGTCCTTCCCGCTTGGTGCGGCGAATGTTGGCGCGGGTACGTTCCGCCATGCCTTCGGAGGCCATCAGGCTGCGCAGGATGCCCTCGCGGATGCCGCGGTCAGCCACGCCTAGCCGATCGGCCGGCCAGAGGTCGAGGATTGTTTCAAGGATCGCGCATCCCGCCACCACCAGGTCAGCCCGTTCCCGTCCGATGCAGGCCAGTTCGCGCCGCGCCGGGATCGGCATGGCCGAAAGGCGTTCCGAAATCCCCCGCATCGCTTCCGCCGGGACAATCAGTCCATCGACCGCACGGCGATCGTATTGCGGCAGTTCGAGGTGCAGGCTGGCCAAGGTTGTGACCGTGCCGCTGGTCCCAAGCAGGCGCAGCGGTCGTGTCGGATCGCGCTGTTCAAGGGTTGGCTGCAGGCGTTCTGCGAACGGAGCCAGGCTTTCGCGCACCCGCCTGCGCATGTCGGCATACCGGGCAGCGCGTCCGTCGGCGTCGAGCGGTTCGATGCCGCAGGTTTCGGTTAGCGAGACGACGCCCCAAGGGACGCTCATCCAGTCGACGATCCGGGGCAAGGGCGCGCCATCTTGTTCGACCAGGACGAGCTCGGTCGATCCTCCACCAATATCGAAGATGATGGCCGGACCATCGCCCTGTTCCAGCAGGATATGGCAGCCAAGCACGGCCAGCCGCGCCTCTTCCTTCGCGCTGATGATGTCCAGAGCGATGCCGGTTTCGCGCCGCACCCGCTCGATGAATTCGGCGCCATTCTCAGCCCGGCGACAGGCTTCCGTGGCGACTGAGCGTGCAAGATGCACCCGGCGGCGCTTCAGCTTTTCGGCGCAAACCTGCAGCGCGCCGAGCGCGCGGTCCATGGCTGCTTCGCTCAGCCGGCCAGATCCGGCCAACCCCTCACCCAAGCGCACGACCCGACTGAAGGCATCGACCACCACGAAGTTCTCGCCCTGCGGGCGCGCAATCAGTAGCCGGCAATTGTTGGTGCCCAGGTCAATCGCGGCAAAGCTTTGCCGTTGATAGGATGCTGCTTCACGCCCGCCGGGTAGCGGGTCGATTCGTCCGGGTCGGCCGTCCGACCGGCGGGATGGCTTGGCGGGAACGGTTTCGGCAGGGATGGGCGCGTCGCGCTGGTCCTGTCCGGGTTCGAACCCCTGTCGTGCCTCCTCGCGCATGGCCGGCGGAAACTTTTCCGCCATAACAATCACACTCTTATCATTATCCCGCCTGGTCAGCGGGTACCTGATCCCATGCTAGCCCGAGGTTGCCGTAAGGGCAAGTGCAGCCGCTTGACGCGGGCGCATCGTCCGCCTAGAGGACCGCCCTCGTTGCCCGATCCTCTAATGGTAAGAGAGCGGACTCTGACTCCGTCAATCAAGGTTCGAATCCTTGTCGGGCATCCAAACTTTCGCTGAAATATCCGGCCCGCGCTCTGCAACCGAGCGGCGGGCCGAACTGTTTTTGGGCTTGGCAAGTGCCTCGCCACAAAGGACAAACGTCTGATGACCGAAACACCCGACAAGCGACTCAATCGCCGCCGCTTCTACAAGGCCGAACAGGAAGCCTCGTTCGTCGAATCGCACATCGCGGCCACCCCGCAAACCCGCAGCCCGGCCTACAAGCTGGCATTCCGCGACACCGATTTCCTGCTGCGCGAGGAATTGCGTCCGGTCCGCTTCCAGCTGGAACTGCTGAAGTGCGAAATGATGCTGGACGAGGCCGGGATCGGATCGACCCTAGTCTGTTACGGCTCGGCCCGCATCCCAGCGCCCGAAGCGGCCGAAGCGGCATTGAATGCCGCAACCACGCCTGAACGCAAGGCGGTGGTCGAGCGGCTGGTCGCCAAGTCGAAGTATTATGATGAAGCCCGCAAGCTGGGCCGGATCGCCAGCGAATGCGGGATCGTCGAACAGGGCATGCGCCAGTTCGTGGTCTGCTCAGGCGGAGGTCCATCGATCATGGAAGCGGCGAACCGCGGGGCGGTGGACGTTGGCGCCGATACGATCGGCCTGAACATCGTCCTGCCGCATGAGCAGGCACCCAACCAGTATGTCACGCCCGAGCTGGCCTTTCAGTTCCACTACTTCGCGCTGCGCAAAATGCACTTCCTGCTGCGCGCGCGCGCCGTCGCCGTGTTCCCGGGCGGGTTCGGCACGCTGGATGAATTCATGGAGCTGCTGACGCTGATTCAGACCGGCAAGATGAAGCCGATCCCGATCCTGCTGTTCGGGGCCGAATTCTGGAACAAGGTGATCAACTTCCAGGCCCTGGCCGAGGAAGGCGTAATCAATTTTGAGGACCTCAACCTGTTCCACTGGGTGGAAACGGCCGAAGAAGCCTGGGCCAAGATCGCCGAGTTTTACGAGCTCGATTGAACGGCCTGGTGGCCCAGCGGTCCACTGCCTGCACCAAAGCCGGGGGCTGCTTCCAAAGCGGCCCGGACGAAGGCCCGCCCCTGTTCGACCGCCGATAGGAGATCGAGCCCGGCCCCGAGGCCCCAGGCAATCGCGCTTGAAAGGGTGCAGCCGGTACCGTGGGTGTGCCCGGTAACGATGCGCGGCGCGGACAAGACCTTTGGCGCCTGGCCCGGCAGGACCAGCACATCCTCAACCGTCGCCCCTTCGGCATCGCCCCCCTTGGCCAGGTAGGCGACACCGCGGGCTGCCATGGCATCCGGTCCGCCCAGGGCAGCCAGCTCGGGCACGTTGGGCGTAGTCAGGCTGGCCAGCTTCATCAGGCGTTCGAAACCGGCGATTGTCGCTGCATCGGCCAGAACCGATCCGCTGGTGGCGATCATCACCGGATCGAACACCACCGGCACGGCAAGCTGTTCAAGCCGATCCGCCACCACAGCCGCGATGTCCGGGGAACCCAGCATGCCGATCTTGACCGCATCGACGCCGATGTCGCTGACGCAGGCGTCGATCTGGGCGGCAACCATTGCCGGCGAAAGCGCCTCGACCATAGTCACGCCCAGCGTGTTCTGCGCAGTGACCGCGGTGATCGCGGTCATGGCATAGCCACCCAGCATGGTCACGGTCTTGATGTCGGCCTGGATCCCTGCGCCGCCCGATGAATCGGAGCCGGCAATTGAGAGGATGCGGGGGGGCTTTGTCATGATCCGGGGCTAGCCTGGCGCAAGGGCTTCGACAAGCTCAGCCCGAGCGGGCGGGGAGGGAGCGTGGGCTGTGCCCGCTCACCCTGAGCCTGTCGAAGGGTGGCTGCACTAGCCCTTGAACTTCCGCTTCGTGCTGGGCGGATGCTTGGCGTGGAGCGCCTTGGCCCGGGTCGGTCGGTCCATCAGTTCGCCGCCGCAATTGGGGCAGCGCTCATCCAGTCCGTCGGCGCATTCGGTACAGAAGGTGCACTC
>JACCDJ010352222.1_pt1 | contig 10218 bp, 13 predicted proteins | sample 7444481 | NCBI WGS metagenome assembly JACCDJ01 (sample SAMN15323435, study PRJNA562643) | freshwater metagenome | isolation source: river surface water | place: USA:Blue River Watershed | collected 2017-08-15 | reverse complement strand
ATACGATCGCTCCATGCTGTCTGCAGTTTTCAATAACCGTTTAAAAATCGGTATGAAGTTGCAAACTGATCCCACCATTATTTATGGTTTAGGCGACCGATTTGATGGCGATATTAGGAAAAAAGACTTATTAAAGGATGGTCCCTACAATACCTATACAAGGTATGGATTGCCACCCACGCCGATCGCCATGCCTGGTAAAGATGCGCTTTTAGCTACGGTGAAGCCAGCAGACTCAAAGGCGCTTTATTTTGTTGCTAAAGGGGATGGCAGAAGTGCCTTTTCAGACTCACTTGTAGAGCATAATCAAGCAGTTCAAAAGTACCAACTCAAAAAATAGCCCGGAAACTCCTTATGTCTTTATTGAATCAGTCTGCCAACCAACCAGGTTTCTTTATCACTTTTGAGGGTATTGATGGTGCGGGTAAGAGTACTCACATTCAGGCATTTGCTGATGAAATAGCTAAGAAGTATCCAGAGAAGATGGTGGTTTTAACCCGTGAGCCTGGCGGCACTGAGTTGGGTGAAAAATTACGTGAGCTACTGTTACACCACCCCATGCATCTAGAGACTGAGGCTTTATTGATGTTTGCAGCTCGTCGTGAGCATCTTGCAACCGTGATTGAGCCAGCGCTTCATGCGGGACATATCGTGATTTCTGATCGATTCACAGACGCTAGTTTCGCCTATCAAGGTGGCGGTCGAGGTTTGGATCTTGCTAAGCTGTACGAGCTAGAGGTTTGGGTTCAAATGCGTCATAAGAGCTCAGGCGGGGTAGAGCAACGACACATCTTGCAACCAGATTTAACCTTCCTTTTTGATTTGCCGAGTGCAACGGCTGAGGCACGCCGAAGTGCAGCTAGAGAGCCAGATAAGTTTGAGTTATTAAATACCGATTTTTTTGAGAATGTCCGTCAAGAATATCTCAGAAGAGCCTCTGATGATCCAGTAAGATTTAGAGTCATAGACGCTCAGCACAGCAAAGAGTCTATCTGGAAAAAGCTTCAAGAAATAGCTTTAACTATATGATTAATATTGATATTTTATCAATAGCTTTTAACTATTGAGCAGTTTATTAAAAATACCTATGAGTAATGAGTTGTATCCATGGTTCACAAAGGCTTGGTCCGAAATTCAATTGGACCGGATGCCTCATGCCATCATGATCCATGGACAACCTGGTATTGGAAAGTTTGATTTTGCTTTGCATTTAGCCAAAGCATTACTTTGTGAAAACACATCATCCGCTAAGCCATGTTGCCAATGTGAGGCATGTCATTGGTTTGATACTGGCAACCATCCAGACTTTTTGGGAGTGGTTCCTGAAGATCAATTGAATCTATTACCTCATGAAGCGATTGATGGATCTGATCAAAACGACGAGAAACCCAAAAAAGGGAAGAAAAAGGCTGAAGACGATGGTGATAAAGCCGATAAAAAAGCCAGCTCTTTCATCAAAGTCGATCAAGTCAGGGATGCTCTTGAAGGTATCAATACAGCGCCACATCGTGGCATTCAACGTGTCGTTTTAATCAACCCCGTTGAAACACTTCAAGCTGTATCAGCTAATACGCTCCTTAAAACGCTAGAAGAACCGCCTGAGAGCACACTGTTTATCTTGGTGAGCGATCGTCTAGATCGCGTTTTGCCAACCATTCGGTCTCGTTGTAGATTGGTTGCACTTCCAAGACCTCAGAGTGATCAAGCCGTGAGTTGGCTCAAAGGGCAGTTAGCTTCTCAAAGCATGAATGCTCATGAGTCTGATATCGAAGAGGTTCTAAGCCAGATGGGTGGGGCGGTGATGGATGCTCTTGATCATCTATCTGGTGCCAAAGAAGATTCCGCCAACCTCTCACCAATGATGTTAAAAGCATTAGCTGAGGGTGCCAAGGTCAATTGGTTAGGCATCGCTGAAAATACTTATAAAGCACCAATGCCGGAATTCTTAGTCATCTTTGAACGCTGGATTGCTGATTTGTTGAGCACTCAACAATCGGGGCATGTGCGTTATTACCCCACCATGAAATCAGAGTTGGAACGTTGCGCCAAGGTCGCAAACCCCAATAAATTAGCCGATTTCTGGAAAGTCCTTTTAGATGCTAGACGTCATGAACTTCATGCATTAGCGCAAAGAGTTCAGATGGAAGCCTTGTTTATTCGTTATCAAGACATTTTTAAAGCTTAAATACTTACTCTATTAGAGATCAGATATGTTTGTTGATTCCCATTGCCATCTTGATTTTCCGGAATATGCCGGACAAGTTGATAGTCTCTTAGCTCGCATGAGTGAGGCAGGGGTGCAAAACGCCATGTGCATTTCTGTTGATATGCCTGATTTTCCGAACGTATTAGCTCTTGCTGAAGCGCATCCTCAGCTCTTTGCCACCGTTGGAGTTCATCCAGATTACGAAGATACGCCTGAGCCCACCGTTGATGAACTCGTTCAATTAGCAAAACATCCCAAAATTCTAGCGATTGGTGAGACAGGTCTTGATTACTATCGCATGGGCGATCGAACTTATGAGCAAATGGAATGGCAGCGTCAACGATTCAGAACCCATATTCAGGCAGCTATTCAAGCTGGTAAGCCGCTCGTGATTCATACCCGCTCATCATCTGACGATACGATCAGAATCATGAAAGAAGAGGGGGCTAGCCAAGTCGCAGGGGTTATGCACTGTTTTACAGAAAGCTGGGATGTTGCCAAGGCTGCAATTGATCAGGGTTTTTATATCTCTTTTTCGGGGATTGTGACCTTTAAAAGCGCCAAAGATCTTCAGGAAACCTGCAAAAAAGTGCCATTAGATCGTATGTTGATAGAAACAGATTCACCATTTTTGGCACCAATCCCGCACCGCGGCAAGACTAATGAGCCTGCTTGGGTTTCTCATGTGGCGCAATTTATTGCTGATTTACGTGGCATTTCGGTTGAACAAGTGGGTCAACAGACTACTCAAAACTTTAAATCTTTATTTAAAGCCCCTATTTAAGAAGCTAGAAAATAATGCAAGTTAATCCATTAAGCTATTGTTTTTATTGTTTTTTATCAGCAGCCATCGTGCTTTCTGGCGTTTCAACATCAAGTACTGCACAATCCACTTCTCAACAGCAGTCCTTGATGGATGAGTTTATTCGTGACGTCAAACTCAATAATGTGAGGGGTGTTAAGAAGGCGCTTGATACTGGCATGAGCCCTAACGTATCAGATTCTCGCGGGAACTCAGTACTGTCCCTAGCTATTACAGAGAAATCCATCGATGTCGCTAAATTATTGATTAATTCGCCATCCATCGACCTTGAACGCCCAAGTTTGGCTGGCGAAACGCCGCTGATGATGGCTTCGTACCATGGTTTGTTAGACATCGTTAAATATCTGGTGGATCAGCGTTCTGTTGAGATCAACCATCCGGGCTGGTGTGCATTGCATTACGCAGCAACCAATGGTCATGAACCGATTGTTAGATTCTTGCTTGATAAAGGTGCTTATGTTGATCCTGAGAGTCCCAATGGCACAACAGCTCTCATGATGGCAGCTCGTGGCGGTCATATCAACATTGTTAAGTTGTTACTAGATCGTGGAGCAGATCTTTCTATTCATAATCAACTGAATATGACTGCGATTGATTTTGCTGCTGATAATAATCAAGCTGAAATAGCATCAGGGCTTAAATCTAGATGGTTGAAGCTCTATAAAGAACCTTACCCTGATAGACATTAATTACGCATAATCATTATTATGTTAAATAAGATATATGGTGAGTTTGAAGATTTATACAAAAATGCTATTTATGTCGCTTTGAGCTCTCCTTCTATCAGATTCCAAATTGGTAGCCACTCTGATGAATTAACCAAATTATTAAGAAGACATCGATCTACGCAAGCAACGTTGATCACTGCATGTAATCCAATGGGAATAAAAACCACTGAGGATGCTAATCAAGGGCGAATGACTGATCTGAGAGTAGAGATTGAATCTCTAAACCTGCCCTTTTACCCAGCGTATGGAGCCAGCCCAGACGAATCATGGAAAGAAGAAAGCTTTTTAGTCTTGGGTCTTGATCAGAGCGCAGCCATAGCAATGGGTCATAAATACCAGCAAAATGCCATCGCATGGATTGAAGAAAGCAGAAATCCATCATTGCTCTGGATGAATACATTGAATTAATCAAGGAAAGTTAGATATGCAGATACTTCACACCATGCTCAGAGTGGGCAACTTAGAGAGATCCATTAAGTTCTACACAGAAATCATGGGAATGAATCTTCTAAGAACCACAGAAAGACCTGGTCAAGAGTATTCACTGGCATTTGTTGGGTATGAACAAGGCAATATCTCTGGTCATGCTGAAATAGAACTCACCTATAACCACGGCGTTGAATCTTATGAGATGGGGACAGCCTATGGACATATAGCCATAGGCGTCAAAGATATCTACAAAACCTGTGAAGATATCAAAGTCGCTGGTGGACAAGTTACTAGAGAAGCAGGTCCAGTGAAAGGTGGTAATACACTCATTGCCTTTGTACAAGATCCTGATGGCTACAAGATCGAGTTAATCCAAAAGTAAAATTAACAAACCGCCCTTTTGATTTTCTTTTCCTTATCTTTGCGCTCTTTTTCTTCCTCTGCAGTCTCCTGCAAGAGATCAGAAACTACTTCTTCCATCCGGATATTATCTTTAGGACAAATGGGGGCTCCCATGGTTGCCCATTTCTTAAGAAGGCTCACCTCATACCCACATTGACCACACTTAGCTTTGGCACGCTGAGTGTTGTTTGCTCTCGGAGGGGGAAAAACAATCGCTTTATGTGGATACTGCCCTAACCTCTCTGCAACCATCATTAATCTAACCTTAAGCTCCTCAGTGGCATGCGCACTTCGGGCCGGTCCTTCAAGACCCACGCATTGAGCAATTTCCTTAAAGTCTTGACCATGACCACTATGGCAATCATCAATAGCATGGCATAGCTCATGCACGAGCGTATCTAGAACTTCTACAGAATCTTCTAATTTAGGGGAGATAAAGATCTCATTCACCATATCCCCAGAGCGCTCTTTAGGCCAGCATTGTCCAAGAGTAGTTCTTGGGCTACTAGACGCAGGCCAACCACATGAGACTTTAACGGGAGGAATTGCAAAACCTGCTTTGGAGAACGTTGGCTCCAGAGCATGGACAGCAGCCTGAAGCCAGGATTCACGTGTTGTGTGTGATTGCGCTATATTGTTAGACATGTTCTCTCAAAAAATATCTGTTTACTTACTCATACTCTTCACATCACTTGGCTTAACAGCTTGTGATAGAAACGATTATGTTACTTGGCATTGCAAAATAGATCTCAATCAAGCTGATGAGAAACCTCTCACCATGATTTTAGAAGGTTCAAGTATGAAACTTCAGGACAAGACCTATTCCTATTGTGGCAGCTTAGGAACGATCAGTTATTTTGATCTAAACTGTTCTGGTTCCGCTGCTCAATCTGCTATTAGTTTTATTCCTAAAACAGGTATCTTGAAACGCAGTGATCAAATACTCCATTGCACTTCCTTATGACAAAACCATCCAATCCTGACTCCAATACCCACTCATCACTATCAGTTAATGATGAAGATTCTGACTCTCCATGCATTGGCATATGCTCAACGCTTTTTGACGATGTCTGTCAGGGCTGCGGAAGAACTGCCTTGGAAGTATGTAACTGGGTATTTATGAGTTCCGAGGAAAAGCAAGCCGTGTGGGCTCGCATTACCTCAGAAGCTACAGCTATGCGCTTTACGCGCAAAGACTAGCCCTCAAGTGATTGACTAGCTAAGTATTCTTCGTAGCTGCCCTCAAAATCAGTCACTGTTCCATCATGTCTGATTTCAAGAATACGCGTCGCAAGACCTGTAATGAACTCACGATCGTGAGAAACGAAAATCACTGTGCCATCATACTTTTCCAATGATGTCTGAAGACTCTCAATCGATTCCATATCCATGTGATTGGTTGGTTCATCCATGGCGAGGACATTATGTCTTTGAAGCATTAATTTGCCCCAAATCATTCGACCCTTCTCACCACCAGAGATCACACGAACAGATTTTCCAATTTCATTACCTGAGAACAGTAAACGACCTAGGGTTCCGCGGATGACTTGATCATCATCACCAGGCTTGCCCCACTGCCCCATCCATTCCAGCAATGTCATATCTTGTGGAAAGCACTCACTGGTATCTTGCGGCATATAGCCAACATCTGCATTCTCGGACCACTTCACGCTTCCTGTATCAGCCGCAATACCACCAAATTTCTCGCTCAATAAAGACTTCAAAAGAGTTGTTTTACCAGCACCGTTTTCACCAATGATGGCGACCTTTTCACCTGGTCGAATAATCATTTTGAAATTCTTAAAGATGTCTCGTTCATAAGATTTTGAAAGAGCATCACACTCAAGTACTAAGTTATGTAATTTTTTATCGTACTCAAAACGAATGAAAGGATTTTGACGTGATGATGGCTTGATCTCTGCCACCTCAATCTTTTCTAACTGACGCTGTCTTGATGTCGCTTGACGTGCTTTTGAAGCGTTAGCAGAGAAACGACGCACGAAAGCTTGAAGTTCTTCAATCTTTTCCTTGGCTTTTGCATTATTAGCTAACTGCTGACTTCTTGCCTGCATCGAGGCAAGCATATAGGAGTCATAATTACCTGGGTAAACAGTCAAGGTGCCATAGTCCATGTCAGCCATATGAGTACAGACGGCATTCAAGAAATGGCGGTCATGGGAAATAATGATCATGGTGCTATTTCTAGCATTCAGAATGTCTTCTAACCAATGAATCGAATGAATGTCTAAGTTGTTAGTTGGTTCGTCTAGTAACAACACATCAGGATCAGAAAACAAAGCTTGAGCCAATAGAACGCGAAGCTTCCAACCAGGAGCTACCTCACTCATTGGACCATTGTGTTGTTCAATAGGAATACCAATACCTAAAAGTAACTCTCCTGCTCTAGCCTCTGCGGTATAGCCACCATATTCAGCAAACTTAGTTTCCAACTCAGCCGCACGCATATAGTCTTCATCTGTTGCATCTGGATTAGCGTATAGAGCATCTCTCTCAGCTGCAGCATTCCACATGTCTTCATGACCCATCATGACCACATCTAGAACTCGCTTATCTTCGTAAGCAAACTGATCCTGGCGTAGCTTACCTAAACGAATATTAGGTTCTAAAGAAACATTACCTGCTGAGGGCTCTAAATCAGAACCAAGAATTTTCATGAATGTAGACTTGCCACAACCATTGGCACCAATCAAGCCATAGCGATTGCCACCGCCAAATTTGACAGAAATGTTTTCGAATAGGGGTTTTGCCCCAAATTGCATGGTGATATTTGCTGCTGAAAGCACGGTATTTGCCTGTAAAAGTGTTAGACAACGAAAGCTGTCTATTTTAACCAATCCATTAGATCAGTAGAGAGAATCTGTATTAGGCGCAGTCAGCCTTCAAAATATAACCTGAAGAGCTTGCGGAAAGACTGGCTGCCCGCCCTACTGGTAAAGTCAACTTATCAGGATTGTGACCAAATGGTAAGCCCGTCAAGACGGGAATCGTCTCACCTAATCGTTCCCGGATGGCATCTAAAGAGGCATTCAAGTCATATCCTCGATCGACTTCTGTTAAACGATAGGATGAAATACCACCTAACAACAACGCTTTTTGTTGACCTAAATAACCAGCATCTATTAGCTGGTGCAGCATACGTTCGATCCTGTAAGGATGTTCGTTCACATCCTCGATAAATAGAATCCCACCGCTTACTTGATCTATAGAGGGCAAATACTCAGTACCTAAAAGAGAAGTGATCATGCTTAAGTTACCACCCCATAAAACACCATCACTGATACTTAAAGGCTTTGAAATTACTTGTGGGGTAAGTACTTCAACTTCAATGTTGGGCTGTGACATCGCTGCTTGAAAATGCTTCCAAGTAAATTCCGATACATCACCACAAAAATCATAACTAAACATGGGGCCAGCAAAACTAGGAGCACCCGTTTTAGCAAACAAAGCTAAACAAAACGCCGTGAAATCACTATGCCCGACAATTTTCATACCTTGTTGGACTTGTTGAGCAATCCCTGACCAGTTGATTTGATCTAATAAGCGACTCAAACCATACCCACCACGGACAGCCATCACCACCTTATCAGGTGATGTCACAGCTAATTCATTAATCTCCTGAAGACGTAGATGATCCTCACCAGCAAATCGTTGAAACTGTCTGTACCCTGCCTCAAGATTAGAGACACTGATACCTTTTTGCTTCAACCAAGCTTCGCCATTCACCAAAATAGTAGGATCAGGCAACGCCCCTGAGGGTGCAATGAGATGCAAGTTCATCAAGATTGAGCTCTACGTTCTTTAAAAAAATCTTTTAATATTTGGGCACACTCATCTGCTAGTACGCCACCTTCAACCATTGTATGGTGATTTAACTGTGGATTGTCAAACAGATTCAACACACTATGGACGCAACCAGTTTTAGCATCAGTTGCCCCATAAACGACTCTAGAAATCCTAGCATGCATGATCGCACCGCAGCACATCATGCAAGGCTCTAATGTGACATATAAAGTGGTATTGGGTAGCCGGTAATTGGATAAATATTGCCCCGCAGCCCTCAATACAGCTACTTCTGCGTGGGCACTTGGATCATTCTGACTGATGGGTTGGTTATGACCTGTGGCAACAACCTGTTGATTAGCAACCAAGACAGCACCAACAGGCACCTCGCCAATGGCGCGAGCTTTTTGAGCTTCCACTAGAGCCAATTGCATGAACTCTAGATCTTGCTCATTAGGCATGAACATCTGCCCAACAGTTAGGGGTTTCGTACAAACGCAAACGACTTAAATTTAAACGTCCGCCAAATTGTTCTTTAAAAATAGGCTCTAAGGTTGAAAAAGCTAATTGAGCGAGATTTTCAACTGTCGGAATAGAGTCCATCACTACAGTTTTGTGATTTGGAATACTTGCCAAAAAATTGACTAAAACATCATCTTCTTTAGCAACCAAAAAAGCGTGATCCCACTTTTGAACTATTTCTTCATTAGTGATTTTTTTGATATCACCAAAATCCAATACCATGCCGTCATCACCGTGACCCTGATGCTCTAACACTTGCCCCATCAATGTGACCTCGATGACATAACGGTGTCCATGCACGTGTTTGCAATGACCGTTATGGTGTGGAATACGATGACCTGCATCAAACTCTAGGCGACGGGTAATTTCAATTTTTTTATTCATATGTATCTACTTAACGGATACCTAAAATTTTATGAGTTTGAGTGCTCAAACGCCACAAAGGGCGAGACTGACAAATTTTAATGGCTAATTCTGTATTAGCAGTTTTCTCAGGTCCATCCAAGGGCTGAAGAAAATGATGTTTAAAAGACATCTTTTCAAATCTTGCGAGTAATTGAGTCAATTGACCCATGTGACCTTGTTGAGGAATCACTAGTTTTAATTCATCCCCTTGTAACTGCACTAAATCAGAACCCAATTTAGGACTAACACAAACCCAATCGACCCCGTTGGGAACTCTAATTGTTCCATTTGTTTCTATGGCAACTTTAAAACCATGCTGATGCAATTCACTGATCAGTACTTCATCCAACTGTAAAAGTGGCTCACCACCTGTGAAAACAACATATTTATGGTGAGGGTCGCCCTGCCCCCATGCTGCATTGATGGCATTAGCTAGTGAGCTTGCAGTGTCAAACTTGCCGCCTCCATCACCATCAGTTCCGACAAAATCAGTATCACAGAACTGGCAAATGGCTGTGGATCGCTCTTCCTCGCGACCAGTCCATAAGTTACAACCGCTAAAGCGACAAAATACAGCAGCTCTACCTACCTGAGCTCCTTCGCCCTGTATCGTTAAGAAAATCTCTTTAACGCTGTAAGTCATTACAAGCAGTTATTCCCACTCAATGGTGGCAGGTGGTTTACCGCTGATGTCATAAACCACTCGGTTAATGCCGCGGACCTCATTGATGATCCGATTAGAGACCTTGCCTAGTAAATCATGAGGTAAATGCGCCCAATGTGCGGTCATAAAATCTTGAGTTTGAACAGCTCTCAAAGCCACCACATATTCATAGGTTCGACCATCACCCATCACCCCGACAGATTTGACCGGCAAAAATACTGCAAATGCTTGGCTAGTT
>JACCDJ010222605.1_pt1 | contig 10222 bp, 10 predicted proteins | sample 7444481 | NCBI WGS metagenome assembly JACCDJ01 (sample SAMN15323435, study PRJNA562643) | freshwater metagenome | isolation source: river surface water | place: USA:Blue River Watershed | collected 2017-08-15 | reverse complement strand
TACAGGCCGTTTGATTATGCAATATGCTTCTGAAAATTTAGTGCCAGTTACCATGGAATTAGGAGGTAAGTCGCCTAATATCTTCTTCCCTTCAGTAGCAGATGCAGATGATGAATTTTTCGATAAAGCTGTAGAGGGTGCTGTATTATTTGCCGTTAATCAAGGTGAAGTATGTACTTGTCCTTCTCGTATTTTAGTTCATGAAAGCATTTATGATAAATTCATGTCAAAAGTTGTTGAGCGTACGAAAGCTATTAAAATGGGCAATCCATTAGATGCATCTACCATGATGGGTGCGCAAGCTTCTAACGATCAGTACGAAAAAATTCAATCGTACTTAAAATTAGGAAGAGAAGAAGGCGCAGAATTACTGTGCGGTGGTGATGTGCAAAAATTAGATGGAGAATTAAGTGGAGGATTTTATATTCAGCCTACACTTTTTAAAGGACATAATAAAATGCGTATTTTCCAAGAAGAGATTTTTGGACCGGTTGTTTGTGTTACTACGTTCAAAACTACAGAAGAAGCAATTGCAATTGCAAATGATACCTTATATGGTTTAGGTGCAGGCGTATGGACAAGAGATGCTCATGAATTATATCAAGTTCCAAGAGCAATTCAAGCAGGTAGAGTTTGGGTTAATTGTTATCATGCTTATCCTGCACATGCTCCATTCGGTGGATATAAAAAATCTGGGTTTGGAAGAGAAAATCATCATATGATGTTAGCGCATTATCGCCAAACAAAAAATATGTTAGTTTCTTATGACAAGAAAAAATTAGGTTTCTTTTAGTTTAAAAAATGACTAATTTAGATGAGCACAATGAAATATTTGTGCTCATTTATATTTTAAATAAATGCTATGGTTTCTCGTATTGGTGCTACAGATGCTGCATTGCAACTAATTCAGCAACTAAAAGATAAATTTGGTCCACTTTTGTTTCATCAAAGTGGTGGATGTTGCGATGGTTCTCAACCTATGTGCTTTGCCTTACATGATTTTAAGCTTGGCTCAAGTGATGTATGTCTTGGGCATATTGCTGATACTCCCTTTTGGATGAATAAAGATCAATTTTTGTATTGGCAACATACTCAATTGTTGCTGGATGTAACGAAAGGTAGAGGATCAAGTTTTTCTTTAGAAATACCTTTAGGGGTACGTTTTATAATTCACTCTAGATTAATGAGCGAAGAAGAATTGCAAGATTTAGCACCGCTTACTTATATCGATTAATTTATTTTTTATTTTAAAGCTATTTAAATGTCCTATCCTTTTCAACTTCGTAGCGCTGCTGATTACGAACAAGCCTATCAAAGTAGTGTGCAGAATCCAGAATTATTTTGGAGTCAAATTGCTGAACATTTTCATTGGCATAAAAAATGGGATGCTGTTTTAACATGGAATTTTGAAGAACCTAAAATTGAATGGTTTAAAGGTGGGCAATTAAACATAACTGAAAATTGTCTCGATCGTCATTTGCCTGCTAAAGCAAACGACACGGCTTTGATTTTTGAACCCAATGATCCAAAAAGTGTAACGCAAATTATTACTTATCAAGCATTATTTGATCGGGTTAATCAACTGGCTCAAGTATTAAAAAATAATGGTGTAGAAAAAGGAGATCGTGTGGCTATATATATGGGCATGATTCCTGAATTGGCCATAGCTACCTTAGCCTGTGCACGCATAGGTGCTATACACTCTGTTATCTTTGGTGGTTTTAGTGCGCAGAGTATTGCTGATCGCTTGCAAGACGCCCAAGTTTCTTTTGTAATTACTTGCGATGGTGCTTATCGAGGTGCTAAAGAAATTCCATTGAAATCGGTAATCGATGATGCCCTTGTACAATGCCCTTTTGTAGAAAAGGTATTGGTATATATGCATACTCATACACCTATTAGCATGCTTAAAGATCGCGATCTGTGGTGGGAAGATGAAGTGGCTAAAGTAGTAGCTATGGGCAATCCTATATGCAAGGCCGAAGTAATGGATGCAGAAGATCCTTTATTTATTTTGTATACCTCGGGCTCTACCGGAAAGCCCAAAGGGGTGGTGCATACCGTAGGTGGTTATATGGTTTATACTACCTATTCTTTTGTCAATGTATTTCAGTATCAAGAAGGTGATGTGCATTTTTGCACGGCCGATATTGGATGGATTACCGGACATAGTTATATTGTATACGGACCATTATGTGCGGGCGCTACAACCTTGTTGTTCGAAGGTATCCCCACCTATCCCGATGCCGGACGTTTTTGGGATATTGTTGATAAACACCAGGTTGCTATTTTGTATACCGCACCTACAGCAATAAGAAGTTTGATGGGCTTTGGCTTAGCACCTTTGGAAGGGAAATCTTTAAGTTCGCTTAAAGTATTAGGATCCGTAGGTGAGCCTATTAATGAAGAGGCATGGCACTGGTATCACGAGCATATAGGTAAAGGCAGATGCCCAATAGTAGATACGTGGTGGCAAACCGAAACGGGTGGTATTTTAATTTCTAATATGGCCGGCATAACCCCAGCAAAACCTGCTTATGCAACCTTGCCTTTGCCGGGTGTGCAGCCTATTTTGGTAGATGAAAAAGGAACCGTATTAGAAGGGAATGATATTAGTGGTAATTTATGTATGCGTTTTCCATGGCCAGGTATGCTCCGCACAACCTATGGCGATCATGAACGTTGTCGAACTAATTATTTTGCTACCTATCCTAATTTATATTTTACAGGCGATGGGTGTTATAGAGATGCGCAGGGTAATTATAGAATAACCGGTAGGGTAGATGATGTATTGAATGTAAGTGGACATAGAATTGGTACGGCAGAGGTAGAAAATGCTATTAATAGTCATACCGGAGTGGTAGAATCTGCCGTGGTGGGTTATCCCCATGATATAAAAGGGCAGGGTATTTATGCCTTTGTAATTATAGAAAGTGTACATGGCGATGCGGCTTTGAGTAAATTAGATATAGCACAAACCGTTACCCGATTGATTGGGGCTATTGCCAAACCCGACAAAATTCAGTTTGTGCAGAGGCTGCCTAAAACCAGGAGTGGTAAGATTATGCGCCGCATTTTGCGTAAAATAGCCGAAGGTGCCGTTGATGCTTTAGGCGATACCTCTACGCTTTTAGACCCAAGTATAGTGGAGCAAATTGTAAAAGGAGCCGAATTTTAAGAAAAAAGACCTAATTTTATAATGGCTAAAACCAAACCAATAGCCAAGCAATCAAGTCTATATCAAAAACTAATTTATGAAAAAACAGGTACTTTTTCTTTTTGCCTTTTTAGTGGCATTAAACAGTTTTGCGCAAGTAGTGTGTAATCCATCGTTTACTTGGTCACAAACCTCTAATAGTCAAAATCCTTATCAGATCAGTGTTGTGAATACGAGTACCGTAACCGGTGCCCCTGTTTTTGCATACATCACTTATTCTATGAATTGGGGTAATGGTACCTCTTGGATTAATGCTACAGGCACTAGCGTTCGTAATTATACCAGTGCAGGTACCTATGCACTAGCATTGACTATGCATGTTTACGATTCTCTTACTAATACTTTATTGTGCACCAGCACCTATAATGCTACCGTTACATTGGCTGCTTCACCATGTAATACTACAATTGCCACAACTAATAATGGCAATGGCTCTTATTCATTTTCATCGAGCAACCAAGCAGCAGGCATGACCTATGCTTGGAATTTTGGTGATGGTACTAGCGCCGGTAATGTAGCAAGTACAAATCATACCTACGCTAATCCAGGTATCTATACCGTTACCTTAACTACAACACTTAATGGAGCAACGTGCACTACGACATCAAGCGTAAACTATCAAAGCAATACGTTCAACTGTGCAGCAATGGTAGCTAGTTTTACCAAAACACAAAATGGTTTAAGTGTTACCTTCAATAATACGTCTACGCAAGCGAATAGTGTAAATCCTATAATTTCAAGAGTTTCCGATTGGACATTTGGAGATGGCAATAGCGTTAACAATACCTTTACTAGTGTGTCGCACACTTACTCTATTGCGGGTACTTACAACGTTCGATTAATCAATCGTTATGTTGATTCAGCTAATGCTAATACCGTATACTGTAGAGATACTGCTTACCAAACAGTTACCGTAACGGGCACTACAGCTAACTATATAGCTGGTAATATTTATTGGGATAGCACTTTAAATATCAATTCAAGTTCATTTAAAGTGTGGTTGATTACCTATGATACATCTACTAATATTATTAATGCAGTAGATTCCATTTCGGCTACTGGATTATATGGGCAAGTAGCATATCAATTCAGCAATAAAGCAGCCGGTACATACCGAGTAAAAGCAGCCGTTGTTGCAGGTGCATCAGGTTTCACGCAAATGGCACCTACCTATCATTTTGGCAGCACGTATTGGGCAAATGCTACACTTATCAATCATACAGGTGGTGTTTCCAATAATAGACATATTTATATGCAGGCAGGTAGCTCTGCAAACGGACCTGGTTTTGTAGCAGGTAATGTAATTTTAGGTGCAGGTAAAGGAACAGCAAACGGAGCACCCAATGTGCTTATTTTATTGCGCAATGCCAATAACCAAATTGTAAAACATACCTATACCGATATCAATGGAAATTACGCCTTCAGTAATTTACCAATGGGTTCTTATAATGTATACCCAGAGAGTATGCCACAAACAACAACGCATTCGCCTGTATTTACTATAAGTGCCACAAGTACGAATATTAGTGGAGTAGATTTTACTAAAAACTCTAAGAAAATTGTTCCTAATAGTTTAGCCGTAGCGTCTTTAAGCAATACCGTATTCTGCAGCATCGCACCTAATCCAGCTAAGGATGTGGTTGCGATTCAATTGCAAAACGCTAACGCTCCTGCTCAAGTGCGTATCGTAGATATATTAGGTAAAACTATGTTGACTACTACCTTACAAACAACTACAAGTGCCATCAATACGAGTGCTTTAGCTCCGGGTATGTACTATATACATATTATACAAGGCACAGCGCAACAAGTAGAGCGCTTAATGATACAACCATAAACAAGCACAAATAGTAAGTGAAAAACGCCTCCATTTTTTTGGAGGCGTTTTTCTTTATGTGAAATTTTGTTTAAATTGCAATACGTTTTTTCGTTATAGTTTATTTATAAAAAGTTAGTATGATCTCCAATTACTTATTTGCTAAGCAAGTATATTATGTATGTACCATTTGTGTATTACTGCTTGCACATCCAACTATTTATGCAGCAGCTGCAACGCTTAAGTTCTCTAATGAAAGAGAAGGTGATGTTCACGAAGAAGCTATTCCAGAGCGCTGTTATGTGAAAAAAGAGCGAACTCAAAGTGATCATCTTGCCATTGATAATCGTAGTTCTTTTAGCGTTCATAACAAAACAGTGAAGAATTTAGCACGAAATCAACCAAGTGTTACATTGCAGAAATTGTATTTTGTCCCTATCGATACGAATATTTATTTATTGCTTATTGGCGTTATTATTTATGGCTATGTATTGTTTAAAGATGAAAAGCGTATAAAGTTTAAATAGATTTCTGTACTCATTTTACAATTTAAACTGCTTTGTAAAGTAGCGATATTGTGCTTTACATTTAAGGTTATATCCCTTCTGTAACATCAGTTGCAAAACCATATTATTATTTGTTTCAACTTTGTGGAAATAAAAACCACAAAAGAAATAGCTATGAAAAAGAATATCGGAACTATAGATGGTCGATTAAGGACACTACTGTCTTTAATAGTATTTACTCTTATTTATTTTAAAGTGCTTCAAGGTATTACTGCTTGGGTAGGTAGTGTGTTCGCATTCTTGTTAATTATTACCAGTTTGCTACAATTCTGTCCATTATATATTCCTTTTCGTATTACAACAATAAAAAAATAATCAAGATGAATTCGTTTTGGAATGACCGTTATAGCCAAGAGGCTTACGCATATGGCACGGCGCCTAATCAATTCTTTAAAGAACAAATAGACCTTCTTCCAGCGGGGAAAGCCCTTTTTGTTGCTGAAGGTGAAGGTCGCAATGCGGTATATGCAGCAAGTATTGGCTGGCAGTCCTTTGCTTTTGATAGTAGCGAGGCAGCAAAGAATAAAGCCTTGCTTTTAGCTTATGACAAAAAAGTGTCTATCAATTATGAAGTGGCTGATGCTAACGATGTGGAATATGAACAGGCTGCTATGGACTTGATTGTTTTAATCTATGCGCATTTCCCAGAGTCAATTCGCCATAATGTGCATACGCGACTTTTACAATTTCTAAGACCAGGTGGGCGAATACTAATAGAAGGCTTTCATACCAGTCAATTGGGTAAAGCAAGTGGTGGGCCAAAAGACCTATCAATGCTCTATACCAAAGAAAAAATAGTAGAAGATTTTGTAGGTATACAAACTCAATTATTAGAAGAGAAAAGTGTGGTATTAGAAGAGGGTCCTTATCATAATGGGGAGGCTTCTGTGCTTCGCTATATTGGGATTAAATTATAATTTTTAAAATCAACAATATGCAATTCATTAAAAAACATTTCTTAACAATCATTGGAATATTAATTGGTTCTCTTGGAGGCTATGCTTATTATTTCTTTGTAGGATGCGCTAGTGGTACTTGCGCTATTACTTCTAATCCACTCAATAGTACCTTGTATGGCGCTATGATGGGCGGATTATTGTTTAGTGCCTTTAAAAAATCAAAAGGCTAACAATTCAGGATTACTACTGACTAAGATCATACTCGCTTGCAGTAGTTCTCATAGTTTATCACTTTTAAAATAACTTATTTTATAACCTTAATAATTAGATCATGATCATAGAACAAATTTATACCGGATGTATAGCAGAAGCGGCTTATTTTTTAAGCTCTGAAGGAGAGGCTGCTATAGTAGACCCTTTACGCGATATCCAACCCTATCTCGACAGAATAGAAAAAGAGGGTGTGCAATTAAAATATATTTTTGAAACCCATTTTCATGCTGATTTTGTATCTGGCCATATTGATTTAGCCAAAAAAACAGGCGCTACCATCGTGTATGGTCCTACAACCATGTCTACTGGATTTGAGAAGAAAGTAGGGCAAGATGGAGAGGTGTTTACACTTGGTGGTAGTACCATTACCTTGATTCATACGCCCGGACATACCATGGAAAGCAGTTGTTATTTATTAAAAGATGAGCAAGGTAAGGAGCGAGGCATCATTACCGGAGATACTTTATTTATTGGCGATGTGGGTAGACCTGATCTAGCACAGCATGTAGTAGAAGACTTGACACAAGATAAATTGGCGCGTCATCTTTATCATTCTTTAAGAACTAAAATTATGCCTTTGTCTGATGAGTTAATTGTATATCCTAATCATGGAGCAGGTAGTGCTTGTGGTAAAAATATGAGTAAAGAAACTACCGATACCTTAGGCAATCAAAAGCGAAGCAACTATGCGCTAAATCCTGCTTTAACAGAAGATGAATTTGTAGCTATTGTACTGAATGGGTTAGTGCGCCCTCCGCAATATTTCCCTAAAAATGTATTGATGAATATTCAGGGTTATGAGCAGTTAGATGCTATTATAGCCAAAGGCATGACGCCATTAAACGTAGCACAAGTGGAGCATTTCCAGCAAGATGCAAATATTATGTTATTAGATACTCGTGCTGCACATAAATTTGCAAAAGGATTTATTCCAGGTAGTGTGAATATCGGTTTAGATGGCAATTTTGCAATGTGGGTAGGAGAGTTGATCGATAATCTAGATCAGTCAATAGTGCTTATTGCCGATGATGAAGAGCAAGTAAAAGAGAGTATCACTCGATTATCAAGAGTGGGTTATGACCATTGTATTGGTTATTTGCAAGGAGGATTTGAAGCATGGCAAGAAACAGGTAAATTAATTGATCATGTGCAACGTATAAGTGAACAAGCATTAAGCGTGCAATACCAGCAAGCACCCTTAGCTATATTTGATATTAGGAAAATTAGCGAATTTCAATCTGAGCATTTAGAAGCGGCAATAAATATTCCTCTAAATGATTTGGAGCAACAATTAGATCGCTTGCCAAAAGATCAAGCTTTTGTTGTGCATTGCGCAGGGGGGTATCGCAGTATGATTGCGGCTTCTTTATTAAAAAAGAAAGGCTACCAGAATTTTGTGGATGTAATTGGAGGTTTTGCCGCTATTAAAGAAACGTCAATGGCCAAAACCGACTATGTGTGTCCGAGTACTTTGTTGTAAAAGTTAATCTTCGCTTAACGAATACTTAATATGCAAAATCCGAATTTGAAAAAGTTCATTTATACTTTTGTGTATAAGTTTTCTCCATGTCTATAGCCAAAATACTAAGTAAGTTTCAGCCCAATAAAAAGATATTCTTTACGCTATTTGATGCAATGGCTGAAAATTTGAAAGAAGTTAATTTGATTTTAAAGCAAGTGTTATCAACTAATGATAAGGAAGAACGATTGGTTTTGTTACCTACTTTAAATAGCTTGAAAGAAAAGAATGATGTATTGGCACAGCAAGTAGTGTTAGCATTACATGATAATTTCATTACTCCTTTCGATCGTTTAGACATTCATGAGTTTTCTAAAACCCTTTGTTATATTTCAGACAGTACTTGCGCTGTAGCTAATCGTGTAATCGTGATGGATGTGCAAGTTCTAGGCACCGCTATTGATCAATTTGTCGATTTATTAGAAAAAGGTATTCACGAATTATCAAAAGCTATTGGTGGATTAAAAAATTCAAATGATTTTTACAGAATTTCAGAATCTTGTTTTTTAATCAATCAATACGAAAATAAAGCTTCTGATCTGTTGGAATATGCCCTAGTGGCTTTGTATGAAGAGCAAAAAAATCCAATTGAGGTCATCAAAATAAAAATCATTTATGATTTGCTGATGCAAGTATTAGATTATTGCCAAGATGCTACCTGCGTATTAGAATCTATTATTGTTAAATCGGTATAGCTTCTTATTCTTAATAATTACATAGTCATCCCCTAACATCTTAGTAATATTACCACTGTAGTTTTGCAAAAAACTATATGAATCTTTCAAAGCTATGTGCAGTTTTCGTTTTTTTTCTATTCGTACTATGCTCCAGCGCGTCTTTAACAAGCGCCAAAAACGTAAAAGTGCTCACTTGGAACGTGCAAATGTTGCCATCGAAATGGAGCTTTTTATCTAAAGATTTACAAAAGAAACAACAGCTTCGTACACAATGGATTCTGAGTTATCTAAAGAATAGCGATTTTGATATTATCTTCTTTCAAGAAGCTTTTGATGCTCATTTCTTAAAAGTCATTGCTGATTCCTTACAAACAGCATATCCTTATCAAATAGCTCCGCATAGTGCCGGTGGTATAAAATTATCCAATGGATTACTAACTCTTTCTAAGTTGCCTATTAAAGATTTAGCCCATATTACCTATAAGGCAAAATCCTATCCTGATTTATTTGCAGCTAAAGGAGCTCAACTGATTAGTGCTGAAGTGCAAAACCAAAAAATATTTTTTATTAATACGCACCTCCAAGCAGATGATGCGAAAGCTATGCATGCTAATATTCGAAAAGAACAATTAGTACAAATTAAAAAACAATTGATTGCGCCGTTTATTAAGGCAAGCGATGCTTTGATTTGCACGGGTGATTATAATATTGGAGCAGCATCTGAAGAACATCATCAATTAAAAGATATTTTAGGTTTGCATGATATTATTGCCGACTTTAAACTACAATTACCTACTTTTTGCACCAAAAACTACTGGAATAAAAGAGAAGCGGTATCTCAACGCTTAGATTATTTTTTATCTAACCTGGTTACTTTATGGCCTTTGCGGGAGAGCATTCAAATGCATACTCCTAGTGTGCATTACAATGGTCAAGAAATAGATATGGCCGATCATTATGGTTTGGGAATGACTTTTGAAATAGCTAATGCTATTGCCCGAAATCCTTAATCTAAACTATCAAGTAAACAAGCATAAAAAAACCACCTATAAAAAGGTGGTTTTTTGTAGTTTATATTTTGTACTAAAATAAGGAATAACAAAAGTAGAATGAAATATTATTCGTGTTTTTAGCATATCTAGTAATGAGTGGATCGTTAACACTAAGCACTCTCAAACCAAAAAGTGATTTTTTTGATTTAAGTGAGGCATCTATAATAAGCCCTGAATTTTTTACACCGTTATTTGTAGTAGTT
>JACCDJ010186188.1_pt1 | contig 10222 bp, 6 predicted proteins | sample 7444481 | NCBI WGS metagenome assembly JACCDJ01 (sample SAMN15323435, study PRJNA562643) | freshwater metagenome | isolation source: river surface water | place: USA:Blue River Watershed | collected 2017-08-15 | reverse complement strand
TTACATCCTCTATCGTATGTACTGCCGTAGGTATTAACCGTAAGATAATCATGCCTTTAGGGATTACAGGATAAATTACTACGGAACAGAAGATGCCAAAATTCTCTCTCAAGTCCATGGAAAGGGCAGCAGCTTCACCTACGGTGCCATTCAGAACAACAGGAGTAACGGGTGAATTGGATTTTCCGGTACTGAAACCATTTTCAAGCAATCCTTTGCGAAGTGCATGTACAATTTTCCAAAGATTGTCCTTCAATTCAGGCTGACTTCTCAACATGTCAAGACGCTTGAGTGCTCCTTCTACCAAAAGCATGGGCAAGGACTTGGCAAAAATTTGAGAACGCATGTTGTATCTCAAAAACAAGATTACATCCGCATCTCCAGCAATGAAGGCACCAATAGAAGCCATGGACTTGGCGAAGGTGGAAAAGTACAAATCAATTTGATCTTGTACTCCTTGTTCTTCTCCCGTACCAGCACCTGTAGTACCCATGGTTCCAAAACCATGTGCATCGTCAACTAACAATCGGAAATCAAATTTCTTTTTTAGTTCAACGATTTCTTTCAGTTTGCCCTGATCGCCCGTCATTCCAAATACACCTTCGGTGATGAGGAGGATGCCTCCACCCGTTTCCTCTGCCAATTTGGTGGCACGCTGAAGTTGTTTCTCACAACTTTCAATATCGTTGTGCGGGAATACGTAGCGCTTGCCCAAATGCATACGTAAGGCATCGATGATGCAGGCATGGCATTCTGAATCGTATACGACTACATCTTTTCTATCCAATAGGGCGTCAATCACTGACATGATTCCCTGGTAACCGTAATTGAGAAGGTAGGATTTTTCTTTGCCTACAAAGGCAGCAAGTTCATCTTCCAATTGCTCGTGAAGATCGGTTTGACCAGACATCATTCGAGCTCCCATCGGATAGGCAGCACCCCATTTGGCGGATGCATCCGCATCTGCTTTTCGGATATCGGGATGGTTGGCTAGACCCAAGTAGTTATTTAAGCTCCAGGTAAGTACTTCTTTTCCCTTGAACATCATTCTGGGGGCGATTTCACCCTCTAGTTTGGGAAATGACCAGTAGCCGTCAGCAAACTCAGAGTGCTTGCCTAATGGGCCCATATTCGTTTTTAACTTTGCAAATAAATCCAACGTCTTAAGAATTTAGAGTGTGTGAGGAAAAGGGTTCGGTTGTAAAACAGCCAAAAATAAGACTTATCTTACTTGGATGCAAAAAACAGTTTTTATACCCGTCCTTAAGTACGAAAGCTCAAAATAAATTCCTTATTTCGCTTCAACTCTCTGGAGCAGCCCAAGTCAAACTTTAGCGTACTTATGAAAAAAATTACCAAACTATTGGTGGCCAATCGTGGCGAAATAGCGCTTCGAATCATGCGAACAGCCCGTGAGATGGGTATTTCCACTGTAGCTGTGTTTTCGGAAGCAGACCGACTTTCTCCCCATGTGCGCTTTGCCGATGAAGCCCGTTGCTTAGGACCTGCTCCTTCCAATCAATCCTATTTAGTAGGGGATAAAATTCTGGCTGTTTGTAAAGAGCTAGGAGTAGATGCCATCCACCCAGGATATGGATTCTTGTCGGAGAATGCCGCTTTCGCAAAGAAAGTGCAAGAAGCAGGAATAGTGTTTGTTGGACCTTCTCCAGAATCCATCGAGGTCATGGGATCCAAGCTTGCTGCCAAACAAGCCGTAGCGGCCTACGATATCCCTCTTGTTCCGGGTACCGAAGAAGCAATCGCTGACGTGGCTGTTGCCAAAGCTAAAGCACGTGAGATTGGGTATCCCATTTTGATCAAGGCATCTGCCGGTGGTGGGGGAAAGGGAATGCGTGTGGTAGAATCTGAGGCAGAGTTTGATGAGCAAATGAACCGTGCGGTCTCCGAAGCCATCTCTTCCTTTGGCGATGGGGCTGTTTTTATTGAAAAATACATTTCCTCACCTCGACATATTGAAATTCAGATCTTAGGGGATCAGCAGGGGAATTTGGTTTATTTATTTGAACGGGAATGCTCCATACAACGGCGCCACCAAAAGGTGATTGAAGAAGCGCCTTCCGCTGTGGTAAGCCCAGCCATGCGAACTGCCATGGGAGAGGCTGCCATTGGCGTGGCCAAAGCTTGTAATTATTATGGAGCGGGTACGGTCGAATTTATTGTAGACGAGCAGCTCAATTTTTATTTCCTAGAAATGAATACCCGCCTGCAGGTGGAGCATCCAGTCACGGAAATGATTACCGGTAAGGACCTGGTTCGGGAACAAATCTGGATTGCTGAAGGAAAGCCGCTTTCTTTCACTCAGGAGGATTTAACCATCCAAGGTCATGCCGTGGAGGTTCGCGTCTATGCTGAAGATCCAAAAAATAACTTTTTGCCAGATATCGGCAGGTTACTAACCTATCGTCGCCCACAAGGGCCTGGAATCCGGGTAGACGATGGATTTGAAGAAGGAATGGATATTCCGATTTATTACGATCCCATGATTGCTAAATTGATTGCGCATGGAGCTACGAGACAGGAAGCCATTGATCGAATGATCCGTGCCATTGATGATTACCGGATTACCGGTATTCAAACGACCTTAGATTTCTGTCGGTTTGCTTTGTCTCACGAGGCTTTTCAATCTGGGCAATTTGATACCAAGTTTGTGGAGCGTTACTTCAGTCCCGAACTCCTGGAACCTCAGTTTACGGAGGAAGAGAAAATTCTACTTGCTGCCTTGGCAGTTGAATTTTTTGAGGAGGAAGACAAGCGAGTGAATCCCAAAACTCCCCTTAGTCAAACCAAGACCACCAACTGGACCAATCGCTTGACCTAATGGCTGAACTTTTACCGATCAAGGCTTGGCGCTATTCCAAAGATCTTGGCGAAAATTTAGAAAAATTGACGGCACCACTTTTCGATGTGGTCTCGGCAAAGCAGCGCGAACTGCTGTATCAAAATCCGCTAAATAGCATTCACTTGTCTGTTCCTGAAGGAGTTAATGGGCATTTAGCCGCCAAAAATCTACTCAAAAAATGGAAAACCACTGGAATCCTGGAGCAAGACGATGTACCAGGAATTTATGTGTATTACCAGTACTTTCGACTTCCTGGAGAAAAAGAAGAGCGTTGCCGAAAAGGATTTATGGCCCAGATCAAAGCCACTCCTTGGGAGGAGAAAATGATCTTGAGACATGAGAATACCATCGTGTCCGCAGTACACGATCGGGTAGATTTACTTCGTGCCACCGAGATTCAGGCTAGTCCAACTCATGGATTGTATGAGGATGTAAACCAAGAACTTGAACCCTGGATGGATCAAGCCATGGAACAGCCTTTGTATGAATTAGAGGATTACCAAGGTGTTCGAGAAGTGCTCGCCCGAATTACAGATCCAAAGGTCATTTCTAAATTTTTAAAGACCTTGGCAACAAAAAAAGTAATCCTGGCAGATGGACATCATCGCCTAGAGGCGGCCATTGACTACCGTAAAGAGAATAAAGATACGCATGTTTCTTCCCCATGGAAGGCTTCAGAATATCATTTGATGTATTTGACCAATGTGGTAGGCAATCACTTGGAAATTCTCCCTACACACCGACTCTATTACGGAAAAGCAATTGAAAAAGAAGCATTTTTTACCGACTTGGAAGCATGGTTTGAGATTCGGCCGATGGGAGATGCCGCCGAACTAGCTACTTATTCCTTTCAACGCAAGCATTCTTTTGGTTTGGTTTGGGAGGATGCGGCCTTTGTGATCAAGTTTCGGCAAGAGAAGTTTGATCAAGTGGACCCTCATTTACCCGAGGTCCTACGCCAATTGGATTTGGTCCTGTTGCATGAGGTAGTTTTTGATAAAATTCTTGGACTCTCTCCCACAGCGCAACGAACTTCGCCAGACTTGGCTTTTGAACGGAATTTTTCCAGATGTGTACAAGAAGTACAGTCTAAAAATGCCAAGTTTGCCATCATCACCCGTGAGATTGATTTGAGTCAGGTGATGGAAGTATGTAACTCCGGGCAGGTGATGCCCCAAAAATCCACTTATTTCTATCCCAAAGCACTGGGTGGGATGCTATTTGCCACAGTAAATCAAGAAGAATTTAACTACGACTATGCCCAGTTTTTTAACGAATCTAGCCTCTAAAAAAATAATTTTGGGATCGAATTCCCCGAGGAGACAGGAACTCCTTCGAGGATTGGAACTTGATTTTGAAGTTCGGGTACATCCAATTGAGGAAGCAATTCCTTCGGATCTTCCTGCGCAGTATGCGGCTGCCTACCTTTCCAAACTGAAGGCAGATGCATTTCCTGGGGAACTTCAAGAAAATGAACTGCTCATCACAGCAGATACGGTGGTGATCGATCGTGGGAAGGTGCTGGGTAAACCAGCAACTGAGCAGGAAGCCTTTGAAATGTTAAAAAGTCTGTCGGGATCTACGCATACCGTGATGACTGCGGTAACCATCAAAGATCGAAAAACCTCCATTACCTTGGAGGATGAAGCAGAGGTAACCTTTCGTTTTCTCGATGAGGAAGAAGTTTGGCATTACCTGAAGAACTACCAACCCTTCGATAAAGCGGGTTCTTACGGAATCCAGGAATGGATAGGATTTGTTGGGGTTAGTAGCATCACGGGCTCCTACTTTACGGTAATGGGTTTCCCATTACACCTCGTATATGCCCAACTTAAAAAATGGGTTTAGTCCTCAATTAATTTAAGTTTGGATCAAGTTTAGAAACTTGAGGACAAAAAAATAAGGCGGGTATTCCCGCCTTTTTGTTATTTCTTCACTCGCGTTCCTGAGACTGCGAAGGAGTCCATCAAAGAACCGGTGACATTTTCTTCATCTTCACGCTGAAGTGTAAAGTAGAGGTCTCCATATTCCGAGGTGAAGTTCAGCGTGAGGCTATTTTCACCCTCAGTGATGTCATTCATATTTGTTTCTTTGCTGGATGCAGCGTCAACAAATTTCCCAACCAATTTGCCATCTACACGCTCAAGGGTAAGGAGAACAGAAATGGTTCCCATAGGAGTGTCTTTAATCTGTACATTCCATTCGCCCACAAAGTAATCGGTGCTTTGAGCCATGGAAGCTGTGGAAAATAGAAGCGCTGCGAAGAAGAAAAAGAGGATGCTTAATTTTTTCATGAGGTTATTTTTTTTGGATGGTTAAACTAGGTTAGAAATATAAGGTAAAGATGGATAAATCGAAACAGTTGAACTAGTAAGCTTTTGATTTTTGGAGATTTAACTGCTTAAACTTTTGGTGGCAGGAGTTTGTAAAGAACGGGAGTCACGATTCTAGAGAGTATGGTTGAACTGATTAACCCGCCAATGAGCACGATTGCAAGCGGCGAGATCAGCGGATTAGTGCTTAAGGCCACGGGGATCAAACCACCAATAGCCGTAATCGTGGTCAACACGATGGGTAAGAAGCGTATTTCTCCAGATTTTTGAATGGCAGTATCTAAGTCTACGCCTTCCTTTCGCAATTGATTGGTGAAATCCACCAAGAGGATGGAGGTTTTTACCTCAATGCCTGCCAAGGCAATGAGTCCAATAATGGCCACAAAAGAAAGAGAATTGCCCGTAATCCAAAGTGCGATCAAAGCGCCTACCATTCCCAAAGGAATTACAGAGAGCACAATGATCGTGCTTTTGAAGGTTCGGAAAAGCAAAATCAATACTGCAATAAAAAGAAATGCGGTGATGATGATGATGGTGTTGAACCCTGCAAAGGATTCTTGTTTGGTTTCGTATTCCCCACCAAGGGTCAAGCGATAGCCTTCGGGCAAGGGGATTTGATCTAGTTTGGTCATCGCTTCGCCAAGCACTCGATCCGTGAGGGAATTGGCATCTACGAAGGAGGATACAGATACAGACCTATTTTTATTGTAATGGTCTATGGTCAGGGTGCTACTTTCAAATTTGAGATCAGCAATTTGGGAAAGTGGAATACCCTTTCCTTGGTTGTTGTAGACATAAATGGGTTCGAACGTTTCCAAAGTTGCACGATCTCCTTTTGGGGTAGTGAGCAAAATGGAGCGTTCATTGCCTTGTGGGTCAGTAAATGCGCCCAAGTTTAAGCCTGCAAGCGCAAGTCGTACGGTTTGATCGATGTCTGCAGTCGCAATTCCTAATTGCCGAGCCTTTTCCTTTTGAATATCCACGCGGATATCGGTCTTTAAGTTGGCAACAGGGTTATTGACATAGATGGTACCGGGAGTTTGCTTGAGTAGTTGCTCCACTTTTCCGGCCAAACTTCGGAGCGTATCCAGATTTTCTCCTACCAACCTGATTTCGATGGGAGCAGTGACCGGCGGTCCTTGTTCAAAGTTTTTAACTTCCACTTTTGCGCCGACCACCTTGGCAAAACTCGCTTGAAGGGTTTGGATGATTTCTAATTTTCGAGGAGCAGAAGTCTCGGGTTTCAGTTGAACAAATAGTTGCCCGTAATCGCTGCGCTCATTTTCAGGAATCTCGTTGTAATAAATCCGTGGATTTCCTTTGCCAACATTGGTAGCAAAGTTTTTCAATTCAGGGATTTTGGCCACTTCTTGTTCCACTTGCCGTACGAGGGTATCCGTATTACTCAAATTGGATTGCAGGGGCGTGGTGATATTGACCAGAAACTGTGGTTTTTCCGAAGAAGGGAAAAGGCTAAATCCGATTACAGGAAATAAACCAAGAGAGACAAAGAAAATAGTTCCAGCAAGTACGAGCGTAGCCGCAGGCTTTTTTAATGCTTTTTCTAGGAGTGGCGCATAACTGACATGGATGCCTTTCTGAAACAGGTCGTAAATCTTGTTGGAATGACCTTCGGTCTTGTTTTTTAAAAGCCAGGTGGAGAGGAAAGGAATAATGGTTAGGGATACTACCAGTGAGGCAAGCACGCTTGTGATGACAGACATGGGTAGGCTTCGTACGAAATCCCCCGAACTTTCTGGTAAGAATACCAGTGGAAGAAAGGCGATAATTAAAGTAACCGTACATCCAACTACAGAGATAGAAATCTGTTGGGTGGCCTTTAATGCTGCTTCTTTCTTGCTAAACCCATCTCGAATCCACCGTTCGATGTTTTCCACGACGACGATGCTATCGTCTACCAGTAGGCCCAAGGCCACTACCAAACCGACGATGCTAAGTTGGTTGAGTCCATACCCCAGCGCATTCAATAAAATCAATCCGATGGCAAGTGATAGTGGGATAGAAACCATGACGATAATTGAGGCCCGGTTGCCTAAGGGAAGTAAGGTCACAAAAACCAAGGCGATGGCGATCAAAAAATCCATTCCTAATCCGCCCAATCGTCGATTGACATAGTCTGCTTGATCAAAAGCAACGATTAAATCGATATTATCAGGCAACTTTTCAGTGCTAGAAGTGAGTAGGGGACTGTATTTTTCTTGGACTTTAGTAATGTTGGTGCCCTCTTTTAAAGCGGCAGTGACAAAGATGGCTCGGTAGCCATTGAGTCGTGTGATGTGTTTGGTATCCTCAAAGGCATCTCGAATGGTCGCCACATCTTTCAATAGAATGTTTTTTCCTTGTAGGGAATACACTACAGTCTCGGCTATTTCTTCGGCGGAATTGTAATTCCCGCTTGTTTTTACATTGAAGGTTTTGTTACCTGCATCCACTTGACCTCCAGGAATGTTGCTCAATTCACTTTTGATGCTACCGATGAGCGCGTTGAGTGGAATATTTAGAGTGGCTACCTTATCCAGCTGCAATTCAATCTTCACCAATTGTGCTGGTAGACCATGGATTTTGACATTCTTTAATTCCGTGATGCTTTCTAGGTCTTTCTGAAGGCGATCTGCCTCAGTCTTCAGCGTCTCTCGGGAAGCATTTTCACTCACCAAAGCGATTTGGAGAATGTTGACATCGGAGGGGCGTACCTTTTTTACTTCAATGGAAAAAATTTCCGCTGGCAATTGGGGGCGAAGGGTGTTGACCTCCCGAACGAGTTCTTGGTATTTTTCATCTACATCCTCGTTGTAATTGTATTCCACGAGTAGGATTGCAGCACCGTCCTTGATTTCTGTTTCGATGCGCTTGATGTTCTCGAGCGCATAAATAGTTTTTTCCAAGGGATCCACCACCAGTTCTTCCAAATCTTCAGGACTAGCACCAGGGTAAATGACAACGATAGGGAAATTGGGGGAGTTGATTACCGGGTCTTCACTCCGCGGCATGTTCAAAAAGGTAGTCAATCCCAAGACCACCGTCATAAGAAAGATGACCAGGGTAAACTGGTAATTCTTTACCGCGAAATCCGAGATTTTCATCAGTTTTTAACTTGAATAGTGGAACCATCCGACAAATAGGCACTCCCAGAAACGATAAGGCTGCTGTAATTTTCCAATCCACTGAGTACTTGAATGGAACTTGAGGTGATTTTGCCGAGTTGAACTTTTACTTTTTTCGCTTGTTGTCCATCGACTACAAAGACAAAGCCGCTGTCTCCATTGGCATCCAAAACGGATTCAAAAGGAATCTCCCAACCTTGTACGGTTTGGGAAGGTTGGATTCGAGCCTTTCCAAACATGCCTGATGCCAAGGAGATTTCTTTGGCGGATTCTGGGCTGATTTCAACCCAATAGGTGCCAGTGACCGGATCTGCCAATTGGCTTTTATGCGTTACTTTGGCAGGTGTCCAGTTAGAAGATGCCGCAGCGTTGATTTCGGCTTGGTCACCAATCTGTATGGAACTCCATTGCTGATCACTCAAGGTCACCTTCAGGATCCAAGCACCAGAAGCGGCACCATTGATTTGTAGAATGGGAGTTCCTGAGGCAACCAACTGCCCTGGGTTTACAAATTTTTTGAGGACAAATCCATTTTTCGTGGCTCGGATTTGGGATTGGGCTAAGTTGAAATTCGCCGTATTTAATTGTTGTTCAGCGATGTCTACCGCTGTTTTTGAATTTTCAAACTGCTCTAAAGTTGCCACAGAGTCCGTATAGAGGCGTGCTGCACGCTGGTGATCTCGAAGCGCTTTCTCGTAGGCAAGTTTGGATTGGCGAACGCCGGCTTGAATTTCTGTTAAATCTAAACTAGCCACTAGTTGTCCCGATTTTACGGCATCGCCTTCCTCTACCAGTACATTGGAGACAATTCCCCCCAGTTTAAAGGATAGGAGTGTTTCGTCCTTGGTACTAAAGGTGCCACTTGCTGTCACTGTTGCAGCCATCTCGGAAGTTTGGAGTGCAAAAAGGCTGACTGGAATAGCCTCGCTTGCTTTTGGGATGTTGGGATCACTAGGTGTACTGCTACTGCAACCTAGAAGAAAAAGAAGTGAAAATACAGGTAAAAGTGAATAGCGCTTTTTCATGGCTTAGTTGGTTTCAGTAGTGAGTTGGCGTTCGAGTTGTGCTAGTGCCATCTGTAGTTTGTAGGAACTGATGTTTTTTTGAAGTGCAGCTTGCGTGTATTGATTTCTGGCGTCTATGTATTCAAGCAAGGATTGGCTACCCTCTTTGAAGCCTCGGTCCACCAGGTTGAGGTAGGCCGTAGCCGACAGCAGTTTCTTCTCAGAAGATTGGAGCGAAGCGAGTAGGGTTTTTACCTCATTCCGTTGGACTTGTAGGCCTAAGTTCAATTTCTGATTCACCAATTCTTTTTGCCTTTGGACAGCTTGCAAGCCGAGGACATTCCGTTGGATTTGGTTTTGATTTCTTCCCCCTTGAAATACCGGCATACTGAAGTTTAATCCCCACATCAGGTACCTGGATTGCGAATCAAAGTTCCAATCAAAACCCTGTGAGCCAAGATCTGCGTAGGTGGAAAGTTTGGGTACCCAATAGTTCTTTCCAGATTTAAGAACCGTTTCTTGAATAGTTTCCATGCTTTGCATAGCGCGAAGTTCTGGGTTTTGTGGATGAAGATCTTCGAGAAGCAACTGATCCAAACGACTGAGATCTAGGGGTATTTCCTCAAAGGCTACGGGCTGATCAAGAGGTCGATTGACAAGAAAATTGAGGTATTGTGCAGCATTGTTGGTTTTTAACTCAGCTTCTGTCACTAAGGATTTTACTTGTTCAAGTTCGCTTTCTGCTCGTAACACTGCCGCTGGAAGTCTTTTTCCATTTTCAACGAGGGATCGGGTGTCTTTTAGGTTTTGTTCGACGAGATGTAAGGTGTTTTTTAAGATAGCAATAGAGCTGTGTGCAGCGCAAAAATTGAAGTAGGCTACTCGAATGTCCTGAATGAG
>JACCDJ010159776.1_pt1 | contig 10223 bp, 12 predicted proteins | sample 7444481 | NCBI WGS metagenome assembly JACCDJ01 (sample SAMN15323435, study PRJNA562643) | freshwater metagenome | isolation source: river surface water | place: USA:Blue River Watershed | collected 2017-08-15 | reverse complement strand
CGAAGATTTAAATAAATGGTTTAAAGAGAAGTGGGTAAACATCGGCAAAAAGGTTGATGGTAAACACCCACCATGTGGAACTTCGGGAGAAAAGAAAGGTTATGCAAAATGTGTACCAGCTGCAAAAGCGGCTAGTATGACTAAAAAAGAAAAGGAAAGTGCAACTCGTAGAAAAAGGGATGCACAAAATGATGCAGGAAGAGGTGGTAAAGATAGTAAAGGACAAGGTAAAACGCCAATATATGTTTCTACAAAACCAAAAAATGAAACTATGAACATAGAAGAAAAACTAAATTTATTTTTAGAAAAGAATTGCCCAACAGACCCAGGTAAATGGTCAGCATCCAAATCAGCGGCAAAATCTAAATTTGATGTATACCCATCGGCATACGCAAATGGTTGGGCTGCAAAAAACTACAAAGAAAAAGGTGGTGGATGGAAAAAATGTAATGAAGGATTGGAATTAAACGAAGGCCCTTGTTGGGATGGATATAAGCAAGTGGGTATGAAAGATAAAGGTGGAAAGCAAGTTCCTAATTGTGTACCTGTAAATGAAGATATTGAATCCGATGATGATGTAAATTACGGAATTGTAGAACCTGAAGAGGAGTATGATGTTGATAATTACGATGATTATGAAGATTTCATCAAATTTATGAGAGGATATAATAAAGAATTAAATGAAGGATGTGCATGTTTAAAGGAAGCAGAATATCAGGGTAGAAAAGTTCAATTGGGTAAACCAATGGCTGGTGATGTTAAGAAATTTAAAGTTTATGTTAAAAACCCAGCTGGTAATATTGTAAAAGTAAACTTTGGGCAAAAAGGAGTTAAAATAAAAAAGAACAACCCAGAAAGAAGAAAGTCTTTTAGAGCAAGACATAATTGTGAAAACCCAGGACCAAGACACAAAGCAAGATATTGGTCTTGTAGAAAGTGGTAAAATTTGGAATTCCAAAAAATTTTACTTATCTTTGTAAATTAATATAAATTAAAAAATGGCAGATAAATCAATATTTAGCAGGTTACAAAAATTATTTTCAACAAACACAATCGTTAGACAAACGGATAAAGGTGTTAAAGTCGTAGATACTGATGAATATCAGAATATGACAACTAACCTTATAGACCGTTATTCTCGTCTAAAAGTGACAAACTATGGAGCTGGATTGGGTGGGTTAGAATCGGCTATGGCATATCAACAAGTTCGTATTGACCTTTTTAGAGATTACGATTCAATGGATATGGACCCGATTTTGGCATCTGCATTAGATATTTACGCAGATGAATGTACTGCTAAAAATGAACAAGGTAATATTTTAAAAATACATCACGAAGATGATAATATTAAACAAATATTAGAAAACCTTTTCTATGATATTTTAAATGTTGAATTTAATCTTTGGCCTTGGACAAGAAATTTAGTTAAATACGGAGATTTCTATTTACAATTAGAAATGGCTGAAGAATTGGGTGTAGTTAATGTGCTACCAATGTCTACTTACGAAATGAGTAGAATTGAAGGATTTGACCCTGAAAACCCACAAAGAGTTAAATTTGTATACGCTCCATATCAGAATCCAAATAGTATGTATTCTGGTCAATCGGCTAAAAAAGAATACGAAAACTACGAAATTGCTCACTTCCGTTTAAATGGTGATGCAAACTTTTTACCTTACGGAAAATCTATGATTGAAGGCGGTAGACGAGTTTGGAAACAATTACAATTGATGGAAGATGCTATGTTGATTCATAGAGTGATGAGAGCACCTGAAAAGAGAATCTTTAAAGTAGATGTTGGTAATATTCCACCAAATGAAGTGGATAACTACATGCAAAAAATTATCAATGCATCGAAGAAAGTTCCATTCGTTGATGAGAAAACAGGTGAGTACAACTTAAAATATAATATTCAAAACCTTATTGAAGATTACTATATGCCAGTTCGTGGTAACGATAATGGTACATCAATTGATACATTAAAAGGTTTAGAATATAATATGATTGATGACCTTAACTACTTAAAAGGTAAGTTAATGGCGGCATTAAAGATTCCAAAAGCGTATTTAGGATTTGAAGAAGATACCAATGGTAAAGCAACATTGGCATCTATGGATATTCGTTTTGCTAAAACTATTGAAAGAATTCAAAGAGTAATAATTTCTGAATTAACTAAAATTGCAATCGTTCACTTATATGCACAGGGTATAGATGATGATAGATTGACTAATTTTACTATTGAACTTACAACTCCATCAAAAATTTATGAACAAGAACAAGTAGAACTATATACATCAAAAGTGGCATTGATTCAGCAAATGCAACAAACTAAAATGTTCTCTAAAGAATGGATGTATGAATCCGTTATGAAGATGGCAAAAGATGAGCAAGATGAATTAACACTTGCTGTATTAGATGATACTAAACAAATGTTCCGTTTAACATCAATTGAAACGCAAGGTGTAGACCCTGCTAAAGAAACGGGAACTGAAGGTGGACCAACCAATGTAGAAGAAGAATTGGATAGATTAAAAACTGAATTAGAAAACGAAGGACAGGTTGGTAGACCAAAAGACCCGGTTAGATATGGTAAAGATGACCATCCGGAAGGAAGAGACCCATTGGGAATAAAAACTCTAAAACAAAGAGAAGGTTCTGTCCCTTATAAGCCAAGAAAAAATTCATATTTAGAAATATTTAAAGATATGAATGGTAATAAAAAGACTATTTTGACAGAAGATTTAACAAAAGAGTAATAAACCAATAGAAAAATATATTTATATCTGACAAATTATAAAAATTGATGAAAAAAATAAAACATTCGAAGTTTAAAAATACTGGATTTATATTTGAATTATTAGTAAGACAAATTACATCAGAAATTATGTCTTCAAATAAATCGGTTGCGGAAAAAATATTAAAAGAGCATTTTAATGGTAAAAAAGAATTATCAAAAGAATTAAAATTATATCAATATCTTATTAATGAAAGATATAATTCTGAATCAAAAGCTGAACAATTCATCAATACAATATTAGAAGCTCGTAAAAGATTAGACGAGAAAAAACTTACAAAAGAAAAATATAATCTTATCAAAGAGATTAAAGAAACTTATGGATTAGATGAATTCATCAAATCTCCTATCTCAAATTACAAAACATTAGCATCCATCTATAAAATATTTGAAACAGTAACATCTACGGAACAATTTGACCCAACAGATATAGTTTCATCTCGTTTTACAATCGCAGAAAATATTATCAACACATCTATTCAGAACAAAGATTCTAAAATGAAAGATGCTGTTTTGGAAGAATATAGAAAGCAAGATGAAGATTTAAGAGCGGTATCATATAAGTTATTAGTAGAATCATTTAATAACAAATACAAAAATTTATCATCAGAACAAAAAGGATTATTAAAGGAATATATTAATAATATCAATAATACTGGTAAATTAAATGATTATGTTTCAAACGAAGTATCAACTTTAATTCAAAATTTAAAAGAAGTTGGTTCTAAAATAAATGATAAAGTTACTCAAATTAAATTAGCAGAAACAATAGCAAATATTAAAAAAATTAAATCAGCTAAAAAAATTAGAGAGCAACATTTATCTGCTATGATGATGACTTACGAATTATTGAGTGAATTAAAAAATAGTTTAAAGAAATAAACAATGACAAATTATAGAATTTTTAAAGTTAGTACATTCACTTCATCAAGTGTAGTTACTAAAATTGGTAGACATGATACAACCGGAGAATATGATAGAGCTTGGGGAATTATGTTGCCAGTTGGTATAGCTACAACAGGTAGTGTATCAGTAGAAGGTGGTGGTTCATTATCTCTACAAACATTAATACCTGGTCAAGTTTATCCTTGCCATCCCGTAGGAATTCAATTATCAGCAGGAACTGCATCAGTATTATCATAAACTAATTAGAAATGCCAGCACAATCAAAAGCACAACAAAGATTTATGGGTATGGTTCATGCAGCTCAAAAAGGTGATATGGAAAATCCATCTCCAGAAGTAAAAAAAGCGGCTGATTCAATGTCTGATAAAGATGCCAAAGATTTTGCATCAACTAAACATAAAGGATTGCCTGACCACGTTAAGGAATTTATCATTAAAGAGGTTAGGGGTATAAAAACAATTAGCAAAGAATATTCCGATGTTGTAGACCAAATTCAAAAACATTTGGATTTATACAAACAAACCAAAGGAACTCCTGCTGAAAAACAACACATTCAACAACTCAAACAATTAAACGATAAAAAGAAAGCATTAGCGAACGAATTAGACCAAAAAGTTAGTGGTTTATATAAAGATGCTGAATTAAAAGTTGATGAGATGAATGTTACTGGTAATGCCGATGGATATGGTACTCCATTTGCATTTGGTAAAAAAGAAGATGAAAAATCCAAAGGTAAAAAACAAGCGGATTTAACAGGATATAGTGTAGTTAATGAAAATCGTTGGTTAGAATTAAAAAAGGATGAATCAACTGCACAAGCTAAAATTGGTAGAGGTATATCTAATATCAATAAACAATTAGCAGAAATGGAAAGATTTCTTAATTGGTACGGAAAAATTAAGAATGAAAGTGGTGTAGATAATAAAAGTTATTGGAAAAGAACAAATAGTCATATTTATAGTATAAAAGAAAGACTATTAAAATTAGACCAAAAAATTAGACAAATTTCAGAATAATGAATCTATCTCAATTAAAAGAACTTGTTAAGCAAGTGGTAAAGGAAGAAAACGATTATCAACAATTGTTTAAACATATGTTAGATAAGAGTGGCAAGAATATTAGTTCTATGTCTGATGATGAAAAAAAGAAATTTTTTAATGCCGTAGATACTGCTTACAAAGCAAAATCGGAAGGTAGATTAAAAGGATATAACGAAGCTGAATTAACTGATAAACAAAAGGAAATTGATGTGGACAAGGATGGTGAGATTGAAGGTTCAGATTTAGCAGCATTAAGAGCCAAAAATGAAGGGGCTCAAAAAAAAAAGTAAATGAAAATATGGCTATTGATATTGCAACCATTTTAGGTGGTCTTATCATTGGTAAAATTATTTTTTATTATATTGTAACTTTAGCTGAAAAAGGAGTAAATTATTTAACAGCTAAAAAAGATTATAAAGAACCGGTTCAAAAAATATTAACTTCATTATCTAATAATGATAATTTTATAGATAAAGTTAGTGATATGATTGATACCAAAAAAGGAATTGATAGTTCAACGGCTGATAAAATAGTTAAGTTACCATATGTACAAACTCAAATCATTAAAATGGTGGATAGTACAAATGGTGATTTGGATGAAAAAGAATTAGAAAACCAATTAAAAACTGTATTTCTAAAGTCTTGGTCAGATAAATCGGTAACTGATAAGGCAATAGAAAAAGTTAAAAAAGATATAAAGTAAGATGAATAAAGGATTATTGATAGAAACCCATTTATTTGAAGCCAAATTGGTTGAACAAGATAATGGTACTTATTTGGTTAAGGGAATCTTGCAAAGAGCAGGTGCTGCAAATCAAAATGGTAGAAGATATCCTAAAGAAATCTTAATGAGAGAGGTTGAAAAATATAGACAACTAATTAAAGAAAGAAGAGCATTGGGTGAGTTAGACCATCCAGATTCTCCCGTTATCAATTTAAAAAATGTTTCTCATAATATTAGAGAAATTTCTTGGGAAGGTGATGATGTTGTTGGTGTAGTAGAAATACTTTCAACTCCATCGGGAAACATTTTGAGAGAATTATTAAAAAACAACATTCGTTTAGGTATTTCATCGAGAGGGTTAGGTTCAGTAAAAGAATTAAAAGATGGAACTGTAATGGTTCAGGAAGATTTTGAATTAGTGGGTTGGGATTTTGTATCTAATCCATCTACACATGGAGCATTTATGGCACCAATGAATGAATCTAAACAATGGAAACAAATTGCAGATGAGTGTGGTAAGTGGTGTAAGTCACAAGATTTAATGAGAGAAATTATAATTGAATTAAACTAAAAAATATGAAATTAGTAAATTTAGTACCTGGAAAAGCTATTAACGATAAAGTGGTTAAAGAGTCATTAGAAGATTTAGATACCAACTTACCAGTATCAGTAGAAAGATATTTAGATAGAATGGTTTCTCAAATTAAAGGAATGAGTCTTTCTCGTAAAAAAGAAATGCTTGTATTAGCAAAGGTAATTGATGCTATGGGAATGGATAAGCAGGAATTAATGAGATACATTCAAAAAATTAAGAAAAACGATATTTTAAATAAATAGTATATGATACGCTTAAAAGACTTGTTAAACGAAGCAGATGAGCTTCAACAATTACCAACCGAATTAAAAAAGCATTTTTTAGAAATCATTTCTACCTATGGACAACATAGAGAAGGAATGGCTAGAAAATCTGATATCAGACAAGTAGCTGAAACTTTAGGTGGCATTGCTGATGCGGCACAAGAATATACTTTGAGAGAAGGTGGTGATTGGTTCGATAGAGTTACAATTAAGCGTAATATGAACGAATTGAAAAAGTTACAAGCTGCATTTGAAAAAGAAGCAATCGAAGCAAAGGCGCAAGAACAAAGATTAGAATCTCTATATGAAGATATGGGGCATGTTTTAGGAAGATATTTTGAAATTGCAGATGTATCCGAAGATGTTATGAAACAAAGATTAGGATTACAAGAATGTAAAACTTGCAAAAAATTAAAATAAATGGAAGAATTAGCATCATTATTATTACAAAGTAGAACACAAACTCACTCATTCCATTTAGGAGTTAAAGGAATAGGTTCACATTCAGCACATATTGCATTGGGTGAATACTATGATACAATCGGAGGTTTAATTGATGGGTTAGTAGAAGTATATCAGGGAAAAGAAGGATTAATTCAATTATCCGGCATTGGTGTATTAGATAAAAACAACGATATCAAAAATATCATTAAATATTTTGAAACACTTTGTGGAATGGTTGCAAAGTTAAGAACAAATCCTAAATTACAAGATAGTTGGATTCAAAATGATATCGATACTGTTGTATCTTTATTATATAGAACTAAATATAAATTGGTAAATCACCAATAATATACAAAAAAAATTAAAAACCTCAAAGAAATTTGGGGTTTTTCTTTAGTTTTCTAAAAAATTGTATATTTATTCTCAAATATCCTTTCTCATAAAGGATTTATTAACGCAATAGTTGATTAATGAATACCCTTCTCTATAAGGTGTGACCGAACAATCAACATAATTCTATTGGAGTTTCCTACAAATAACTTCACAATCAAAAACAAGGAGAAAAACAAGATGGCAAATTCAAAATTATTGAAAGAAGCAATCGCTGATGCCAAAGCCGTTAAAGAAACCGCTTTAGCAAATGCAAAATTAGCTCTTGAAGAAGCTTTCACTCCAAGATTACAATCTATCTTATCTCAAAAATTAAGAGCTGAGGCGGAAATGGAATCTGATGATGAAATGCAAACTGAAGAGTTAGACTCATCAAATATCGGCTCTAAAGTAGAAGCTGGATATGCTGAAACTCCTGGTGCAACTCCAACTTTGGATGCAGACACTGATTTATCAGTAGGTGTAACTAAAGATAGTGGTAAGCCAGAAGCAGCAGGTACAGACTATACTAAAGTAGCAGATATCAATGAGGAAGAAGAAAATCCATTCGCTAGCTCTGAAGAAGGCGACAAAGATGCAGAAATTGCAGAATTGAAAGCTAGATTAGCAGAATTAGAGGGTGAAGATTCTGAAGAAATGCCTGCAGATGATATGGGAGCTGATGCTAACCCATTTGCAGCAGAAGAAGAAGCTGATGGTATGGATGCTATGGCTATGGGTTCTGATGATGAAGAATCAGAAGATGACATGGACTTGGAATCTATTATCAGAGAGTTAGAAGCACAATTAGGTGACGAAGAAGGTTCAGAAGAAGAAATGCCTGCAGATGATTCAGCTATGGCTGAAAATTTAGCAGATGGTTCTGAAGCTGGTACTGACAAAGGCGAAGACCCTAAAGTGGTTGTAACTAACGAAGAAGAAGAAAAAGAAGATGTAATCGACTTGGAAGAAATTCTTCGTGAAATGCAAGATGAAATGGGTGGCGAAGAAGAAAAGAAAGATGATGCAACTATTGCAGAATTGAACGAAGCTTACGCAACTATCAAATCATTACAAAAAACTATCAACGAAGTTAATTTGTTAAACGCAAAATTATTATTCGCTAACAAATTGTTCAGAGCTCATAACATGACTAACGAACAAAAAGTTAAAGTTATCGAAACTTTGGATAGAACAAAATCAGTTAGAGAAGTTAAATTGGTATACTCTACATTAGCAGAGAATTTCAAATATACATCTTCTTCTAACAAAACTGCTAAAAAATCAATCCAAGAAGGAATCGCTAGCAAAGTAACAAAATCTACAAAGCCAGCAGCAGCTAAGCAAGTAATTGCAGAATCTGCAGATTTTTCTAATAGATTTAAGAAATTAGCAGGTATTATTAAGTAATTAATCACAAACAAAAATTAAAAGTACATACAATGGACTTAAAAAAATTAATGAACGGCGCTAACCCACAAAGCATTATGCTTGAGCAAACTAGAGGTTTGAAAGGCAAGTGGGAAAAAACAGGATTACTTGAAGGAGTAGGTTCTGAAACATCAAAGCATGGTATGGCAGTAATGTTAGAAAACCAAGCTAAACAATTATTGGATGAGGCTACAAGAACAGGTACATCTTCAGGTTCTGAAGAGTGGGCTGGTGTAGCATTACCATTGGTAAGACGTATCTTCGGTTCAATTGCAGCGAAAGAATTCGTTTCAGTTCAACCAATGAACTTACCTTCAGGTCTTATTTTCTACATGGACTTCAAATATGGTACTAACACAACTTTAGGTAGACCAGCTTCTGGTTCTTCTATGTTTGGTAATGGTGGTACTTTCGGTAAAGATTCTCAATCTCCAGCAGGTAACAAATTGGGTTCTACTCAAGCTACTGAAGGTGGTCTTTACGGAGCAGGACGTTTCGGATACACAATCAATGATACAACTGCAGCAGTAACTGCAACTGTAACTTCTGGTTCTGCATCTGATTTCATCGGTAACGAAACATTATCTGCATCTTTCGCAGCAACTCCAAACGGATGGAGAAAAGTAAAAGTAGGTTTACCTGCTGATGCTGATTGGAATGGTGTAAGAGCATTCAAAGTTTCTGGTTCAACTTCAGTAACTTTATTCCCTGAATTAACAACTGTTGATACTTTGGGTTCTGCTTCTTTCTATGTATCTTCTTCAGCTACATTAGTTGCAACTGATTTGGTAACTCAAACTTTGACATACCATGTTCAACCAACTGATTACAATAGAGGTGATTTCGAAGATAGAGGTGCTGATTTAGCAATTCCTGAAATCGAATTAGAATTGAAATCTGAGCCTATCGTGGCTAAAACTCGTAAGTTGAAAGCAATCTGGACTCCAGAATTAGCGCAAGACTTAAACGCATACCACTCTGTAGATGCAGAAGCTGAATTAACTCAAATGTTATCTGAATACATCTCTTTGGAGATTGATTTGGAAATCCTTGAGATGTTACAGCAAAATGCATTCACTACTGATTACTGGTCTGCAAGAGTTGGATACGATTACAATTCAGCAGTAGGTGCTTTCGCAATTGATTCAAATGCAGCAGCAGCTTCAGCTTACACAAAATCTACTTGGTATCAAACTTTAGGTATCAAATTACAAAAGGTATCTAACAAGATTCACCAATTAACTATGAGAGGTGGTGCAAACTTTATCGTTGTATCTCCAAATGTAGCAACAATTTTAGAATCAATGAATGGTTTCTCTGCAAATCCTGGTAAAGACGCTTTACAATTTGCTGCAGGTGTAACTAACATCGGTTCTATCTCTAATAGATACGATGTTTATAAGAATCCTTATATGACAGAAAATGTTATCTTATTAGGTTTCAAAGGTTCTAACTTCTTCGAAACAGGTGCTGTTTACGCTCCATATGTTCCGTTGATTATGACTCCTTTAGTGTACGACCCAACTAACTTCACTCCAAGACGTGGTGTTATGACTCGTTACGCTAAGAAAATCGTTAGACCAGAATTCTACGGTAAAATCGTAATTGATGGTTTGAACACTTTGTAATCTTAACGGAGTGATTTATTAAAAGGGGG
>JACCDJ011367490.1_pt1 | contig 10224 bp, 6 predicted proteins | sample 7444481 | NCBI WGS metagenome assembly JACCDJ01 (sample SAMN15323435, study PRJNA562643) | freshwater metagenome | isolation source: river surface water | place: USA:Blue River Watershed | collected 2017-08-15 | reverse complement strand
TAACACCATGGTCAAGGGTTCAACCTTGTACTTCCTAGGCCGTGCGATGTACCAACGTGGATTCTTCACTAAAGCAGATATCTCTAGATTCGTAGTGGCAAATGTCAGATTTCGCTTAACGGGAACTGAGAAACCAGAAGTTATTGCAAGATTTCAAAAAGCTGCAACAGATTTCATTGGTGGACATGATGTAAATGAAATCTACACAATTGCACAATCTGTATATGACGAATATGTATCTCCTGCTTTAATACAAGGAACAATTGATATTGCTAAGAAACATTTACAAGAAGGTACTGAAGTTTGGTTAGTTACAGCTGCTCCTGAGGATATGGCTAAATTAATTGCAGATCGATTAGGTTTTACCGGAGCGATTGGAACTAAAGTTGCTATAGAAAATGGAAAATATCTTGGACATTTAAATGGCAGCATTCTTCATGGTGTTGAAAAAGCTCGAGCAGTTCGCGAACTTGCCGCCGAACGAGGTTTCTCTTTAGTTAATTGTCATGCCTACTCAGATAGCGCAAGTGATTTTCCTTTACTTCAATCAGTTGGCACACCACATGCAATCAATCCAGATGCGCGCCTTCGCATCAAAGCTTTAGCTGAAAATTGGGAGATCGTAGATTTTCGAAGATTCCGAAAGTTGAACCGTTGGCTAGGTCCCACCGTAAGCAGATTTGTTGCATTAGGCGCTTGGATCACGCCCAGGTCGCGAGGAGATAAGAGAAGCGACTAATATTGGCAGGTTATGTATCGCACCTTCGCCGACTATCTGCGCTCACTCGATGATGCGGCATTGGAGCGACTCTTCTCTTTAAGACCAGATTTAATATCCCCAACTCCGCCTGATTATGCAGCGCGTTCGGTTCGCGCAAATAGCGGTCCAAGTATCGCTCGAGTAATAGATTCACTTAATGCATTTGAACTTCAAGTTCTTGAAGCCTTATTGGTGTTAGAAGAGCCAATAAAGGTGAAAGAGCTCGAGAAAATAACCTCTACTTCGGCTCGATTTGCATTTGCGAAATTCGAAGATTTAGCTTTAATTTACGAAGGAGTAATTCCTACTCAAGTCAGAGAAGCTATAGGTGCCGAGCCTGCAGGTTTAGGACCCCGCTCTTTGACTAAATTAGATTTAAAGAAATTAAATGATGCGCCAGAAAGTGCCAAGAAAGTGATGAGTGCACTTTGCTGGGGTCCTCCACGTGGCAGCGTAGGTGATATCAAAAATCCTGGACCTGGAATTGCTTGGTTATTGGATCATCATTTTGTGGTGCCATTGGACCAGCGACATGTGGTTATGCCTGCTGAAGTAGCAATTCATTTACGTGGCGGAAAAGTTCATAAAGATTTAGCAGATAAAGCGCCGGACTTAGATGGTAAGAAATATAACCAGAGCGATATAGATCGCGCCGCAATTGCAAATATTTCAAATGTACTTAGATGGTGTGAAGAGTTACTTAACTTCTGGGGCGAAACTGCACCAACGGCACTTCGAGCAGGCGGTGTTGGAGTCAGAGACTTAAAAGACGTTGCACAACATTTAGGTGTGTCAGAAGGATGTGCAGCATTTGTTGCAGAGCTCTGTTATTTATCTGGATTAGTGGCCATTGATGCCGACGAAACAATTGCGCCTACTAATTCATTTGATATCTGGCTGACGCAAGATTTCGAAACCAAGTGGCGCAATATTGTTTCATTATGGTTGATCACATCCAGAGGATCTGGACTAGTGGGCAGAAGTGATCAGAAATTTTCGGCTCTAGGACCAGAGTTAGATCGCGTTAGCGCTGCAAATATTCGCTCTCGAGTACTTGAAGAACTTCGCAGCAATGTAGAACTTTCCCCTTCGGTTAGTTCGTTTACTGAGCGAATGAAGTGGCTCGCACCGCTTCGCCGTGGCGCAAATCTGCGTGATGATTTAGTTAAGTGGACTCTAGAAGAGTGTGAATGGCTTGGCATTACTGGATTAGGCGCACTTTCAACTTTCGCTGCAGAACTATTAGAAGGAGATGAAGAGTTAGGTGTTAATGCAGCGCTACCTACACCGATTGACTTCATCACTATTCAAAGCGATCAGACTGCAATTGCACCGGGGCCGCTGCAACATGAGTTAGCAGTAGAGATGAGTCAGATTGCTGATATCGAAAGTCGTGGCGCTGCCACAGTTTATCGATTTACAGAAAGTTCAATTCGTAGAGGTCTTGATCATGGAAAATCAAGTTCTGAAATCATTAAATTCTTAACCAGAATTTCTAAAAGCCCGTTGCCGCAACCACTTGATTACATGATTACGGATACCGCACGTAAACATGGCCAACTACGTGTTGGAGCTATTCATTGTTATTTAAGATGTGAAGATCCTTCAGTTCTCTCAGAAATTTTGGCGGATAAGAGAATTGATGTGGCGCTACGCCAAATTGCTCCGACAGTTTTAGTTTCTGATTTTGACATTGATGAAGTTTTGAATGTGCTCAGAAATAATGGATATCTTCCCGCTGCTGAGAGTGCCCAAGGAATTCTTCTTAGCTCTCCACATAATAAGAGGGTCAAGAACCGACCAAAGCCTCCTCGAATTGTTGGTGAGATTGAACCACCTACTTCAGAAGCAATTGCAAGTGCAATCCGCGCAATTCAAGTTGGAGAAAAATCCACTGCAAAACAGAGTCAACTTCGAAATAGCGGAGCAATACCAAGAACTACTGCTAACGAAACTCTTGAAATTCTAAATAAGAATTTAGATCGAACTCTTTCTATTGGATATGCAGATAACAATGGTGGAGTTTCCCATCGAATTGTTGACCCACAACAAATTGCCAATGGAGTGCTACTCGCTCGAGATCACAGTTCTGGTGAGCTGCAAACCTTCAAAATCATACGTATAACAGGGGTCGCTCCGCTATGACCATCGAAACTGGCAGAATTGCCCCTATGTTGCAGGATTTAGAAAGTTTGGTTCGTTGTGAATCACCATCTGAAGATTTATCTGCCTGCAAAAAAGTAGTTCAACTTGCTAACGAAATAGCTACTCGTGAATTAGGTACTGCAGCTGAAATTCTTGAAGTAAATGGCCGTCCAGTATTTTGGTGGGGCGATAAGAATCCAAAAGTAGTTCTGCTCTGCCATCTGGATACAGTCTGGCCGATTGGTTCCTTTAATCCAATTTGGCAGATTGATGGGGATGTTCTGCGTGGTCCAGGAACTTTCGATATGAAAGTTGGATTTATCCAAGCTCTTTATGCGCTAAAGGATATTCAAGGTTCAGTTGCGTTGATAGCTACTACTGATGAAGAAATTGGAAGCCATGCCTCTAAAGAATTGATTATGCAAGTTTCAAAAACTGCGGATGCTGTTTTAGTTCTTGAAGCCTCCTTAGATGGCAAAGTTAAAACTGGGCGCAAAGGTACTGCTATGTATGTAGTTAAAGCAGTCGGCTTGGCATCACACGCTGGCCTTGAACCAGAAAAAGGAATCAACGCGACCGTTGAAATTGCTGCGCAAATTTTAAAATTAAAAGAGTTAGAAAATTCAGAATTTGGAACGACTGTAGTGCCAACTATGTTAAAGGGTGGCACAACTGCAAATACGGTCCCGGCAGAAGCAACTCTAGAGATTGACGCTCGTTCATTTAGTCAAAGTGATCTTGAAAGAGTTGATCGCGCAATTCAATCTTTAACTGCAATTACACCTGGTGCCCAAATAGAAATCACTGGTGGATTAAATCGTCCAGTACTAGAACCTGCTTCTTGCAAAGAACTTTATGAGATCGCCGAAAAGGTAGCTAAATCAATAGGAATGGCGCCATTGGGGTCAGCTCAAGTTGGAGGCGCAAGCGATGGCAATTTCGCTGCCGCGGCCGGTGCCCGCGTTTTAGATGGTTTAGGCGCAATCGGTGGCGGTGCTCATGCTGTAAATGAATGGGCCAGCATCAAAGCAATTGAAGAACGAAAGAACTTTCTAAATGCATTTATTAAGGAGTTATTAAAGTGAGCGATGGACCACTAATTGTCCAGAGCGACAAAACACTTCTGCTCGATGTCGATCATCCAAATTCCACTGAATGCCGTCGTGCTATTGCACCTTTTGCCGAATTAGAGCGCTCACCTGAACATATCCACACTTACCGATTAACAAATCTTGGTCTATGGAATGCTCGAGCCGCTGGGCATGATGCAGAAAATGTTATTGATACTTTAATTAAATATTCTCGGTACGCAGTTCCTCATTCATTACTTCTAGATGTAGCTGAAACCATGTCTAGATATGGGCGATTGCGACTGGAATCAAATCCAATTCATGGATTGGTTTTAGTCACAACAGATAGCGCAGTTCTAGAGGAAGTAATTCGCGCAAAGAAGATTGCACCGTTACTAGGCGCCAGAATAGATAAAGAAACAATCGCCGTACATCCATCGCAAAGAGGCGCTATCAAACAACACCTACTTAGATTAGGTTGGCCAGCTGAAGATTTTGCAGGTTATGTTGATGGTCAAGCTCACCCAATTGATTTAAATCAAGATGGTTGGAACATACGTCAATACCAAGAGCATGCTGCAGAAGGTTTCTGGCATGGCGGAAGCGGTGTAGTTGTTCTACCTTGTGGTGCCGGCAAAACAATTGTTGGCGCTGCCGCAATGTCACATGCAAAAGCGACAACTCTGATTCTGGTGACCAACACAGTTGCTGCACGTCAATGGCGCGATGAATTGCTGCGCCGCACCACACTTAATGAGGATGAGATCGGCGAATATAGCGGTGCAAAAAAGGAGATTCGCCCAGTAACTATTGCAACTTACCAAGTTATGACCAAGAAGAAGAATGGTGTTTATGCCCATCTAGATCTATTTGATTCATATGACTGGGGATTGATTATTTATGATGAGGTGCACCTATTACCTGCACCGATTTTCAGATTTACTGCAGATATCCAATCTCGACGCCGCTTGGGACTAACTGCAACATTAGTTCGTGAAGATGGAATGGAAGGCGAAGTTTTCTCATTAATTGGCCCAAAGCGCTTTGATGTTCCTTGGAAAGAGATCGAATCTCAAGGATATATCGCACCTGCTGAATGTATCGAAATCCGAGCAACGCTCTCCGAAACAGAGAGACTCTCATATGCAACTGCAGAAGTTGAAGAGAAATATCGAATGTGCGCTACAACCGCCACAAAAACCAAAGTAGTTCAAGCACTCGTAGAAAAGCATGCTGACGATCAAGTTTTAGTTATTGGACAATATATTTCACAGTTAGATGAACTTAGTGAAAAGCTTGGCGTGCCAGTAATTAAAGGTGAAACTCCCGTAAAGGAACGCGAAGAGCTATTTGCTGCTTTCCGAACTGGTGAGATAAAATGTTTGGTTGTCTCAAAAGTTGCCAATTTCTCTATTGATTTACCTGATGCCACAATTGCAATTCAAGTAAGTGGTGCTTTCGGTAGCCGTCAAGAAGAGGCGCAACGTTTAGGTCGCATCTTGAGGCCTAAATCAGATGGTAGAAGTGCGCGTTTTTACTCAGTTGTAAGTCGTGACACTGTAGATCAAGATTTTGCACAGAATCGTCAGCGATTTCTAGCTGAGCAAGGTTATAGCTACAAAATTATTGATGCTGACGATGTTTTTCAAGGAAAGCTTTAAACTCTTCTAATTCGACGCGGAAATGTGAAAAATGTTTCCCATCAATATGAACCACCGGAATTAATTGTCCGTAAAGATCTTCTAACTCTTTATCTCCATCAATTAATTGCTCTTCAATTTTTATGTTGAGGGAGTTTTCAAGTGGCTTGAGCAAATTCGCAACATTTTCACATAAATGGCAGCCAGTACGACCATATATCGTGACTATCGACTGCTTCATGGAGTTAAGTCTATTTGGTAGGTTTCATGCGTGAAGCGCCGGAGCCTAGCCGCAATAATCGCCACTATATTGCTGGCGCCATTATTCGCACCTCCCGCATCAGCTCTCTTCTACAAACGCGAATCAACTGTTTTGGGACACATCTTTGCTGGCGCTACAAATGTTCAAACTTATAACGCAACTACAAATAGTGGCGCACGTCTTGAAGCAAAATCTAAATTTGAAGTTACTTACAATAATTTCCCCGCATGGGCTCAGAGCGAAATTCAAGCTGCGGTCGATGTCTGGGCTGCTAATTTCAAATCAAACGTCCCAATTAGTGTTGAAGCTACATGGGGCCGTTCAACTGTTTACGGTTTATTAGGAAGTGCGCGACCAGGTAATTACTTCAGCAATTTTGTAAGTGCACCTGATGCCACACTTTGGTATCCATCTGCTTTGGCAAATGCTTTAGCAGGACGCGACTTAGATAAGAACAATCCTGAAATGGTTATACAAGTAAATTCATCTGCTCCCTGGAACACTCGCGGCGATGGAAAACCATCAGGTTCTGAATTTGATTTGCAATCAGTTTTTATTCATGAGATTGGTCATGGGCTTGGTTTCTTATCGACCGATTCTTATGACCCATTCTTTGGTTATGGATCTATAGAACAACCAACTCCTTATGATGCTTATCTTCAATTAGATGATGGACGACGTTTGAGTGACTTACCTTCACCAAGTCTTGAATTAGGTAAAGCGCTCACTTCAAATTTATCTTGGTCTGGGCCAAAAGGCATTGCTGCCAACGGCGGTATTAAGCCAAAAATTTATTCACCTAATAGATATGAGAGCGGATCATCCGTTTCACATTTAGATGAAGCAACTTTTCAAAGTGCAGGCGTGAATTCATTAATGACACCTAATCTCGATGCAGGTGAAGTTTTCCGCGAACCTGGCGCTCTATTGTTGGGAATGCTTGAAGATATGCGAAATAAGCCACCTGCAGGTATTGCAGTTGGTATTCCAAATCCAGTTCGAAATCTTCAAGTTCTTGTGGGAGATTCCAGCGCAATAATCACTTTTAATCCGCCTACCAATGTTCGTACCGCACAAGTGGCAAGTTATTCAATAAAAAATATAAAAACTGGTGTAATTGATTATGCAAATTCAAGTCCATATACCGTCAAAGGTCTAAAGAACGGAACTTCATATACATTTGCAGTTACTGCAATAAATAATAATGGAACTTCAGAACCCATAACCAGTGAAGCCGTTACGCCTATTGCAAGTTGGAAATCTTCAATAATTGACAGTGCAAGTGATGCGAAATTTGTGGCATCAGCAATGTTAAATAACAAACCTTTTGTTGCTTACATAAGTAGCAAGACCGGTACTTTAAGAACTGCCATATTTGTTAACGGTGCATGGAAAAAGACTGTTATTGATGGAATGGGCGGTAGCTCGGGTCGTACCTCTAATAAATTAGGCGGACATTTAACTCTATGCTCAACAGGTAGCGGGACCAGACAAGTAATTCATCTTTTTTATGGAGATATCGTCGATAATGATTTGCGTCATGCGACCATAACCGACACCTCTTATGTCTTTGAAATAGTTGATGGAAATGCTCCAACTATTCAGCCTTATGATCAAATTTCCAGAGTACGAACCGGAAGCGATGTTTCGTATTCAAGTGCTTGCGTTGCATCTACCACGACTTTGCAAGTCTTTTACAGAGATGAGAGCCAAGGAGTGTTGCTAGGTGCAGTCAAGCGAGCTAATAAATGGAGCTACGAACTTATTGATGGTGATCGTAAAACCGAGGGTCGAACCACCGGAGATGTTGCATTCCATCTAAAGGCTTATCAGTCCGGTGCTACAACCTATTTGATTTATGACTCGGTATTAGTATTCAATCAAAAACGTGAAGTGACTTCCGGTGAAGTTAGATTGGCTTCTCGTGATGGCGCGAGTGCTAATAGTTGGATTTATGAAACTTTAGATTCGCCAAGCAATAGTGCATCTGTTCTCGGCTACGATGTTTCAATAAATAAAGTAGGTTCAAAAATTATCGCTAGTTGGTTAGCTGCAACTGGTGCCACTCTTCCAAATCCAAATCATGTTCGAGTTCGCGTAATTGATGGCGAAACTACTATTTTTACCACCGCCAAATTTGGCACACCAAGCGCTCCACTTAATTTAAATGGAACAACTTTAATTTTAGGTTGCCAGAAGCGTTTATGCGCTTTGGACACTATTTCAAAGAAAGTATCTTTAATTAGTGGTTGGCAAAGTGATGATCCAATTCAAAATGGTTGGATTACTTTAAATGGGGTTCGTAATCTAGTTGCCGGTATAAACGGACAACTTGTTTCGCTAAAACCTTAAAATTATTTAGCGTTGCGGCGCTGAATGCGTGTCTTCTTAAGAAGCTTCTTGTGCTTCTTCTTAGCCATACGCTTGCGACGCTTCTTGATAACCGAACCCATAAATCTCCTTAGAGAGTCTTTACATTAAGGTCGAAGATTAGCGCGTTTAGGCACGATATAAAAAACCGCCCGAAAGGAGTATCGGCCCTAAGGCGCTGGTCGCGGCAAATCCATTCATTGCGGTCGAATTTACGTAGTTTGCCGCGGTGATTGCCCCTTTTGAATCATAAGTCAAAACCAGAATTGCGTTTTTCCTTTTCCAATTGGGAAGAGCTTTAAATGCTCCAGTTGAAACAAAGGCGCCATAATTAACTTTTCCAACCGTGGCAGTCAGTGCGCTTCCAGTTGATGGATATCGGTCTGTCCAAGTCGGAACAAAGTTGGTATTGAACTTTGTAATTGCAGCAGTGCTATTTGAATTTCCACCTAAGAAAAGTGATGAGGTTGAAGTCCGCCAAGCTCGGCTGGAATTTGATTCAGAACTTCTAACAACTGAAGTTAATTTACCGTTAACAACTTTGGCTAAAAATCCATCCACTCGACCGCGCAATGTTGTGTTGAGCAATTTATCAGCGCTCTGCCCAACTGCAATTACTCCACTATCTGGCGTCCTAGTAATAGCGTGAATTTGCGTGTTGCTTTTGCCAATAAAAATAGGTTTGCCGTTCCAGTTGACTACAAATGCTTTATTGCCAGGGTTAGCGTAAGAAGTACCTGCAACCGTTATGCCAGTAGCATCAACAAGAATTGCATTGGGAATTACCGCTGCTGGCATCACCATCGATTGAGATTCGATTAACACGCCCAAACTGTCAACTTTCCAATAAATTAAATTGACGGCATCGCTCTTGTCACTACTGACTGGATCAGAAACCACATTATCTGGATTTAGGACACCTTGTATCGGAGGAAGAGTTCCGACTATTGGATTTGAGCTTGCGCCAACAAAATAGAAATTTCCCGAAGCATCAACTGTAGCTGCGCTAACGAAAGATTCGACACCGGAAGTAAGTTCGATAGTTGGGCCATTAACCAATTGCGCAAAACCATTATTTTCGCGATTTCCATAAACAGCAATTTGGCTACCGAATGCCACCAATCCATTTGCTGCACTATCAACTTGAGCTAACTGCACCATTGATTTTGCAGATACAGCAGCATTGGCAGTAGGTATGACTGAAAAAAGAAGTGTTAAAGCAAGAATTAAACGTTTCAACTTAACTCGATTGAACGATCTCTGGCTGCTTTCATAGCTTTCGCCACAATTACTTCTAAATCGCTAGCTGAAAATGATTGAAGTGCCGCAAAGGTGGTTCCATTTGGACTAGTGACATTTTCACGTAAAGTTGTAGCGCTTTTGCCTGAAGTCGCCAAAAGTTCGGCTGATCCAATAATTGTTTGCACTGTAAGTTGAGTTGCGACATCTTCTGAAAGACCCAAATCCATCGCGCCTTTAACCATTGATTCAACAAAAGCAAAGAAATAAGCTGGACCAGAGCCGCTAGTTGCAGTGACTGCATCTTGCAGCTCTTCTTTTACCTCAACTGCAATACCTGCTGCACTAAGGAAATCAATTAAAAATTCTTTTTGATGATCTGTTACACCAGATCCTAAAGAGAAACCTGCAGCGCCTTTACCAACCAAAGTGGGAGTATTTGGCATAACCCTCACTACTGGGTTCTTGCCACTTAGGCCATTAGAAATAGTTGCAATCTTCTTTCCAGCAGCAAATGAGACAACTAGAGCCCCTGGGTTAACTTTTCCATTGATATCGGCAAGCACTGCATCTACATCTTGTGGTTTGGTCACCAAAAGCAAGATATCAACGCTACTTAAATCTGAACCAATCTTGATTTTGTACTTGCTTACTAACTCAGTAGCTCTTTCAGTTCGCTTCTCTATGACTTCAATTTGGGCAGGTGCATGTCCTGCTTTTATCAAGGCAGCAATTAAC
>JACCDJ010435649.1_pt1 | contig 10224 bp, 4 predicted proteins | sample 7444481 | NCBI WGS metagenome assembly JACCDJ01 (sample SAMN15323435, study PRJNA562643) | freshwater metagenome | isolation source: river surface water | place: USA:Blue River Watershed | collected 2017-08-15 | reverse complement strand
CTCCATCATTCACTGGTACGCCAAGTTTACCAACAGGTACAACAGGCATTACACAAACTACAGGAGATAATTCAACTAAGTTAGCGACTACTGCATTTGTTGCTGCATCCATTACAGCTTCTAGTGCAGGGTTAAGTTCTGTTGGTGCAATTTCAGGAACATCAAATGCGAATGGAGCTACTATAAGTGGTACAACTCAATTAATATTAACTCCTGCGGATGCGACAAATGGGGGTTTGGTTACTACAGGCGCACAAACATTTGCTGGTGCTAAAACATTCACAAATACGGTGACTTTTGGAAAGGATATTAAGGTAAATGGAATGACCATTGGTAGGCCGATTAACCCATTTAATCCAGATTATCAAAATTTAGCAATAGGTTTTGGTGTATTAGGTAAATATAATCCAACTGTTTGGTCACAAGATTATAATACGGGTATTGGTTATTATTCATTATTTAATTTAACAACTGGTACAAGAAATACAGCTACTGGTTCAACAGCGATGTGGAGTTTAACAACCGGTGGCTTTAACGCTGGCTATGGGACTGACGCTCTTTCAAATCTGACATCAGGAAGCAATAATACTGCTCTTGGTACTGCGGCTGGAAGAAGTATATCGACAAACTCACATAATACCATGATTGGGAGTTATGCAGGTAACCTTGTTACCGGCAGTAATAATATTTTTATTGGTTCAAATAATACAACGTTGTCAACTACGGGAAGCGGAGTGACCACTGGAAGCAACAACACCATTATTGGTTCAGGCATAAGAGGCTTAGCTACCACCTTGTCTGATAATATTATTTTAGCAGATGGTCAAGGAAATATTCGTGCACAGCATAATGGAACAACTGGTTGGACTTTAGGAACTATTATTTCTGGAGTTTGGAGTGGAACAAGTATTACAAATAATAAGTTAGAAAATAGCACAACCACTTTAGGCTCAACAACAATGACATTAGGTGGAACAGTTACTTCAGTAGTAGGTTTAACATCTTTGACTGCTACAAATTTAACTGGTGATTTAACGGGTAATGTTACTGGTAATGTCACCGGAAATCTAACAGGTAATGCAAGTACAGCAACTGCACTTGCAACAGGAAGAACAATTTCAACATTGGGAGATGTTATTTATACAAGTGGAAGTTTTGATGGAACTTCCAATGTAACTGGAACTGCTACTTTGACAAATACTACAGTAACTGCTGGATCATATGGGTCATCTACTGCGATTCCAACATTTACTGTTGATGAAAAAGGAAGACTAACATCTGCAGGTACAATAACTTCTACTGCAGTGCCTTATACTGGTGCGACGCAAGCAGTTAATTTGGGAGCATACGATTTAACAGTTAATGGATTAACTGTGGGAACAGGTGTCAACGGAGGTGCTGTTTCTAATACGAATACTGCTTTAGGTGCAAGTGCATTAGTAGGAAATAATTCAGGTTCGGGAGCTAACACTGCAATTGGTGCAAATGCACTAAAGGCAAATACAACTGGCTATAATAATACAGGTTTAGGGTATAATGCTTTACAAGCATTGACTACTGCTGCAGATAATACTGCTTTGGGTGCTTATGCATTAAGGGCTGGGAGTACTGGATATTTTAATACATCGGTTGGAAGTAAGTCAATGTTTTCTGTGACAACCGGTGCTGGTAATACAGGAGTCGGTGTAAATGCATTATATAACATAACTAGTGCTGGAAATAATACTGCGATGGGTTTTTTATCCTTGAATAATTTAACATCAGGAGATAAAAATATTGCATTAGGATATAAATCTGGCTCTGGTGTAACTTCTGGAACATCGAATATAATGATAGGTGCAAATACTGGATCATTTAGTATGACAACAGGTAGTTACAATACAATCATTGGAACTGATATAACCGGACTTCCTTCTACATTAAGTAATAATATTATTTTAGCAGATGGTCAAGGAAATATTCGTGCACAGCATAATGGAACAACTGGTTGGGCATTAGGTACAATTGCAAGCGGCACTTGGAGTGGAACAAGTATTGCTATCGCAAACGGAGGAACAGGAGCAACAACTGCGTCAGGAGCTAGAACGAATTTAGGTTTAGGATCTTTGGCTGAAAAATCTACTATTGCAAATGCTGATGTGGATGCAAGTGCTGCAATCGCATTCTCAAAATTGAATATTTCAAAAACAGATATAACTGGATTGGGTGTTCAAGAAAATTTAACAGCAGGTTCTGGTATTTCAATTAATGCAGGAACAATTTCAGCAACGGGTTTAACTACAAGTAATTTAGCAAGTAATGCTGCTATTGCAAATAGTCAATTAGCAAATAGTACTACAACATTGGGTGCAACAACAATGACTTTAGGAGGTACTGTAACTTCTGTTGTGGGTTTAACTTCAGTTTCTGCCAATACCATCATAGGTACTTTAAGTGGAACTGCAAATTCTGCAACTAATCTTGCAGGAGGTTCAGTGGGGGCGCTTCCTTATCAATCTGCAACTGGTACTACAAATTTATTGTCTGCTGGTACAGATGGTCAAGTATTAACAATGTCAAGTGGAGTTCCTGCTTGGTTAACAGCTGCATCAAGTGGCGGGGGGATAAGTTCCATAGGTGCTATATCGGCAACATCTTATGCTGAAGGTGCAACAATTAGTGGATCAACACAGTTAATATTGTCACCTGCGGATCAAAATAATGGTGGTATTATGACCACTCAAGCTCAGACCTTTGCAGGTGCAAAAACATTTAGTAGTAATATTATTGGTAATTTAACTGGTAATGCGAGTACAGCAACAACATTAGCAACTTCTATAAATATTAATGGAACAGCATTTAATGGAAGTACAGATATTACGATTGCCGCAGACGCGAATACTTTAACGGGTACAACTATAGCAAGCAACGTGGTTAGCTCTAGTTTAACGAGTGTTGGTACAATTACAACTGGTGTTTGGAGTGGAACAGCAATAGCAAATAATAAATTGGCAAATAGTACAACAATATTAGGTAGTACAACAATGACATTAGGTGGAACAGTAACATCTGTAACTGGATTAACTTCATTAACATCTACAACGTTAATTGGTAATTTATCAGGAACTGCAACTGGTTTAACAACAGGAAGAACTATTTCAACAACAGGTGATGTAACTTATACAAGTGGAAGTTTTGATGGATCTGCAAATGTAACAGGTGTTGCAACTTTAACAGCCTCAGGTGTTGCATCTGGTACTTATGGATCTTCTACCACTATTCCGGTTTTGACAGTGGATACAAAAGGTAGAGTAACCACTGCAAGTAACGTTTCAATTACTGCAGGTGTTAATACTGTAACTGCGATTGCTGGAACTTCAAATGCAAATGGTGCAACAATTAGTGGAACTTCAATTACTTTAACACCTGCAGATGTAACGAATGGTGGTATTTTAACAGCAGGTACTCAAATAATTGGGGGTACGAAAACATTTAGTAATACAACTACATTTAATTCTGATATTACAGTAAATGGATTGACTGTAGGTAAAGGTGCAAAAAATGTCGCTTCAAATACCGTTATTGGAATTTCCGCACTTAAAAGTACAAGTGCAGGAACAGAGATTGTTGCAATTGGTAATAATTCATTACAAGCTGGTAATAATTCTGGTAGTAATTTAACCGCAGTTGGATCCTATTCTGGATATTTTAATTCTACAGGTTCTGATAATAATTTTTTCGGATACAAAGCTGGATATAATAACACAACAGGATTCAGAAATACAATAATTGGTTCAAAAGCTGCGGGTTATGGAACTATTACAGGATCTAGTAACCAAGCATTAGGGTATAGTTCATTGAATAATCTAACATCTGGTTATAACAACACTGCCATTGGGGACTCTGCATTGTTTTCTACAACAGCAGGCTATAATAATGTTGGTATTGGACACAAGGCATTAATAGATAACACCAGTGGAGACGATAATATAGCGCTTGGTATTTATGCTTTAAATTCAAATACTACAGGTAATCGAAATATTGGCATTGGAGCTGGTGCTGTATATACTAACAATTCAGGAATAAATAATGTGGGCATAGGATATGAAGCTTTACTTTTTAATGGGAACTATAGTAACAACATTGCAATTGGTAAAGGCGCTGGTAAATATTACGCTTCATTTAATCAGCCTGCAAGAAATTTAGCTGATAATATTTTCATTGGAGTTGACGCTTGGCCATTAAGTAGTTCTGATGTGAATTCAATAGTTATAGGTAACAATGTTTCTGCAGATGCTGGAGCTGTTGGTTGGGGAAGTTATTCAACATCTATTGGTAATACATTAACTCAAAAATCTCGTATTTATGGTGCATTAACTGTGACTCCTAATACTGCAACAGGTGCAGGAAATTCATCAACGATTGCTGCTCAAAATGCAGGAGGTACAAATACAGCTGGAGGAGCATTAAACTTAACTGCTGGTAATGCTGGTACAACAGGTCTGGGGGGTAACATTGTATTAACTCCTGGCACTTCAACTACTGCAGCAAATAATGGTATTGTTAAAATCAATGGTCAAGTCCAAATAACAGGAGGAACACCAGCTGCGGGTGAAGTATTAACTTCTGATGCTAATGGTTTAGCTACTTGGGTAGCTCCATCAGGGGTGTCTAGTATAGGTGCAATTAGTGGAACGGCTACATCGACTGGTGCAACGATAACTTCTGGGGTATTGAATTTAAGTCCTGCTGATGCAACTAATGGGGGTATTTTAACAACTGGTACTCAAACTATTGGTGGTGCAAAAACATTTAGTAATACAGCTTCATTTAACTCTGACATTAGTATAGCTGGAAATATTACTTCAGGTGTTTGGAGTGCAACAGCAATTGGTGTTACAAAAGGTGGAACAGGATTGACATCGGTAGGTACGAATGGGCAAGTGTTAAGTTCTGATGGTACGAATATGGTTTGGGCAAATGCAGGATCAGGTGTGAGTACTTTAACTTACACAACTTCATCTTCTTATGCAAATGGAGGTACAATAAGTGGAACAACTCTTACTCTTACTGCAGCCGATGCTACAAATCCTGGATTAGTTTCAGTGGATGCACAAACTTTTGTTGGTGCAAAAACATTTAGTAATACTGCTACTTTTAATTCAGATATAAGTATAGCGGGTAATATTACTTCTGGTGTTTGGAGTGGAACGGCAATTAATGTTGCAAAAGGCGGAACAGGCTTAACATCATCTGGCTCTAACGGTAATATTTTAACTTCTGATGGAATTAGCTGGGTTTCATCTGCACTTTCAACAACTTATACCTCAACAGCAAGCACAAATGGAGGAGCCTTTAGTGGTACTACTTTAACATTAACTGCTGCTGATGCAACAAAACCTGGTTTGTTAACTGCAAGCTCACAAATCATTGGTGGTGCAAAAACATTCACAAATACGGCAACTTTTATTACAGATATCACTGTTAATAATATGACCATTGGTAAAGGGAATAATAATTTAGCAGAAAATACGGTATTAGGAAATAAAGCAGGTTATTCAATTTCAACAGGGGGTAATTACAATAGTTTATTCGGATATAATGCTGGATATTTAGTTACATCTGGCGCTAGAAATGTCGCATTGGGTTATAATGCACTTTATGGAAATAGCAATGGAGTTTCAGGGAACAGTAATGTCGCTTTAGGTTTTAATTCATTGCAAGGGAATAGTTCTGGTTCAGGTAACTTAGCTATGGGAGAGAATACATTATACACAAATGAAGATGGGGGATATAATGTTGGATTAGGCCATTCATCATTATATGCTAATACATCGGGATCATATAATATTGCCTTAGGTTATTACGCATTAGTATCAAACACTACAGCTGATAATAATATTGCTATAGGACAAAATGCACTTTCACAAAGTGTTACAGGTGCTTCAAATATTGGTATTGGTACTAGGGCTTTAGGGTTTACTGCTGCCAGTAATAATATTGCACTTGGATATAATGCAGCTTATTATTATAATTCGGGAAGTGCTGGAAATTATGCGAACAGTATTGCCAATAATATTTTTATAGGACACGATGTAAGGCCATTAACGGCAACGGATCAAAATGAAATAGTAATTGGTAATAGCCCAGGTGCTTTAGGTACTGGTTCTAATGGACAGATTGGCTTAGGTACCAACTCTACCTTAATAGGAAACTCATTAACACAACAATCAAAAATTTATGGCGCATTAACGATAGTCGCACCTTCAGCATTAGCAAACTTAAATGGTCATAGTTCTTCTATTGTTGCTCAAAATGCAATCACTTCTGGTTATAATGGGGGTGTATTGAACTTGATTGCAGGAAATGGAGTTGGCTCAGGGAATGGAGGAGATGTAAATATTACACCAGGAACAACTTCTGGTTCAGGAGCTGCTGGGAAGCTAGTGGTTAGTTCCGAAATGTTATTGAATGGTATTTCTGCTGGAAAAGGTAAGGGCACAGGAACTAATAATGTAGTATTTGGACTAACAGCCTTTGATAATAATACAACTGGAATGTACAATTCATCTTTTGGAACTAGTGCATTAAATAATAACACAACCGGTGCATATAACACTGCTATGGGTTCTTTTGGAATTGCAGGATTATCTGGTTCAAGTAATTATAATACTTCTCTTGGTTACCAATCTGGTCTATATATTGCTGATGGTTCAACATTATTATCATCTTCTAATCAAAGTGTATTTATTGGTGCAGGGGCCAAAGCAAAGCAAGCAAATGCTTCCAATGAAATTGTAATAGGATATAATACAGTTGGTAATGGAAGTAATACTACTACAATTGGAAATGCTTCTACCACTGCAACTTATATACCAAGTTCTCTTTTTGTGGGTGGTGCAACAACAGGCAGCACTTTAACGGTTGGTAAATCTGATGGAACTATTGCTGGAACAATAATGGTAAATCCTGAAACTACTGGAAATGAAGGGGGGCAGATCAATTTCAAAAAATCTTTAAATGGAAGTAGTAATGATTGGTTTATTGATCAATATGGAGGTGCGATTATAACTGAATCAAGTACTATAAATAGAGGTGGGCCTAGATTAAGATTCCTTCCTTCAAAAGCAGATGCAAATGCAGAAGCTTATGGTTTCGCAATTAATGAATACGGAAATATGGGTATTGGAATTATTCCAAGAGCTCCTGCACCAATAGTTGGTGGCGATGAATCTAAATTAGACGTTGGAGGTAATGCAACATTTTATGGAAAATTAAATTCGTCAGTTGGCGCGGCTACTAATGTCGGAATTGAAACTGATGGGATGATTAGGGCTTGGGGTAAGATTGAGACACAAGCGTCATTTACTTCTGGGTCATTTTCAACAACATCCGATAAAAGACTTAAAGCAAATATTATAAATCTTGCAAATGCAATGGATACTTTAAATATGTTAAGGCCAGTTAGGTATGATAAAAGATATCGAGTATCAGATTCGGCATATCAAATAAAAGAGTTTGGATTCATTGCGCAGGAATTAGAAAAGGTATTACCACAATTAGTTGAAAAAGGAACAGATAAAGATCAAATTTTGTCTGTTAATTACATTTCTATTATTCCTTTATTAACCAAAGCAATGCAGGAACAAGATGCAGTAATCAAAGATGCGCAAAAAGAAAATAAGCAATTGAAAATACAACTTGATGAGCAAAATAAACGCTTAGAACAAATCGAAAAATTGTTGCAACAATTAATTAAATCTAATAATTAAGTTATGGAGCAAATATTAAAAAATATGCCATTTAGTGGGCTATCAAAAAGAGAAAAGCAAGTATTAGAGCTTATGCTTAAAGGTGCATTGGTAAAAGATATTTGTAAATCTTTGGATTTAAAATCTAGTACAATTTCTACATTCAAGAAGAATATTTTTACTAAAACAGGTACATCCAATGTCATTGAATTGTTTCAATTAGCTAGTGACATAAAAAAAACAATCAACATAACATGTTAACAAAAAATATAAATTTCATTTTCACTGTTTTATTCATTTTAATAAGCATCGCAGCGCAAGCCCAGAAAATCAATATTACTAAAGACACGACATTGTCTCAAAGACAAAAAGATAGATTATTTCTAAATCGAGCAGGCGCAAACGGAGTGTCGAAAATCAAGAAAGCATTAACCAAAACTTGGAACAAAGTATTTATAGATTTTACAGATAACAATGTGCTATTGATGGCTGGTATGAATTTTGCCAAGCAAAACATTAGTGCTAATGACTATAATTCACCTTTTGTATATATGGTTGAGCAAAAAGATGTCTATAAGCCTGGTTATATGGGTGGGTTTAGGGTAGATGGCAAATTCAAGGAGAAGCATCCCTACGCAGTTGCATTTACCTTGAACAAATATTCCGCTGGTGCAAACTATAAAGAAACAAAAAGTCTAGAACCATTCATTGGTGGATTCTCCAACTTTAAAGCAGCAGAGCAATCTATCTCATTTAATATGACTGCTTTGTATAAAAAAATGATCCCTATATCTGACACCGCTAAGTATAAATTTTATGTAGTAGCTGGTCCGAGTATAGATATTCGTTTGTCAGGACAAGGAGCTGACAATGAGGTGAATAATAATTACAGAAAAATGTTTTTAAGAGCTCATTTTGGATTAGAGTTCGATAATAACTCTTATTACACTATTTTCTTTCACTATAAACAAGGGCTACACTCAATAACAAAATCGCCTATTCATTCAGGCTTCAACAACTTTGACCTTGGAATGTTGATCAAAGCAAGTGATTTGTTCTAAATACAAAATCAATCTATTATGAAAAGAAATTTACAATATACCATCGCCTTTTTGTTTAGCATCCTAAGTATGACGCAGCTAACTGGTTGCAGCAAGGACGCCAATAACGCTGACATTAACCTGTCTTATCAAATGTTGTCTGACAAAACTTGGTATTTGGATTATAGTATGGTAGGTGCCACTAAAAGAACTTATTTAGGTCAGTCCACTTATTTTATCGATTTCTTAAAGAATAAAACCTCTAAAGATTCTGATGGATTAACAGGGACTTATACTGTTGAAAAAATAGATAATGTTTTACAGATCCATGTACAAGCAAAGACGAGTAGCACCAACACGGTGGAATATATTTACAATATTGAGTCGATTGGTTCTGGCAATCTTGTTTTGTATTATACTTTACCTGGCTCTACATTGCCAACTAAATTATATTTCAGTACAAATAGGTAGTATGCAAAAAATAATTTTCATTATTGGTTTTTCATTGACGGCGCTTTTAGTAAAAGCACAAGGAAGCATATTTATAATGAGCTCTGTGGGCGTATTGCCTGGCACGGCTAGTAATGGACTAGCCATACATTTTAATAGCATAGCTGATTGTATAGATGTAAAGACCGGTTTGGCGGTATTTAATGGTGTAAGAGGCAATGGACAGTTTGCAATTAATTGTGAAGTAACCATGAAATTTAATTCACTTGGTGTTAGGATGTTTCCAAATCCTGTGAACAATAATGCGAAAATAAAATTTAACAATACACCACCGTTAACCGAAACTTTCAACTTGACCATTTGGACAACAGAAGGCATGCTTGTCAGAACACAAAAAGAAACTGGATACAATCTATTTCAAGGGTTGAATATAGATTTAAGTTCACTTAATGCCGGGTCGTATATTCTAAAAATTGAATCTTTCGGCTATATGGATGCTGTCAAATTCATTAAGGTGAATTAAAACATGAATAAACCGAGCCACACAAAACAATACAAAAGACTACAAAAGCGTGCCACAAGGGCATAAAAAAACTCCGATTTCTTAACGATTTCGGAGTTTTTAGTGCTTATTACAAGCTAGATTGTGAACTGGCTGGGACTCGAACCCAGGGCCCATACATTAAAAGTGTATTGCTCTACCAACTGAGCTACCAATTCTAACCCGTTTCCCTTTTGAGGAGTGCAAAAATAAGGATTAATCGAAACAAACCAAATAAAAAGGGAACTTTATTTTGCCTCTAAATTGCTCCTAAGTGGTTCATCTTCAAATAACAATTACTTTTGTACAAACGCATTTTTATGTCTTTATTCAACAATCAAGTAGTGGTCATAACCGGTGGGTCCGATGGCATCGGAAAGGCTTTGGTAGAGCAGTTTCTAGCCATGGGTGCAAGAGTTGCTACCTGCGGAAGAAGTCAGGAAAAATTACATCAATTGCAAGT
>JACCDJ010687546.1_pt1 | contig 10226 bp, 5 predicted proteins | sample 7444481 | NCBI WGS metagenome assembly JACCDJ01 (sample SAMN15323435, study PRJNA562643) | freshwater metagenome | isolation source: river surface water | place: USA:Blue River Watershed | collected 2017-08-15 | reverse complement strand
TACTGGTATCACTACAGCCACAATGGCCGACGCATTGAAGTGGAAACCGATGATGATTCCATCGGCGGACATTTCCTGCACCTGTTGCATGGCAAGCCGCCATCGGCATTGTGGGAAAAAGCGATGCACACTTCATTGATCTTGTATGCAGAGCATGAATTCAATGCATCCACCTTCGCGGGTCGTGTCATTGCAGGCACCGGATCGGATATGTATTCAGCAATCACGGGCGCGATTGGTGCATTGCGCGGCCCCAAGCATGGTGGCGCCAATGAAGTCGCTTTCGAAATCCAGAAGCGCTATGACAATCCGGATGAAGCAGAAGCGGATATCCGCAAGCGCGTAGAAAACAAGGAAGTCATCATCGGTTTTGGCCATCCTGTCTACACGATTTCCGATCCCCGCAACAAGGTCATCAAGGAAGTCGCGCATCGCTTGTCCAAAGATGCTGGCTCGACCAAGATGTTTGATATCGCCGATCGTCTCGAGTCAGTGATGTGGGAAGCCAAAAAAATGTTCCCCAATCTTGACTGGTTTTCGGCGGTGTCGTACCACATGATGGGCGTGCCTACGGCGATGTTCACACCCTTGTTCGTTATTTCACGTACGTCGGGTTGGGCAGCGCATATCATCGAGCAGCGTATTGATAACAAGATTATTCGCCCTAGCGCCAATTATGTCGGACCGGAGAATCTGAAGTTTGTGCCGATTGGCAAACGGAAGTAGTTACTTCCATCGCTTGCCAAAGACACTGGACCCTGGCCATCGCCGGGGTGACGATTGAAAAGCCGCTTGCTTGAAGTTTTTCATTGCAGGGCTGGAAGCGACAGAAGTAGTGTTTTAAGAACTGTTGACCTCAAAATTGTCATCCCGGCGAAAGGTGTAGCGGGGGTTTCAGACCGCCCGCGGTCTGCCCGCGAAACTGTCATGGCGTACTCGCCATGACGCGCCCTGCAAGGGGGGGATCCAGCGTATTTCGTAGCAATGCTCAACCCGTCGAAGTGTCTCTTACAGAACCTCTACCTCACCCAATCATGAACACCGCAAACCGCAAACCCCTCCCCGGAACCCAGCTCGACTATTTCGATGCGAGAGCCGCCGTTGAAGCAATTCAGCCCGGCGCCTATGACAAGCTGCCGTATACCTCACGCGTGCTTGCCGAAAACCTCGTGCGCCGCTGTGATCCTGCGACATTGACGGAATCACTCAGGCAGCTCATAGAGCGCAAGCGCGAGCGTGACTTTCCCTGGTTTCCTGCGCGTGTGGTGTGCCACGACATTCTGGGTCAGACCGCGCTCGTTGATTTAGCGGGTTTGCGCGATGCGATCGCCGATCAGGGTGGCGATCCGGCCAAGGTCAATCCAGTAGTGCCTGTGCAACTGATTGTCGATCACTCGCTGGCGGTGGAGTGCGGTGGTTTTGATCCTCAGGCCTTCGAGAAAAATCGCGCGATTGAAGACAGGCGCAATGAAGATCGATTCGACTTCATCAACTGGACCAAGCACGCCTTCAGAAATGTGGATGTCATCCCGCCGGGGAACGGCATCATGCACCAGATTAATCTGGAACGCATGTCGCCGGTCATACAAGCGCAGCAGGGCGTGGCCTATCCTGATACCTGCGTTGGTACCGACAGCCATACACCCCACGTTGATGCGCTCGGTGTCATCGCTATCGGCGTTGGTGGCCTGGAAGCAGAAAACGTCATGCTCGGCCGTGCATCGTGGATGCGTCTACCTGACATCATCGGTGTCGAGCTGTCCGGCAAGCCTCAGCCGGGCATTACTGCCACTGACATTGTGCTGGCACTGACCGAGTTTCTGCGTCAATCCAAAGTGGTCGGTGCTTATCTTGAATTTTATGGCGCAGGCGCGCGCGCGCTCACCCTCGGCGATCGCGCGACCATCTCCAACATGGCGCCGGAATATGGCGCGACTGCCGCGATGTTCTCGATTGACGAGCAGACGATTCAATACCTCAAGCTCACCGGCCGTAGTGATGAACAAGTAGCGCTGGTAGAAACGTATGCAAAAACAGCGGGCCTGTGGGCAGACAGCTTGTCCAACGTGGAATATGAACGTGTACTGACATTTGACTTGTCATCCGTTGTGCGCAACATGGCCGGCCCATCCAATCCGCATGCGCGTGTCGCCACGACGGATCTGGCTGCCAAAGGCATTGCCAGCGCATGGCAAGACGTTCCCGGCCAGATGCCGGATGGTGCGGTGATTATCGCGGCCATCACCAGCTGCACCAACACCTCCAATCCGCGCAACGTGATCGCTGCTGCGCTGCTGGCACGTAATGCGAACAAGCTTGGCCTGACCCGCAAGCCCTGGGTGAAATCTTCACTTGCGCCCGGATCCAAGGCCGTAACGCTGTATCTGGAAGAAGCCGGTCTGATGGGCGATCTGGAGAAGCTGGGTTTTGGTGTGGTCGCTTATGCCTGCACATCCTGCAATGGCATGTCCGGTGCGCTTGATCCGAAGATCCAACAGGAGATCATTGATCGCGATTTGTATGCAACAGCAGTCCTCTCGGGCAATCGCAATTTTGATGGTCGTATTCATCCGTACGCAAAGCAGGCCTTCCTTGCATCGCCACCGCTGGTGGTGGCGTATGCGATCGCAGGCACGATCCGTTTTGACATTGAAAAGGATGTGCTGACCGTGGTGGATGGCAGAGAGATTCGTCTCAAGGATATCTGGCCCACCGATGAAGAGATTGACGCCATCGTCAAATCCAGCGTCAAGCCGCAGCACTTCCGTCAAGTGTATGAGCCCATGTTCGCGATTCAGGCAGACAGCGGCACCAAGGTCAATCCTTTGTACGACTGGCGTGCTCCGTCAACTTATATTCGTCGTCCACCCTATTGGGAGGGCGCGCTGGCAGGTGAGCGAACGATGAAAGGCATGCGGCCACTGGCTGTGTTGGGTGACAACATCACCACCGATCACTTGTCCCCTTCGAATGCGATTTTGCTCGACAGCGCAGCCGGTGAATACCTGGCGAAAATGGGATTGCCTGAAGAAGATTTCAATTCCTATGCAACGCATCGCGGCGATCACCTGACCGCGCAGCGCGCAACCTTTGCGAATCCAACGCTGATGAATGAAATGTGCGTGGTTGATGGCAAGGTTAAAAAAGGATCGCTTGCGCGGATTGAGCCTGAAGGCAAGGTCACGCGCATGTGGGAAGCAATTGAAACCTACATGGAGCGCAAGCAGCCACTGATCATCATCGCGGGTGCCGATTACGGTCAGGGCTCATCGCGCGACTGGGCTGCGAAAGGCGTGCGACTTGCGGGTGTTGAAGCGATTGTTGCCGAGGGATTCGAGCGTATTCACCGTACTAATTTGATTGGCATGGGCGTCATGCCACTGGAATTCAAAGCGGGCGTCAACCGCAAGACCTTAGGTATAGATGGGACCGAGACCTTTGATGTCATCGGCGAGCGCAAGCCACGTGCTGACCTGACGCTGGTTATTCATCGCAAGAACGGCGAGAAGCTCGAGGTGCCGGTGACTTGCAGACTCGATAGTGATGAGGAAGTGTCGATCTATGATGCCGGCGGTGTGCTGCAGCGTTTTGCGCAGGATTTTCTGGCGTCGGCTAAGGCTGCGTAAAGCGTCTGCAAGGGGGGACCCAGCGGCGTTCGTTGTAAACCACGATACAAGATACAAAGGTAAACCATGTCCCACCCACCCCAAATCAAAATCCCCGCCACCTACATGCGTGGCGGCACCAGCAAAGGTGTTTTTTTCCATCTGCAGGACTTGCCCGAGTCAGCACAGAAGCCCGGCGCCGCGCGTGACAAGCTGCTCTTGCGTGTCATTGGCAGCCCTGATCCGTATGGCAAGCAGATCGATGGCATGGGTGGCGCCACCTCCAGCACGAGCAAAACGGTCATTCTGTCAAAAAGCACCAAGGCAGATCACGATGTCGACTATCTGTTTGGTCAGGTATCCATCGATCAAGCTTTCGTTGACTGGAGCGGTAACTGCGGCAATCTTTCAGCAGCTGTCGGTCCCTTTGCGATCAGCCATGGCTTGATTGATGCATCGCGTGTGCCCCGTAATGGTGTTGCTGTCGTGCGCATCTGGCAAGCGAATATCGGCAAGACCATCATTGCGCACGTACCGATGACCAACGGTGCAGTACAGGAGACCGGTGATTTTGAATTGGATGGTGTGACCTTTCCGGCAGCCGAAGTGCAGCTCGAGTTCATGGATCCGGCAGCGGATGAAGACGGAGCAGGGGGCGCCATGTTCCCCACCGGTCAGCTGGTTGATGACCTCGATGTCCCGGGTGTGGGCGTGCTCAAGGCCACGATGATCAATGCCGGCATACCGACCGTCTTTGTGAATGCCGATGCCATCGGCTACACGGGTACCGAATTGCAGGATGCGATCAACGGTGACGCCAAAGCTCTTGCGATGTTTGAAACCATACGCGCCCATGGTGCGCTGCGCATGGGATTAATCAAATCACTCGATGAAGCAGCCAGCCGTCAGCACACACCCAAGGTTGCTTTCGTTGCCAAGCCCGCCAGTTATCAGTCCTCAAGCGGCAAGCAGGTCGATGCTGGCAGTATTGATCTGCTGGTGCGTGCGCTGTCCATGGGTAAACTGCACCATGCCATGATGGGAACGGCAGCCGTTGCGATTGGCACTGCCGCAGCGATACCGGGTACGCTGGTCAACGCAGCCGCCGGCGGTGGTGCGCGCGAGGCGGTGCGCTTTGGTCATCCCTCCGGTACCTTGCGCGTGGGTGCGCAAGCCACTGAGGTAGAAGGCGAGTGGCGTGTCACCAAAGCCATCATGAGCCGAAGTGCACGCGTGCTGATGGAAGGCTGGGTTCGCATACCCGCTGACGCATTCTGAGTAAAAAAAGTAAGCGGTTACCGTTTGCAAGCAGCATCGAAAGATAAAAAATAAGTGAGGAGAGCGCGATGAACTACGCAGATTTCTATCGGACGTCGATTGAAGATCCGGAGAACTTCTGGCGCAAGGAGGCAGAGCGCATCGATTGGCATGTACCGTTTAGTCAGGTGCTGGATTATTCCCGTCCGCCTTTTGCAAACTGGTTTGTCGGTGGTCAGACCAATCTCTGTCATAACGCCGTTGATCGCTGGGCATCGCGTCAGGGTGAGCAAACAGCGCTGATCGCGATCACTACCGAAACACCCGATGGCGCTCCCGCCGAAAAAACCTGGAGCTTCAGTGAACTACAGTCTGAGGTTGAGCGCATGGCAGCGATCATGCAATCACTGGGTGTGGTCAAGGGTGACACGGTACTGATCTACATGCCCATGATTGCCGAAGCAGTGTTCGCCATGCTGGCCTGCGCGCGCATGGGTGCGATTCACTCAGTAGTCTTTGGTGGTTTTGCTTCCAACAGTCTGGCAACGCGCATTGAAGACGCACAACCCAAACTGATCATCTCTGCGGATGCCGGATCGCGTGGTGGCAAACCCGTACCCTACAAGCCTCTACTGGATCAGGCGATTGTCTTGTCTTCGCATAAACCTGCACACGTGCTGCTGGTGGATCGCAAACGCGTTGCGATGGAGATGGTTGCCGGTCGTGATGTTGACTACGCATCGCTGCGTGAAAAATACATGCATGCGCATGTGCCCGTCACCTGGCTGGCGTCGGAGGATATTTCCTACATTTTGTATACCTCAGGCACGACCGGTCGTCCCAAAGGTGTTCAACGCGATGTCGGTGGCTATGCCGTGGCACTCGCTGCATCGATGGACTACATTTTTGAAGGCAAGCCGGGCGAAACCTATTTCTCGACCTCGGACATCGGCTGGGTCGTCGGTCACTCCTATATTGTGTATGGACCGCTGATTGCCGGCATGGCGACGGTGCTGTACGAAGGTACACCGCTGCGGCCTGACGCAAGCATCTGGTGGCAAATCGTTGAAAAGCACAAGGTCACGCGCATGTTCTCTGCACCGACCGCAGTACGTGTGCTGAAAAAACAACCGCCCGAGCTGATGAAGCAACATGATGTGTCATCGCTCAAAGCACTCTATCTTGCGGGAGAACCACTCGACGAATCGACCTCCGCATGGATTGCCGACGAGTTGGGTGTAAGCATCATCGACAACTACTGGCAGACTGAGACCGGTTGGCCAGTATTGTCGGTAGCCAGAGGCGTTGAAAACAAGCCCACACGTCTTGGCAGTCCTGGTGTGCCCATGCCCGGGTACAAGCTCAAGCTGCTCAATGAAGCCACGGGTGCCCTCTGCGGTGACAATGAAAAAGGCGTTCTTGTTATTGAGGGACCGCTGCCGCCAGGTTGCATGCAGACGGTTTACCGCGATGATCAGCGTTTCATCAATACCTACTGGACGAATTTTGCAACGGAACAGGTGTACTCCACCTTTGACTGGGGCATTCGTGACTCGGATGGCTATTACTTCATTCTGGGTCGTACCGATGATGTGATCAATGTGGCGGGACATCGTCTGGGTACGCGAGAAATTGAAGAAAGCATCTCCAGCCATCCCAATGTGTCCGAGGTTGCCGTGGTCGGTGTCGAAGACAATCTCAAGGGTCAGGTTGCTGTGGCATTCGTCATACCCAAGCTCGCTTCAAGCACTGCCACACCAGAGGCGCGTGCGCAACTGGAGAAAGAAGTCTGGGCTGTGGTGGACAAGCAACTCGGCGCGGTCGCTCGACCTTCACGCGTGCATTGCGTGAATCTGCTGCCCAAGACACGCTCGGGCAAATTGCTGCGGCGTTCCATCCAGGCCCTCTGTGAAGGCAGGGATCCGGGTGATCTGACCACCATCGAAGATCCAACTTCGCTGGAGCAAATCCGGCAGGCATTGCAAGACTGAAGATCCTGGTGATCACGGCCCGCCGAGGCTGGCTGGTGCTGCTGCCTTCATTGCCCAAGCGCAGAAGATTTCTCCCAACACCCGCTGCAGGCGTCCATGATGCGCATCATGGACGCACCTGCCGTGCACCGGCAGAATGTGAACCGTGCTCCTCAGTCAGGCCGGCCCAGTAACAAATCCGACTGACCCGTGTGAATGAACGGCCGGCGTCGTCCTCTGCTGCGGCGAATCGGTCTGGGTCGCAGCGATGAGGGAACCAATTTGTTCACGTTTTGCCGCATATCCACCAACTGTTCTGCTTTCAGTAGCCTCGCAAGGCTAAGTCCGGCTTCGCGCAAAAGATAGGATTCTCGTGCGCTGCCTTGGCTTTTTACTGAGGCCTCGAGAAATTCATTCATCAGGTCTTCGCTGCGGGGCAGAGCTTCGGTGGCGTAGTGGCTGTCGTCAAGATATGCATTCATGGGATCACTCTTTTTGTCAGGCTGGAAGTTAATGACCAGAAACGGCAGTCTAGCGATTATTTTTTTGATGTCTAGCGGTGTGAGCTTGAGACAAATCAACGGGTGGTGACACTCTGCGATCGCGCAAGTTTTTGTTTTTAAAGTTGCAATATTTGTCGTGCGAATTTTCGATCAATGGGGGCGTTAAATCGATTTTTTGCATGACCAATCCCAGATTCATCAAGTCTCTGACACCGATGGCCTCATTGTTTTATATCAAATTCATTCAGCTTCGCTCGCAACAGAATGGCTCATGGCAGCGGACTTGCAATTCACCCGAAGATCTCGCTGCGCATTGACTCACCCGAGACCAAGGAAGCCGCATGGAGAACCTGAATCAGGAACAAAAAAAGTATTTGTACCAATTGCTCAGCGACCGCGAGCAAGATCTGCGTGATGACATCAAGCGCGAGGTCAGTCTGCAGGATGACTATGTACAGCTGGCCAGCGAAGTCCCTGATCCCGGTGATTTATCGTTCGCTAATTTGTCCATCGATATTGGTAATGCAGCCGTCGGTCGAGACATGCATGAATTGCGTGCAATTGAACTGGCGCGCAAAAAACTCGATAGCGGTACTTATGGCGAATGCATCAACTGCGGCTACGAAATTCCTTTCGAGCGGTTGCAGGCAATACCTTTTGCAGAGCGTTGCGCACCTTGTCAGGAAAATTTCGAACGCACCCATCAGGATGGCATGAAGGGCTCCACCATGTAATCAGGCAGCCAGATTTTTTGGGTAATCCTACCCAGACGTCCTGGGTTAGCCTGACACCCCTGGATAAAACTCCTCCCGTCATCCCGGCGCACGCCGGGATCCAGTGTGGTTAATCGCAGGCCTGATGAATTCGAAAATTACGTCAGGTGACAGTGTGTCTGCCGCGTCCCCAGCAGGCGGCAGGCCCTTTGTGTCGTAGGAATCTCTGCCATCAGAACATCCTTGGCCGCCTGATTTCAGGTCGTCAGCCTGATTTCTCTCAGTCTCTTACAATCCCTCTTTGCCTGCGTACTTCGCGGGCGGGTATTCGGAGAGCCTGTATGCGTGTTGCTTCTGAAGCGTTGATGACTTTGCAGCATGCCTTGCGCATGACGCGCCGCGACTGGCGTGCCGGTGAGTTACGCTTTTTACTGGCTGCTTTGGCGGTTGCTGTGGCGGCCTTGTCGGCGGTGGGGTTCTTTGTTGATCGCATGAATGCCGCACTCGAGCGCGATGCGACCGAGTTGCTGGGTGCCGATTTGCTGGTGCGTAGCGATTACCCGCTGCGCGAGGCATGGCGCGCTGAAGCTGCGGCCCGTGGCCTGCTCAGCGCCGACGTCGTGAGCTTTCCCAGTATGGCCACGACCGGCAGCGCTGAGACAGAAGACACGCGTCTGGTGGCGGTCAAGGCTGTGTCATCCGCCTACCCGTTGCGGGGAGATCTGCGTCTGCGCACAAAAGATGCCGAGCTCACGACCCGGGGTGCGCCGCAGGCGGGCACCATCTGGGTAGATACGGCACTTCTCTCATTACGCGGACTTCATCTGGGTGATGCCATGACGCTGGGTGAGCGACGTTTTACGATTGCTGCTGAGATTCTTCTGGAAAAAGATCGTGGTGCAGGATTCATGAACTTTGCACCGCGCGTCATGCTGGCATTGCCAGACCTCGAATCGACCGGTCTGGTACAGAACGGATCCCGCATCACTTACCGACTGCAGCTTGCAGGAAATTCATCGGCCATTACGGCGTTTCAGCGCTGGCTGGACAATGAAATCAAGGTCAATGAGGTACGCGGCGTGCAACTCGAATCGCTTGAGTCCGGTCGTCCGGAGATGCGGACAACACTGGAGCGCGCTCGCCAATTTCTTTCGCTGGTGAGTTTGTTGACTGCCATGCTGGCTGCGCTGGCCATTGCCATGGCGTCACGCCGTTTCATGCAGCGGCATCTGGATGCGGTGGCCATGCTGCGTTGTCTTGGTCTGAAGCAAAGCGAAGTCACGCGAATTTATCTGATCGAGTTCATCCTGATCGGCACACTCGGTGGTTTGCTGGGCGCAGCCATCGGCTTTGGCGCACATTTTCTGCTGCTGGAATGGCTGGGTGCACTAATGACGACTCGACTGCCGCCGCCGGGCTGGATGCCGCTGGTACAGGGCGTCGCGACCGGTCTTTTGCTTCTGCTCGGATTTGCGACACCGCCCGTACTGCAATTGCGAAATGTGCCGCATAACCGCGTGATTCGTCGCGAGCAAGATCCGCCTAAAGCATTCACGGTTTCCGGCTACCTGCTCGCATTGGCTTCATTCATGGGATTGCTGCTGTGGCAGGCTCGCGACCTTCGTCTGGGTCTGTTGACCTCAGGCGGTTTCATCGCCCTGATGGCCGTCTCATTTCTGGCCGGCTGGCTGCTGTTGCGATTATTGCAGAGCGTGCGTGTGCCACCGGGCTGGCCGGCATGGCGTTTTGCGCAGACGTCGCTCAAACGCAGGCCTGCGGCGACGGTATTGCAAATCGTTGCCCTCTCACTCGGTCTGATGGCTTTGCTGCTGCTGACCGTGGTCAGACAAGATTTGGTCAATGCCTGGAGACAGTCGTCGCCGCCAGATGCGCCCAATCATTTCATCATCAACATACAACCCGATCAGCAGCAAGCTGTTACGCAGGAGCTCACGCACAATGGCATCGCCGATGTCAGTCTCGCGCCAATGATACGCGGACGTCTTCTGCAGGTTGATGGACGCAACATCAGCAGTGCGACATATACCGAAGAACGCGCACAACGATTGGTCGAGCGCGAATTCAATCTGTCCACGCTGGCCGAGCTGCCATCGCACAACACGATCACCGAAGGTCGCTGGTTTGATGATACGCAGCCCGAAGCATCGGTTGAGCAAG
>JACCDJ010180594.1_pt1 | contig 10227 bp, 11 predicted proteins | sample 7444481 | NCBI WGS metagenome assembly JACCDJ01 (sample SAMN15323435, study PRJNA562643) | freshwater metagenome | isolation source: river surface water | place: USA:Blue River Watershed | collected 2017-08-15 | reverse complement strand
GGATTATGAGTTTTTAATTCAAAGGGATATGCATTGATTTTCGATGTCTGCGGATGACTTGCATAAATAAAAAAGGCGACCAATTGCTTGGTCGCCCCTAAAACCCGAAACAAAGATTTTATTTTTTGGATATGCTTTTCATAGGTGTTTCCAATTCGAAACTCAGTTTGGCTGTAATGCGGTACTCTGTTATTTTGTTGTTTGCATTCACAGTGGCGCTGTGTTCTTTGACATAAATGGACTTGATGTGCTTGAGTGTTTTTGATGCTTCCAGTACTGCTTGTTGTGCAGCATCCTCCCAACTTTTGGAAGAATTGCACATTACTTCAATTACTTTTACGATGGCCATTTGCAAATGTTTTTAAATTGTTAGAATGCATGCAAGCTATGGTTCAGGAAATAGGCAAATGATGATTCCCGTGATCATGCAGACCCATTTCAATCATGTTTTAAGATGATGACAAGCATGGTATTCACCTATGTGTTTGTATTAGTTTTACTTCAGTCGGTTGACGGAGTGATGCTCCGATGCCGTCGAGAGTTAAGCAGAACATAAGATCTGTAAAAGGATTGAAAAACTGCTGAATCGCGGAACTGGGATCCACCAGTTCCGTTTTTTTTGATATCCCATAGATCCAAGTAATAAAAAAACCCGACATGAAATGTCGGGTTTGTGCCCAGAACAGGAATCGAACCTGCACTACCTTGCGATAACCAGATTTTGAGTCTAGCGCGTCTACCAGTTCCGCCATCTGGGCTCGGGAGTGCAAATGTAGCCCATTCTTTGCTTTTAACAAATGCTTTCCCACAATTTTGTAACTTTGCACCATCAAAATGGGGCTGACCGGTTTTGACAGCGTAGATCTTTGAAAGTAAGCATGCAGTGCGTTGCGTATGTTGCACTTTAATCTGAATACGAAAACCATAAATGGCGAGAATACTTACGCCATGGCTGCCTAATCAGTGATTAGCGCATCCATTATAGCCGGCTGACGGGCTTTCCTTTGCCAAGTCACCCCGCTGAATCAAAAAAAACAAGGATGCTTCAACCGAAGGCTGTGACGGTTGATCAAGACTATTCAGCTACGGACAAGGTTGGTTTGCTCAGCTCCTGCCAGGTCTCGACAAACAATGCTGAAATAAGCATGTAGAAAGCTTTCCGGGAATATGTTTGGACGTGGGTTCGAATCCCACCAGCTCCACATTGTTTTTTTCCTTTACTTGCTGTTTTCAAAAAAAGGCTATTTCTGCTTTTAGGAAATGAGTTTCTCTATATTTGTCATGAAAACAAACATTTAATTATGAAAATGATTGCTCATCAAATTCAAACATTTTACACGAGCAGCATCCGCTTGTTCACACTCGCTTTCATTGCCCTTATTGCATTTTCTTTCATTCCTACTTTAAAATCAATGGAGGACAATCCGGACGCAATTGTTGGGGTTTGGAAAACAGGTGAAGGGAATGCAATGGTGCGTATTTATAAGAATGGCGACAAGTACCAGGGGAAAGTAGTATGGCTGAAAGAGCCCATAGATCCGGAGACCGGAAAGCCAAAAGTGGACAAAAATCACCCTGATGAAGCAGTAAGATCCAGGGCAGTACTTGGACTCATCAATGTATGGGGATTTGTTTTCAAAGGAAACAATGTTTGGGATGAAGGCAATATTTATGATCCTAAAAATGGAAATACCTACTCATGCACCATGAAAATGAACAATGCAAATTCCCTGGAAGTAAGGGGCTTTATCGGTGTATCATTGATTGGAAGGACGGATACCTGGACAAGGCAGGTTTCAAAATAAAGGAAAGCTATTCAATAAAAAAGCCCGGCATTGCTGGGCTTTTTTTATTAATAAGATCAAGGCGAAACCAGATTCAAACTGATATTGAAATAAAATGGATTACCAAGATTGCTGGTAAAATACCGCAGGGATTCTTTTCGGGCATCATACTCATTCATTACATCAAACCTGTAATTGTATCGGAGTCCCGCTTGTGCATTCAGCCATATGAATCCACTGATTTTTTTGTCCCACATGATCCTTGGCTTCATTTCACCACGTTGTATAAAGACAGATCCATTCATGCTATTGGGAAGATTCATCCAAAATTGATTTCCTTCCAATTCAAATCCAACCTGAAACATATTGGTGGTAGATACATTGTACCGCAAAAATCCCTTTGCAGGCAATAGCAATTCCATGCCCCATTTATCGTTGAACGTTTTATTCCAAAAAAGGACCGGAAGGTGGATAATCTGGCCTGCACGATAGGTCCTGGCTAAACCGGCACCAATCATATTTTTCTCTGAGGTCTTCCAGCCATATATGGCAGTGGCACTGTATGTGATTGACTTTCCATTGACCTCGCTCAAGTTGTTGAATATTCCATTGGCGTCTACACTTCCTTGAAGAATGAGGAAATTCTTTTCATTCAACGGCTTAAAAATGGTTGAGTTGATACCTGCGCTCGTCATCGTACCCTCATGAAGCGCCTTTGCAAAAAGATTGGTTCCAGGATTTTCAATAGTGTATCTGCTTCCCCAGTAATTGGCACCCAGTTGCCAAATGAATTTATTGGTGGATATAACCGGGATGTTTACCTGTGCACGAATGGCTGCAACCTTGTTGACCGTAAAATTTTGAGAAGCAGGCAACATATAGGCAAGTCTCACGTCGGGCATGCTGAATCCGCCATGGTGCTCATATCCGAAGCTTACAATGCGTTGAGCTGACTGATTCAATACCTTTTGTGTACAGTATCGTTTAACGCCTTCTGCATCACCAAACTTACTGTAATCAAAAACCTCTGTAGTGTCTTCTTGAGCAATAAGACTGCTGGAAATCAACAGCAAAAAAAACATGAGTATATTTCTCATAAGCAAGATTTAAACGTAAAAGAGCATGCAGAAACCTATTTGTAGCCTACCAGGTTTCTGGTGATTTGGCAACCTCCTTTGGCATTGCCCTTTGCGCTCATGCAGGATACGGCAGACAATGTGATAATACCCAAAACAAAAAGGAAAAAAACACGTTTCATGTGTAAAAGGTTGTCTACAAATATACTCGATTGAAATAAATTCATTCAATAATACAGCTGTTAAATTTTCTTTCGCTATTTTTAAAAATTCACTGATCATATCATACTATAATGCAGATTATTCTACAAAAGCCCCTGGTTTTTATTGATTTAGAGACAACCGGACTTAGTTTTACCCAAGATAGAATTGTGGAGATTGCCATGCTGAAAATCTCAATTGATGGCAATCGGCTTATGAAGCGAAAGTTGATCAATCCGGAACGTCCCATTCCAAAAGAGGTATCTGAAATCCATGGAATTACAGATGAGATGGTCAAGGATGCCCCAACTTTTAAACAAGTGGCCAATGAAATCCGCCAGTTCATGGAAGGTGCTGATCTGGGAGGGTATAATTCCAATAAGTTTGATTGGCCCTTGCTGGTGGAAGAATTTTTAAGGGCGGGATTGGAATTTGAAACGAACGACAAGAGATTCCTCGATGTTCAAAAAATATACCACCTCATGGAACCAAGAAATCTTTCAGCGGCAGTAAAATTTTACTGCAACAAGGATTTGGACAATGCCCACAGCGCAGAGGCGGATGTAACAGCAACCTGGGAGGTTTTTCTTGCACAACTTGGTAAATATGAGAGTCTCGGTAATTCGGTTGACTCTGTACTCAAGGTCATTGGTGAGGAGGTAATCATTGATTTTCCCAGAAGAATGGTCATGGAAAACGGAAGAGAAATCTTTAACTTCGGCAAGCACAAGGGAAGGTCTGTAGAAGAAGTATTGAAAAATGAACCATCCTATTATGATTGGATGATGAAAAATGACTTTGCCTTGCACACCAAACAAAAGCTAACCGAGATCTTCAACCGAACCATGTTAAAATCCAAACATTCCTAGATCCGTTGGCATTGAAAAAACTCGTCATTATACCCACCTACAAGGAAAAAGAAAATATTCAACTCATTGTTGATGCTGTTTCCAATCTTCAAAATAACTATCATATCCTGGTAATTGATGATGCTTCACCAGATGGAACAGCAGCGATTGTCAAAGATCTTCAGCAAAGCAGGGGAGACTTTCTTCATCTGATTGAGCGTTCGGGGAAACTCGGACTGGGTACTGCCTACATTACAGGATTCAAATGGGGATTGGAACGTGGCTATGATTACATGTTTGAAATGGATGCCGATTTCTCACATGATCCTCGAGATCTGAATCGTTTGTTGGATGCTTGCATCAATGGTGCCGATGTAGCCATCGGTTCCCGGTATGTCAAAGGAGGTGCATTCAAGAACTGGCCATTTAAACGTAAAATCATTTCACTGACCGGTTCTCTTTACAGCCGCTTGCTTACATTCATGCCCGTCAAAGATCCTACTGCAGGATTTGTTTGTTATTCCTCCAAAGTGCTTCGTGAAATGAATTTAGATGCGATCAAATTTGTTGGATATGCATTTCAAATAGAAATGAAATTTGCAGCATGGCACCTTGGATTTCGGTTGAAAGAGGTACCCATTGTTTTTCAGGACCGTGAATTGGGCGCTTCAAAAATGTCCAAGGGAATCATCAAAGAAGCAGCATTGGGCGTATTGAGTCTGCAGCTGCAATTCCTCTCAGGCAGATTCATGAGACATATTCGAAAATCTGCCTAACTTTCACCAAGATGAAAAAGGCGTTTCTTCAATTGCATGCTGCCATTTTTCTGGCAGGATTCACCGGTGTATTGGGCAGATTGATTGAACTCAATGAAGCATTATTGGTATGGTACAGAATGATGTTTGCATCCATCGCTTTGCTCATTCTTTTTTTCTCAACCAAAAAGATCTCAAAAACCAATTTGCATGATGCATCTGTTCTGATGGGGATTGGAGGAATCATTGCGCTTCTTTGGGTTAGTCTTTCTGGGAGCATCATATTCGCCAATGTTTCCGTCTCCCTGGTTTGCTTTTCAGCAATTGGATTTTTTTCAGCCATATTGGACCCCCTGATATCCAAAAGAAAATTTGAATGGATAGAATTGTTCCTTGGCGGTGTGGTGATTATTGGTATCTATTTGATGTTTCATTTCGATCCTCGTTTTAGGATAGGTATTTTGTTTGGTATTGTTTCATCCTTGTTGGCTGCTGTTTTTCCCATTCTGAATAAGCAAATGATGCAAAAACATCAGCCGGAAACCATCACGCTCTACGAGATGACAGGTGGATTTTTCATCCTTACGGTTTTATTGCCATTTTACCTGGCGTATTTTCCAACCCAACAGTTGTTGCCAACAATACCAGATTTTCTTTGGTTACTGGTGTTAAGTCTTTTTTGCACAGTGCTGGCCTTCAATCTTTCTGTCAGATCCCTTTCAAAAATTTCACCTTTTACGGTAAATCTCAGTTTCAATTTAGAGCCTGTATACGGTATCGCGCTTGCATTTATATTTTTCAAAGAATACAAAGAAGTCGGACTTTCTTTTTACATAGGGATTGCCATCATTTTTCTCACAGTTGTGATCCAAACTTTAAGGGTATATAAACAAGCCGGAAGAAAATAGAATCCCGGTATCAATCATAAAATCACTAATTTCATTACAAAGATTTTCTATGAAATTTCATGCATTGTTTATTGCAGGTATTTTTTCATTGTCCCTGTATCCGCTGACATCAGAAGCTCAAAAAAAGCCCCTGGATCACGCTGTCTATGATACCTGGGAAACACTGGGGGAGAGGAAAATATCTGACAATGGTGATTGGGTATGCTATACAATAGATCTTCAGGAAGGAGATGGCAGATTGGTTATAAAAAACCCATCCAAATCAGTCGAAATGATCATTGATCGTGGGTACAATGCAACTTTTTCAAATGACAATCAATTTTTAATTTTCAAAATCAAGCCATTGTACAAGGATGTGCGTGATGCCAAAATAAAAAAGAAAAAGGCAGATGAGATGCCGAAGGATTCTCTGGCGATTCTTTCTCTTTCAAACATGTCTATCGATAAAATTCCTTTGGTCATCTCTTACAAACTGAATGAAAAGAATCAATACCTGGCCTACTTATCTGCCTTGAACGCAGCAGATTCAACCAAACCTATCGTAAAAAAAGACACAACAGTTGCCAAGTCGGCCGATACAAGTAAAAAGAAAATCCCCATCATCATTGAACAAACGCCCGATAAAAAACAAAAGAGAAAATTAACCGCAAAAGAAGGTGGTGATGATTGGATGGAGGATGCTGAAAACGGTTCTGACGAGGTCAGCTTGATAAAAGAGGGAACAGACCTTGTTGTTCTTCAATTGGGGGCGGCTTCAAGCAATATATTAAACTCGTTTCTGAATATGCTTGGAGTAAAAATGGCAAGTTGCTTGTTGCAGCTTCTACCCATCACAAAAAAGATAAATCGATTCGTCCACAGGTCATCATATTCAGGTCAGCAGAAAAAAGACTGGACACCATTTTCAGCAAAGCAAATCAAATCAAAAACCTGGCTGTTGATGAGAATGGATACCAGGTTGCTTTTCATGCAGAAATTGATACAGCTATAAAATCAGCACAAAAATTTTTCAAATTGTATTTTTGGCAGAATGGTGACAAGCAAGCTGCTGTCATTGCAGATAAGTACACCGTCGGCATGAAAGCCAACTGGACCATCAGCGAATTTTCTTCTCCATATTTCAGCAAATCAGGCAAAAGATTATTTCTGGGAACAATGCCCATCCCACCCGTGAAAGACACTTCATTGGTCGAGATGGATTTGGTAAAACTTGATGTCTGGCATTACAACGATGATTATTTGCAGCCCTATCAGTTGAAGAATTTGGATCAGGAAAAAAAGCGGTCTTATCTCTCTATGGTTGATATAGAAAAGAAACAATTCGTGCAACTTGCTGATAAGGATGTTCCGGTTGTGATGGTTTCCAATGAAGGTGATGGATCTTTTTTTCTGGGCATGACTGACAAGGGCAAAAGGATTCCCATGCAATGGGAAGGTGCAACCAAAAAAGACTTTTACAGTGTTGATCCTGCTACTGGTCAGCGAAAGAAGTTTGCTGCTGACATCTTGGGACAAGCACAGCTTTCCCCCAATGGCAAGTATGCATATTGGTATGATATGATGCAAAAAGCCTATTTCACATACGATGATCAAAAGGTTGTATGTATAAGTAAAAAAGTCCCTGTCAAATTATACGATGAAGAATATGATATGCCCTCTGCACCAACCCCTTATGGCATTGTAAGATGGATGGAAAATGATGATGCCTTGCTGGTCTATGATAGATTCGATATCTGGAAATTGCATCCAGCGGCAAAGCAAGATCCTGTTTCCATTACCAAAGGTGCCGGCAGAAGATCAAATATCCGCTACCGTTATCTGGAAACAGATCCGGAGCATAACTTTCTTTCCAATGGCCAGGTTGTTTATTTGAGTCTTTTCAATGAAAAGAACAAACAATCCGGTTTTGGAAAATATATCCTGGGGACCAATGATCCTGTTCAACCATTGCATATGGGTGCTTATGCCTCTGGGTCATTGTTGAAAGCAAAGCATGCAGAGCAATTCATATTCACAAAAGAGAATGTATCGCAATCTCCTGCTTTGTTTTATACAACTGATTTTAAATCCAACCAACAGTTGAGCAATATCAATGTACAACAGGCACAATACAATTGGATGACTGCTGAATTGTTCAAATGGAAGGCATACAACGGGAAAGAGGCAACAGGCATTGTGTACAAGCCCGAAAATTTTGAATCAGGGAAAAAATATCCACTGATCGTTTATTTCTATGAAACACTCTCAGATGGTTTGCACAATTACCTTGCTCCCGCGCCTACACCCAGCCGTTTGAATATTCCATTTTTTGTGAGCAGAGGGTATATCGTGTTGGCACCGGACATCTATTATGCGAATGCATTGCCCGGTAAATCGGCTTTTGACTATATTGTAAGCGGTGCGAGGGCCTTGGTGAAGAAAGGTTGGGTTGACAGTACCAAAATGGGACTTCAAGGCCAGAGTTGGGGTGGATACCAGGCAGCCTATATTATTACCAAGACAAACCTTTTCGCTGCTGCATGGGCTGGTGCACCGGTAGCAAACATGACAAGTGCTTACGGCGGCATCAGGTGGGAGAGTGGAATGAACCGTCAATTTCAATACGAAAGAAGTCAGAGCAGGATTGGAGCGACCCTTTGGCAGAATACCAAATCATATCTGGACAACTCTCCTCTGTTCTCATTGCCCAAGGTTAGTACGCCTTTGGTAATCATGGCAAACGATGCAGATGGTGCTGTTCCCTGGTATCAGGGCATTGAAATGTTTACTGCCATGAGAAGATTGGGTAAACAAGTCTGGATGTTGAACTACAATGGAGAAGCACATAACCTGGTTGAGAGAAAAAACAGGAAAGATATCCAAATAAGGGAACAACAGTTTTTTGACTGGAAATTGAAAGGTGAAAAGCCTGCTGTCTGGTTAACCAAGGGCGTACCTGCAGTGGAAAAAGGAATCAATTGGGGACTCGAAACAGACCTCGATCAATAGAAAAGATCATATGTCTCTGGAGGGGTCAAACTCCTCCAGACATTTTACAAATTCATTCAAAAAGATAGATCCGAGAGAACCGTCGATGATCCTGTGATCATAGGACATGGATACAAACATCATATGTCGGATTCCCACACTGTCACCTTGATCGGTTTCGATAACAACCGGTTTCTTTTTGATGGCGCCAATGGCCAAAATGGCAACCTGAGGTTGATTGATGATGGGAGTGCCCATCAAGCTACCGAATGTGCCAATATTGGTGAAAGTGAATGTGCCATTTTGTGTATCGGAAGGCTGAAGTTTTCCTGCTCTTGCGTTGTTGGCAAGTCTGTTTACTTGCTTGGTCAATCCAATGATATTGAACTGATCAGCATGATGGAGAACAGGGACGATCAAGTTTCCATTGGGGAGTGCAGTGGCCATTCCAATGTTGATGTCTTTTTTAATGTGAATCTCATTTCCAATCACACTTGAGTTCAACATAGGATATTTCTTGAGACATTTTACCAATGCTTCAATAAAGAGGGGAGTAAAGGTGATTTTTTCGCCCTCTCTTTTCTCAAATATCTGCTTGTTTGCTTCTCTCCATTGAACCATATTGGTTACATCTGCCTCGGCAAAGCTTGTTACATGCGCACTGGTTGATTTGCTTTTCGTCATGTGATCAGCAATCAATCGCCTCATGCGATCCATTTCAATGATTTCAACATTTCCAGATGCTTTTCCTACTGGAGCAATGTTTGCATAAGATTCAATGTGTGATTGGTTGTCATTTGATGATCCAAACTGTTCTTTTCCACTTTTCTTTTTCGCCAAATAACCAAGGATATCATTTTTGGTAATCCTGCCATCAGCACCTGTACCGTTGATGCTCTCCAGCTCACTGAGTGCTATTCCTTCACTTGTAGCAATATTCATGACAAGCGGAGAGTAAAACTTTGCACTTTCTGTTCTCTTGACACCAGGAGTGGGTAAATAAGGTACAGCTGTGTCAGCATCCGTTGGTTGTTGCTTGCCGTTTACTTGGATGGGTGTAGCATTGAGCGGGGCTGTCTTTTCGGGGGCAATTGATTCTTTTGTTGATCTTATTTTGGCAATGACAGATCCAATTTTTACAATGTCGCCTTCGTTGCAAAGAATTTCTTCGATGATCCCTTCTGCTGTGGAGGGAACTTCACTGTCCACTTTGTCAGTCGCGATGTCCATCAATGTTTCGTCCAGACTAACTGCTTCTCCAACTTTTTTGTGGATTTTCAGTATGGTGGCTTCCACGATGCTCTCACCGAGCTTGGGCATTATGACATTCGCTGTTGCCAATTGAAGGTAATTTCAATGCAAAGTTACTCTTTAATTGGATGTGTAAAACTATCTTTCTGAAGTACTTATCCCATATTTTTCCTCAGAAAGTCGAGTGCGCTGATTGCAGTCAATTCTATGTTTCTTCTTCTGTCAAAGCGGAATTGAAAACTTGTGCTCAATGTTTTTTCTTTGGAGCTGAAACCGACCCATACGAATCCCACTGGTTTTGTATCTGTGCCTCCGCCCGGACCCATGATGCCTGAAGTGGCCAATCCAACATCTGCATTGGACAATTTTCTGATGCCTTCCGCCATGGCTTCAACAGTTTGGGAGCTTACTGCACCATATTCCTGGATGATCTGTTC
>JACCDJ011618040.1_pt1 | contig 10228 bp, 12 predicted proteins | sample 7444481 | NCBI WGS metagenome assembly JACCDJ01 (sample SAMN15323435, study PRJNA562643) | freshwater metagenome | isolation source: river surface water | place: USA:Blue River Watershed | collected 2017-08-15 | reverse complement strand
CCTCAAATGGATCTGGTCATTACCGTTTGTGACAACGCAGCAGGCGAAGTCTGCCCTTATTGGCCAGGTCAACCTGCCACTGCACATTGGGGCTACTCAGACCCTTCTGAAGGAACCGGCACTGATGCCGAGAAATTAGAGGCCTTCAAAAAAACTTTGTTCCTCATTCAAAGACGATTGGAAATTTTCATCAATCTTCCGCACGCTAAATTGAGCGCAACAGCTTTAGAAAATACTGCACGTGAGTTGCCCAAAGAATGATCGATTGGAAAAGATACCTGGCAGAGCTGCTAGGCACGGCTGCTTTGTTGTGCACCGTCATTGGCTCAGGCATCATGGCGGAACAATTGGCCGATGGCAATATGGCTGTTGCTCTTTTGGCCAACACACTGGCCACAGTTTTTGCACTGTATGTATTGATTGAAATCTTGGGCCCTATCAGTGGCGCCCACTTCAATCCGGTGGTCTCCATCATCATGGCCTATCGAAACGATTTGGCTCGCCATCATTTACCAGCTTACATCTTGGCACAACTCATTGGCGCTGCCCTGGGCGCATGGGCAGCACATGCGATGTTTGACCTTGAAATATTGCAATGGTCAACCAAAATCAGAACAGGCCCCGCTCAGTGGTTTGCCGAAATGGTTGCCACGTGTGGCTTGTTGTTTGTCATTCTTCGTTCGCCAGAAGGCAAAGCATCTTCTCTAGTGGCTTGCTACATCGGTGCCGCTTATTGGTTTACCGCAAGCACTTCTTTTGCAAACCCTGCCGCAGCATTCGGCCGAATGATGAGTAACACATTTGCGGGCATTGCACCATCAGATGCGCCAGCCTTTATGCTGGCTCAATTGATAGGCGGGGTGGTCGGGTTGATGCTTTATTCTGTTTTGAGCACGAAGAAGTAACAAGCGTTTATCCACTGATCTTAATGTCAAATCAGACTTACATTTTGATGTTGGCTTGCTTAATGAGCTTTCCAAATTTTTCAAAATCTTGCTTGTTGATTTTGCTAAATTCTTCTGGACTGATATTGCCCGGCTCGCCACCCAAGCCCTTGAGCTTGGCTTGAACATCGGGCAACTTGATAATTCTTGCCAGTTCCAATTGAAGTTTACTGATAATTTCTGGCGGTGTGCCAGTAGTCACAAAGACGCCATACCAGGTGCTCATCTCAAATCCTGACACGCCCGCTTCAGCCAGTGTAGGAACATTGGGTAACTCGGATGAGCGCTGAGCCGTTGTGACTGCCAAGGGTTTGAACTTGCCCGCCTTGATTTGTGCCATGGCAGAGGAGGTTGTGTCAAACATGATTTGCACATTGCCCGCAATGATGTCTAAGTGTGCTTGGGAACTTCCTTTGTAGGGCACATGAATACTTTTAACGCCCGCAGCAATGTCAAATCCTTCGCCTGCAATGTGTTGAGTGCTACCTACGCCAGAAGAAGCATATTTAAAGTCTTCCGGTTTTGCTTTCATGAGTGCAACCAATTCCTTAACGTTATTGGCGGGTACATTTGCGCCAACAACCAACACGTTGGGAACAGTGACGACCAAACCTAAGGGTGTTAAATCCTTAATGGGGTCAAATGATAATTTGAGTAAATGCGGTGCAATGGCTTGGCCCGTATTGGTTGCAACCAATAGCGTATGACCGTCGGGAGCTGCTTTGGCCGTGAGGTCGGCTGCAATGGTGTTAGATGCGCCAGGCTTGTTCTCAACAATGAAGGTGCCTTTAAGCGACTCAGACATTTTTTCTGCCAACATCCGGGCAATGATGTCAGTGCCTCCGCCAGCACCCGCACCTACCATGAGCTTGACCGGTTTGTTAGGGTAGTTGCTTTGTGCAAAACTACTCATGCTGCATAACGTGGCTGCCAGCAAAAAAGCAATATATTTTTTCATGAAGTCTCTCCTTAGCGTAGAAAACTATTGAGTGATTGATTGTTTTGATTGGCGGTGGTGCTGACCCATGCGGCACGCCAATTCAAATGCATTAAACATGGCTTGTGGGTTGGCCAAGTTTTGCCCTGCAATGTCGTAGGCGGTGCCGTGAGCAGGCGTTGTGATGGGTATGGGTAAGCCGCCATGAACAGTGACACCTTTTTCAAAACCCATGAGCTTCATGGCAATTTGGCCTTGATCGTGGTACATGGTGACCACGCCGTCGTAGCCACCTTCCTTGCGAATAGCGCGCACAAATGCGGTATCGGCAGGGAAGGGGCCGTCGGCTGGAATGCCGGCTTTCATCGCCATTTCTATTCCTGGCGCTATGGTTTTGATTTCTTCATCGCCGTAGTTGCCGTTGTCGCCGTTGTGGGGATTAAGGCCGCAAACGGCTAGTCGTGGAGAAGATTTTCCCGAGGCCTTCAAGGCCTTGGTAATCATCTCAATCGATTCAAAAACCTTCTGACTGCTTAGCAAACTACTTACTTCCTTGAGCGCCACATGAGATGTCACGCGCGAAGTCCAAAGGTCTTGTAACACGTTGAGTTCACCGCATACGCCTTCGAAATTTAGGAATTCAGCAAACCAGCGCAATTCATCTTCTTGATGCATGCCGCCCATTCGCAGTGCACTTTTGTTAAGCGGTGCAAAACAAAATGCATCGGCTTTTCCATCACGCACCAATGACGCACCTTCTGCCAATGCAGCAATCATGTAAGCACCATTGTTGGCATCGTAGACAGCTCTCGGAAAAGCTGGGGCGTTAAAGCCTGACCAATTGTGCCAACTGGCATTGGGTGTCGGAGTGACGCTGTCTTTTTGTCCAATTAAAATAATTTTGGCAGCTTGTTGGGATGTTTTGTGGTTCAAGAGTTTTTGAACCAGCTCGGGGCCGATGCCAGCGGGATCGCCGGTAAACAAAGCGATGGTGGGTTGTGTCATAGGAAATTGGAGTTAATAAGTGTCTTAAACAATTTTGATGCTATTGCTGTACGAAATAGCGAGGCACTGCGGTTGTGATCCATGGCACATAAGTAATTAGGATCAAGGTGCCAACCAATGGGACATAGAAGGGCAGCATTTCTTTTAAGACATCGCGCATCTTTACTTTTGCAATGTCTGCAACCAGATACAGAGACAGTCCCATGGGAGGTGTGACCAAACCAATCATGAGGTTAAATACAACCACCATGCCAAGGTGAACAGGATCAACGCCTGCGGCCATAAGTGGTTTGGCAATGATGGGCGCAATAACCAAAATGGCTGTCGTACTGTCTAAAAACATCCCTACGATTAGTAGCATCACGTTAACAATTAAAAGCAATACATAGGGATCTTTAGACACTGACAGCATTGCTGTTGTGATTTGTTGCGGAATAAATTCTACAGACAAAATCCAACCAAAAAGTGCAGCAACAGAGACGATGATCAAAATACCCGAGGTCGCTCGAATGGTTTCAAATGCAGCAATACGTAGCCCATTGAAGGTTAGTTTTTTGTAATAAAAAAAGCCAATGAAAACAGTGTAAGCCACCGTAACCGATGCAACTTCTGTTGGTGTAAACCAGCCACCTAACATGCCCGCTGTTAGCAAAACAGGCGCTGCAAGTGCAGGAAGAGCAGGCCACATGTCAGCCAAAAACTCTTTTGCAGTTGGCCATCTTTCAGCTCTTGGATAGTTTCGACGTTTAGCCAGCCATGCCGCTGTACCCATCAGCATGGCTGTGCAAATGAGGCCAGGCAATATGCCGCCAAGCAAAAGTTGCAGGACAGATGCACCAGTGACTGTGCCGTAAATGATGAGCGGAATGCTGGGTGGAAAAATGGGGCCAATAATTGCTGAGGAGCTGGTCACGGCGCAGGCAAAAGGGACATTGAATCCTTTTTGACGCATTGCATCAATTTCAATCCTTCCCAGTCCACCGATATCTGCTAGCGCTGATCCGGAAATTCCAGAAAAAACAAGACTTCCAAAAATATTGACTTGCGCCAATCCTCCAGGCAGCCGGCCCACTGCAGTATTTGCAAATTGATAGATGTAGTGTGAAATGCCAGAGCAATTCATGACACTGCCAACAAAGAGGAAGACAGGGACGGCAATGAGCGGAAAAGAATCGAGTGAATACAGCATTCGTTGCGCTACAAGATCAACGGGTATGCCATTGATAAAGAGGTAGGCCAAGCAGGGCAGACCAATGGCAAGAACAACCGGAAATCCAAGCAGAAAAAGGGTTAAAAACGAAGCAATTACGATATAACCAGCCACTGTGCTTCCTTAGGTTAAGTTGGTCGTTTTGTCGTTAGCTCGTCCAGTTCGGACGAGGTGAATGAGGACCATCAAAGTTTCCAACGCAAGTAAAAACATGCCCAATGCGAGAGGGGCCATAAAGATATAAAACGGCATTTCCAAAGTTGCAGTTTGATTCTCTAAATTTCTTGAAATTGTCACGATGGACGCTACGCAAATTGAACCAAAAAATACAATGCCTAAAAACTCAATCAGCATTTGAGTGAGCCAACGTAACTTGTCTGGCAGCATCGCTTGTAGCTCTTCCATGCAAATTTGACCACCATCTCTGGTGACATAAGAAGCGGCTAAAAAAGATAAGCAAATTAAAAAATAGCGGGCCAATTCTTCAGCGCCGCTCATGGGGATTCCAAAGACGCCACGCATCACAATTTGCGCAAGCGGCGTTAGGATCAACATGAGCAGCAAGAAGACGCTTAATCCCCGTACGGTTGCTCTGATCAATTCGAGGAGTCGCGTCATCTTTTTTATTTCACGTTACGAATTTCTTCGATGTAGTTTGTCCATTCTGGAAAATCTTTATTGACCTGGGCAAGTACAGATTTTCTAAACGCCTCTAAGTCCAGGCCATCTTTGCTTTCGACAAAAATCATGCCTTTGGCTTCCAGATCCTTTCTGTATTTTGCTGAGGTTTCTTTGTCCCAGTCCAAAGTTTTGCGACCCACCTCAGCCATGGTGTCTTCCATGATTTTTCGATCGGCGGCAGATATGTTTTGCCAAATCTTTTCATTCACAAACACAGACAAAACAGACTGCATGTGACTTGTCATCATCACGTACTTTTGACCTTCGTAAAGTTTCAAGTTAAAGATGTTAGGTAAGGGATTCTCTTGACCAACGACCAAACCTGTTGCAAGTGCTGTTGCCAATTCGGATACTTCAACGGGTGTGGCCACTGCACCCATACCTGTCAACATGGATGACCAAAGTTTGACAGGTACGCCGCGATATTTTTTGCCAGCCATGTCTTTGGGCGACAAAACCTTTTCTTTGGATGTAAGTTGTCTTGTTCCTTGGAAAAAACTACCGACAATTCTCATGCCTCCTTTGTCGACCAGTTGCTTGTTAATCTCTTGCAAAGCCTTAGAGCTTCTAGAGTCGGTAGCTCGCAGGCTATGTTCTGGATCGCGGTACACAAAGGGCGTATTGAAAACGGCGGTGGCAGGCACAATTTTCCCCAAGGACGCAAAATCGTGATGGCCCATCGCAATCGCGCCTGCTTTAATGCCATCGACCATTTCACCAACGCCACCCAATTGAGAGTTTGGGAAAACCTGAATTTCAATACGTCCAGCAGTTCTTTCTTTGACAAGCTTTGCAACTTCGTCTGCATAAAGGGTCTGAGGTGCATTTGCAACACCTACATGAGCGTATCGGAGTTTTGTTTGCGCAATTGCTGCTGTGCATGCCAATGAACTTGCAAAGGCAAGTGCCACGAACATTGAACTTTTCAATTTGAATTTCATAGATGTCTCCTTTTTGGTTGCAGAAATTAACGTTGTATAACTTTGAGAATTGAACCGGTATCTAACTCGGAGTGCCCCATTTCAATCAAAATACGATAAAGAGTCAGTGCTTGTGATGTCATGGGAGTGGGCACCTTCAAATCGGTTGCATAACTGTTGACCATTTCCAAGTCTTTGAGAAGCTGTCTGGCATAGCCGCGCGGTGCAAAATCGGCTGCCATCATTCTTGGGAAAATTTGTTGCATCAGCACGCCGTCTGCATGTCCGCCAGCCAAAGCTGTTGGAATGAGGTGTGCATCGATGCCAGATTTTTGAGCAATCGACACCGACTCTGCAATCACAGCATGCAAGCATCCGACAATGAGTTGGTTGAGCGTCTTGGCAACCAAGCCACTGCCAGGCGGACCCACGAGGGTGAGTTGTCCCGAAATTGTTTTTAATAAATCTTCATTTGTTGCGTACTCTTCAGGCATTGCGCCAAGCATGATCGTTAAATTTCCGCTACCCGCCGCAGCGGGACCACCCGATACAGGTGCATCCAACCAAGCGCAACTGGTTTGGCTTCTAAACTTCTTGATTAATTCAGAGCCTTCAATAACGGGATTGGTTGAAAAATCAATCACGCATTGTGTGGGTTCAACAACCTGTGCAATCCCGTTCTCTCCAAACACCACCTCTTTGATGGCTGTGAATGTTGGTAAATTTAAGAGAATAATTTGCCCAGATTTTGCGACAGATTGCAAACTGGAATGCGTGACAACGCCCGAGCTTTTAGCCTTGACCATTTGGTCTGGATGGATGTCATAACCATGCACCTCATAGCCACTGCTGATCAAGTGCTTGGCCATTGGAAGGCCCATTAAACCTAAGCCGATGTACGCAATTTTGGGCTTTGTGTTCATGCAAGCCCCATGTCGTACGTTCGGATGGCGTTGCGTCTGAAAAGTTGGTCTTGCTCGCTATCTGTCAGATCAGAGACAATTTCTTCAAACCCTGTGAATATTTCCTCAAAACTTGCACAAATCTTGTCAACCGGAAAATTGCTGGCAAACATGCAGCGGTCAATTCCAAATAAATCGATCAGGGTTTTAACAATATGCCCATTGGCTTGCGCAGTCCATCGGCTGTTTTGAACGCCAATGCCTGAAATTTTGACTGAAACATTGGGACATTGACTGACCATTTTCATGGCCTTAGACCAAGCGTCAATGCCTTCTGTGCTTCTATCAGCCGGCAATCCTGAGTGATTGATGACGATGGGGGTATTTGGGTAGGCTTGCGCAAGTGACTGTGCTTCATGCATATGCCACCAAGGTGTTTGCAAATCAAAGCGCAAGCCTAATTTGCTAAGTGCTTCGAATCCTTGACGCCATGCTTTGTCCATCATGCCGCCTTCTTCAGCCATGCCTGGTTTTGCGTTTGATTTGGGTTTGTGGCGGATGCTCTTGACGAAATCGAAGGCGCTGTGAAATTCTAATTTTTGCTCCGCATCAATGTCATTCAAACGGACATGCATGACTGCGACAGTGGGGAGTGCTTGTGATTTTCGAAGTTCATGGATGTATTGAACTTCACCTTTTGAATCGTTTGGATCCCACTCTGTTTCTACGTACACAGAACCTTGTACTTGGTATCTATTTGAGTCTTGAAGGTAATCCGTTAGCAAATAGTTTTTCTTAATTGATGCATAACTACCGTACCTGAAAGAAATAGGCGGTTCATCACGTAGCCAAGGATGGTAGTTTTTTGACAGATCCCAAAAGTGATGATGGGCATCAACTATCAATCGTTTGGCAGGATGAAGCGCAGTAGTTGTGGACATCAAATTATTTGGTAATCTGTAATTACGGATTGCAGTATAGTGAACCTCGTAGAATCCACAATATCGGTTAATACCCTCAGTTTTTGAATTGCAGCCAATGGCCAACATGGACCCAATCGCCCGAACCTCTTTGCATTCAGAGGTCACAGCCCGATTAAGAAGTTTGATTGTGGAATCTCAAATCAAGCCGGGTGAAAGGGTGCCTGAGTTGGAAATCAGCAAAGAACTCGGAGTTTCCAGAACGCCTATTCGCGAGGCTTTGAAGGTCTTGGCGTCAGAAGGCTTGGTTGAGCTGCTGCCTTTACGGGGTGCCGTGGTCAAGTCATTTAGCCCCAAAGATGCAGCCGATATGTTGGAAGTGATGGGCATGCTAGAGAGTTTTGCGGCCCAAAAGGCTTGTAAGGCGGATCAAAAGCGCATTGACCATGTGCTGACCATGCACGAGAAAATGAAGGCTTTGTTTGTCAAAGGCAAGCGACCTGAGTATTTTGAGTTGAATCAAAAAATTCATGATGCTATGGTCGAAATGGCCGATAACGAATCTTTGGTCATGGTGCACCAAACTCTGAGCAAGCGCATGCGCAGCTTACGCTACAGCGGCAACAGCACCCCCGACAATTGGCGCGGTGCTTTAGACGATCATGAAGAGATTGCGCAAGCTCTGGCGCAACGTGACGTCAAGAAAATCAAGAAAGCTGTCAACGATCACTTTATCAATACGATTAAAAGGGTCGTCAAACCTGACAAAACTTAAATCTAGGTGGGCGTGGGGATACACCGCTTTTGTCTTAGATTCATTCAATCCTACAAACTGCTTCTCCTTGATGCACATCAACTTGATTTAATTCTCTTCCAATATGCTCAATGTGAATGACAGTCATTCAATTGCGCGTATCGATTAGGGAAGCCTTGCTGCGCCATCTTGGGCTGGTATTGAGCATTGCATTTGGGCAGCGACAGATCCTATTTCTGTCGCCGAAAAAAGCATGATCAATCGCTCCCTTTGGCAAAGATATGTCTTGCCTTTTACCTTGTTGTTGGGCCTATTGGCTTTGGCCACTCTTGCTGGCGATTTTGTGTTGCATCAATTCAATCTGGTATGGGTTGGGCGATATTTAGGCATTGTTGGCACGTTAATGATTTTCGTGTCGCTCTATTACTCCGCACGAAAACGCAAGTGGGCGAGTGCTGGCAATCCACAAACACTTTTGAAATTCCATGAATTCGGAACATGGCTTGGCTCAGTCATGGTTTTGATTCATTCAGGCATTCACTTCAATGCCATCTTGCCTTGGCTGGCGACCATTGCCATGTCAATCAATGTGGTGAGTGGACTGGTTGGAAAAATGCTTTTAAAGCGCTCGAATCAACACGTTAGCGCTAGGCGTGAGCAATTCAAATCTGAGGGTTTGTCTGCTGAAGAAATAGAGAGATCAATTTTTTGGGATTCAGTCGCGCTGAATGCCATGAGGCAATGGCGAAAAGTTCACATCCCTATTTTCATGGTCTTTGCTGTATTGGCCATCGGCCATATTTTTAGCATCTTCTTGTTTTGGGAGTGGGTATGAACCGTACTCTTAAAATAATTTTGATCCTGACCTTGTGTGTCATTGCCATTCTGACTTTTGTTTATGCGCCTTTGATGGTGGCACCCGGCCCCTTAATCGCAGAGCATCAATCCCTCAGTGGCGATTGTTTTGCGTGCCACACAGCCTTTCGGGGTGTTGGTTCAGATAAATGTGTCACTTGCCATCAAACTTCCTCTATTGGGCGCTTAACCAGCAAGGGTTTGCCAATTGCTAAACCATCAACTTCAGCCACATTCCATAAAGAGTTAAGTCGTCTAGATTGTGTGTCTTGTCACAGCGATCACCAAGGCGTTAAACGCTATCAAGTCACTAGAAAGTTTGACCATTCCTTGTTGAAGTCTGAGACAAGGACGTTTTGTCAAAATTGTCACAAGCCACCAACAGACAATCTTCATCAACAAATCAAAAGTGAATGTTCCCAGTGCCACACGTCAAAAAAGTGGAAGCCAGCCACTTTTGCGCACAACAAATTCTTTGTGCTTGACGGTGATCATTCAGTTTCGTGCGTCACATGTCACGTGGCCAACGATTACAAGAAGTACACATGCTATGGATGTCACGAACATACCCCTGCCAAAATTAGAAGAGAACATTTGGAAGAAGGTATTCGCACCTTTGAAAACTGCGTTGAGTGTCACCGCAGTGGTGATAAAGACGAGGCAAAGGGTGGCGAGGGTAAAAAGCGAGATTGAATATCAGTATTTTTATGAATTTAAATAAGTAATTGTCTGCTTTTTTCGAAAGTTGATTGGCCTTAAGTTAGCACTTTTAAATCAAAGGCTCACAACATGAAATGTCCTAACTGCGTCGATACCACTTTGGTCATGGCTGACCGCCAAGGCGTCGAAATTGATTACTGCCCCGCCTGCCGCGGTGTTTGGCTTGATCGAGGCGAGCTAGACAAGCTGCTAGACAAAGCTGTGGCTGCATCACCCGCTGCGCCTGTACAAAGTTCCCAAAATCGCCCAAGAAGCGACTTTGATCAATCCAATTATCGTCACCCGCAGCCCTATTACCCAAGCCGTAAAAAGTCCTGGCTGAACGAAATCTTTGATTGACCAATACGCAGATAGAAATATTTCAAAGCTTGTTCAAAGCT
>JACCDJ011182282.1_pt1 | contig 10228 bp, 9 predicted proteins | sample 7444481 | NCBI WGS metagenome assembly JACCDJ01 (sample SAMN15323435, study PRJNA562643) | freshwater metagenome | isolation source: river surface water | place: USA:Blue River Watershed | collected 2017-08-15 | reverse complement strand
AGGGTCGGCTAAAAGATGAGTCTCATCGAGCCCGTCTTGTCCATAGTCTTCGTGCCGATTCAGAGAGTCCATTTTTGCTCTATCCTCTGCACTTTTGGGAACAATATTTGACGTTGTGCCAGTCTTTTGCCCACTTTTTGCGCCACTCAAATGGCAGGCCACAGCGCACACAGATCTTAGGTTCAAACCCATTTTTGGTTTTGGCGACAGGCGACATGCTTTGAGTTTATTCAACAGGAGGAAAGAATAAAGGTATGCGATTTTTGATTTCTGTGATTGACACCGAGACCAACTCGGGCACCGGCAATGAGATGGCAGCCATTGATGCCTTCAACGACAAACTTCAGGCGAATGACCACTGGATTTTTGCTTGCGGCGTGGCAGCTCCAAACACCGCGACAACAATCGATAACCGCGACGGCGCGGGGCTAGTGACCGTCGGGCCAGTGAACGACGTAGTCGAATATCAGAGCGGCTTTTGGATCATCAAAGCAGACAGTCGTGATCAAGCCGAGGCTTTAGCGGCCGAAGGCTCAAAGGCCTGCAATCGCAAAGTTGAGGTTAGGGCACTTCTCTAGGCAATCAGCCGAGCAGCTGCTGCAGCTGAATAACGTTGCCCTCAGGGTCAACGACATCCTGGTAAATGAAATTGCCGTAACTGATCGTGCCTGCAGAAAAAGTGCCGAGCGTTCCGGCGATGCGGCTCTCGGCCGCCGCCAAATCATCAACGGTGAAGACCGGCTTGATGGCAACTTCGGTTTGATGAGATAGCTGGGCTGTGAGCGGGGTAACCGCCCGATATTCCTCTGGCAGCAAATGCAAAAGTACAGAATTCAATTCACTTGAGACCTCGGCAAAACCATCACCCACAAAACCGGGCTCAACATGCAAGAGCCTCGAATAAAAATCAATTTGGGCGGCTAAGTCTGATGCCCACAGCACAACCTTGCTCATGGTTTGAGTCTATTGCTGTAGTTAGCCGCGCCCGCTGGTTATGCGAAGGCAAAGCTTCATCCGGTTTGGCTCAGCTCTGCCAAAGGCGAGGTTGGCAAGGCCACCCAGCCTTCTATTTGTGCAACCTCGAGCTGGCTTTCAGTGGGTGCAATGTATTTGCCCAGCGCGGCCGCCCTCGTTGCCAGTGCGGCGATGACGGCATCAAAAGCATCACAAGAGTCAATCATCATCGATGAATAATCAGCCAAATTTAGCCAAGGCGCCATGTCTTTAAGAGTTTCGAGCAAACTTGCTCGCACTTCACTCGAAGCTCGATAGCCAGTTGAATCGATGCCCCAAATTCGAAGCGATGCTGCAGGGTAAATCTCGACGACTCGGCCCGAACCGGCTCGATCAACCTCAACACCTGATGCAGCGATTTGCGAAAGCAAGCCGGCGCATCGAAGGGCCGTCATGCCTAAGCGGTCGGTCGAAACGCTCAGCGGCCAGCGGCCGGTAACGTTGTGCACCTGACGGTCTGTTTCTCGATAGGCCATGCGCCTTCGCATTTCGATGTCGCCATCAAAAGCATTTGCAGATGGTTTGGCTCGGTTGTTTGCCAGCAGGAATTCAACAAATTCGACCGGCCAGCCGAACGCGCAGTCGATGCCAAGTTTTTCGACCTTCAGCGCGACTTCAACAATGGTCTGATCTGCCACGTTGAGCCTCAGGTCAACCAACTTAGCCGCGCCCGCATACCAATCCATGATCGCAATAGCCGTGCCTTTGGGCTCGGCCGCTAAATCAACGCCAGCAATCAACATCTTTTGAGGTTACTTGGCCGCACGCCAGGCGCTGAAAGACTTGACCGAGCCACCGCGAGGTTGTTTCAGCCAGTCAAAGGGGTGAAGTTCGGCGATGTTTTTGAACTTAGCAAAACTGGGCACGGGGGCAAAAGTCATAGCCACCGGGTGTTCATCGGCAAATTTAACCGGGTCTCCAATAAACACCCTTAGGTCTCGCCGAGTAGCCAAATCTTGAAGAGTCTCAAGATAAAAGTAGATGCGCTTAGATGAGAGCTGCAGCTTTGCCAAGGCTTTCTCATTGAACACAAAAGCCACTGGCAGGTTGGGGTTGGCGATGAGAGCTGGGTCGGCATCGCCCAATGAATCAATGGTTAGAAGAACCATCTCGGGTGCAAATTTCTTAATTGGCTCAATCGGCCCTGCGGTTATCTGAGGGTTAGGGTCGAAAGCCAGCAATTGCTCGGTTGGTGCCGAAAATAGCACCTGCTCCTCAGGAAAATCTTGAATCGGGCAGTTCTTGTTTAGAGGGCAAGTCGAGCAAAGACCGGGTGCCCGTTTCTCAACTTGCCAACGAGCAAAACCATACGGCTTGCCTGTGCCCGAGCCGATTGTCCACTGCCAACCCAAAAGGTTTGCCGCTCGAGAACCATCAATGAGCTCCCGATACATGGCCTCTTGGCCCTCAAGCCAGTTCATGCCATTTCGAACCGTCCAGTGTGACGCCAACCACATGCGGGTCTGGTTTACGAGCCACCCGTCGGTCTTCAATTCATCAACCACAAAATTAACGCACGCAAGGTGACCTTGCCATGCGTGACCAGATAGGTTCTTGGTCTGCTCAAACCTCAGGTCTTCAAAGAGCCTAGTGCCGATGCGTGCATAAAGATGGCGGGCATATTCTTGCCACATGAGTTCGTCACGAAATTTCTCGCGATCTTCATAGGGGCTATTCGAAACGTGATTCCAAACCTGTTTGAGAGTCAACATATTGTGACGAATGTATGGTGACAACACGCTCGCGCCCCGGCGGCCGACTGGCAAAACCTCTGAGCGTTTCTTTGCGTATCCGGTGATATCTAGATTTGCCAAAGCCGTATCGGCTGCCGTTTGACCGCCTCGAATCGAACTTCTGCCACCACCCGAATGCAAGCCTTCAAAGTGGTCGCTAAGAACCTGACTCAGATCGCCCGAGATGTCTATCTGAGCACGGGTCACTGGCTAACCTGCTTTCGGGCAATCATGGTTTGCAGCCGCCTTCAACAGCAACGCCGAAACCCTTGAGCGACTTTAAGTCGTCCATGAAGCCTAGACCATAGCCATAGCCGGGGTCTTCCATTCCCTCGCGTTCGGCATCCCAAGGATCAATTGCCAGGCAGAGGTGAGCGCCATCTGAGTTGGTTACGTCTAGGCGATTGGCAACCCCAGGCTTTGACTGCACGACTTCGATTTTGATGTTGTGCTGATACGCATTCAGAATCTCGTCAACGAAAACGGGATCGGTTGGATCGCGGTCTGGTGCGGCCAATCGCTCCTGGGCAATCAAGGTCAGCACGTCATTAATCTCAACGGTTCCCTTAGACAGCCCGCCCTCTAGAGTTAACGCATCTTCGTTGTATGTCGTGTATACCGTGAGTTCATAAATCCAGGTGTTGGGGTGCTCGCCTTCAGAGCCTTGCTTCAGAAGGTTTAGCTTGAGAGCAATTGGGCTGCCCGCACCGCCAGCAGCCTGACCCGCCAAAATAAAGTCTGGCGATGTGACGGTGTGCCGCTGAACCTTTAGTTTTGGATACCCATTAAGAGCACGAATACAGGCCGCCTGAGTTTTGTTAGCATCGCTGACAGGCCCCTTGCTTGCGCCAGACTTCTCGACCCAATTGGTGGCACCCAACTCGACCGCGAAGGTGATTATGTTCGAGCAGGTTTGTTCAAAAGATGCCGAGTTCAGCGGAGCGCTCTGAACCAACCAACGACTGTTGACCTCTTCTTGAATTGAATTTTGGTCGAGTGCCTCAAAGCCATCGGGCAAGGTTAGGGTCTGCACCCAATCTATGGTTTGAGCCGACTCGTTCATCTGATTTCTAAGATTCGAACCTGAGGCGCTTGGGCCAAGAGCCTTTGCCAAGAGCGGAGCAAGGGTTCCTTGAACCAATAGCAAGTGGGCGACCGTTAACACGGTAATGATCAAGAGGCGTTTGCGGGGCATACGCTTTCGAATAACGATGGCATAGATGAGCAAAGTCAGGCCAATGACGCTAAAGACTAGAACGTCGAATGCTCCAGCGAATCCCATCGACATGCTCACACCTGCGTTAGTGGTTGATTGAGCGTTGAAGAAAGTGGGGATGCCACGAAGGTCGTTGGTGAAGCTGATTTCGATGATCACATTAGTGAGTAACAGAATCGCGGCAACGAACAAAGGCGCGATTCCGGCACTCTTTTCAATTTCAACTTGGCCCGAGATCTGGCTATTTGAAGCGCTCCCACCGGAAGCGGCAATTTCTCGATTTATCTTTCGAGCCTTCATGTGTATCCAAGCGCCACCAAACAGAGCAAAAACTCCTATGGCTCCAGCCAACCCCATCATTAGTGAAGGGATTGCGAGTGGAATCATAATTACGGCTCCAGTGGTGACGGCCGCGCCGGCGTTGGTTTGAAAATTCCAAACGCGGGCATAAACAATCTGGGCCTGTTCGGAGTCTTGGTCGACTAATTCGAGTAGTGACTTGGCCTGCTTGCGCGCCCAACGCATACCCCAAACCGCAAGCAGCCCGGTGAAAAAAGTTATTAACGCGACCGCTGGAAGTGCGCCGCCAAATGGAATACAGGCAGATTGAGGTGCGAAGAGGTTGCAGCTTTGCAGCAGGATTGCGAGAACGCTGGTTCCGACCGTGATCCAGGCCATCTTAAGCGCGAGATCATAAAGCTTGACGAGTTGCCCGATTTGCTCCGATTTCAATTCGCCCCCCACCTGCTGAAAGTAAGCCGGTTTTTACACCACTGTTTGAGGCCAATCTACAAGAACGTCACCGGAAATAACTCAGTTCTCGCAATGACCCGATCGCGAGTTTCGGCAAGTGCGGTTCGCCTGGGGTCGGTGACAAATGCATCTAGTGCTTCTTTTGATGGAAAGCGCAATACTTGCACCTCGTGCGGTTGATTGTTTGCTCCATCGCTCTTCACTCGAGAGACAACTTCGCCACCGACATCTGGCACGAAGGCTAGAACGCTATTTTCATAGTCGGTCAGCTCTTCTTCAGCCTGAGGCGAGGCCCAAAGAAAACAGCAAAGAAGTACTTCATTGTCGTCCGCCATTCTTTGGCTCCTTTCGGCTAAAGCGCGTATGAAAAAACCCCACATGTCGTGAGAACCTGTGGGGTTTTAGTGCGCTTGGAGGGACTCGAACCCCCAACCTTCTGATCCGTAGTCAGATGCTCTATCCGTTGAGCTACAAACGCGAGGAGAAACGCCGTTTCTTGCGTTGCTAGTTGGTTTTGTTTCATCGCCTATTTCTAGACAACTTGACAAGTTTACTTGGTCGAAACCGACCTTGTAAACCCCAGGCTTGCTGGTGCCTGGTGGAACATCCGTGGCGGAGTTGGAGGGATTTGAACCCTCGAGGGAGATTTAACCTCCCTACCCACTTAGCAGGCGGGCGCACTCGACCGGGCTATGCGACAACTCCACGGACTGGTCTAGTTTAGTCGAAACCCCCGACCTTAGTAAATCGGGGGTTCGCAGACTGAGTCTTGGCTAGGCCTTAAGCCAAGCGGTGGCGTTGACTGGCAGCTTGCCGTCAACCAGGTTGGCGGTGGTCAAGAGCAACTCGCCCTTTGGCAACTTGATTGGCTTGGTGCCAAAGTTGGTCACACAGGTCCAGCCGTTTGGTCGCACAAAGTGAACCACGTTCTTGTTGAACAGGTGCTTGACCCACTTGAGATTCTCGGCAGTCACAAGCCCCTTGCGAAGCTTGAGTGCTTTGCGATAGAGCTCGAGGGTTGAGCCCTCAACGCCAGATTGCTTCTCAACGTTTACGTCTTTGAACCACTCAGGCTGAGGCAGGTGCGAACCGCCAGGGCCAAATCCAAATGATGGGCCGGTTGAAGTCCAAGGCATAGGCACGCGGCAGCCATCGCGGCTAATTGAACCCTCTGCCCTGAACCACTGCGGGTCTTGCATCTGGTCTGAAGGAATGTTCAACGGCTCGTGCAAGCCAAGCTCTTCACCTTGGTAAAGGTAAGTCGAGCCAGGCAAAGCCAAAATCAACATCGATGCGGCACGCGCGCGAGCAAGGCCCAGGTCAAAGTTGATCTTTGACTCGCGGTCAGCCGAGCGGAACCACTTTGGCAGGTTCTTGTTGATCTCTTCAGACAAACCAAAGCGGGTTGCGTGACGAATTACGTCGTGGTTCGAGAACACCCAGGTGGTCGATGAACCAGACTCTTCGGCTGCCTTTAGCTGATAGTCGATGGTGTCGTGAAAACGCTTGGCATCCCACGGGGTGCCGAGCAGGTCGAACGCGAACGACTGGCCAAGACCCTCGGTTGAGGCATAGCGAGCACGACGATTTGGGTGCACCCAAGCCTCGGCAACGGCCACGCGCGGTGGGTCATACTCGTTATAAACCTTGCGCCACGAAGCATAGATTTCGTGAACGGCATCGCGGTCAAACAGGTCGTCTGTGCCGTCGTTTTTCATAACCGAAACGTCGTATGACTGGCGCTCGGGCAGGTGGCCGTTGGCTAGGTCTTTGACTAGCGCGTGGGCCACGTCGATGCGGAAACCATCGACCCCGCGGTCTGACCAGAAGCGCGCGGTCTTGATGAAGTCATCGCGAACCTCTTGGTTGTCCCAGTTAAAGTCAGGCTGCTCTTTGGCGAACAGGTGCATGTACCACTGGCCGGGGGTGCCATCTGGCTCGGTGATGCGGGTCCAGGCGGTTGGGCCAAAGTGGCTAATCAACTCCGATGGGCGAATCTCGCCGTTCTCACCCTTGCCGTCTCTAAAAATGTAGCGGTCACGCTCTGGCGAACCAGGCGCTGCCTTCAGCGCTGCCTGAAACCATTCGTGCTGGTCGCTCGAGTGGTTTGGCACCACGTCAACAAACACACGGATGCCCGCGGCGTGCAGAGTTTCGAGCATCTCGTCGAACTCGGCAAGCGTGCCGATGCGAGGGTCGATGTTGCGGTAGTCGGCCACGTCGTAGCCACCGTCAGCAAGTTCTGATGGGTAGAACGGGCTCATCCATACGGCGTCGACACCAAGCTCTTTTAGGTATGGCACGCGAGAGGTGATGCCCTTTAGGTCGCCGATGCCATCGCCGTTGTTGTCGGCATAGCTGCGAGGGTAAATCTGGTAGACAACGGCTTGACGCCACCAGTCTTTAGGGCCACGAAGGAAAGTGTGTTCTGCCATTTTGGTTCCTTTAACTTGAGCAGGTGGTGGTGGCCGCGTTGGTGCCGCGGAAAGAATCGTCGAGAGTTGATGGGCTCGGGCTCGGGCTGGCCCCGGCCGAGCTGGTTGCGCTTGGGCTAGGGCTTGGGGTGGTGCCATCTTTGATGACCGAGCCGCTGCCGGTGTTTGCCGCGCTGATCAAAACGGGTTCGTCGTTTTGCAACTTTTCAAACAGGATGTTGGCCTTCTCATAGACAGGCATTACGCGACCAGAGTAAGGAGCTGGAAGACCGCCACGACTCGGCACCTGAAGGAAAGTCATTTTGTCTAGATCGACTGTGCGAAGCGCAGACGCGATTGCCACCATGGTGTTGATGTCGGTGAGGCTTTCGCTGAGCTTCATGTTGCGAGCAGCGGCGTTGGCCAAGGAATACAGGGTGATTGGATTTGATAAAACGCCCTGGCTCTTAACTTTGCGAACCAGAGAGGTTAGGAAGGTCTGCTGGTTGCTGATGCGGCTAAGGTCTGAGCCGTCGCCAACGCCGTGACGGGTGCGCAAGAACTGCAGAGCCTCTTTGCCCTTGAGGTCGTATTCGCCTGGCTGCAAGTAGGTCTGGGTGTATTTGTCGTTGATCTCTTCGGCAACGCATACGTGCACACCGCCGATAGCGTTCGACATTTCAATAACGCCCTTGAAGTCGATCATGGCTAGGTATGGAATGGTTAGGCCGGTCAGTTTTTCAACCGTAAGAAGCGTGCAACCTGGGCCACCGTTGGCGATGGTTGCGTTGATTTGGCCGAGGCTTTGCGGCAAGTAACCCGGCCCACCCGAGGTGCTTGGGCAGGCTGGCCACTCGACCAACAGGTCGCGCGGAAAGCTCAAAGCAACGGCATTTTCGCGGTCGGCTGATACGTGCAAAAGAATGATCACATCGGCAAGCTCTGAGGTGTCGTTGCCATAGCCGCCACCTTGACCTGCGCGGGTGTCGCTGCCAACCAGAAGCATGTTGATTGGGCCCTTTAGGTCAGCCTTGTGATCGCCGGCAAGCACGATGCCGTTGGCCTGCACTGTGTTGCTGAGCTCTAGAACCGAGATGCCCGCGATGGCAATAACCGCGCCCATAACCAAGCCGATACCCTTGAAGGCCAAACCCCAAAACGCGGATGCCTTGGTTTGCACGGCAATGCGACCGTGGCGCGCAAACGCGATCGGCTTTTTGGGTGCAGCGGGCTTTTTCATGAACGTCCAGTTTAAGTCAGCGGGGCGGTGAGCAACAGGTCTCACAGAGTATTGCCAGCGACTTTGATGGCTATGAGAAAACCCCAACAATCAATGCTGGGGTTTTCATGGAGGAAGCGGTGGGATTTGAACCCACGGTAGCTATTAACTACGACAGTTTTCAAGACTGTTCCGTTCGGCCGCTCCGGCACGCTTCCGTACGGACAACTTTATCCTAAAAACTAGGTGTTGTCGATTGGGCAATTTTGAGGGGCGGTTCGTCTAGTCATGGCGACTAAACAGAATGCCCTCGAAGCCAGCGAGCACGCGCGCAACGCCATCTTCGTCGACAGCAGCGGTTACCGCAGTTGCAGCAGCTTTGACTTCGTCGGGGGCTTGGCCCATTGCAAAAGCCAGGCCTCCCCCGGCACGAGCCCACTCGAACATTTGAATGTCGTTGCGGCCATCACCGATTGAAATCACCTGGTGCGGTGCAATGCCAAGCTCGGCGCGCTGCTTTTCGAGAGCCGAAGCCTTACTAACACCCTGTGGTGAAATGTCGAGCCAAGCGGTGTAGCCAATCGCATAAGAAACCGAGTGCAGACCGACCTTAGAAATTAGCCCCAAAAACTCGTCAACATCGTGCTCTGGTGAAAGCACAACCACTCGGCTAACCGGGTGGTTCATTAACTCTTCGAGCGGGGTCTCGATGTTTTGGTCGCCCAGTGCATAGGTGGGAAAAGCGCGGTGAAAGCGGTAGGAACCATCGATGTCTTCGACGGCAAAGTGAGCATCTGGCAGTGCTGTAACCAGCTGGCCCAATACCTCACGAGGGTCGAAGGTGATTACTTCGTGCGGCTTATAGCCTCGAGGGTGGTCGTGATCGACCTCGATTGTGACTGCGCCGTTTGAGCACACACTAAAGCCATGGCGAATGCCAACCTCGCGCACAATCGGAATCGCATTTGCGGCGCTTCGACCGGTGGCAATGATGATCTCGTGACCTAGGGCACGAACGCGCTCGACCTCTTCGACAACCTTTGGCGAAAGATAGCCGTCGTCGTGAACCATGGTGCCATCGATGTCGATAGCAATCAGCCAGCGGTCATCGCCCTGCACGGGTTTGTCAGGCACAGAATTCATACGGGTTTATTTGCCGGCCTTTGGGTGAATGATCTGCTGGCCGCCAAGGTATGGGCGCAGTGCCTCGGGAATCAAAACCGAACCGTCTTCTTGCTGGTGGGTTTCGAGAATCGCAACCAACCAGCGGGTGGTCGCCAACGTGCCGTTTAGGGTGGCAGCGGTTTGAGTCTTGCCGTTTTCGTCGCGGAATCGAACGTTCAAACGACGAGCCTGGTAGGTGGTGCAGTTCGACGAGCTGGTTAGTTCGCGATAGGTCTGCTGTGATGGAACCCAAGCCTCAGAGTCATATTTGCGGGCCGCCGATGAACCTAGGTCGCCGGCAGCGGTGTCGATAACTCGGTATGCCAGTCCGCAGGCTTGAAGCATCTCTTCTTCAAGGGCTAGAAGCTTGAGGTGCTCTTGTTCTGCGTGCGCCGGGTTGATGTAGCTAAACATCTCGAGTTTGTTGAACTGGTGCACACGCAAGATTCCGCGGGTATCGCGGCCGGCAGAGCCAGCTTCGCGGCGATAGCAGGTTGACCAGCCGGCATAGCGAAGCGGGCCGTTCGAAAGGTCGATGATTTCGTCGCGGTGATATCCGGCGAGCGCAACCTCTGAAGTGCCGGTTAGGTAAAGGTCATCGGCTGGCAGGTAGTAGATCTCATCTGAGTGCTCACCCAAGAAACCGGTGCCAGCCATAACCTCTGGGCGCACCAGGGTTGGTGTGATTAGAGCGGTGAAGTCGTGCTTGCTAGCT
>JACCDJ011024156.1_pt1 | contig 10228 bp, 9 predicted proteins | sample 7444481 | NCBI WGS metagenome assembly JACCDJ01 (sample SAMN15323435, study PRJNA562643) | freshwater metagenome | isolation source: river surface water | place: USA:Blue River Watershed | collected 2017-08-15 | reverse complement strand
TCAATTTTCCAGTCTGCATCCGCTGTATTTGGGATATTTAGTCGAATGCGGGCAAGTCTATAGGGCTCTTCGCGGTTCCAAGCTCTGGGCTGTCCTAGGCCTAGCCATCCACCTGCGACCAGAAGGCGCTGATTTCGATAAACGTAAAAACCCTGCTGTGCGTTCCACCCCGCAGGCCCACCGTTGATCTCGTATTCCTTGTCTGACAATTTGTCCCTGTGAGGCAGGACGTGACATTGAACTTCGATGTCTCCGCATGATGTTCGATGCCTCTGGACAGGAGATGTCCATGGTTTTGCGGGATGGCCACTCAGGAAAGGGTCCCATGCCTCAATCTTTTTCCCGTTTAGGTTGAGCTGTAGTTTAGGATGGCTTCCCTCGAGCAATCGGTGGAAAACCATGGCCAGCTGACGCTCGACCTGTTCTTCCATTAAGGCGAGGAAATCATTGACCGTAAAGCTTTCAGTGATGATACGGTCAAGCTCCTCCCAAATTACGATTGTCCCGTGGTCGAGAGATTCCAGCTTTCGAGGCAAGTCCTCAGAACCTGGTGCCGGTCCTTCAATCAGGACCCATCCCATATCCGGATTGGCTGTGAGTAAATCCAGATCCCATCGGAGACAGCTGGTGACGCCGTTCTTTCTGGATGCAACTGTGAGGCGTTTACATTGCGAAAACGAGGCAGTCTTGAGTCCCATACCGAATCGTCCAAGATCAAACTGTGATCGACCGTCGAGTGGGTTCTTGTCGCCAAGAGTCATGGCACTCTGAAGCTCTTGGTCATCCATTCCGAATCCGTTATCCAGAATATGGATATTGCTCGACTTTTCTTTCCAGTTAAACTGGAGGTCAACTGTTGTGGCACCAGCCGAAATGCTGTTGTCGATGATGTCGGCAAGGGCGGCTGCGGTCGAGTAACCAAGTCCACGCAGAGATTCCAGCATGGCGCTTGCTCGGGGCGGTGCATTCCTAGTTTTCATCAGATTACTTGGTGTTGCTGAGCTCATTGGCGATATCTAATAGATCGTGAAGTTTGTCGTTTTGCGATGGACGCTTCAACTTGCGCAAAGCTTTAGCTTCAATTTGACGTATGCGCTCTCGTGTCACACTGAATTCCCGCCCAATTTCCTCTAGCGTATATTCAGTAGTCAGGTCTATTCCAAATCGCATCCTTAAAATACGTGCCTCATTGGGCGCTAGCCCGTCCAGAATCTTGCTGACTATTTCGTTAACATTGTGCTGCAATGCGACATTAATTGGAGCTGATTGATCACCATCTTCAAGTAGTTTAAAAGTAAGACTGCTTTCTTGATCAAGAAGCTCGTCTAGAGATACTGGTTTCATATCGAATTCTATAATCCTCCGAATCTTGTCCTCGGGTATCTCCATACGGTTCGATAAAACGGATACGGCTGGCTTGACTCCGTGTTCTTGGAAATATTGACGTACAATTCGGTTGAGCTTGTTGATAGTTTCAATCATGTGAACCGGAATACGGATGGTGCGCGCTTGGTCCGCAATTGCTCGGGTAATTGATTGACGGATCCACCAAGTGGCATAGGTCGAGAACTTGTATCCACGACGATATTGAAATTTGTCTACGGCCTTCATTAGACCGATATTTCCTTCTTGGATGAGATCCAGAAAGTCCACTTCACGATTGTTGTAATTTTTAGAAATAGAAAGTACAAGCCTGAGGTTGGCTTCTATCATCTCTTTCTTGGCGTCTCGACAAGTATGCTCGCCAGCAGTCATGAGCTGGTCGATGTCCTCGAGCTCATCGAGCGGAGCCATAACGCCATGATATAAGTCGATTAAATTTCGTTGAATATCCTGAATTTGAGAAATGTTGCGCCCAATAGTGGAGCTCCACGGCATGTTTGACGCAGCTTGCCTCTCAATCCACTGGAGGTCGAGGACGGGCGAGACCACGGGGTTGCCGTCCTCATCACGGCCGCTTAACTCGGCCATAAACTGGCTTTGTGGGAAGCCACATTTGTCTACGATGATGCGACGAAGTTCGAGCACATTCTTTCGTACATCGTTGACTTGCCCACGCACAATTTCGCACAGCTTTTCGATGATTTTGGAGGTGAACCGGATAGTCATTAGCTCTTCAGAGAGTAAAGCTTGTGCTTTGACGTATGAAGGGGACCCCCAGCCCTCCCTTTGGTATATTTTGCGTACTACTTCAAACAGGTCAGTAATACGTTCAAACCGATGTAGTGCTTGGTTTTTCAGCTCCTCAAGTTCCTTAGTTTCGGCTTGGGTATCGAGAAAGCGCTCATCCTCATCGGTATCGTCGAATCCTCTGAATTCATCGTCGATAACGTAGTCGGCTACCTCGTTGAGGTCTGTGAAGCCCTCAACGACGGAAGCAATGGTGAGCTTGCCTTCTTTGATTTCACCAGCCATCGCTATGATTGATTCGATGACTGATGGTGATTTGCAGATCGCCTTCATCATGTTCATTAGGCCTTCTTCGATGCGCTTGGCGATCGCGACTTCATCCTCACGTGATAATAGTTTAGCCTTAGTCATTTCCCGCATATAAAGGCGTATTGGGTCATTTGAAGATTCCGAAAGGCTATCCAAGTATTCAAGTGCGTTATCTAAGGTGCGCTCTTCTTCGGCCGTTTCTTCTTCATTAACGTGAACATAGATGTCATCCAATAGAGATAAATATTCATGTCGTTCGTCCGTCTGGCCTCCGAGATCGTTGATAACTTGACGAATGTGGTTGGAGAAATTGAGATCTTCAATTCCGAATTCTGACGACGCGATATCTTGAACCTCTAAGTCCGGGACACTTCCCTCTCGAAGAACTCTTCGCAGAGTATTTCTAACTGCTGCGCGTGTTTCCGCTATGGCTGTCCTGATGATCGGCTCTGCGAATTTGGGAAGCGATACATCAAAGTCCTTCCAGTCGGCCGACGAATCAATTGCAACATGTTCTGAGATCGATTTCTGCTGAAGTTTGACTTTGATGGCAATCGCAGGATCTTCCTTCGGGGGAGGGATTTCATTTTCTGGCTCCCAATCCCCAATGACCCATTTCGAATCTAATTCATCCTGAGTAAGGTCAGCAGTAAAGACGTCTGATGCTTGAGGGGTTCCCGCTGTTTTATTGGTTGCGCCTCGGGTTGTTGAGTCTTGTATCGTCTCCGTTAGCTCAGCCCCGCTGGGATCCGGTAAAAACGACAGTATGAGTGCGGCGATTTCGCCAGACCCCACCTCTAGTGCTATGGAAGTTGCGTCCTTGCCACTCCGGTCTATAAGGACGGGATCAGCCCCATTCTCCAGCAGGATCCTGCATACATTAGCCCGTTTTTTTCGGACCGCAATCATGAGTGGTGTATTGCCCATGTCATCACGGGCATTCAGATCATCCCCCTTTGCAATGTGTATTTTTATCGCAGCCTCAACTCCATTTAAGACTGCTGTTTTTAGTAGCTTATTCAGAATAGAACTCGTGTTGAAGGCACTGTTGTCTTTATTTGGATAAGTCCCGTGCGTCGAGCGCAGTTTCTTCAGGGCCGTGCCCGTATACTTTGTGGGGCAAGGACCTAAATGCTTTTTGTATAAATACTATTTTAAGTATAGTTGAGTACAGGGTACTTCAGGCCATCTGAAAGCGGTATTGGCACTGCGCAGCAGGCTCACTGGATGGGCCACTAGTCGGAGTGAGGGATGTTTTTGACGATTGGGGAGGGGACTTATGACCAAAAAGAGGAGATTGATTTCCTGCAATCGGTTGGGCCGCATGCCCGCGTGCTTCGTCTAATTGAGCGTTAGAAAGCTTAAGGACTAAGCGCAAGCAAATTCGCGTATAAACCACCTCGACAGTAACCATTCAATCCCCAATGAGAGCAAATCCGTTCGACGTTATTTTGAAAGCCCGAAACACCGCGCGTTCGCCGTATTCGAAGGAGGCGGAGTTACAGAGACGCTATTACTGGCTGGCGGTGCGGCTCAAAGGGATTGATGGCCTTACGTCAGAGGACAAGAAGTATCTGGTTGGAGTGTTTTTAGCGCTTAGCCGCGGAGCAAACCCCACCGTAATTTTTGGAGGGAAATCGGTCAGGGGTTCGAGGCGGGGTGGAGCATACCTTACTCAAAGAGAGCGCGAGGCTATTAAGGGTTACATCGCAGTGCTTATTAGCCCAGAGGCGGAGGGAGGCTTTGGTCTACCCCTGAAAGACGCCATCCAACAGGCCGCAGAGTCATTTGGCTACAGTCCAAATACCCTAGAGCGCTATTGGCACGAAAGTGACAAGGGAATCGATTTCATCGTCTGAGTTACTCATCATCGGTATCTGGAGTAACCCCGTTATGTAGTGCTCAAATCACCATCGTTAATACTTCCAATGGAGCTAAAACGATGGATTCCAATGAATTAAAACCAAAAACAGCTTTAAACCCAGCACTCCGTATCATCAGGCACCATGAGGTCGCCGCTCGGCTCGGCCTATCGCAAAGCAAGATTTTTTCAATGGTCAGTGAGGGCGTTTTTCCGAAGCCCTTCCGAATAGTCCCCAACGGCCGCGCTACCGGCTGGCTCGCCAGTGATGTTGAAGCTTGGATCGTGTCGCGGCGTGATGCTGCCATAAAGCATTCAGATCTCATTTAACGCCTTCGATCGATAGCCGAAGGAACCTCTTATTCGTCTGCGCCGTGATCGCGCATGAACTTTCATTTAAAGGATCGAACGATGAACAACAAACTAATCCCAATTCCAGTGCCTCATCTTGTAGATGGCGTCCCAGGGTTTCTCAAGCAATTACCTCAATGGATTCATTGGGCGGCAAAGGAAGAGAAAGAGGATAGAAGGTTTAACAAGGTTCCTGTTAGCGTTTCGGGTTTTAATATAAATGCCCATGACTCCGCAAACTGGAAAACCTTTGAGGAGGTTAACGCAGCCTTTAACCCTGAAGTCCATTCCGGTATTGCGATCGACCTAACAGACAAAGAGGTTCGAGTAACAGACACGCAGCAAGCGGGATTCTTAATTGGCCTTGACATTGACCGATGTGTTGTTGATCTCCATCCAAACGGGACGCCTATCCTGACTCCCCATGCCCAAGAAATTCTGGAGCGCCTTTCTACGTATTGGGAGATCAGCCCCTCTGGAACTGGCATCAGGGCATTCTTTTACTCCGACACAAAGGTGCCGGGCAGGAACAAGGCGGGGGTGGAAATTTACGGTACGGGACGCTTTTTGACCGTTACTGGCCGTGGCCAGGGCGATGCACGCAAGTTAAATAATCCCGAGATTCAGGAACTGCTCTCTCTTCTGTTCGGGGGATGTGTTAACGACAGTGTTTCACAGGGCCCCGTTGTCCCACGAATGCAAGGAAATGCAGAGACTGGAGAGTCTGCGTCGGCTCTTAATTATCCGCAAGAGACGCCTGAGGCAGTTTCAAAGCTTGATGCTGCTCTCGGTGTGATACCCCCAACAGTGGACCGAGGTACATGGGTTAAGGTCTTATTATCGGCTAAAGCCCACGGCTTTCAATGCGCAGAGAGCAAGTTGCGATCTTGGTCGGAGTCTGCTGGCCCCTACGACAAGGAAACAAACCGTATGGGTTACGACGGTGCGGCGTTTGATAACGTCTGGAAGTGTGACCCCCGCGACATCAGTCACCGAAGTCTCTATTTTATAGCAAAGCAGTTTGAGGAAAGTGATGATCTCCCTATTTATGGAGACACCCTAAATGGCAGACGCTTTGCTGAGCTTCATAGGCGATCCCTTTTGTATTGCTACCCCCGAGGTAGGTGGCTTCGTTTCGATGGTAATCGTTGGGTCTGGTGCACTGATTCAGAGCCTCTACAAGCAGCAAAGGCAACTGCTAGCGACATACTTCAGCAAGCTGTAGAAGCGTTTCAGAAAGACCCGCAGAGCGCAGACGCGAAGAAGGCACTTACCCAGGCAAAGGATGCATTCAACCTGAAGCGCCTTCAGGCAATGATTACCTGTGCGGCCTCTGAGCCCGGAATGCATGTTGGCGAGATGATCGAACTTGATAGTAATCCAATGCTTCTTGGCTGCCTCAATGGTGTGGTTGATCTAAAAACCGGTAACCTGCTTAGCTCCTCCCCCGAGCACTTGATCACGAAATCCGTCTCGGCTCGCTATGACTCTGATTCACCATGCCCCCGCTGGGAGACGTTTCTGCATGAAGTCACTCTTGGCGATACCGAGACCGAAGAGTACTTACAGCGGATGGCAGGCTACTTCTTGACAGGTTTAGTGACCGAAGAGGTACTTCACTTTTTTCATGGTTATGGCCGTAACGGTAAGTCTGTCTTTGCAAATGTGTTCACTCATTTGCTTGGTGACTACGTATTGACCGCACCCGCAGAAATGTTGATGTGTCGACATAAAGGGACGGCAACAAATGATGTAGCTCGCCTTGTTGGCATCCGCCTTCTGATGGCGAACGAGACCCGAAATGGTCAGGCATTTGATGACCTAATGATCAAAACGCTCGTATCGACTGAGCGAATGAGTGCGCGGTTCCTTTATCAGGAGTACTTCGATTTTTGGCCAACGCATAAGGTTCTTATCCGGGGGAATCACAAGCCATTAATCGCTGATGAAACAGACGGGGCTTGGCGCCGAATTAGGCTTGTCCCGTTTGATCTGCGTTTGGCTGAGGATAGAGTTGACCCAGAGTTAGAGGCGTCTCTTCTGGGTGAGGTGGAGGGAATTCTTGCTTGGGCTGTGCAGGGTTGCTTGGCATGGCGAGCGGAGGGGCTTAAGCCATCGCCACGGATTAATTCCGCAAGCGTGTGCTACCGAAGTGAATGTGATCTGGTGGGCGACTTTTTAGAGGACTATGTGTTGGACCCACAGGGGCAAATCTCACAGCAAACGTTCTGGGATGCCTGGCGAGTGTGGTGCCAGGATAACGGCGTTCGCGAGGGGAGCAAGAAAGCGTTCACAAGAAAACTTGAAGGTAGAGCAATACGAGCCCATGGATGGAGGGATAGCGTACGCCAGTACACCGGGGTGCGGAGGCGAACCCCAGAGGAGGCGAGGGCTCAGGCTGGAGGGTCATGAACCTCAAACTCACAGCAGGATTTGCAACATGTGGCAGGGTTTTAGGATTTCCCTCTGGAAAACTTACTGAGGGACTTTAGTCAAAACCCCCACAATCCTGCGAATCCTGTGGTGACGCTCACTATCTTCTGGGCCTAAAGCGCTGTCGCCGTTGAAAAAGGAGTTAGTCTTTGGCTCGGTGTCTCAAGTCTAAACGGTCTAAAAGGTTTTTGAGCACCTGTCGGCGGGCCTTAGGGGAGAGCTTGCTTAAGATCTCTCGTACTTTTTGTTTTTGCTGCTCTTTGAGTAAGGGTTGCTCTGAGGTCGCCAAGTTTTATTCTCCGGTGAACGGTTCTTCAATGTTAAGCAGGTCGGGACTTACTAAGGCACTTCTGTGAGAAATTCTGAAACGCCCCTTGTCTGAGCTGACAGGCCAGGAAAAACCCAGTCAGTAGGCATCCTGTATCGCAAGTACTTGGCGCTTGGTCCTTGGTCCCTGAGCCGTTTTACAGACGCCCTGGAGCGGGGAGGTCTGCCTGGCCTAGCGTTTGTTTGTCCCTATTCCGTGTCGAGAGCAGCCTCTGGACCCCGGCTAAGCCGAGCATGGCGGCTAGGCTCAAACCGGCAAATAGAGCTGCAAACCTAATCTGATCCCAATTAAGGTCGTGCTGGAAGGCTTCTAGCGCCTCTGGGAAGGTAACCCCGTCGTAAAGATCCCGGGCACGAAGGACCAAGTTGCAGGGGCCGGTTAGGGTATTGCCTTGGACCGTGGTCCACGGACCATTTGCTGCCGCGGAGCAGTCAGCGTGGATGATCTGCTCATTTGCCATCAAAAACACGGCCTGTATGCGTTGGACGGCTGGTAGCTGCTTCAGGAAGAGCGCCCCAATAAGCCCCGAAAGAACGAAAAACATGGTTCCAATTAAAAGGCTTTTTTTGGTCACGGCGGTTTCCTAAGTATGCTTTCTAAATAGTAATCCTACCGTTTTTAATGGGAGGATTACCCGAGTAACCTCTGTGTATATTCCAGAGAAGGAGATTGTTAATGAGTGAAGACGTGAATCGTTATCGAGAACAGTGGAATAACCATATTGATGATCACTTCGGATCAGTAATGCCCATCACGATTTTTCGGGTGACATGGAAAGATCCGGAAGGGCATTATTGCGAGTATTGGACTGAGTCTATAGATAAGGCGCACCAGAAGAAATGGGATATTGACCATTCTGATGGAAAGCTTGCTTATATAAATTTTGAGAGCTGGCTTAGTTATCGCTCGGATGAGCACGATCGACGTTTCGGACGCATACCTCGAGAGCGTGGTTGGTGGGAGTGAGAAAGCACGGCCCTACTAAACATTTGTAGGGGTTCCCGGGTGATCCAAGACCAAAACAATTCAGTTTATTATCTTCCTGGACGGGGTGGGGCGCTGCATACCGGGTTAGGTATGGGATTGGGAATGCGCAGATGTATGGTTTGGGGGCGGGAGATTCGGGACGAGTTTTCCCGACTGGAGTTCGATCAGCAGGTCGAGTTAATCGCAGGAGATATCGAGAGAAGTCTCTGGCATGAAAGCAAAAGAATCATTGCCAATTCCTACGGGGGGTATTTACTGTTGAATGCCTTGATGAGGCTGCCACCATATATCGGTCAGATCTTACTCCTATCGCCAGTTATCGGAGCTTTCTCTGCCGAGTCGCAGAAGCTAATGTTTGTACCTCCAAGGGCTGGTGAAATACAAAGACAGATTGAGTTGGGCGCTTATCCCGCTCCACTAAATTGTCACGTTCATGTCGGATCGGAAGACTGGCAAAGTGATCCTGTAGCGATTACAAAATTTGGGGAGCAATTGGCGATTCCCGTTACGATTGTTAATGGCCGAGGACATATGCTTGGGGAGGACTATGTTGGCGGCGTATTGGATAAATGGCTGTAACAAGCTATTTTGCAAAAAGCATTGAGTAATGTTCGGGTACACGAATTACTAACCAACGATACAACCGGGATATCGTTCTCGTTAGAGATCTTGCATGTCCCGTAATTTATCTGCGTTTTTTTATACGCTTAATTGGAATGGCGATGGTATCGTTTGCTGCGATTGATTTTTGAAGAATCTTAGCGGTTTCGCAGAGGTAGACATTCTTGTCGCATAAGTTACATTGGCGAATACTCGGATCTGGGGTTGTTAAAAGCTCACTCCATAAGTTTTTACATCTCTGTGGTAGGTTGCAATTGCGGATTTCTGCATAGATTTCCTCGGATTCTCCCAGAAAGCGAGCATCGGTTGACATTTCAGTAATCCACTCAGGAGTTTCGGCCCATAGCGCCGCAACGCCGAATCGCTCAATCGTGAGTCTGCCGTTTTCGTAGCTTATTTCAAGGATGTTTGTCGTTGGCCTCACCTTTAAAAAGCTGAAAAGAATTGCTTTTTTTACGCTGGCATAGCCTGGCCAATTTGCCTCAATTGCCACACATCTCATTTTGCTGCCGGCAGTACTAAAAATAACTGAGCCTTGGTGTAAGCCTATATCGACGACTTCCGAGCGAGGAAGCTTCTTATTGTGCACGGGTGATAGACGCGCGATCGCATACAGAAACTCTTCAGTTGTAATCTTGATGGTGTATCGCAAGTTATTAAATTTTTGCTAACTATATCGCTTAAGGGCGGTTGCCAAAAAGTCTTTGACTTTCTTCTTCAACTCTAGCGGTTCAAGTACTTCCACCTCGGGACCATGCTTCAATACATCCATAATCAGTTCAGGATCTTTATCGTAGTCAAATTCCAGTACATAACTGCCGTCCGGCAAAAAGGTACCTATCTGTTTCCCGTGCCAGGTTTCACCCGCCACCCATCGTGCACGTTGTGCTGTGAACTTTAGTTTTGCTCTCTTAGTGGCCTTACCCGAAAAAATTCCGTAGCTCTCACTAAAATGTTCTTTTATCTGAGCCTCCGGAACTTCTTGCGCTTTCTTCTCTGTCAGATCCACTTTTCGAATTCCGTCGACAGCAAAACTTCTTAGGTCGTTACGCAGGTGGCACCAGGCATCAAGGTACCAGTTATCACGGTAGTAGATCATGCTCTGGGGCGACACCTCACGCTCAGTCGTCTCATCTTTGCTTTTTGAGTAGTGGGTGATGCGAATGCGTCTGCGCTCGAGGAGTGCGTGCCCAATGTCTTCAAAGTTA
>JACCDJ010961341.1_pt1 | contig 10231 bp, 10 predicted proteins | sample 7444481 | NCBI WGS metagenome assembly JACCDJ01 (sample SAMN15323435, study PRJNA562643) | freshwater metagenome | isolation source: river surface water | place: USA:Blue River Watershed | collected 2017-08-15 | reverse complement strand
GCCGTTGCAGGAAAAGTCTGCACCGGTGGTGAAGCCTGATTCATCGCCAGCCAACCAACCGACGATGGAGCCGATTTCTTCGGGAGTGCCCAAACGTTTGACGGGAATGGTGGCCACGATTTTGTCCAACACCTCGGGCTTGATGGCGCGAACCATGTCAGTGCCGATGTAGCCGGGGCTGACGGTGTTGACCGTGACGCCTTTGTTGGCCAATTCTTGTGCCAGCGCCATGGTGAAACCGTGCATGCCTGCTTTGGCGGCCGAGTAATTGGTCTGGCCGGATTGGCCTTTTTCGCCATTGACCGATGAAATTTGGATGATGCGACCCCAGCCTTTTTCGACCATGCCAGGCACCACTTGTTTGGTCACGTTGAACATGGCGTTGAGGTTGGTGTCAATCACGGCTTTCCAGTCTTCGACCGACATTTTCAAAAACATGCGGTCGCGCGTGATGCCCGCGTTGTTGACCAACACATCGATGGGGCCGTGCTCAGCCACGGCTTTGCTGAAGGCTTCGGTGGTGGATTCCCAATCAGCCACATTGCCCACGGAGGCGTGGAAGGTGTAGCCCTGGGCTTTTTGCTCGCCCAACCATTTGTCAAAGTCACGGCTGGGACCGCAGCCTGCAATGACCTTGTAGCCCATTTTGTGCAAGCGATGGCAAATGGCGGTGCCGATGCCACCCATGCCGCCTGTGACGTATGCGATTTTTTGACTCATGTGTTTGTCTCCTGTGGTCGTTTTGAATGGGGTGTGATGAACGGGTCAGGCCCGGGCTTTGACATAGCGGCCTGGCGCGGGCTCAATGGCTTTGTAAGCGCCTCGTCCATAGCTTTTGGGTGCGGTGATTTGCTGGCCCGCGTGTTTTTTCAGCCAACTCGACCAGTCGGTCCACCAACTGCCTGGGTGTTCTTTGGCACCCTCGCGCCATTTCTCGATGGTGTTGGGCAATTTGCTGTCCGAGCGCACCCAATAGCAGCGCTTGTTGGCCGCCGGCGGGTTGATGACGCCTGCAATATGACCCGAAGCCCCCATGACAAAGCGCTTGGGGCCTGGGAACACCTGGGTGGAGGCATAGGCCCCAGCGATGGGAACGATGTGGTCTTCCAGCGAGCCATAGAGATACACCGGCAGATCCACTTTGCGAAGATCCAGCCGCTCACCGCAAACAGTGGTCTTGCCCGGTTTGATCAAGTTGTTTTCCAGGTAGGTGTTGCGCAAATACCAGGCATACATGGGACCGGCCAGGTTGGTGGCGTCGCTGTTCCAGTAGAGCAAGTCGAAAGGCGGTGGCGTCTCACCCTTGAGGTAGTTGCCCACCACGTAGTTCCAGACCAGGTCGTTGGGGCGCAAAAAGCTGAAGGTCGAGGCCATGTCACGCCCAGCCATGAGGCCACCTTCGGAAAACTGCGCTTCACGGAATTTGACAAACGGTTCATCGATGAACACATCCAGCACCCCTGCGTGTTCAAAGTCCACAAAGGTGGTGAGCAAGGTGGCACTGGCGACCGGGTCTTCGCCGCGTGCCGCCAACACGCCCAAAGCAGCGGTGAGCAAGGTGCCCCCGACACAAAAACCCAGGGCGTTGATTTGGGGCATGTTGCCAATTTGGCGGGCCACCTCGATGGCTTGCATCACGCCCTTTTCCACGTAGTCGTCCCAGGTGGTGTGCGCCATGTCGGCATCGGGGTTGCGCCAACTCACGACGAAGGTGCGGTGACCTTGCGCCACGGCATAGCGGATGAGCGAATTGGCGGGTTGCAAATCGAGGATGTAAAACTTGTTGATGCAGGGTGGCACCAGCAAAAAAGGACGCTGGTAGACCTTGGGCGTCAGCGGTTTGTATTCGATGAGTTGGAAGATCTCGTTTTCAAAAACCACCGCCCCTTCGGTGGTTGCCACGTTTTTGCCGACCTCGAACAGGCTTTCGTCGGTCATGGACACATGGCCTTGCTGCATGTCATGCAACATGTTTTGCAAGCCCAGTTTGATGCTCTCGCCTTGGGTGTCGATGGCCTTTTTTTGCGCTTCGGCGTTCAGGGCCAAGAAGTTGCTGGGTGAAGAAGCCGCCACCCATTGCTCCACCGCAAAACGAATGCGGGCACGGGTTTTTTCGTCGGTCTCCAGAGACTCCGCGAACGACATCATGGTTCGCGCATTGAGCAGGTACAAAGCGGCGTTGAAACCAGCCACGGCGTTTTGTTGCCAGGCATCGTTGGCAAAACGGCGGTCTTTCAATGGGGTGTTGGATTGCAAACCTTGTTCCCAAAGCGCTTGCAAAGACTTGGCGTATTCGGCCTGAAGTTGACTCAACTTATCGGGCGGAATATTCAGGCTGGGCAAGGTGTTCATGGCGTGGGCAGGTGCAGTGGCTTCAGGTCATCTTAGGCTTTGCATTAGATTTGAATACCCCTACAAACCCCTGACATGCCTCAAATCAACTGAATACCCGCCGCAAAACGCCCACTACGACCATCGCGACGGTGCGAAAAGAAAACCTCGGGTCTGCTGAAAGTGCACCAAGACGGGGAACTGTCATTGCCCTCCACCATCGAGGCACCGGCATGGGCCAATCGCAGGCGGGCCAAGGCAGGCAAATCGGCCAGGTACTTGCCCGCATGGGTCTGCGGCTTGAATGCAGACACTGCAAACGGGTCAGACACCACAAAGGCTTGAACCACCTCCTCGCCCACCTCGAAGGCTGTCGGACCAATGCATGGCCCCAGCCAAATCCGCAGGTCTTTCGAGGCCCCCAGGCGGGCCAAGGTCTGCAAGGTGTTCTCCAACACACCCCCCGCCAAGCCGCGCCAGCCTGCATGCGCGGCAGCCACCAAGCGTTGGCTGGGCGAATAGAACAACACCGGCAAGCAATCGGCCACCATGATGGTGCAGACCAATTGGGGCGATACCGTCCAGCATGCATCGGCTTCGGCACCATTGAGTGTTTGAGGGGTGATCTCCAGCACCTGCACCCCATGCACCTGCTTCAAAAAAACAGCTGGCGCGCCACAGCGGTCCTCGAACAAGCGACGGTTGTGCACCACATCCTGGACGTCATCACCCACATGGTCGCCCAGGTTCAGACTGTCGAAAGGCGGACGTGACACGCCGCCCTGGCGGCTGCTGCAAACCAACCGCGCACCCGGCCATTCAGGCAGGACAACGGGCGAATCAGGGTTCAAAGTCGGGGCAGGCGCTGGGGTGGGCCTGTTGAAAGGCGGGCAAGGCCATGCAGGCTTCAAACACCGCCATGGTGCGCGGGAAAACTGTCAGATCCACTTTGAAACGTTGGGCGTTGAAGATTTGCGGCACCAACACACAGTCGGCCATGCTGGGGGTGTCACCGTGACAAAAACGCCCCGTGGCGGGATGGGCCAATTGCTTTTCAAACGCTTGCAGACCCAGGTCCACCCAGTGGCGATACCAGGTGTTTTTCGTGTCCTCGTCCAGTTTCAAGGTGCCGCTGAGGTATTTCAAGATGCGCAAGTTGTTGATCGGGTGGATCTCACACGCGATCGACTGTGACAAGGCCCGCACGCGCGCGCGGCCGACAGCGTCAGCGGGCAGCAAAGCGGGTGTGGGATGTGTCTCGTCGAGGTATTCGATGATGGCCATGGACTGGGTCAGCCGCAAACCATCCACCTCGAGCAAGGGCACCAGCGCGTCGCCGTTGAGCTGGGTGTAAGCCTCTTGAAATTGCGCACCTTTGGCCAGGTGAACCGCGATGTATTCATAGGACAAGCCCTTCAGGGCCAAGGCAATGCGCACACGAAAGGAGGCAGAAGAACGAAAGTAGTTGTGGAGTTTCATCCCGCCAAGGATACCAAGCGCTCATGACATGCCTCTGGCTGGACTCGCCTAAACTCTGCGGGCACCAGGGCCGGTTGCCCTGCATCGGAAAGCCACACATGGATCACGTCGGTTCACGAACAGTCAAACATTGCAAAAACTGCGGCACGGCCGTGGTGCAACGTTTGCCTGACGATGGCGACACCAAACTGCGCGCGGTCTGCCCGGCATGCCACACGGTGCACTATGAAAACCCCTTGAATGTGGTGGGCACCATTCCGGTGCTAGGTGAGCGGGTCTTGCTTTGCAAACGCAACATCGAGCCCCGCAAGGGTTTTTGGACCTTGCCAGCCGGGTTCATGGAATTGCGCGAAACCCTGGCAGAGGGCGCGGCGCGTGAAACCGACGAAGAAGCCGGTGCAGACATTCAATTGCAAGCCTTGTTCAGCGTGTTGGATGTGCCCCGCGTGGGTCAGGTGCATTTTTTCTTTTTGGCCGACATGCAAAGCGAGCAACTGAACCCCGGCCATGAAACCATGGAAGCCCGGTTGTTTTCAGAAGCCGATATTCCGTGGGACGACCTGGCTTTCAAAACCGTGAAAGAAACACTGCGCTGCTTTTTTGCCGATCGTGCCAAGGGTGAATTTGGTTTTCACACCCTGACCATCCACTAGCCGCTACTTGGCACCCAGCCCCATGCTGCGGGTGATCACTTCTTTCATGATTTCATTGGTACCACCATAAATGCGCTGCACCCTGGCATCGGCATAAGCCCGGGTGATGGGGTATTCCCACATGTAACCGCTGCCCCCGTGCAATTGCACGCATTCGTCCATCACCTTGCATTGCAAATCGGTGCTCCAGTACTTTGCCATGCTGGCAGTGGCGGTGTCGAGTTGGTCTTGCAGCAGCAGTTCGGTACACCTGTCGACAAACACTTGTGCCACTTGCACCTCGGTTTGCATCTCGGCCAATTTGAAGCGGGTGTTTTGAAAGGCCGCCACGGGTTGTCCAAACACTTGACGCTGTTTGACAAAGTCCAAGGTCCAACCAATGGCCGCTTGTGAGGCCGCCACCGCGCCGATGGCGATTTGCAAACGTTCCCAAGGCAATTGCTCCATGAGGCAAACAAAGCCCTTGTTCAAATAATCAGTTCCACCCAACAGCTTGTCAGCGGGCAGACGCACATTGTCAAAAAACAGCTCGCAGGTGTCCTGCGCTTTCAGACCGAGTTTGTGCAGTGGCTTGCCCTTGGTGAACCCCGGTGTGCCTTGCTCCAACAAAAACAAGCTGGTGCCCTTGGCCCCTGCGCTGGGATTGGTTTTGGCCACCACGATCACCAAATCCGAGTGCCAGCCATTGGTGATGTAGGTTTTGCTGCCGTTGAGCAGATAACTGCCATCGGCTTGCTGCAAAGCCGTGGTTTTGATGCCTTGCAAGTCACTGCCTGCAGAGGGTTCGGTCATGGCGATGGCCCCCACCATGTCACCGCTGGCCAGCAAAGGCAGGTATTGGTTTTTCTGGGCCTCGGTGCCGTAGTGCATCAAATAAGGCGCCACGATTTCAGAATGCAAGCCATAGCCAATGCCAGAGAACCCACCGGCACTCAACTCTTCGATTTGAATGATGGAGAACAACTTGTCCGCATCAGCACCGCCATAGGCCTCGGGCAAATTCATGCACAAAAAACCCAACGCACCCGCTTTGCGCCAAACGGCTTTATCGACATGACCCTGTGTTTCCCATTCAGCATGAAATGGGGCAATTTCAGCAAGCATGAAGCGACGAAAACTGTCACGAAATGCATCATGTTCTGAGGAAAAGAGTGTGCGTGTGATCATGAAAAGCCTTAGTGTTTCAACGTGAATGCTCGGGTTAACCCTTTGAGCGGTGTTTCTATAATTTTCGTTTTTCGTCTTGGAGATATTCGCATGGTTTGGCAACAAATATACGACCCATTGGGCAACATGTTTTTATCCACCCTGCTGGCTGCAGTGCCCGTGGTGGTCATGTTGGCAGGTTTGGGTTTCTTCCACCTGAAAGCGCACATCGCTGCGGGTGCAGGTTTGATTGCCGCCTTGGTGATTGCCATCGGGGTCTACGGGATGCCCAGCGAAATGGCGGCCAATGCCGCGTTTTATGGCGGCTTGATTGGCTTGTTGCCGATTGGCTGGATCGTGTTGAACATCATCTTCTTGCACCAACTGACCGAGCAAAATGGCAGTTTCAAGGTTTTGCAAGACTCCATCGCGGGCATCACCGAAGACCGCCGCTTGCAGTTGCTTTTGATCGCTTTTGCTTTCGGTGCATTCTTTGAAGGCGCTGCCGGTTTTGGCACACCTGTGGCGGTGACGGCCGCCATCTTGATCGGCCTGGGTTTCTCGCCTTTGGCTGCATCGGGTCTGTCATTGATCGCCAACACCGCCCCGGTCGCATTTGGTGCCTTGGGTACCCCCATCATCACCTTGGCAGCAGTGCATGGCTATGACGCCATGGAAGTCTCCAAGATGGTCGGTCGCCAATTGCCCTTCTTTTCATTGCTGGTGCCGTTTTGGTTGATTTGGGCATTCGCAGGTCGCCGCGCCATGATGGAAATCTGGCCCGCGATTTTGGTGACGGGTTTGAGCTTTGCCATCATGCAATTCCTGGTGTCCAACTACATCGGCCCCGAATTGGTCGACATCATCGCGGCCGTGGTGAGCATGGCCAGCTTGGTCACATTCTTGCGCTTCTGGCAGCCCAAAACCATCTGGACTTCCGTGTCTTTGAAAGGCCATGAAAACTCGGGCGGCGAGGCGCAAGCCCCGCGCGCCGTTACGGTTCATTCACGCGATGAGATCATTCGTGCATGGACACCCTGGGCCATCCTCACCGTCTTCATCTTCGTTTGGGGCTTGCCGGAAGTTAAAAACTTCTTGAATCAGATTTTTGCGCCCAAGTTCCCGATCGAAGGTTTGCACAACCTGATCGAAAAAATTCCACCTGTGGTGGCCGTGCCCAAGACTGAAAGTGCCATCTACACCCTCAACTTGTTGTCAGCCACCGGCACAGGCATTTTGTTGTCGGCCATCGTGGGTGGTTTGGTCATGAAGTACAACCCGATCAACATGGTTCGCATCTTCTTCAACACCTTGTGGTTGGTGCGTTACTCTTTGCTCACCATCGTGTTGATGTTGGGACTTGGTTACCTGACACGTTATTCAGGCACCGACACCACCCTGGGTCTGGCCTTTGCCAACACTGGTGTGTTCTACCCCTTCTTCGGCACCTTGATGGGCTGGTTGGGCGTGGCACTCACGGGTTCAGACACCGCCTCCAACGTGCTGTTCGGCGGCATGCAAAAAGTGGCGGCCGAGCAATTGGGCCTGTCACCCAACTTGATGGGCGCCGCCAACAGCTCTGGCGGCGTGATGGGCAAGATGATCGACGCCCAATCCATCGTGGTGGCCTCTACCGCCACACGTTGGTTCAACCACGAGGGTGACATCCTGCGGTATGTGTTCTTCCACTCCATCGCTTTGGCCTGTTTGGTGGGCATCTTGGTCACCTTGCAAGCCTATGTATTCCCATTCACTTTGATGGTGGTGCATTAAAAATAACTACAAAGCCGCTCCACTGGAGCGGCTTTTTGGTTGAATCCCTCAAGTTCAGGCTGTTGTGGTCGACCACCATGTGATCGATCACAAATAAAAACAACCTGAGGTTGCCTATGAATTTCTTTTCCAAACGTTTGTCCCTGCTCTTTGCATTTGCTTTGGCAGGATGTGTGGCCCCCTCGACCCAGCCCTATCATGTGGTGCTGGGCTCTGGTGTGTACGGCTACCCCAGCGAAAATGTGCGTGTCTTGAATGTGGTGCAGGGAGACGATCATGAAATTCGTTTCAGCCAAATTCGATACCCCATGTGCGTCTCGGGATCATTGGACGTGGTGGAGTTCTCAGGCACCATCAACCACCAAAGTCTTCCCCAATTGAATGCCATGATTGGTCGATTGACGCCTTGCATACGCCGCGATGGTCGACGCATTGTCAATCCGGTCTACCTGAACTCTGCTCAAGGCGAATTGATGCTTGGCATCCAACTGGGCCAATGGTTTCAGAGCAAAGGGGTGGAAGCGATCGTGACCGAAGGTCAGGTTTGCGAATCCGCCTGTGCCCTGGCCTACTTGGGCGCGCAACGCAAACAGGTGCAAGCCAACGGCCGAGTGGTGATGCACTTGAGCGGCGAGCAAGGCAAAGGCTTTGACTGTGCCCGATCCATCGACATGATGCCACTTCGCAATTACCTGATTTCAACCGCCGGCAAACAAGACGGACAGGCCTTGTTCAACCAAGCCCTCACCCATTGCCGCAACGGCCAAGGATGGAATTTGTCTTGATATGCCAGTTGTTGTGATCGCCAACCCCAAAGGGGGTGCCGGAAAATCCACCCTGTCCACCAATGTGGCGGGGTATTTTGCTTCCAAGGGCCATGCTGTGATGTTGGGTGATGCTGACGTTCAGCAATCGTCCAAGCTGTGGCTGAATCTGCGTCCCGCAGAAGCCAACCCGATCACCACTTGGGAGCTGCAAGCCGATTTGGTGTTGACTGCCAAGCCCCCTCGCGGCACCACCCATGTGGTGATTGACACCCCAGGTGGTTTGGGTGGCTGGCGCTTCAAAGAAGTGGTCTCCAGAGCGGACAAGGTCATGATCCCCATCATGCCCAGCATCTTCGACATGTACGCGGCCCAGGCCTTCATCACCCAGTTGCGCGAAGTGACCAAGGGCACCAAAACGCGTGTGGGCATAGTGGGCATGCGGGTCGATGAACGCACCATTGCGGCCAATAAACTGCGCGAATTCATGGCCACCCTGGATGTGCCCATCATCAGCTTTTTGAGGGACACCCAGTATTACCTGCACATGGCCGCACACGGATTGAGCTTGTTCGACTTGCACCGCAGCAAGGTCGAGAAAGATCTCGCGCAATGGCAACCCATTTGCGATTGGCTGGAGAGCTGATCAGGCGATGAATTTCAAAATGGCTTGGGCCACTTTGTGGGGGGCTTCTCGCTGGGGAAAATGCCCCACGCCGGGCAACACCTGGCGCTCATAACGTCCTGTGAACAAATGCGCTTTGCGATCGGACGTGGCAGGTAAACTGGCACCGTCCAATTCGCCGTGCAAGACCAAGGTCGGGACACTCAGCACGGGCGCAGGTTGCAGCAGGGCTTCATCTGCGGCGTAAAAAGGATCTGAAGGCGCGTGACCCCATCGGTGTTGGTATGAATGCAGCACCACTTCGGGCCAGTCGGGGCTGGTGAAGGCCATCGCGGTTTGGTCAAATTCCTGAGGCAAGTACCAACCCTTGGGGGCCCAGGTGTCCCACATGTGTTGCGCCACACCCTTGGCATCCTCACGCAACACACGCATGCCACGCTCAGTGGCAAAAAACCAGTGGTACCAATAAAGCTGCGATTGCTGCATGGTCAAGGCTTGTGCAGGATCGTTGGTGCCATAGCCCACCGACAACAAAACCATGTGACTGGCCAATCCAGGTGCCAAGCCGCAGGCATTGGCCACCGCACGCGCGCCCCAGTCATGCCCCACCAGCACGGGTTGATCGAGTTGCAAGGCCTGCACAAAGTCCACCATGTCCCGACCCAGCGCCGCCAGTTGTCCGGTGCGTGGCGTGTCTTCACGCAAAAAAGTGGTGGGCAAAAAGCCACGCAACGCCGGGGCCAAGACGCGGTAGCCAGCCTCCACCAAAGCAGGTACCACGTTGTGCCAGCAACGCAAACTGTCGGGCCAACCGTGTGTCAACACCACCGTGCGTTGACCTTCGGGGTTCCATTCTTTGTAGCCAATACGCAGCAACGGCGTCTCGATGAATTTCATTTGGCAGGTCGAATCAGGGGGTAGCGTAAACAAGCGTGGTTTTGGATGCTCTTGAAGATGGATCCGTATTCCACATTGCCCCAGGCCCCAGTGGTGGGGTTGTGAATCAGTTTGGCACCCGTTTGCATTTGGCCTTCATAACCATAGACAGCCAAATACCTGTATTTGTTTTTGTCGCAATCGAATTCAATCCATTTGCTCACCGACAGCACCTCTTGAATCGTGGGCGCACCATAGTTGGTCAACATCCAAATCGTGGCATTCCTTTTTTTTTGCACCAGCGTGGATTTGTCAATCAGCACGGTGTCTCCGTCCAAGTTGCCCAGGTAAGTCCAGGCCGCCTGAGCTGGCAAGCCCAGGGCCATCAGCAACAAGCAAACCCAGACGCGCATCAGTGAGGCGCCACGGGCAAGATGGGCGCTTTGGAGAAATCGGCGGGCACTTCACCAGTGAGGCTTTCCAAGAAGCTCACGATCAAACCGACATCCTCATCGCTCAGGGTCTTGCCCAATTGCAGCTGCGCCATGACTCGAACGGCTTGGGGCAAAGTGGCTACCGACCCG
>JACCDJ010414122.1_pt1 | contig 10234 bp, 9 predicted proteins | sample 7444481 | NCBI WGS metagenome assembly JACCDJ01 (sample SAMN15323435, study PRJNA562643) | freshwater metagenome | isolation source: river surface water | place: USA:Blue River Watershed | collected 2017-08-15 | reverse complement strand
AAGCTCTACAACAAGGACATGCCTAAAGTGACCTTTGCTGATGTTGCAGGTGTTGACGAAGCAATTGAAGAACTACAAGAAATTAAAGAGTTCCTAAAGGAACCACAAAAGTTCCAGGCAGTTGGAGCAAAGATTCCTAGAGGTGTACTTCTATACGGTCCTCCGGGAACCGGTAAGACTCTTCTAGCTAAAGCGGTTGCTGGTGAAGCTGGAGTTCCATTCTTCACAATCTCAGGTTCTGACTTTGTTGAAATGTTTGTTGGTGTTGGTGCATCGCGCGTGCGTGACCTATTCGAACAGGCAAAGCAGGCCGCCCCGGCAATCATCTTTGTTGATGAAATCGATGCAGTTGGTCGCCACCGCGGCGCCGGCATCGGTGGTGGCAACGACGAGCGCGAGCAGACCCTGAACCAGCTGCTGGTTGAGATGGACGGCTTTGACTCGAAGACCAACGTGATTTTGATTGCGGCCACCAACCGCCCTGACATTCTTGACCCAGCGCTTTTGCGCCCAGGTCGCTTTGACCGTCAGATCGGTGTTGGCGCACCGGACCTTATTGGTCGCGAACAGATCTTGAAGGTTCACGCCAAGAACAAGCCAATGGCAAATGATGTTGACTTAGCCGTGGTTGCTCGACGCACCCCTGGTTTCACCGGTGCCGACCTAGCCAACGTTTTGAACGAGGCCGCACTTTTGACCGCTCGTCAGAACGAGAGCAAGATCACCGCAGCAACCCTCGATGAAGCAATCGACCGCGTTATCGGTGGGCCGCAGAAGAAGACTCGCTTGATGCAAGACCAAGAGCGCCTAAACACCGCCTATCACGAGGCTGGCCACGCATTGGTTGCCGCTTCGATGAACAACAGCGACCCGGTCACCAAGGTCACCATTTTGCCTCGCGGTCGCGCTTTGGGTTACACCATGGTGCTGCCACTCGAAGACCGCTACTCGGTTTCTCGCAACCAGCTGCTCGACCAAATTGCCTATGCAATGGGTGGTCGCGTTGCCGAAGAGATCGTGTTCCACGATCCAACCACTGGCGCTTCGAATGACTTCGAAAAGGCAACCTCGATTGCTCGCCAGATGGTCACCCAATACGGCTTTAGCTCAACCATCGGTGCAGTTAGCTTTGGCGGTGGCGGCGAGGTATTCATCGGCCGCGACATGGCTCAGGCCCGCGAATATTCTGAGGCAACCGCTCAGCAGATCGACCTCGAGATTCGTGCGATTCTCGATGCCGCTCACGACGAGGCATACAAGGCTCTAAACCAGAACCGCGCAATTCTTGATGCGCTTGCCAAAGAGCTGATGGAGCGTGAGACCCTGAACCAAGAAGAGATCGCTGCGATCTTCAAGGGTGTCAAGAAGATTGCACCGCGTGCTCAGTGGCTAAGCAAAAAGACCCGTCCAGTTTCAAAGCAGGGCCCAATTGCTATTCCGGTTAAGGGTTCTTCGGCCGACAAGGCCAAGAAGGCTGCTGCCGCCGAGGCAAAGGCTGCCAAGCCGGTCGCAAAGCGCAAGCCTGCGGTTCGCAAGCCTGCATCTAAGGCGCCAGTCGCTAAGCCGGCTGCAAAGCCTGCGGCCAAGAAGCCGGCACCAAAGAAGCCAACCGAGTAAATCGTGTTTGATTCAGCGCGCGTGAAAGCAGCGGTGGTCGAGCTTATTGCTGCCATCGGTGAAGACCCTACCCGCGCTGAATTGCTGGCCACCCCTCAAAAGGTTGCCGAAGCCTATGCCGAGTTTTTCAAGGGCATCGATATCGACGAAAAGTCGGCTCTAGCCGACACCTTTGAGGCCGAGCACAACGACGTTGTGATTCTGAAAGACATCGACTTCGTTTCGATGTGCGAGCATCACCTGCTGCCGTTCACCGGCATCGCCCACATTGCCTATCTTCCGAGCGATCGGGTAGTTGGTCTTGGTCGTTTGCCAAAGCTGGTCGAGATCATCGCCGCTCGCCCGCAACTGCAAGAAAACCTCACCGCTCAAATTGCCGATGCGCTCGAAGAGGGCCTTGGAACCAAGGGTGTTGTGGTTGTGGTTCAGGCTCGTCACCACTGCGTGATTTCGCGCGGTGCAAGGCAGCCAGAAGCGAACACCATCACCATGGCAACCCGAGGCTGCTATTCAGAGCCCGCTGCTCGCGCCGAGGTTATGGGTCTGATTTCAAAATGATTTTTCACCGACCGCTCGTGATGGGTGTGCTTAATGTCACCCCAGATTCGTTCAGCGACGGCGGCAAATACGCTTCGGTCGAAGCGGCTCTCGATCACGCTCGTCTGTTGGTTATGGGCGGCGCCAATATCATCGATATCGGTGGCGAATCAACGCGGCCGGGTGCCGACCGAATTGCCATCGAAGAAGAGCTTGCCCGAGTTGTGCCGGTGATCGAGGCAATTCACGCCGACCTAATTGCGACTGGCAACAACGATGTAAAAATCAGCATCGACACCATGAACGCAACCACGGCTTTGGCAGCTGTAGCCGCTGGCGCGACAATCATCAACGACGTTTCGGGTGGCCTTGCTGACCCAAAGATGATTGCCGTTGCGGCCACCACCGGCGCCACCTTTGTGATTTCGCACTGGCGCGGTTTCAGCACCGAGATGGACCAACTCAATACCTACCTTGACGTCGCGGTTGATGTTGCTCACGAGCTTCAGCTTCGCGTTGACGCGGCCATCGCCGGCGGCGTGAAGCGCGGCAAGATCGTGGTCGACCCGGGTCTTGGTTTTGCCAAAGACCAAGCTCAAAACTGGAAGCTCGTTGCTCGCCTCGACGAACTCGAAAAGCTTGATCTGCCGATCTTGGTTGGTGCCAGCCGCAAGCGGTTCATTGCGGGGGCTCTCGACGAAGATCTCGCCGCGGGTGAATCAACTTTGACGTCAGCAGATGCGGCTCCTGCTGGCATCAGTAACAGTCGCCGCGACTTGGCCACCGCCGTGCTGACCGCATTGCTACTGCAACGCAAGCTCTGGGCGGTTCGCGTGCACAACGTGATCGCAACATCTGACGCCATCGCAATCGTCGCCGCGCTGCGCGATGCCGAAGGCAAACAATAGAGTTAACCCATGGCTGTAAAACCTCAGACTCACAAAATCAAGCTCACCGGGTTGCGGGTTTACGCGCACCACGGCGTTTTCGATTTTGAGCGTCAAAACGGCCAAGACTTTTATATCGATGCCACCGTGTGGATCTCGGGCAATAAGGCAGCCTTCAACGACGACCTCAACGCAACAGTGCACTATGGCGATCTTGCTAAGGCAATCGTCGACAACGTGAAGGCGCAGCCGGTCGACCTGCTCGAAACCCTGGCTCAGCGCCTGCTTGACCTCGTGCTTAACTTTGGCGGCCCAGCCAGCCCAATCATCAAAGCCGAGATCACGGTTCACAAGCCGAACGCACCTATCGTCTATGAATTCGAAGATGTTTCTGTGACTGTGAAAGCCAAGAAAGAAGTTCATGGCTGAACCGGTTCGCGCAATTTTGGCGTTGGGCGGAAACCTCGGCAAGCGTCGCAAAACCATTCGCTCGGCGCTCAAGGCGCTGGCGGCAACCCCTGGCATCAAGGGCGTCAAGTGCTCGCCACTAGTTGAGTCGGCGGCAGTAACCGAAGCCGGTGTCGACGAAACCAAGCCGAACTACATGAATGGCGTCGTTCAAATCGACACCACACTCAAGCCAAAAGAGCTGCTCACCGAAATTCGCCGCATTGAAACCGAGCACGGCCGAATTCGTCTCGAGCGCTGGGGCTCACGCACACTCGATATCGACATCATCACCTATGGCGACGTGCTCAAATCGGGCAAAGAGCTGACGATTCCTCATCCACGTGCCTTTGAGCGCGCATTCGTTGTGGTGCCCTGGGCAATGCTCGACCCGCAGGCGGTTTTGCCTGGCTATGGCTCAGTCAAAGAACTTGCCGCACCAATGCAAGATCAGGTTTGGCTAAGCAAATGAAGCCAACGCGCGTGCTCACGTTGCTCGGCTGGGCGGTCTCGGCAATCACCGCGGGGTATCTGCTGCCTAAGTTCATCATTGCCGGTGGTGGGCAAACCCCGCAGGCCGGCATCAACATCATTTTGACTCTGCCGATCATCGGTGCGCTCTTGATCGCCTTCGCGATTCCCATGATTCGCTATCGCAGTGGGCTAGCTAAGGTTGCCAAGCAACCGACTGCCCCGCGACCCAAACGCATCAACCCCTTCTATGCCGTTCGCTTGGTCACGCTGGCCAAAGCAATCGCCATTTCGGGCGCAATTTTCTTCGGATGGTACCTGGGCGTGGTTTTTCTTCAGGCGACAGCACCGGTAATCACCGATGCGATTTGGCCTAATGTGGCTGCCGCACTCGGGGCGCTATTCATGACCGCCGCGGCCGTGGTTGTTGAGCGCATTTGCCGCATTCCAGACTCCGGTGCCGATCAGGAATCGGCCTCCCGCAAGGGCTCGGCCGAAGCGACTCCGGCCTAAGCCATGAGCAACGGCAGGCTTTCGGTTGGCATCATCGGCGCGGGTCCGGTGGGTGTGGTTTTGGGTCAGGCTCTTGCCTCGGCCGGGCACCAGGTTGTCGGCTATTCATCTACCGATCCAGAGCGCATCGAACGCGCCGAATCAATGCTTCCCGATGTTCCCGTGCTCACAGTGCCAGTCATCATCGAGCGCGCCGACCTAGTCTTGTTCGCCATTCCGGCAGCCGAACTTGCCCCGACTATCGGCGGCATTAGCGAGGCAAAGCTTTGGCGAGCAGGGCAACTGGTTGCCCACACCGCCGGCGATTTTGGTTTCGGAATCCTAAATTCGGCCATGCAGCAGGGCGTGATTCCGCTGGCGATTCACCCGGCCATGACCTTCACCGGAACCACCATTGACCTGGCTCGCATTCGCGAAAGCTATTTCGCGGTTGCAGCACCAACCGTTGCCTTGCCGATTGCCCAAGCCTTGGTTATCGAAATGGGTGCCGAGCCAGTGGTGATTAGCGAAGACGATAGAGCAAGCTATTTTGAAGCCATCTCGGTTGCCACCAACTTTTCAAAAATGATTGTGAACCAGTCGATTGGGCTGCTCGAATCGGTAGGCATCGAAAACCCGCGCGGTGTTCTTGGGCCCGTGATTCGCAGTGCGGTCGAAGAGGCCATCGCCGATGGCCACGTGCCGCTCGACCCCGAAGAGCTGCTCGACTAATGCGCACTGTTATTTCGGCTGGCGAGCTAGGCGCGGCCATCGACGAGGCCAAGGCCGCCGAAAAAAAAATTGCCTTCGTGCCAACCATGGGTGCGCTGCACGCGGGTCACCTATCGCTGATTGCCGAGGCTCGAAAGCGAGCCGAGTTCGTCGTCGTTTCGATCTTCGTGAACCCTCTTCAATTCGGCGCGGGCGAAGACTTCGATAAATACCCAAGAACCATCGAGGCCGACTCAGAGAGACTGGCCGAGGCCGGTGCCGACCTGTTGTTTGCACCGACCGTTGCTGTGATTTACCCAGATCGCACGCCCGGCGAGACTCCAAGAGTCACCAAGAGCGCGGGCTCGGTTGGCGAGATTCTTGAAGGCGCGGTTCGCCCCGGCCACTTTGACGGCATGCTTACCGTGGTGGCAAGGCTGTTCGACCTGGTTCAGCCCGACATCGCGGTGTTTGGTGCCAAAGATGCCCAGCAGCTGTTCTTGATTCGCCGTATGGCAAAGGTCGATTACCCGAGCCTCGAAATCGTCGAGGCGCCAACCGTTCGCGAGCCGAGCGGTCTGGCCATGTCGAGCCGAAACCGCTACCTGAGCGAAACCCAACTCGAACTCGCCGAACACCTATCGGCAGCGCTTCGAATTGCCAAGGCAACCGCAACCACGCCCGAGCACGCTCTCGAATCGGCAAGAACCGCCATGGCCAAGACGCCTGAGGCTAAACTTGATTACATTGCCCTGGTCGATGCCGACAGCTTTGCCGACATCCGTGAAGGTTTTAAAGGCCGGGCGCTAATGCTCATCGCAGCCAGGGTGGGCGAAACCAGACTTATCGACAACATCGAAATCGTTTTTTAGGAGTGCGCGTGAGCGACGAAAACTTGACTGCCGAGCAAGAGCTAGAGCAAGACCTGCCTGAGCAGATCGCCGTTCGCCTTGCCAAGCGCGAGCGCCTAAACGAAATGGGCGGGGCCTACCCGGTTAGCGTGCCGGTCACCCACACAATCGACCAGGTTCGCGCGGCATACCCAGACCTAGAAATCGATGTTGCCACCGGAGATAAGGTCGCATTGGCTGGCCGCATTGTGTTTCAGCGCAACACCGGCAAACTTTGCTTTGCCACTCTGCAGGCCGGTTCGGGCCAGCGCATTCAGGCCATGCTCTCGCTCGACAAGGTTGGCGAAACCCGCCTCGAAGAATACAAAGAACTTGTTGACCTAGGCGACCACCTATTCGTTTCCGGCGAGGTGATCACCTCGAAGCGCGGCGAGCTTTCGATTTTGGTTGACGAGTGGCTAATGGCAGCCAAGACCATTCGCCCGCTGCCAAACCTGCACAACGAACTTGGCGAGGAATATCGCGTTCGTCACCGCTACATCGACCTAATCGTGCGCGATCGTGCGCGCGAAGTGGTTCAGATTCGCTCGAAGGTAATGCAGTCGCTGCGCCGCACCTTCGAAGCCGAAAACTTTCTCGAGGTCGAGACCCCGATGCTGCAGACCATTCACGGTGGTGCTTCGGCTCGCCCTTTTAAGACCCACTCAAACGCCTTTGACACCGAACTGTTCTTGCGCATCGCACCCGAACTGTTCTTGAAGCGTGCCGTGGTTGGCGGCATTGACCGGGTGTTCGAAATCAACCGCAATTTCAGAAACGAGGGTGCCGACCGCACTCACTCGCCTGAGTTCGCGATGCTCGAGTCTTACCAGGCTTATGGTGACTACAACTCGATCGCCGACCTAACCCAAAAGCTGATTCAAAATGCAGCCATGGATGTCTTCGGCACCCACCAGGTTGTTCTCGAAGATGGCACCATCAACGACCTTGGCGGCAACTGGCCGCGCATCTCGATGTATGAATCGCTTTCTGAGGCATGCGGAAAGACCATCACCCCAGAGACTCCGATGGCCGAGCTAAAGGCTCTGGCCAAGTCTGTTGATATCGAGATCGAGCACCCACTGCCTGGCAAGTATGTCGAAGAGCTTTGGGAGCACTTTGTGAAGGGTGACCTGGTCAACCCGACCTTTGTAATCGACTTTCCGGTTGACACCTCACCGCTAACTCGCGAGCACCGCTCAAAGCCTGGCGTGGTTGAGAAGTGGGATCTCTACATTCGCGGCTATGAGCAGGCGACCGGTTATTCAGAGTTGGTTGACCCGGTAATTCAGCGTCAGCGTTTTGTTGAGCAGGTAACCTTGGCGGCGGCCGGCGACCCTGAGGCAATGAAGCTCGATGAAGACTTCTTGAAGGCTCTCGAGTTTGGCATGCCACCTTCGGGCGGCATGGGCATGGGTATTGACCGCTTGCTCATGAGCCTGACTGGTCTTGGTATTCGCGAGACCATCATGTTCCCACTGGTTAAATAACCCAACAAATTCTCAGCCAACAAAGTTAGGCTCGAAACATGGATCTTCAAATTCTCTGGGATGCACTTCTGTCGCTGGTTCCGCCGCTTGCCGTAGGTTTTTTGTTCTACGTGATCATGCGCGGAATTTTGCGAGCCGACGCCACCGAGCGTCGCGTTTATTCAGAGATGGAAGCTCAGATGCGCGAGGACCTTGCGAAGAAAGAGAAAAACTCAGAAGTCATCTGAGTTTTCTGACTCGGCGTTTAAACCCACAGATTTACCCCAAAGCGAACAAGCCCCAAACTGCTCTCTGAGCGACCTAACATCTTTATTAGACGGCTATACCTTTAGCCGGCACAAGGAGTAAAGATGTTCGAGAAATTCACCGACAAGGCTCGTCGAGTTGTTGTGCTTGCTCAAGAAGAGGCAAAGCTTCTAAATCACAACTACATTGGCACCGAGCACATTCTGTTGGGTCTAATTCACGAGGGTGAAGGCGTTGCAGCCAAGGCTCTCGAGTCGCTTGGCATTGACCTAGCCGCGGTTCGCGAGCAGGTTCAAGAGATCATCGGCCAGGGCCAGCAGGCACCTTCGGGCCACATTCCTTTCACCCCGCGCGCCAAAAAGGTACTCGAGCTTTCGCTTCGCGAAGCTCTGCAGCTGGGTCACTCATACATCGGCACCGAGCACTTGCTTTTGGGTTTGATTCGCGAGGGCGAGGGCGTTGCCGCTCAGGTGCTAACCAAGCTTGGCGCAGACACCAACAAGGTTCGCCAGCAGGTCATTCAGTTGCTTTCAGGTTTTCAGGGCAAAGAGACCGTTGCCGTTGGTGGCGACAACAACGAGAAGCAAAAGGGTTCGCAGATTCTTGACCAGTTTGGTCGCAACCTGACTCAGGCTGCTGCCGATGGCAAACTTGACCCGGTTATCGGTCGCGAACGCGAAATCGAGCGTGTCATGCAGATTCTTTCTCGTCGCTCTAAGAACAACCCAATTTTGATTGGCGAACCAGGTGTTGGCAAGACCGCGGTTGTTGAGGGCTTGGCCCAGGCAATCGTGAACGGCAATGTGCCAGAAACCCTAAAGGGCAAGCAGCTTTACACGCTAGACATGGGCTCGCTAATCGCCGGGTCGCGCTATCGCGGTGACTTCGAAGAGCGTCTAAAGAAGGTCACTAAAGAGATTCGCACTCGCGGCGACATCATCACCTTCATCGATGAAATTCACACACTGGTTGGCGCTGGCGCGGCTGAGGGTGCAATCGATGCAGCCTCAATTTTGAAGCCACTGCTTGCTCGCGGCGAGCTGCAGACCATTGGTGCAACCACCCTCGACGAATACCGCAAGCACTTCGAAAAAGATGCGGCTCTAACCCGTCGATTCCAGCAGGTCATGGTCAATGAGCCAAGCTTGCCTCAGGCAATCAACATCTTGAAGGGTCTTCGCGACCGCTACGAGGTGCACCACAAGGTTTCCATCACCGATGGCGCCCTCGTGGCGGCGGCTCAGCTTTCTGACCGCTACATCACCGATCGCTTCTTGCCAGACAAGGCCATCGACCTAATCGACGAGGCCGGCGCACGCCTTCGCCTGTCGATTCTGTCTTCACCACCTGAGCTTCGTGAAATCGAAGAGCGCATTGTGGCAGCCAAGGTTGCCAAAGAGCAGGCCATCGAGAACCAAGAGTTCGAGTTAGCTGCGTCTAAGCGCGACGAAGAAAAGAAACTAAACGCCGAGCGCGTAAAGATGGAAAAGCAATACCGTGCGGGCAACGTTGCCGCTCAGGGTCTTGTCGACGAAGGCTTGATCGCCGAAGTTTTGGCCCAGGCAACCGGCATCCCGGTTTTCAAGCTCACCGAAGAAGAGAGCGCCAAGCTCATTTTCATGGAAGACGAGCTGCACAAGCGCGTTATTGGTCAAGAAGATGCGATTGCCGCAATTTCGAAGTCGATTCGTCGTCAGCGCGCGGGCCTAAAAGATCCGAACCGCCCATCTGGTTCGTTCATTTTCGCCGGCCCAACCGGTGTTGGAAAGACCGAGCTTGCCAAGGCGTTGGCCGAGTTCTTATTCGACGATGAAGGCGCGCTAATTTCGCTTGACATGTCTGAATATGGCGAAAAGCACACGGTCAGCCGCCTATTCGGTGCGCCTCCGGGCTTTGTGGGCTTCGAAGAGGGTGGCCAGCTAACCGAAAAGGTTCGCCGCAAGCCGTTCTCAGTGGTGCTCTTCGACGAGATCGAAAAGGCTCACCCAGACATCTTCAACTCACTTCTTCAGATTCTTGAAGAGGGTCGTTTGACCGATGGTCAGGGTCGCGTTGTTGACTTCAAGAACACCATCATCATCATGACCACCAACCTAGGAACCCGAGACATTTCTCGAGGCACCATGGGCTTCTCACTCGAGGGCGACAACGCCAACGACTACGAGCGCATGAAGGGCAAGGTCAACGAAGAACTTAAGAAGAGCTTCAAGCCTGAGTTCCTAAACCGTGTCGATGAGACCATCGTGTTCCCGCAGCTAACCAAGCCAGAGCTAGTTCAGATTGTCGATCTGTTCATCAAGCGCCTCTCGGTTCGCCTAGAAGACCGCGACATGACCATCACCGTTTCACAGGCGGCCAAGGATCGCCTAATCGAAATCGGTTTCGACCCGGCACTTGGTGCTCGCCCATTGCGTCGAGCAGTTCAGCGCGAAGTCGAAGACAAGTT
>JACCDJ010416392.1_pt1 | contig 10236 bp, 8 predicted proteins | sample 7444481 | NCBI WGS metagenome assembly JACCDJ01 (sample SAMN15323435, study PRJNA562643) | freshwater metagenome | isolation source: river surface water | place: USA:Blue River Watershed | collected 2017-08-15 | reverse complement strand
TCATGCAGGCAGGCGGGCGCAACCCGCCTGTGGCTTCAGTAAGTACCGGGCAGCAGGATGCCCTTGTCCACTTTCTCGATGTCGGTGCGGCCGCAGAAGGCCATGGTGAGATCCAGTTCCTTGTGAATGATCTCCAGCGCCTTGGTCACGCCCGCTTGCCCCATGGCGCCCAGACCGTACAGGAAGGCGCGGCCGATGTAGGTGCCGCGCGCGCCCAGGGCACGGGCCTTGAGCACGTCCTGGCCGCTGCGGATGCCGCCGTCCATGTGCACTTCGATCTTCTGACCCACCGCGTCGACGATGGCCGGCAGCGCCGTGATCGAGGAGGGCGCGCCATCGAGCTGGCGTCCGCCATGGTTGGAGACGATCAGGGCGTCAGCACCGCTGTCCACAGCCAGGCGTGCATCCTCGACATCCTGGATGCCCTTGAGGATGACCTTGCCGCCCCAGCGTTTCTTGATCCAGGCCACATCGTCCCAGGACAGGGCGGGGTCGAACTGCTTGGCCGTCCACTCGGACAGCGAACCCATGTTCTCGATGCCTTTGACGTGGCCGAAGATGTTGCCGAAGTTGCGGCGCGGGGTACCCAGCATGCCCATGCACCAGCGGGGCTTGGTCATGAGGTTCAGGATGTTGGGGATCGTGAGCTTGGGCGGTGTCGACAGCCCGTTTTTCAGGTCCTTGTGTCGCTGCCCCAGGATCTGCAGGTCCAGCGTGATCACCAGCGCCGAGCAATGTGCCGCCTTGGCGCGATCGATCAGACGCTCGACGAAATCGCGGTCACGCATCACATACAGCTGGAACCAGAACGGGTGGTGGTCGGTGGCTTGGGCGATGTCCTCGATCGAGCAGATGCTCATGGTGGACAGGGTGAAGGGAATGCCGAACTTCTTGGCCGCGCGCGCACCCAAGATCTCGCCATCGGCATGCTGCATGCCGGTCAATCCGGTGGGCGCGATCGCCACGGGCATGGCCACATCTTGACCCAGCATGGTGCTGCGCGTGGTGCGGCCTTCCATGTTCACCGCGACGCGCTGGCGCAAGAGGATCTTGTCGAAATCGGTTTCGTTGGCGCGGTAGGTGCTCTCGGTCCACGAGCCCGAATCGGCGTAGTCGTAGAACATGCGCGGCACGCGCTTCTTGGCCAGGACGCGCAGGTCTTCGATGCTGGTAATCACGGACATGGAGTCTCCTTTTTTGTTTTCGGTAAGGGGCGTGCGAGGCGTCTCAGGCCAGGCGGGCGCGGTGCCGCGCGATTTGCGCGCGCACCTGGGCCGGCGCGGTGCCGCCCAGAACGTTGCGCGCGTTCAGTGAGCCACGCAGCGACAGCACCTCAAACACATCGGCCTCGATCGCGGCATGGAAGCCTTGCAACTGCGCCAACGGCAAATCGGCTAAATCTTTGCCTTGCGCGGTCGCGGCCTTGACCGCATGGGCCACGGTCTCGTGGGCATCGCGAAAGGGCAGGCCCTTCTTGACCAGGTAGTCGGCCAGGTCGGTGGCGGTGGCGTGTCCGCGCAGCGCCGCTTGCTCCATGGCCTCGGGCCGCACGGTGATGCCGCCGGCCATCTCGGCGAAGATGCGCAGGGTGTCCTTGAGCGTGTCGACCGTGTCGAACAGCGGCTCCTTGTCTTCCTGGTTGTCCTTGTTGTAGGCCAGGGGCTGGCCCTTCATCAGGGTGATCAGGCCCATGAGGTGACCCACCACCCGCCCGGTTTTGCCGCGTGCGAGTTCGGGCACGTCGGGATTTTTCTTCTGCGGCATGATCGACGAGCCGGTGGTGAAGCGGTCGGCCAGCATGATGAAGCCGAAGTTTTGCGACATCCACAAAATCAATTCTTCGGACAGGCGGCTCACATGCACCATGGCCAGCGAGGCGGCGGCTGTGAACTCGATGGCGAAGTCGCGGTCACTCACGGCATCCAGTGAGTTCTGGCACACGCCGTCCATGCCCAGCGTGCGGGCCACGCGTTCGCGATCGAGCGGGTAGCTGGTGCCCGCCAGGGCCGCAGCGCCCAGCGGCAGGCGGTTGACGCGCCGACGCACGTCGGCCATGCGCTCGGCATCGCGCGCGAACATCTCCACATAGGCCAGCATGTGATGGCCAAAGCTCACGGGCTGGGCCACTTGCAGGTGGGTGAAGCCTGGCAGGATCACCTCGGCGTGTCGGTCGGCGATTTCGACCAGCGCTTTTTGCAACTCCGTGAGCAGGCCAGCGATCAGGTCGATCTCGCCGCGCAGCCACAGGCGCACGTCGGTGGCCACCTGGTCGTTGCGGCTGCGGCCCGTGTGCAGGCGCTTGCCGGCGTCGCCGACCAGCTGCGTCAGCCGCGCTTCAATATTCAGGTGCACGTCTTCGAGATCGAGCTTCCACTCGAACGCGCCGGATTCGATCTCCTGGGTGATCTGAGCCATCCCGCGGGCGATCGCGGCATGGTCCTCGGAGGTGATCACGCCTTGGGCGGCCAGCATTTCGGCATGGGCCAGCGAACCCTGAATGTCCGCTTGCCACAGGCGCTTGTCGAAGAAGACGCTGGAGGTGTAGCGCTTGACGAGGTCGCTCATGGGCTCCGAGAACAGCGCCGACCAGGCCTGGGACTTTTGATCGAGTTGGTTGTGGGACATAAGAGGTGAATAATCGGCGCAATTAAATCGAAATAATTAAATTGCCAGTCCGATGAAGTTCCTGAACGAATTATCGGCTTTCCGTGACCATGTCCCCGCCGATCCCGCGGCACGCCTGGCCGACCTGCAGGCGCGCATTGCGCCGCACTTTCTGTTCAACACCTTGAACACCGCGATCGCGCTGGTGCGCCAGGATCCGGCGCGCGCCGAAGGCGTGCTCGAGGATCTGGCGGACCTGTTTCGCCAGGCCCTCGCAGATCCCTCGCAGGTGGTGTGTCTGTCCGACGAAGTCGCGCTGGCGCGTCGCTATTTGCAGATTGAGCAGGCGCGCTTCGGGCCACGCCTGCGTGTGCAGTGGCGTCTGGATCCGCGCGCCGACGGCGCGCGGGTGCTGCCGCTGTTGCTGCAGCCGCTGGTCGAGAACGCCGTCCAACACGGCGTGCAGCCCAGTGCGCAGGGCGCGCAGGTGCAGGTGTGCACGCAGCGGCGTGGCGACAGCGCGGTCATCACCATCCGCAACACCGTGCCGCAGGGCCCGGGCCCGGCCGGCAGTGGGCTGGCGCTGGCCAATGTGCGCGAACGCCTGCAGCTGTTGTATGACGCGCGCTGTCGTTTTCGGGCCGGCTTGTCCGCTGGTGTTTTCGAGGTGCAAATGGAGGTGCCAGCCTGAGTGGCTGGCCAGGGGAGGGCGATGTTGCAGGTTCTGGTGGTCGATGACGAGGCGCTGGCGCGCTCGCGCCTGCGCACCTTGCTGGCGGATTGCCGCGCGCCCGCCGCGGCCGTCGTGGCGGAGGCCGGCGATGCGGTGCAGGCCATGGAACTGCTGCATCGTCAGCGTTTCGATCTGGTGCTGCTCGATGTGCAATTGCCGGGTGCCGACGGCCTGACGTTGGCCCGCATGCTGCGTGATCGGCCGCAGGCGCAGCCGGTGGTGTTCGTCTCGGCGCATGCGGACCGTGCGGTGCAGGCCTTCGAGGTCGAGGCCGTCGACTACCTGACCAAGCCGGTGCGCCTGGCGCGCCTGCAGCAGGCGCTGCAAAAGGTGCAGCGCCTGGGCGTGGCATCCGCCATGCCATCCGAATCCGAGGTGCTTCTGATTCCGAACCGAGACCAGGTGGTGCGCCTGCCGCTGTCGGAGGTCGTCTATGTCAAGGCGGAATGGAAGTACCTGACGGTGCGCACCGCGGACCGCAGCCACCTGCTCGAGGGCAGCCTGGCCGATTTGCAGGTGCGCTATCCCGAGCGTTTCCTGCGGGTGCACCGCAACGCCCTGGCCGCCGTGGGCGCGCTGCGCGCCCTGTCACGCGCCCCCGCAGGCAGCGGGAACGACGAGGGCTGGCACGTGGTGCTCGAGGGCGTGCCGGAGACGCTGGCCGTCTCGCGTCGCCAACTGGCGAGCGTGCGCGCCGCCTTCGGAATTTCACGTTGAACAGGTGACCCTATCCGGTGTTGCGCAGGCCCGCGGCGATGCCGTTGATCGAGATATGGATGCCGCGTTGCACACCCTCGTCGGAGCGCCCCGCGCGGTAACGGCGCACGAGTTCAACCTGCAGATGATGCAAGGGGTCGATATAGGGGAAGCGGTGGCGGATCGAGCGTTGCAGGGCGGCGTTGCCCGCCAGCCGCTGGCGCTCGCCGGTGATCATCTGCAGGGCCTCGACGGTGCGTTGCCACTCCGCTTCGATGGTGCTGAACACGCGCTTGCGCAGGCGCGCGTCGGTCACGAGCTCCGCGTAGCGCGAGGCCAGGGCCAGGTCGCTCTTGGCCAGCACCATGTCCATGTTGGACAGCAGCGTGCGAAAAAAGGGCCAGCGCCGGTACATCTTCTGCAGCAGGGCCAGGCCGTCTTTTTTGGATGGCTCGTGCGTCTCGTGCAGGAAGGTGTGGACCGCCGTGCCAAAGCCATACCAACCGGGCAGCGTCAGTCGGCACTGGCCCCAGCTGAAGCCCCAGGGGATGGCGCGCAAGTCTTCGATGCGTTGGCCGGCCTTGCGCGAGGCGGGGCGCGAGCCGATATGGAGCTGCGCGATCTCGCGGACCGGCGTGGCATTGAAAAAGTAGTCGGCGAATCCTGGGGTCTCGTAGACCAGTTTGCGGTAGGCGCGCATGCTGGCCTGCGACAAGGTCTCGGCGGTGGCCAGGAAGGCGCGGGGCGCGGGTTGGGTCGGTTGCAGCAGCGTGGCCTCTAGCGTGGCGGCCACCAGGGTCTCCAGATTGCGCCGGCCGATCTCGGGGTTGGCGTACTTGGAGCCGATCACCTCGCCTTGTTCGGTCAGGCGGATCTGTCCGCGCACCGTGCCCGGGGGCTGGGCCAGGATGGCGTCGTAGCTGGGGCCACCGCCCCGACCCACCGTGCCGCCACGGCCATGGAACAGGCGAAGCTGGATGTTGTGGCTGTTGGCCAGCGAATCGAACAGTTCAACCAGCGCGATCTCGGCCCGATACAGCTCCCAGTTGCTGGTGAAGATGCCGCCGTCCTTGTTGCTGTCGCTGTACCCCAGCATGATGTCCTGCTCGGCGCCCGAGCTTTTCACCATGCGCGCGATCCCGGGTAGGTCGTAGAACGCGCGCATGATCGGCGCCGCGTTGCGCAGGTCCTCGATGGTCTCGAACAGGGGCACCACGATCAGCTCGGTGCGGGCGTGGGCATCCAGGGTGCCCTTGAGCATGCCCACTTCTTTTTGCAGCAGCAGCACTTCCAGCAGGTCGCTCACGGTTTCGGTGTGGCTGATGATGTAGTGACGTATGGCCTGCGGGCCCAGACGCGCGCGCAGGCGCCGCGCTGTCTCGAAGATGGCCAGTTCGGATTGCGTGCGCTCGCTGTAGGTGGCATCGATCACGCGTAGGGGACGCGCGTCTTGCAGCAGTCGCAGCAGCAGGTCGCAGCGCGCGGGCTCGTCTAGTTGGGTGTAGCCGGGCTCGATGCGCGCGGTCGCCAGCAACTCGGCGACCACCGCCTCGTGCTGGTCGGAGCTTTGGCGCAGGTCCAGCGTCGCCAGATGAAAGCCGAACACATCGACGGCGCGTATCAGGGGCGCCAGGCGCTGTGTCACCAGCGCTTGCCCGTGCGAGGCCAGCAGCGAATCGCGGATGGTGCGCAGGTCGGTGCCCAGTTCTTCGGCGCTCAGGTAGGGGTTCTGCGGCGCCAGCGCGTGCCGCGCAGCGTCGCCGCCGGTGAACGCCTTGAGCGTGGCCGCCAGCCGCGCGTACATGCCAGCCAGAGCGCGCCGATAGGGCTCGTCCTGCCGATGTTCATTGGTGTCGGGTGAGCGCTCGGCCAGGGCGCGCATGGCCGGCGTGATCGAAACCAGGCGGGCCGACTGCGACAGCTCGCTCCCGAGCCAGTGGATCTCGGTGAGGTAATGGCGCAGGGCCACCTCGCACTGCCGGCGCAGGGCGTACTCCAGAGTCTGCGCGTTGACGTTGGGGTTGCCATCGCGGTCGCCGCCGATCCACATTCCCATGCGCAGGAAGCTGGCCACCGGGTGCGGGCCCAGCGCCCGGTCCAGGTGGTCATAGAGCTTGGGGATCTCACGCAGGAAGGTGGCCTCGTAGTAGGACAGCGCGTTTTCGATCTCGTCGGCCACAGTCAGCTTGGTAAAGCGCAAAAGGCGCGTCTGCCACAGCTGCATCACGCGGGCCCGCAACTGCGCCTCGTTGACCGCCAGCTCGCGCGGGGCCAGGGCGTCGCGAGGCAGCGCGCGTGCGCGGATCTCGTCGCGCTGCGTCAGCAGGTGGGCGATATCCCGTTCGGCGTCCAGGATGCTTTTGCGCTGGACCTCGGTGGGGTGGGCGGTCAGGACGGGGGACACATAGCTGTGGGCCAGGGTCTGGGCGATCGCGCGCGGCTGGATGCCCGCCCAACGCAGGCGGGCCAGGGCGACGTCGATGCTGCCCTCTTGGGTGTCGCCGGCGCGCTCGTGAATGATGCGGCGGCGTATGTGGTGACGGTCCTCGGCCAGATTGGCCAGGTGACTGAAGTAGGTGAAGGCGCGAATCACGCGGACCGCCTGGTCCGCGGAGAGCGATTTGAGCAGGGCCTTGAGCGCGCGGTCCGCCTCCTGGTCGGCGTCGCGGCGGAAGGCCACCGACAGCTTGCGTATGCGCTCGACCAGCTCGTAGGCCGGGCCGCCCTCCTGCTCGCGGATCACGTCGCCCAGCATGCGCCCGAGCAGGCGGATGTCTTCCACCAGAGGCTTTTCGTTCGTGCGGGCGCGGCGTCCTGGCGAGTCGGGTGGGGTCGGGGGCGTGCTGGCGGGCATGGCGATGGGATCCTCCGTATGCCTCTTTGTGCTTAATTTTTCGGCATTCGCCATGCTAGCATCGACCGATCTATTCATATGACGAACAGGTTGCGCCCTTGAGCCCTCTCGTGATTGCCACCCGCGAAAGCCGCCTGGCCCTGTGGCAGGCCGAACATGTGCAGGCCCTGCTCCAGGCGCGGGGTCACCAGGTGGGCCTTCTGGGCATGACCACCCGGGGCGATCAGATCCTCGATCGCAGCCTCAGCAAAGTGGGTGGCAAGGGCTTGTTCGTCAAGGAACTCGAGGTCGCTCTCGAGGAAGGCCGGGCCGACCTTGCGGTGCACTCGCTCAAGGACGTGCCCATGGAATTGCCCGAGGGCTTCACCCTCGGCTGCGTGATGGAGCGCGAGGACCCGCGTGACGCGCTGGTCTCCAACCGTTATGCCAGCCTGAACGAACTGCCCCAGGGCAGCGTGGTGGGCACTTCCAGTCTGCGGCGCGTGGTGCTGCTTCGGGCCTTGCGACCTGACCTGCGCATCGAGCCGCTGCGTGGCAACCTCGACACCCGCCTGCGCAAGCTCGATGACGGCCACTACGAAGCCATCGTGCTGGCCGCAGCCGGCCTCAAGCGCCTGGGCCTGGGTGCTCGCATTCGCCAGATCTTCGAGCCCTCCGAGATGCTGCCGGCCGCAGGGCAGGGCGCGCTGGGCATCGAGGTGCGCAGCAGCCGGCCCGAAGTGGCCCAGTGGCTGGCGCCGCTGGCCCACCAGCCGACCTGGCTGGCGGTGGCCGCCGAGCGTGCGGTCAGTCGCGCCATGGGCGGCAGCTGCTCGATGCCGCTGGCGGCGCATGCGCGATTCACCGCAGGCACGACACTGGATCTGCGTGCGGCCTGGGGCGATCCGGAGGGGCACACCGCCCTGGTGCAGGTGCAGGCCAGTGCGCCCGTGACCGACCTGGATCAGGCCGCCACCCTGGGGCTGCAGGTGGCCGCCCAATTGCGCGCAGGCGGCGCCCACTGACTTGACCGACGCGACGGTCTCCCCGCGCGCGCCCGCGGTCTTCGTGACCCGGCCCGAACGCGAGGCCGTTCGCTGGGTCGATGCCTTGCGCCAGCGCGGTCTGCAGGCCGACGCCCTCCCGCTCATTGCCATTGCCGCAGCCCCGGACCAGACGGCCCTGCGGGGGTCTCGCGGCGCTTTGGCGACCTACCGTGCAGTGATGTTCGTCAGCGCCAACGCCGCCCAGGGTTTGCTGGCGGGCCACGACGTTCCTTGGCCGGACGGTACGCGGGCCTGGGCCACCGGGCCGGGCACCACCCAGGCCCTGGTGGCCTGTGGCGTGCCGCCCGCGCAGGTCGATGCGCCGGGCGCGCAGTCGGCCCAGTTCGATTCCGAGACCCTCTGGGCCCAGGTGGGCGCCGGCGTGCGTGCGGGCGACCGCGTCCTGATCGTGCGAGGCGGTGACGCCAGTGGCCAACCGGCGGGTCGCGACTGGCTGGCAGGTCGTCTCGAGGCGGCTGGGGTGCGGGTCGACACCGCCGTGGCCTACATCCGCGAAGTCCCGCAGTGGGATGCCAGCCAGCGGGCCCGCGCCCAGGCCGGTGCGCGCGACGGGGTCTGGTGGCTTTTCAGCAGCTCCGAGGGCGTGGACAACCTGGGGCGTTTGCTGCCAGGGCAGGACTGGTCGGCCGCACGGGCCTTGTGTACGCATCCGCGCATTGCCGAGGCGGCCCGCGTGGCGGGGTTCGGCACGGTGGCCATCGCGCGTCCGGGCCTGGAAGACGTGGCGGCCTTTCTACAATCGGCGGCATGAGCGACACCCCTTCCCGCGACGACGCGCCCGCCTCGGAGCCTGCACCGGCCGCCGGGGTGCCGGCGCCCGCGCCCGCGCCGAGTTCGCGCGCGGGCATCGTGGTGGCCCGCCCCTTGTTCTATCTGCTACTGGCCCTGAGCCTGGGCGCCCTCGTGGCGAGCCTGCTGCTGTGGCAAAAGCTGTCGGACATCCAGGAGCAGCTGGCCCGTCAGAGCGCGGATTCCGGTGCCACCGCCGTCGAAGCGCGCACGCTGGCCCGTCAGGCCCAGGAACTCGCGCGCGAGCTCGCCACGCGCCAGGCGGTCGCTGAAAGCCGACTGGGCGAGGTGGCCCTGCAGCGGGCCCAGCTCGAGGAGCTGATGCAAAGCCTCACCCGCTCGCGTGACGAGAACCTGGTGTTCGACACCGAGGCGGCCCTGCGCCTGGCGCAGCAGCAGTCGCAACTCACGCTCAGTCCCGAACCCTTGCTCGCCGCCTTGCGCGGCGCCGAGCAACGCCTGGCGCGCGCCGGTCACCCCCGTCTCGTGCGGGTGCGCGCCGCCATCACGCGCGACATCGAACGGATCAAGTCCGCCTCGGTGGCTGATGTGCCGAGCCTCTTGATCCGGATGGACGAACTTGCGCGCATGGTTGATGAACTTCCAGTGGCCAACGCGGTTGGGCCTCTCGCCGCCGCCAGCGCGGCTCGCACCGCGCCGGCCCCGGCGCCGCAAGCGAGTGCGGCCTGGTGGGAGCGTTCGCTGTCGGTGGTGGCCGACGAGGCGCGTCGCCTGCTGCGTGTCAGCCGGATCGACCAGCCCGATGCGGCCCTGCTCTCGCCCGAGCAGTCCTATTTCCTGCGCGAGAACCTCAAGCTGAAGTTACTGAACGCGCGTCTGTCCCTCTTGGCTCGCCAGTCGGATCTGGCGCGCGCCGACCTGGCCGCCGCCAGCCAGTCGCTCACGCGTTATTTCGATGCCTCGGCCCGTCGCACACAGGCGGCCAGCGCCGTCTTGCAAGACCTGCAAACGCAGTTGCGCCGGGTCGACCTGCCTCGCATCGACGAGACCCTGGCGCTGCTGGACGCCACGGCGGCCAATCGCTGACGCCACCGGAGGACCGACCCGATGCGCGCAGCACTCTGGCTCCTGGCCTTGTTTGGTGTGGCGGTGGCGATCGCGCTGTTCGCTGGCAACAACCAGGGCACGGTCACGGTGTTCTGGCCGCCCTACCGGGTCGACCTCTCCCTGAACATGGTCCTGCTCCTGGGCGTGGCGGCCTTCGTGCTGCTGCATGTCGCCCTGCGCGCCCTGTCGGCCCTGTTCAACCTGCCGCGCGAGGCGCTGCGCTGGCGTAATCAGCAAAAGGAACGCAAGCTGCACGGGATGCTGGTGGATGCGATCGCCCACCTGGCTGCTGGTCGTTTTTTGCGCGCACGCAAGTCTGCGGATGCTGTGTTGTCGCAGGAGGCGTCTTTGCGCGAATCGGGTGTGCAGCTGTCGCAGGGGGCGTCCCTGCGGGCGCTGGCCCACCTGCTGGTGGCCGAGAGTGCGCAGTCCCTGCAGGATCGTGC
>JACCDJ010955121.1_pt1 | contig 10237 bp, 8 predicted proteins | sample 7444481 | NCBI WGS metagenome assembly JACCDJ01 (sample SAMN15323435, study PRJNA562643) | freshwater metagenome | isolation source: river surface water | place: USA:Blue River Watershed | collected 2017-08-15 | reverse complement strand
GGACTCGCAAAACCGCAAGCTCGATCGGCACCTGTTCAACGAGGCGTACCTGATGCACACCTCGACCAGCCCGCAGTACTCGATCATCGCCAGCTGCGACGTGGCGGCCGCCATGATGGAGCCGCCCGGCGGCACCGCGCTGGTGGAGGAGAGCATCCTGGAGGCGCTGGACTTTCGCCGCGCCATGCGCAAGGTCGATGCCGAATACGGCAAGGACTGGTGGTTCAAGGTCTGGGGCCCCGACAAGCTGGCCGACGAAGGCATCGGCCGCGCCGACGACTGGGTCATCAAGGGCGAGGCCCGTGCTGCCAAGTGGCACGGCTTTGGCAACCTGGCCGAAGGCTTCAACATGCTGGACCCGATCAAGTCCACCATCGTCACGCCGGGCCTGGACCTCAATGGCAAATTCGCCAAGACCGGTATTCCGGCGTCCATCGTCACCCGCTTCCTCGCGGAGCACGGGATCATCGTGGAGAAGACGGGCCTGTACAGCTTCTTCATCATGTTCACCATCGGCATCACCAAGGGCCGCTGGAACACCATGCTGACCGCGCTGCAGCAGTTCAAGGACGACTATGCCCGCAACCAGCCGATGTGGCGCATCCTGCCGGAGTTTTGCCAGCAGCATCCGCGCTACGAGCGCATGGGTCTGGCTGATTTGTGCCAGCACGTGCACGAGCTCTATGCCAAGTACGACATCGCCCGCCTGACTACCGACATGTACCTGTCGGACCTCACGCCGGCCATGAAGCCCAGCGACGCCTTTGCCCACATCGCGCACCGGCGCACCGAGCGGGTGCCGATCGACGAGCTCGAGGGCCGCATCACCACCTCGCTGGTCACGCCTTACCCGCCGGGCATTCCGCTGCTGGTTCCGGGCGAGGTCTTCAACAAGAAGATCGTCGACTACCTGAAGTTCTCGCGCGAGTTCAACGCGCAGTGCCCGGGGTTCGAGACGGATATCCACGGGCTGGTCGAAGAGACCGGACCGGATGGCAAACCGGTGTATTTCGCCGATTGCGTGAAGGCCTGAGCTGCGCGCGCCACGAAAAAAGCCCGCGGTGTGCGGGCTTTTTCTTGGGCGCCAGGAGCAGGATCAGCCCTCGACCGGCTCCGCAATCCCACCCACCACGTTGCTGAGGCCGCCATCGACATAGGTGATCTCGGCGCTCACGCCGCCCGCCAGGTCCGACAGCAGGAAGGCCGCGACGTTGCCCACGTCGTCGATCGTCACGTTGCGGCGGATCGGGGAGGTCTCGGCCACCACCGACAGGATCTTGCCGAAGCCCTTGATCCCGCTGGCTGCCAGCGTCTTGATCGGGCCCGCGCTGATGCCGTTGACACGCATGCCCTTGGGACCCAGGGACTCGGCCAGGTAGCGCACCGACGCTTCCAGTGAGGCCTTGGCCAGGCCCATGGTGTTGTAGTTCGGGACCGTGCGGATGGCGCCGAGGTAGGACAGGGTCAACAGCGCCGACTTGTCATTGAGGTAGGGCAGGGCGGCCTTGGCCATGGCGGGAAAGCTGTAGGCGCTGATGTCGTGGGCGATCTTGAAGCCCTCGCGCGAGAGGCCGTCCAGGAAGTCGCCGGCGATCGCTTCGCGCGGGGCGAAGCCGATGGCGTGCACGAAGCCGTCGAACTTGGGCCAGTGGCCCGAGAGGTCCTTGAACAGTTTCTCGATCTGGGCGTCATCGCCCACGTCGCAGTCGAAGATCAGCTTGGAGCCGAATTCGGCAGCGTATTCGGTGATGCGGTCCTTGAATCGCTCGCCCACGTAGCTGAAAGCCAGTTCGGCGCCCTGCGCGTGGCAGGCCCGGGCAATGCCGTAGGCGATGGAACGGTTGGACAGGACACCCGTGATCAACAATTTCTTGCCAGACAGAAAACCCATGGATCGCTCCCTCGAAAAAAGTCGGCAGAATTGTCGCATGCGTGGTTTGCAGCGCCTGTGCGCACTGGTCTTGATGGTGATGGCCGCCCCCGGCGCCTGGGCGGCTCACGCCTATGCCCAATTCGGGGACATCAAGTACCCGCCCGGCTTCACTCACTTTGACTACGTCAACCCCGCAGCCCCCAAGGGCGGCGAGATCCGCATGGTGCCGCCCACCCGGCCCACCAACTTCGACAAGTTCAATCCTTTCACCCTCAAGGGCACACCGCCGTTTGGCATCGGCTCGCTGATGTTCGACACCCTGCTGGTGGGTAACCTGGACGAGCCCACCACCGCCTACGGCCTGCTGGCCCAGGACGTCGCGGTGGCCCCCAACCGCCTGTCGGCCACGTTCACCCTACACCCGCAGGCACGCTTTCACGATGGCAAGCCGGTGCTGGCGGCCGATGTGGTGCACACCTTCAAGACACTGATCTCCAAGCAGGCGGCCCCCCAGTTCCGGACCCTTTATGCGGAAGTGAAGGACGCGGTGGTGGTGGACGAGCGCACCGTGCGCTTTGACTTCGCGGCACCCAACCCCGAGCTGCCGCTGGTCGTGGGCAGCATGCCGGTGTTCAGCCGCGACTGGGGGCAGGGCAAGCCCTTCGACCAGGTGGTGTCTGACCTTCCGATCGGCTCCGGCCCCTACCGAATCGCCAACCCGCGCATGGGCCGCGACATCACCTACGTGCGCGATCCCGCCTACTGGGCGGCCGACTTGCCGGTGCGCCGGGGGCAGTTCAACTTCGACCGCATCACCTTCAAGATCTACCTGGACGAGACCTCGCGCTTTGAGGGGCTGAAGGCCGGCGAGTTCGACTTCATGCGCGAGTTCATCTCGCGTAACTGGGCGCGCCAGTACAAGGGCCGAGTCTTCGACTCTGGAGAGCTCAAGCAGCGTGCCTTCGAGAACCGCAACCCCGGCGATTTCCAGGGCTATGTCTTCAACCTGCGCAAGGCCAAGTTCCAGGATGTGCGGGTGCGACGCGCCATCGGGCTGGCCTTCGACTTCGAGTGGATGAACCGGCAGCTGTTTTACGGCCTGTACAAGCGCGTGGACGGCTACTTTCCGAACAGCGAGTTCCACGCCCAGGGCCTGCCAGGCGCTGACGAACTGGCCCTGCTCGAACCCCTGCGCGGCAAGCTGGCCCCCGAGGTGTTCGGCGCCGCGCCGCGCTCGCCCAGCACCGCGCCGCCGGCCAGCCTGCGAGACAACCTGCGCCAGGCCCAGGCTCTGCTGGCCGAGGCGGGCTGGACCTACCGCGACGGCGCGCTGCGCAACGCGAAGGGCGAAGCCTTCACCATCGAATTCCTCACCGACCAGCCCTCGCTGGTGCGCATCGTCACCCCCTTCCAGAAGGCGTTGGAGAAATTGGGCATCCGCCTGACCTTCCGCTCGGTCGATTTCTCGCTGGCCAAGCAGAAGATGGACGCCTTCGACTTCGAACTCACCTCGGCCCGCCTGCCAGGCAGCACCTCGCCAGGCGGCGAACTGCTGGAGCGTCTGGGGTCGCAGGCGGCGGCCACGCCGGGTTCGTCCAATGTCTGGGGTCTGGCCGATCCGGCGGTCGATGCCCTCCTGCAAAAGGTGGTTCAGGCCACCACCCGCGAGCAGTTGCGCGCGGCGCTGCGAGCCCTGGACCGCGTGCTCTCGAACGGTCACTACTCGGTGCCGCATTACTATGGCAGCGCCTTCCTGGTGGGGTACCGCCCCGGACGCTTCGAGCTGCCGGCGTCCATCCCGCCGTACTACGACGTGCACCAGTGGGCGATGTCCACCTGGTGGGCGTCATCGGTAAACCGCTAGACCCATCTCGACTCGCATGGCCAGCTACATCCTCAAGCGCCTGCTGCTGATGATCCCCACGCTGTTCGGGGTGCTGCTGCTCACGTTCGCGGTGATCCAGTTCGTGCCGGGCGGACCGGTCGAACAGATGGTGGCCCAGCTCCAAGGGCGTGACAGCGGGGGCGAGAGCGCCGCCAGCGCCGGGGCCGGCTACCGGGGCCGCCAGGGCGTAGACGACAAGCGCATCGCCGAGATTCGCCAGCTCTATGGCTTCGACAAGCCCGCCCACGAGCGCTTCATCCAGATGCTGGGGCAGTTCGCCCGTTTCGACCTGGGCAAAAGCTTCTACCAGCACAAGGACGTGTGGCAATTGGTCAAGGAAAAGCTTCCCGTGTCCATCAGCCTGGGCCTGTGGACGTTTTTTCTCAGTTACCTGATCGCTGTGCCCCTGGGCGTGGCCAAGGCGGTGCGTGCCGGTTCGCGCTTTGACCTCGTGAGCACGCTCTTCGTTCTTGTGGGCTATGCCATTCCCGGCTTCGTGCTCGGGGTGGCGCTGCTGGTTGTTTTCGGCGGCCAGCTGCAGTGGTTTCCCCTGCGCGGGCTCACCTCGTCCAACTGGGAGCAACTGACCCTCCTGGGCAAGGTGACCGACTACCTCTGGCACATCGCGCTGCCGGTGACGGCCATGGTCCTGGGTAGCTTCGCTGTCACCGCGATGCTGACCAAGAACGCCTTCCTCGAAGAAATCCGCAAGCAGTACGTCCTGACCGCCCGTGCCAAGGGCCTGCCCGAAAACAAGGTGCTCTGGAAGCATGTGATGCGCAACGCGCTCATTCCCATCGTCACCGGGTTTCCGGCGGCCTTCATCGGTGCGTTCTTCACCGGTTCGCTCCTGATCGAGACGCTGTTTTCCCTGGACGGCCTCGGGCTCCTGAGTTACGAGAGCGTGATCCGCCGTGACTACCCGGTGGTCCTGGGCACGCTGTACCTGTTCACCCTCATTGGCCTGGTGACCAAGCTGGTGAGCGATCTGACCTACGTCTGGGTAGACCCACGTGTTAAGTTTGACTGACCCCCCCGTGGCGGCCGAAGGCCGCCTCCCCCCCGCAGGGGGGGCGCCACCGGTGGACGGGCGCAGCCCGATCCACGGTGGCCCTGGTGAAGGGCCACGCTCTGTTTCGCCGGGTCGGCGCGCCTGGCAGCGGTTTCGGCGCAACCGCCTGGGCTTCGTGAGCCTCGTCATCTTCTGCGTGATGGTGGTCGCCAGCCTCTTTGCCGAGGTGATCTCCAACGACAAGCCGCTGGTGGTGCGCTACGAAGGGCAGTGGTACTTCCCGCTGGCGAAGGACTACCCCGAGAAGACCTTTGGCGGTGATTTTGCGACGCCGGCCGATTACCTCGACCCGTTCATCCGCGACCGCATCACGCGCGGCGACAACTGGGCGATCTATCCGCTCAATCCCTACGGCCCCAAGACCCTGAACTACTTCGCCAGCCGGCCCAATCCGGCAGTCCCCTCGTCCGAAAATTTCTTCGGTACCGACGACCGCGGACGTGACCTGCTGGCGCAGTTGATCTACGGCTTTCGCGTGAGCGTCCTGTTTGCGCTGGCCCTCACTGCCATCGGCACGGTGCTGGGCGTGGTCACCGGTGCAGTACAGGGCTACTTCGGCGGCAAGACCGACCTGGCCTTCCAGCGTTTCATCGAGATCTGGGGGTCGATGCCCGAGTTGTATCTCCTGATCATCTTCAGCGCGGTCTTCGCGCCCAGCGTGGCCCTCCTGCTGGTGCTGCTCTCGCTCTTTGGCTGGATGGGCCTGTCCGACTACGTGCGTGCCGAGTTCCTGCGCAATCGCCAGATGGACTACGTGCGTGCAGCGCGCGCGCTGGGCGTGGGCAACCTGCGCATCATGGCCCGGCACATCCTGCCCAATAGCATGACGCCGGTCGTGACCTTTCTCCCGTTCAGGATGTCCGCCGCCATCCTGGCACTCACGTCCTTGGACTTCCTGGGTCTGGGCGTGCCCCCCGGCACACCGTCCCTGGGCGAGCTTTTGAGCCAGGGCAAGGCCAATATCGACGCCTGGTGGATCTCGCTGTCCACCTTCGGTGTGCTGGTGATGACCCTGCTGCTCCTGACCTTCATGGGCGATGCGCTGCGTGATGCGCTCGATCCACGAAAGAACCCGTCATGAACGCGCCCCTGCTGGACGTGCGCGGCCTGTCGGTGGCCTTCGGCGCCAAGACCGTGGTTCATGGTGTGGACCTTCAACTGGCACCGGGCGAGAAACTGGCCCTGGTGGGGGAGTCCGGCTCCGGCAAGACGGTGACCGCTCTGTCGCTGCTGCGGCTGGTGCAGAACGCGCGCCTGGCGGGCTCGGCCCTGCTGGCCGCCACGCCCGTCGCTGCGGGCGATCCGCAGCCCGGGCCGCGCGACTTGTTGGCCGTGTCCGAGCGCGAAATGCTCGGAATTCGCGGCAGCGACATCGCCATGATTTTTCAGGAGCCGATGACGGCGCTGAATCCGTTGTTCACCGTTGGCGACCAGGTGGCCGAGGTGCTGCAACTCAAACGCGGCATGGGTCGCCGCGAGGCTTGGGAGGCGGCCGTCGAGGCCCTGGCCGCCACCGGCATTCCCGAGCCGGCGCGCCGCGCGCACGCCTACCCGCACCAGCTTTCGGGGGGACAGCGCCAGCGCGCCATGATCGCGATCGCGCTGGCCTGCAGACCCCGCCTGCTCCTGGCCGACGAGCCCACCACCGCCCTGGACGTCACCCTGCGCGGACAGGTGCTGGACCTGTTGTCCGAGCTGCAACGCCAGACGGGCATGGCGGTGATGATCATCACCCACGACCTGAACCTGGTGCGCAAGTTCGCCGATCGCGTGGCGGTGATGGAAAACGGCCACCTGGTGGAACAGGGCACCGTGACCGAGGTGTTTTCTGCGCCGCGTCACCCCTACACCCGCAAGTTGATCGAGAGCCGCCCGGTGCGCGATGTGGTCGAGACCGAGGTGTCGTCCGATGCCGCTCCCATCCTGCAAGCTGACCAGGTGCGGGTGACCTATCCGGTGCCCCTGGCCGGTTTCAAGGGCTGGTTCCGACGCGGCGAGTATGTCGCTGTCCATGGCGCCGACCTGGGTCTGGCGCCGGGCCGCACCCTGGGCATCGTGGGGGAGTCCGGTTCCGGCAAATCAACCCTGGCCCTGGCGGCCCTGGGCCTGCTGCCTCACCAGGGGACGTTACGGGTCGCCGGCCAGGCCTGGGGCGAGGGCGCCAGCGCCGATCGGGCCTTGCGCCGCAGGGTGCAGGTCGTGTTTCAGGATCCGTTTTCTTCGCTGTCTCCGCGCATGACCGTGCAGGAGATCGTGGGGGAGGGCCTGCTGGTGCATGAGCCGCAGCTGCCCGAGGCGGCCCGCCGCGATCGCATCGGCCATGCGCTGGCCGACGTCGGCCTGACCGAGGCCCAGTTTCCCGGTCTCCTGGCGCGCTACCCGCATGAATTTTCGGGCGGACAGCGACAGCGACTGGCCATCGCCAGAGCCCTGGTGGTGCAGCCGCAGCTGCTGGTTCTGGACGAACCCACCAGCGCTCTGGACGTGACCATCCAGCAGCAGGTGTTGCGTCTGCTTCAGCGGCTCCAGCGGGAGCGCCAGCTGGCCTACCTCCTGATCACCCACGACGTGGAGGTCATCCGCGCCATGGCCCACGAGGTGCTGGTGATGAAGGACGGCCATATCGTCGAGGCCGGGCCTGTGGACCAGGTGCTGGGCCACCCGCGCGAGGCCTACACCCGGGCCCTGGTGGCGGCGGCCACCTGACGGGCCCGTCATGGCCGACACCCCCCGCCAACCCACACCCATCGAAGCCTCGGAGGTCGAGGTGACCGCCGTGCGGGCCCAGGGCGCGGGTGGACAGAACGTGAACAAAGTGTCCAGCGCCGTCCACCTGCGTTTCGATATTTCGCGCTCGTCCCTGCCCGACGACCACAAGGCGCGCCTGCTGGCCCTGCGTGACCAGCGCATCACCCGAGACGGGGTGCTGGTGATCAAGGCGCAGGCGCATCGCAGCCAGGACATGAACCGGGCCGAAGCCTTCGGGCGCCTGCAGGAGCTGGTGGACAGCGTGGCGGCCCCGCCCCGGGTGCGTCGTCCGACCCGGCCGACCCAGGCCTCCCGGGTGCGTCGCCTGGAGGGCAAGAAGTTGCGGGCGGCCACGAAGCTGCTGCGGGCCCGGATCGCGCCCTAAGGCCTGTCGGCTGGCCTGCGGCGGCTGTAAAAAAACAGGCCGTATCGCTTGCAAGTGCCTGATTTTGCAGCTACAATTTCATATCGACGACCAAAACGGGCGGTTCCCCACCGCCCGTTTTTTTTGGTCGATCGTTTTGTGCAATCGAGCACAGGGACCCGAAACCAACGTGGCTTTGCAGGACACCGTCGAACACATCGTGACCGGTCTCGGTTATGAACTGGTGGAGCTTGAGCGCTCCGCCGGCGGCTTGCTGCGCGTCACTATCGACCTGCCCTGGGCGCCCGGCGCCGAGCCCTTCGTCAATGTCGAAGATTGCGAGAAGGTCACCCGCCAGCTGCAGTTCACGCTGGAAGTGGAGGGCGCCGAGTACAAGCGCCTGGAGGTGTCTTCCCCCGGCATCGACCGCCCCTTGCGCACCGAGCGCGATTTCGAGCGCTTCGAAGGCGAGCTGGTCGACCTCACTCTGAAGGCGCCCCTGGGCGCGGCGGCAGGCGGCCAGGTGGCGGCCAACCGCAAGAAATTTCGCGGCACGCTAGAGCGCGCCGCCACCGGCTGGCAGATCACCTGGCGCGACGAGGCGCCAGCCAAGCCGGGACAGAAAGTCAGCAAGAAAAAGGAGCCGGCGCCGCTGCAGGTCCTGGGTTTCCAGCTCGATGAGCTCAAGGAAGCCCGCCTGGCGCCGGTAGTGGATTTCAAGGGGCGGCGCCCCAAGTCAGTTGCAGGAGAGTCGTGACATGAATCGTGAAATGTTGATGCTGGTCGAGGCCATCTCGCGCGAAAAGAACGTCGAGCGCGACATCGTTTTTGGTGCGGTCGAATCGGCCCTGGCCCAGGCCACCAAGAAGCTGTACGCCGGCGAGGTGGATATCCGCGTCGCCGTCGATCGCGACAGCGGCCAGTACGAGACCTTCCGCCGCTGGCTGGTGGTGCCGGACGACGCCGGCCTGCAGAACCCCGACGCCGAAGAGCTGCTCATGGACGCGCGTGACCGCGTGTCCGACGTCGAGGTGGGCGACTACATCGAAGAGCCCATCGAATCGCTGCCGATCGGTCGTATCGGCGCCATGGCGGCCAAGCAGGTGATCCTGCAGAAGATCCGCGATGCCGAGCGCGAGATGCTCCTGAACGACTTCATGTCGCGCGGCGAGAAGATCTTCGTGGGCACCGTCAAGCGCATGGACAAGGGCGACATCATTGTCGAAAGCGGTCGCGTCGAAGGGCGCCTGCGCCGCACCGAGATGATTCCCAAGGAAAACCTGCGCAATGGCGACCGCGTTCGCGCGATGATCATGGAGGTGGACCTCACTCTGCGTGGCGCGCCCATCATCCTGTCGCGCTCCGCCCCCGAATTCATGATCGAACTGTTCCGCCAGGAAGTTCCCGAGATCGAGCAGGGTCTGCTCGAGATCAAGAGTTGCGCCCGTGACCCGGGTTCGCGCGCGAAGATCGCGGTGGTTTCCCATGACAAGCGGGTCGATCCGATCGGCACCTGCGTGGGCGTGCGCGGCACCCGCGTGAACGCCGTCACCAATGAACTGGCCGGCGAGCGCGTGGACATCGTGCTGTGGTCCGAGGACCCCGCCCAGTTCGTGATCGGCGCGCTGGCCCCGGCCAACGTGTCCTCCATCGTGGTCGATGAAGAAAAGGGTGCAATGGACGTGGTGGTCGACGAGGAAAACCTCGCCATCGCCATCGGCCGTGGTGGCCAGAACGTGCGCCTGGCGTCTGATCTGACCGGCTGGAAGATCAACATCATGGACGCCAACGAATCGGCCCAGAAGCAGGCCGAGGAAACCACGGGCATCCGCAGCCTGTTCATGGAAAAGCTGGACGTCGACCAGGAGATCGCCGACATCCTAATCGCCGAGGGCTTCACCAGCCTGGAAGAAGTGGCCTACGTGCCGATCCAGGAAATGCTGGAGATCGAGGCCTTTGACGAGGACACCGTCAACGAACTGCGCACCCGCGCGAAAGATGCGCTGCTGACGATGGAAATCGCTCGCGAAGAGAGCGTCGAGGAAGTCTCGCAGGACCTGCGCAGCCTCGAGGGCCTCACGCCCGCGCTCATCGCCCAGCTGGCCGAAGCCGGCGTACAAACGCGAGACGAGTTGGCCGATCTGGCCGTCGACGAACTCACCGAGATTACCGGCCAGTCCCCCGACGAGGCCAAGTCCCTGATCATGAAGGCCCGCGAGCACTGGTTCACCAGCAGCCCCGCGGTCTCCGAGTGATGTGATGGGAGGCACCAGAACCTATGTCCAGTACGACCGT
>JACCDJ010011050.1_pt1 | contig 10246 bp, 7 predicted proteins | sample 7444481 | NCBI WGS metagenome assembly JACCDJ01 (sample SAMN15323435, study PRJNA562643) | freshwater metagenome | isolation source: river surface water | place: USA:Blue River Watershed | collected 2017-08-15 | reverse complement strand
GTGAGGTGGGTACGGTCTAGTGCGTCGTAGATCGCCTGCGGATGATTGGTATCGAGCAAGTGCTCGATACGTTTTGCCAGCAACTGCTGCCAATACGAATCTTCAAGCTTGCTTCCAGAATTGGCCAAACCTAGTGCTGAAGCCACAAGCCGCTCTGCATCGGGCGATAACTGGGCCTTTCGCTCGCGACCACTTCGCGACATACGTGCTTCCTTCATCATGCTTTATTCAAACTCCTACCTGACTTGAGTCTGCTGCAAACGACGCCACAAACTGGGGCCGCGCGCATCCTTCTCCATCGCTGCATGATAAGCCTCATGGACCGATTGATGAAATGAGCTCAAACTGATCTGCTTAAGGCCCTGCGGCGGCCAGTCGCCTTGCTCATCGCCCAGGCCTTGCGTCGTTGCATCGGCGACTAAGCCGATTTCCAAGGACTCCTGCCCTCGGGTCATCGCAAGATAAACATCGGCAAGCAGCCTTGCATCAAGCAGGGCACCATGAAGACTACGATGCGCATTTGAGATGCCGTAGCGCTCACAGAGTGCATCCAACGAATTGCGTTTACCGGGGTGGAGTTCACGGGCAAGCATGAGCGTATCGGTCACTTGGCACTGTGAGCTTAGTTCGGGGAGACCAACGCGGCCTAATTCCGCCCGCAGGAAACCGAGGTCAAAGGGCGCGTTGTGAATCAAGACTTCAGCATCGCCGACGAAATCCAAAAAGTCTGTTGCAAGATCGGCAAACTTCGGCTCGCCCTCGAGTCGCTCACGGCTAAGTCCATGGACGGCTTGCGCACCTTCGTCGATATCGCGCTCTGGATCGAAATAATGATGCCAGTGGCGGCCGCTCGCCTGGCGGTTGATTAACTCCACGCAAGCGAGCTCGATCACGCGGTGTCCGTCTGCAACGCTCAGACCGGTTGTTTCGGTATCAAGCACCACCTGCCGCATGTGCTCCCCCGAGTGCTTGCTCAGCTCGCTTTCGCCTCGCGATGAGCGAATAAACCACCGGCACCACGAACAAGGTTAGCACCGTCCCAAAGCTCATACCGCCCACAATGACCAGACCGATTTGCGTGCGACTTTCAGCCCCAGCGCCAGTCGAGAGGGCAAGCGGCACCGCACCGAGAACCATCGCACCGGTGGTCATTAAGATCGGTCGCAAGCGCAGCTTTGCCGATTCAAAGACTGCATCGATGGGTGATTTTCCTTCTCGTTGCAATTGGTTGGCGAATTCAACAATCAAGATACCGTGCTTTGTAATGAGACCGACCAGCGTGATCAAGCCGATCTGACTGTACACATTGATCGACCCACCACCATACTTCAACAGTGCGAGTGCACCCGTCATCGACAAGGGCACTGAAAACATGATGATCAGAGGGTCGATAAAACTTTCAAATTGCGCTGCAAGCACAAGATAAATAAAGGCTAAAGCCAATAAGAAAGTGAGATAGAGTGCGGTTGACGAGAGTTTGAATTCCCGGGTTTCACCGTTGTAATCAATGGCGTAGCCCGGTTTGAGATATTTTTGCGCGGTCGTCTCCATCATCGTGATCGCTTCACCGAGCGAGTAACCCGGCGACAAATTAGCGGTAATCGTGACCGCGCGCCGTTGCGCAAAGTGATTGAGTTCGCGCGGGGCGACCGACTCTTTGACCGACACCAGACTCGCCAGTGGAACCATGGTATCTCCACGACCACGCACATAAATGTCGGCGATGTCGCGGGGAGAGGATCGTGCCGACGCGTCAAGCTGCACCATCACATCATATTGCTCACCCTCACGTTTGAAACGTGTGACTTGCCGACCGCCAAGCATGGTTTCCAAGGCGCGCCCGATTGCTTCAACCTGAACACCAGCATCTGCTGCCCTTTGACGGTCAATCTCAAGCTTGATTTCGGGCTTATTGAGCTTCAAATCAGTATCCACACCTTGCAGACCCGGATGACGCTGCAATTCAGCGACAAAGGGGGCGACGGTAGCCTGAAGATTCTGGTAGGGCTCTGAGGTGAGCACCACAAAATTGATGGGCCTCACCCTTGGCGATTGACCAAGCGATGGGGGTGCAACAGCAAAGGCCAGCACGCCAGGGATTGACAAAAGTTTAGGCTGGAGCTCTTTAAGGATGTCTGCGGTACCACGCTGACGATCCTGCCAATCAACCATGCGTAAAAAACCAATCCCTTGTGTGACCGTTGGCGAACCAGAAACCACAAACCTGCGATCGAATTCGGGAATCTTGGCCGCGATCTCTCCGATCAGTCGCCCATATCGGGTGGTGTAGTCAATGGATGATCCTTCGGGCGCACTGAAAATAATCACCACGGTGCCCCGATCCTCAAGCGGCGTCAGCTCTTTCTTCGACTCTTTGAACAACCAGACACTAGCCCCACCAACCGCCAATCCCAACACGAGTACCAACCAGCGAAAGCGAAGCGCCCCTCGCAAAAGTGCGGCATATGCGTTTGTTATGAGCGCGACAACCCGATCGATCCAGCTCACAAAGTAGCTTGAGAGGCGCTTCTCACGTGCGTCTTCAGCGTGAGAGCGCAAAAGGCGCGAGCACATCATCGGCGTGAGTGTGAGCGCCACAAATCCTGAGATCAGAACCGCGCCCGCCAGAGATAAAGCAAACTCGATAAATAAGCGTCCAGTCCTGCCAGTCGTGAAGGCGATCGGTGTAAACACTGCTGCTAGTGTGAGTGTCATAGCGATCACGGCAAACTGAACCTCGCGGGTACCCCGAATAGCTGCATCAAAGGGCTTCATACCGTCTTCAATATGCCGGTAAATGTTCTCAAGCACCACAATAGCGTCGTCAACGACGAGACCGATGGCTAAAACCAAGGCAAGCAGCGTGAGCGTATTGATCGAAAACCCGGCGGCGTACATGAGTGTGCAGGCACCGACCAAACAAACCGGGATGGTCACGAGAGGAATCACCGAGGCCCGCAAGGTGCCCAAAAAGACCAGAATCACAAGGGCAACCAGCGCAATCGCTTCAACAATCGTCCGAAAGACTGCCTCAAGGGACTTATCAATAAAGACGGTTGTATCGTTGGCAATCCGAACGTTCAAACCTTGTGGAAGACTTTGCTGAAGCTTTGGCAACTCCTCTTTGAGTGCCGCAGCCAGCACCAATGGATTGGCCGTAGCCTGTTTGATAAGACCGACGGATACGGCTGGCTGCGCATTAAGTGTGACGTTGGTTCGCTCATTGAGCGCACCAATTTTCACTCTTGCAACCTCGCCCAGCGTTACTGGATAACCATTCACAACCTTGATAATGATGTCGCGAAATTGCTGTTCTCTTTGCAAATCGGTTTGGGACGTGACCGTAAACTCGCGTTGAAGACTCTCAATTCTTCCAGCCGGGACTTCAACATTTTGCCGGCGTAAGGCTTCTTCAACATCGGCCGGTGTAAGTTTGTAAGCTGCGAGGCGGTCGGCGTCTAGCCAAATCCGCATAGCAAAGCGACGCTCACCAAATATCCGCACGTCCGCAGCGCCTGGCAAGGTTTGAAGCCTCGGCTTAACAATCCGGCTGACGACGTCAGAGACTTCTATAGGCGGCAAGGTGTCGCTATAAAAACTAAGCCATATAACCGGATTTGCATCCGCGTCAACCTTAGCAACCACAGGCTCGTCAATGCCTTGAGGTAAACGCGAGCGAACTCTGGACACTCGGTCACGTACGTCAGCGGCTGCGCCATCCGGTTCTCGATCGAGGCGAAAGCGTGCGGTGATTTGGCTCGTTTCTGCTCTCGATATCGAGGTGAGTACGTCGACGCCTTCGATACCGGCAATCGAGTCCTCCATGATTTTGGTGACTGCCGATTCAACAATTTCGGCGGAGGCCCCTAAATACTTGGTCTCGACCGTGACAACCGGCTCTTCAATCTTGGGGTATTCGCGTACAGGCAGCCGATCATAGGAAACAATTCCGAGCAACAACACGAGCAACGATAAAACCGTTGCAAAAACCGGGCGTCGAATACATAACTCGGGCAAATTCACTTGTTTGCCTGCGAACCAGCACCAAGGCTTCTTACTTCCTGACCGTCGCGCATCAGTCGTTGCTGCCCTGCAATCACCACTTGATCACCGCCACGGACGTCAGCGATTAGCTCAACGAGTCCATCTTGCCTCAAGCCTGTCTGCACCTTCACGCGCTTGGCCTTACCGTCAATCGCAAGCCATACGAAAAGCTCGTTGCCGATGGGAGTAACCGCTTCCTCGGGAACCATCACCGCGCCTTTACGCTCAGCAAGCGTCAATGAAGCTCTAGCAAACATGCCGCTTCTCAAAGTACCGCCCGGGTTGGCCATGACCCCCCTGACAAGCACGAAGCGCCCGTTGGCATCGACTTGAATATCGGTTGCTTCAACTTGTGCCTTAAATGTTTTATCGGGAAAAGCGTCAATGAGCACCTGAATAGGCTGACCTTTCTTAAGCCGTCCAAGAAAACGTTCAGGCAAACGTAAGTCGATCTTCAAGCTCGCAACATCTTCGAGCAAAACTAAATCGGTTCCCTCTTTCACATAGTCGCCGAGACTTATGTTTCGCAAACCCAACTGACCCGAAAAAGGCGCACGGATGACAGTCCGATCAAGACGCGCTTTGGCGAGTTGAAACTTCGCTTCGAGAACACGCAAATTAGCCGCTGCCTGGTCAAGCGCACTGTCGCTAACAAACTTCCGCTGCGCCAAGTCTTTACTTCGATCAAAATTAGTCTGGCCTAGCGCAAGCTCGGCCTTAGCTTGTGCAAGCTCCGCTTCCTGTACCGCCGCATCGAGCTTCAAAACAGTGTGACCCTTGCTAACGGTCTCTCCATCCTTAAAAGCAAGATAAGCAATCCGCCCTGCAACCTCTGAGCGAAGGACCACGGTTTCGTTAGCTCTGAGCGTGCCCACAGCACTCGCTACATCGGCGAGATCCTTGTTAATCGCAGCTTGTATCTCGATCGACGCCGGACCGCGCGGCCCACCCTTTGCAGAAGGCCCATCCCCTTTGCCCTGAGGACCATCGGGCCTGGCTGCAGAGCCTTCCGTTTTACCATCCTTCTTCGGAGCCTGATCAACTGCGGCAGGTCCCGCCTTTTGAACCACAGCGACCTCGGTGGAAAGATGGCGTTGAGCTTGCCAGCCGTACCACGCCAATCCCGCGAGCGCTGCGCCTGACACGAATAACACAAGCGGTTTTCTAATCATAGCCACCGAGGCTAGCACAGCTCGAAAGCTTTCCTGGTAAGTAGCCGTGTCTGCAAGTCGGTGACCCGAAGCTTTGCAGCGAACCGATCAAGCCGGAGAGTGATTCCTCCTGCCAAATTGATCAACGCCTTGGTTAGCAAGCGCATCAGCACGTGTATTGCCAGGGTTGCCCGCATGGCCTTTTACCCAGTGCCAGCTGAGCTGATGTTGGCCCGCAAGCTCATCAAGACAAACCCAGAGGTCTTTATTCTTGACCGGTTTTTTGTCTGCCGTTTGCCAACCTCGCGCTTTCCATGCTGGCAGCCATTGCTCGAGACCCTTGATCACATACTGTGAATCGGTATAAATATCAGCAGCAACGGGGCGCTTTAAGGCCTTGAGCGCTTCAATGGCAGCTGTCAGCTCCATCCGGTTATTTGTGGTGCTCGCTTCCCCACCAAGCAACTCTTTTTGTTGCTCACCGAAACAAAGAACCACACCCCATCCGCCGGGGCCTGGATTACCCTTGCAGGCACCGTCGGTATAAATCACGACGCGATGAGCTGTTAAGTTTGTATCCACGTTGCCACGCCACCCTCAAATTACCTTGCCAAGCTACCCTTAAATTCTCGCAGCCTGCGGGCGACCGAACATAGCACGCCGCTCGCCAGGTACAAGACCAACCCAACGCATCGACTTGGATCGCTTGACCGCGCCGATTAAATAACTGGCCCCGCAAATTGGCCACCACCGATCGCCGGCAGCCTCGGCCCAAGCCCATCGTTTGAGCCACATATCGGAGTCACACATGGGGCGATAGCAGCCGAAGCGGCCACGGTCCATCTCAAATTCAAGTAAGACCATCCAGTCTCTTAACCTGCCCAATGCAATCATATGGCACTCTGGCGGCAGCCTATTGCCAAACCAGGACCCTAGTGCCATCTCGCGCAAACCCCAGAGGCTCCAAGGGTTTAGACCCGCGACGACGAGCCTCCCTTCAGCACGCAAAACCCTGTAGGCCTCACGCAAGATTGCATGCGGATCAGGTGAAAATTCAAGCACATGCGGCAAAAGCAGTAGGTCAACCGAACCGGAAGCGAGTGGCAGTTCGGCAAAAGCATCCACCCAAATCCCGGGGTGACGACGCGGCTGCTCATTAACAGGCTCCCGCTCGGGGACTGTGGCATCCTCCTTGTCTGCGAGCTGCTCCAAAGCCAAACTTGGGTCGATGACGGGATATTGAAGCAAAATGCGGTGACTCATACGGTTATTGCGCAGACCATCAAGACTTGGCATGCCGCATTGGACTGCGAAATAGCCGAATTCATCGGCGAGCATGAAATCAAGCCGCTTTTGAAGCCAGTCGCTGAGATAATGCCCAGAAGGCGTCTGCAGCCAGCTAAGCCAAGCGGCGTGGATTTGAAGTTCTGCATTTTGCAACATCATCAAACTCCAGGTCTAGCGTGCCTAGCGACCGTCTTCAACATCGACTCCCATAGCCCTTGATGCCCATGTTCTCAGATCCAAATTTATGAAAGACCGCATCGATGAACACTAAGCAAGCAATCCTCAATACCTCCCGAGATCGTTTTGGGGCACCTTCAGAACAAGTCAACGCGCAATTTGTTGCACGCCTCCCAGCGCACCTTCATCGTATCAAGGCCTTTGAGGATAACTATCTTTGGATGCTACAAGACCCAGGCTCAAACCTTTGCTGGGTCGTAGATCCCGGTGACGGAAAAGTCCTCATCGAAGCGGCCGCCTCGCGAGGATTACAAATTGTTGGGGTTTTGCTCACCCACCACCATGCGGACCATCAAGGCGGTGTCGACGATTTACTTCAGTGGGCTTCGCAACGCGGACAATCGTTAAGGATATACGGGCCAAGCGATGAGCGGATTCATCCGCAGGCGGAAGCTCTTGCTGACGGCGACCGGGTCGATTTGGGCTTTGCGCAGGCGCAGGTCATCAGCGTACCGGGCCATACGCGCTCGCATATTGCGTATTTTCTTGCTGAAGAAAAAATGTTGTTTTGCGGTGACTGCCTGTTTGCAGCGGGTTGCGGGCGGCTTTTTGAAGGCAATCCAGCCCAAATGCTCGATTCCTTGGAAAAGCTCTGCACCCTACCCGCTGACAGCTTGGTTTGTTGCGCCCACGAGTACACCCTCTCGAATCTGCGCTTTGCAAAAGCGGCTCACCCCGATCATGTAGCGATTAACGCAAGGTTAAGCGAAGCCGAGTCGATGCGCGATCGCGACTTGTCGACTGTGCCCAGCCTGTTAATGCACGAATTACAAACCAACCCCTTTTTGCTCGGGCTGGTCGATCAGGCACCGATCCACCCGGCAGAGCCCAACATCGCGAACAAGGCCGACCGGATAGCCCGTTTTGCCGAATTAAGGGCCTGGAAAAATGAGTTTCGCGCCTAATCCTTGACTCATTGGCTGGAAAAGTCTCGTAACCTGTATAAAATGCCGCGCTTGATCATGCGCTTTAAAAGACAACTTCAACTAATTTCTCTGGCGACATCATTTTGTCTTGTTCAGGGATGTGCAAGCTTGCCAAGCGATCAGGCCTCGCTGGGCCATGCATTGGGTGGATTAAAAGCCCCCCTCAACACAGATGGACCAGGCCCTTTGCTCGCTTTGAGCAGCGATCTTCCACAACCAAGCCCGAACAGTGTTGAAAGCGCCGAACTTAAGCGAGAGTTGCTGAGCTTGCACGCACGATTTGAGACTCAGCAGCAAAGCTTTTTAAGAAAAACGGCTGTGCAAGCTCAAGATTCTTTATTGCCCGTAAAGCTTGCAGTCACCGACAGCCAGGTCGGTCTTGTAACGGATGTTCACACAAGAGCTCGCTCGGTCGAACTCGCCTCCGATACGGATACGCCCGAGGGCGCCATATGGAGCGACAGAGGCGAGTTGCTTTCAGCGCCGCGGCTTGATGCTGCATATGAATCATCGTCACAAGCACAGTCGCCGTTGGCACTTCGTCCAACCTACAGTAACCTGTGGGATCGCATGAGAGCTGGTTTTGCTCTTCCCCCATTAGATTCCCCGTTGGTGAATAAACACATCCAGTATTACAGCCACAAGCCCGAATACCTTGAGCGGATGTTTGAACGCGGATCTAGATATCTTTTTTATATCGTTGAAGAAATCGAAAAGCGTGGTATGCCCGGCGAGTTGGCCTTGCTGCCCTTTGTAGAGAGTGCGATGAACCCGACCGCGATTTCGCCGGCAAAGGCCGCGGGGCTTTGGCAGTTCATTCCGTCGACGGGTAAAGCCTATAATCTTTCGCAGAATTGGTGGGTCGACAATCGAAGAGATCCAGTGCACTCCACGCAGGCGGCGCTCGACTACCTGCAGCGCATTTACGAGCTGCAAGGCAACGATTGGTTTCTTGCGCTCGCGTCTTATAACTGGGGTGAAGGTGCTGTTGGCAAAGCCATGAGAAGAAATCAAGCTAGCGGTAGGCCTGCTGATTATCTTTCTCTCAATATGCCCCAGGAAACGAGGCACTACGTACCAAAACTGATGGCACTTCGGGAGATCGTTGCCAATCCTGCAGCCTTTAACGTTCGACTTCCGCCAATGCCCAACAAGGCCTATTTTGTTGAAGTGGAAGCGCCACTGCATCTCGATCTCAAACTTGCAGCACGCTTTGCCGGTATGTCGGAAGACGAATTTGTTTCGCTCAATCCAGCGCATAACCGACCCGTTATTGCCGCGCGCACCAATGACCAAATCAAAATCCCGGCGGATCGTGTTGAGTCGTTTCTTGCTGCAATGAAGGCCCACGAGGAGGCAAACAAGCCCTTTTCCCGTTGGCGTCCCTACACCTTAGAGCAAGGCGAGAGCATTCAAAGCCTGGCCTCGCGCCTTGGCATTAGTGCGCAGGAAATCATGCGCGCCAACGGCTTGCGAACCTCGAAGGTGTTACCTGGTACCCGACTTCTGGCCCCAGCCCCAGACGATAAGCCTACTGCAATGACGGTGATGACCAGTTTTGATGGTCCTCGAATCCTTGAAAAGGTACAACGCCCTGCCCTCTATCACCGTGTGGGCAAAAAGGAAACCACCGAGTCAATCGCGCGACGCTATGGTGTGACAGCAGCGACGCTGCAGGCTTGGAACAGTCTTAAACACGAGGTCAAACAGGGTATGCGCTTGCTTGTTCGACCTGCAAGTGCGCAAACGGTCCTGACCAATGAGTCAGGGGTCGCAAAGGTCATAGCGAGTGAGCCATTAGCACCCAAACCGGCTCAGGATGTTACTAAAGCAACAAGCCAAGCGGAAGCGAGCACCAAAGCGAAGGATTCAGTGAAGGCGCCCGCAGCAAAGGATCAGACGAAGGCGTCCAAAGCAACAACCGCATCAAACGCATCAACGCCAGCAAAGGCAACACCGACAGCAAAGCCTGCTCCAACATCAACCAAAGCTGAAGTCAAGAATCAGCCACAGACAAAGCCCAACAACAGCAGCAACAACGCCGGCAACACGGTTCAGTCTCCCGCGAACAAGGTCGCCAAGCCCAAACCAGCCAATGAATCCAAGACCCCGCCCGAGGCGAGTCCTAAGGCAGCACCCCGAGTGACCGCAAGTTATCAGCCCCCGCTAAGCTATGGACTTCTCTGAACGCGACTCTAGTACGAATCGCCGGGCGACCGGCCTTACCATCGCTGTGGTGGTGCATATCGCGATTGCCTATGCCCTGGTGAGCGGTCTCGCCCGAAAAGTGGTCGAAGTCATCAAGCAGCCGCTTGAAACGAAGATCATCGAAGAGGTCAAGCCACCGCCGCCAAAGCCGCCACCGCCCCTGCCTCCACCGCCCAAGATGACGGCGCCTCCCCCCCCCTTTGTGCCTCCGCCGGAGATTCAAATTGCGACGCCGCCTCCGCCTAATGTGATTAGCGCGGTGACGTCTAAGCCCCCGCCGCCCGCCCCCTTCGTGCCCGCGCCACCTGCAACACCTGCGCCGCCCCCACCAAAAGCGGCACCAGCACCGCCGGCGCCCCCCCCCAGTTACCCTGCCTCAAACGACAGTAAGAC
>JACCDJ010489362.1_pt1 | contig 10247 bp, 9 predicted proteins | sample 7444481 | NCBI WGS metagenome assembly JACCDJ01 (sample SAMN15323435, study PRJNA562643) | freshwater metagenome | isolation source: river surface water | place: USA:Blue River Watershed | collected 2017-08-15 | reverse complement strand
CGACAGGCGAAAACTTGCAGTGGGGGGAGTCGGGGAACCGGCTTCTCCCTCGTTTTTATTGGCATCAGCGATGGTGGCAGCCAGTTGCAACAGCGCGCTACCAGCGTGCACGAACAAACCACAAAGGTACGATCGCTGATGTCAGAGTCAAAGCTAACAATGACCATCGGTGGAAAGCCCGTTACCACCCCCAACTTGCTTGAGGTCCGCAACCCGGCAACCGGCGCGGTCTTTGCGACTGTGCCTGACGCCGATGAAGCCGCGCTGGATGCTGCCGTGGCCGCAGCTCGATCAGCTTTTGCCGCCTGGCGTCAGACTCCGTGGGCCGAACGAGCTGCGATTGTCAGCAAGATCGGTGAGACTATTGCCCTAAATGCGGCAGAACTATCAGCCATGCTCACCCGCGAGCAGGGAAAGCCTGCGGATCAGGCCAAGACCGAGATCATGACTTCGGCGCATTGGCTGCGTTCGACAGCGACACTCACCCTGCCCGACCGCGAAACTGAGACGGAGCCCGGGCGCAAGCACAGCACCCGCTATGTTCCGATCGGCGTGGTTGCGGCAATCTCGCCCTGGAACTTTCCGGTCGCGCTTTCGGCATTCAAGATCGGGCCGGCTCTGCTGGCCGGCAATACCATGGTGCTGAAGCCTTCGCCGTTCACGCCGATGACCGTGCTGCGCATTGGCGAACTGGTGCGCGACTTCGTGCCTGCAGGCGTGCTCGACATCATCACTGGCGGCGATGCACTGGGGCCGCTGATGACCGCGCACCCCGGCTTCGACAAGGTCAGCTTCACCGGCTCCACGGCGACCGGAAAGCGCGTCATGGCCGCCGCTGCGTCGAGCCTGAAGCGTCTGACGCTGGAACTTGGCGGAAACGATGCGGCGATCGTCATGCCCGATGTCTCCATCGAAGTAACCGCGGAGAAAGTCTTTCGCTCGGCCTTCGCCAATAGCGGGCAGATCTGCATCGCGACCAAGCGTGCCTATGTTCACGACGCGATCTACGATGAGTTTCGCGATGCTCTTGCCCGGCTGGTTGTTTCCGCAAAGGTAGGCGATGGCAGCGAGTTCGGCAGCACCCATGGCCCTATCCAGAACCGGCCACAGTTCGACCGGCTGAACGATCTCGTGGCCGACTGCGTGGCGAACGGCTTCGCGATGATCCAGGGCGAGGCACCCACCGGGGCAGGCTATTTCCTCCCGCTGACCCTCGTCGACAATCCCCCGCAGGAAAGCCGGATCGTTCAGGAAGAGCAGTTCGGTCCGATCCTTCCTTTGATCCGGTTCAGCGACGTCGATGACGTCATCGCCAAGGTCAACGACAGCGACATGGGGCTGGCCGGAACCATCTGGTCGCGGGACATCGATGTGGCCCTGAAGCTGGCCGAGCGGATGGACACCGGCAACGTATGGATCAACGAGGCACTCGCGCTCAGCCCCTTCGTGGCATTCGCCGGCCACAAGCAATCCGGCCTGGGGGTTGAGAACGGCATTGAGGGACTGATGGCCTATACCGAGCCCAAAACCTACTTTGTTTCGCAATGAGCAAATGCAGTCGGGCTGAACTTCTAGAGTGATGGACTGTCAATGATCGAGATCCGCCAGCTCCGTTACGCCGTTGCTACAGCTGACGCGCAGAGCTTTTCCCGGGCTGCAGCCTCGCTCAACGTCAAGCAGATCACGCTCAGCCGCAGAGTGCACCAACTCGAAGAGCAGCTCGGGGTCAAACTGTTCGATCGCACTACGCGCGGCGCCGAGCCGACCGAGAATGGCCGGGTGGTAATCGAACAGGCCCGCCGCATTGTCACCGACATCGACAACCTGCAAACTACGGCGCGCAATGTCAGCTATGGCATGCAGGGCCGGATCGCGGTCGGCTATTGCTCGTCGCTGATGTCGGGCAATCTCAAACATGTCTTTACCGACTACCTGACCCGCTTTCCCGATGTGCAGTTCGACGGGATCGAGGCGGGCCCGGAGAAGCTGCTCCATGGCTTGCAGGAGCATACTGTTGACGCCGTGATCGCCCCGATTGGGCTCGAGGAAGCTGGGGTCAAATCGCGCAGGCTGTGGTCCGAGCAACTGATGCTGGTGATGCTCGAAGACAACCGGCTGCTGCATGAAGAGCGGATCTACTGGCAGGATCTGCGCCGCGAGATATTCGTGGTGCCAAGCGGCGGTCTTGGCCCGATCCTCGGCAACCTGCTGTCGGCCAAGCTCACCGAGCAGGGCTATCGCCCGAACATCATCTACCAGGACACCGGTCTTGAAAGCGTGCTTAGCATGATCACGGCCAAGCGCTTCGTGTCGATTGCGACCGAGGCATCGCAAGGCGTTGTCTGGCCCGATCTCCATTTTCGGGAGATCTACGATGCCGGTAGCCTCGCCCGGCTCGATTTCGCGCTCTACTGGCGCGAAGGCAACGAGAACCCGGCGCTCAAGCACTTCTTCAAACTGGTCGAGCAACGCTATCCTGGCTGAGCTGACCGACGCGCCTTGGCGAAGCTGCGGTCGGTCGCGATGAAGCGCTCGATCATCGGCGGGATCAGCCGCTCGGGTGTGGGCGCACCCTTGGCATCCCCACCGTTCAGCGCCGCCGCATAGGCCAGCAGGTCACGGTGCAGCCGCGCCGACACATCGACAGTCAGGCGCACGGGCTTCTCATTGGCCAGATCGGCGAGCTTCAACCGGGTCATTGTCGACCTCCCAGTACCAGGTCGCGCGTCACCAGCACCCGCACGGGAAAACCGGGCCGGATGGTCAGGGTCGGTCGGACATTGAGTTCGCGCGACACGATCTGCTCACCGGCGCGATTGATGCTGTCTTGCGTTCCTCGACGGAACGCGCGAGCAAGATTGCCATCGTCGCCCGAGCCGAGCTCGGAACCCGCACCGAGCAATGTCGAGACCAAAGCTGCCTTGAACACGCCGCCCCAATGGTAGTCGGTACCGTCTTGCAGACCGGCAAATCCGCGGGAGTCAGAAGCAGGCTGGCGTTCGAGCACGATCGAACGGCCATCGGGGAGGATCAGCCGGTTCCAGGCGAGGAGCACCCGGCTCTGCCCGAATGCGACATCGGCATCATAGTCGCCAATCAGCCGCGAGCCTTGCGGGACAAGCAAGATGCGACCCGTCGGGCTGTCATAGACGTTCTGGGTGACCTGCGCGGTCACAAGCCCGGGCAGGTCTGAGCGGATGCCGGTGATCAGTGCTGCCGGAATGACCGAGCCAGCTTGAAGAATCGAAGGGGAAGCTAGCCCGGTCAGCCGCTCGCTTGAAACCGTGTGCCGATCACTAGACCGTTCGAGGAATGCCTGCTTGCGGCCCGCTTCGGTCTGCGCCGCCGCAGCGGGGGCGGCCGCTCCGCCATCAGCAGCGGGTGGAAGGCCTGCCAACCCTGCCGCAACACCGCTCGCTGGCGATCCCCCGCCGAAGAACAGGCGACTGCCGCGTGCGGCCTCGCGTTCCTGCTCGGCACGCTGACGCGCTGCGTCAGCGGCAGTGGCCGCAGGATTGATTGTAGGCGCTGTCGGCTGCGCGCTGATCGGTGGCAGAGCAGCAACGTCTCCGCGTCGCTGTGCATCGAGGATCGGCTTACCAAGATCGCCGGGTAGTGGCGGGCCGAGCTTGGGGACTTGGCCGTAATCCTTGGGTGCTCCCGAGAGATTGTCGGCCACCGCAACGCCATCGGTGTTGTAGAGCTCTTCCGCCCCCTTTTGGGCAGCAGGCTGAAGCGCATAGATCAGCGCGCCGCCGACCAGCGCGAAGCCGCAGGCAGAAGCAATGCCGATGGCTTTGCGCGACAGGCGCATCACGCGCGGCGGATCGCCCCGTAGCTTGACGGCGTTTTCGGGATCGACGGGTGGCGCCTCAGGGCGTTCGTCCTTGTTCTCGCCGTTCATGCCCGCCCCCGACGGCCCGAGCCATTCCTGGTACTGACGATCCCCACCGTCTGCTGACCCTTGCGCCCACCGAGCCGCAGCTCGGCACGGACGAATAGCCGGTCGACGATTATGTAGCGGCCCGATACCCGGTAATTCACCAACTCGGCCTCATCCTTAGCGCCGATCACAAACAGCGGTGGCAATTCGCCCTGCGCAATGCTCTCGGGGAACTCGATGAACACCCGCACGCCGTCGTCGAAGGCGCGCAGCGGTCGCCACTCGGGCCGGTCGCCTTCGATCGCATAGCGGAAGTTGAGCAGTGACAGGTCCATGCCTGCGGCCACCGGTGCCGCGCGTTCGGCTTCGGCGCGCGCATGCCGCAGCGCGATCAGCTGGTCCTGCGGGTAGGTCCAGGAAACCGACGCCATATAGACCGACGGGTTGGCGCGCAGTTCTAGATGGTAGGTCCGCCGGTCGGTATTGATCACGAGGTTGGTGGCGATGTCCGGGCGGATGGGTTTCACCAGAATGTGAACCCGTGCGGTAGGTCCGATCCCGCTGACCGTATCGCCGATCATCCAGCGCACCGTGTCGCCGGCTGCAACCGGACCGGAGCCGACCAGTTGCTCGCCTTCCTGCAACGCAATATCGGTCACCTGCCCCGGCTTGGCGTAGATCTGGTAGAGCGCGCCTTCGGTATAGGGAAAGACCTGGATCGCATTGATGAATCCGGTGCGCTCGGGCTGAATGCGTGCCGCCTCCATCGCCGCTCCCACCCTGTCCTGCAGAGTGGGGCGACTCTGGGACGGGCGGGAGCGGCCCGCAGCGTGGGGAGGGAGGCGCTGCGGAAGCGCTTTGAGCTGACCGGGAAGCGGGAGCGGCACAGGGATCGCCACGACCGCTGGTTCCGAATGGGGCGCCTGCGCTACCTCGTAGGGGATCGCAGGCGCAGCAGGCTGGTGCGTTTTCTGTTCCTGGGCCTGCGTAGGTGAAGCAAGCGCCGCGCTTGCGGCAAGTACGGCGGCGGCGACGCGGCGGTTCGTCGCAAAAAATGTACGGATCATGATCCAAGTTCCTTCGACCAGTTGATGGCGTTGACGAATATGCCAAGCGGGTTCTTGCGCAGGGCATCGGGAGTGCGTGGGGTCTGGACGACGATGGTCAGGATCGCGGTCCAGCGGCTCGTCTCGGCAAGACTGCCATCGCGGTAGCGGCGCTCGACCCAGGCGACACGAAAGCTCGTCGGCGAGGCGCGGATAACGCTGGTCACGTCCACTCCGACCTGTTCGCGGCCGATCAGGGCGAAGGGATCATTGGTCCGGGCATAATCGTTGAGCGCGAGCGCGCCCTTGTCGGTGGCGAAATCGTAGGCGCGCAGCCAGCTCTGTCGGACGACGATGGGATCGTCGGGCACGGCGCGGACCTGCTCGATAAATCGAGCCAAATGGAACGCGATCTGCGGATCCGAAGGCGTGAACCCGGCATCGGCGGGGGCGACGGCCTGGGCCTCGCCGAGCTTATCAACCTGGACAACCCAGGGAACAATTGTCCCGCGTGCGCCTTGCCAGATGATCCCGGCGGTAAGGCAGGTCGAAAGGCCAAGCGCGCCAAAAAAGGCGAGCCGCCAGCTGCGCGCCTGGACACGGGCGGAGCCGATCCGGTCATCCCATACTTGCGCGGCGCGTTGGTACGGCGTTTCGGGTTCGGGGGTCTTGCCATAGCGGATCGAGGGTCGTCGGAACATGCGTCAGTCCTTTTCGGAGGTGTCGATGGAAGCCCCGCCGCCATGGCTGTCGCCGGACTTGAGGGTGTGGGCAGCGATCGTCGCGCCGTGTGCAATGGTCTGCCGGTCCTTCAGCGCCTTGGCCCAAGCGGGCTGGCCCTGGCCCTCATCGGCAGGCGGCTTGGGTGGCGTGTTGGGTCCCAAACCACCACCAGGACTCGTAATCGTGCCGCCGGTGTTGGTGATCGCGGCGCGGCTGCCTTCGCGGAACGACTGCTTCATGCCGTCGCCCGCCTTGCGCAGCGGCGAGGTCGCAGCGCCCACTGCGGCATCGCCGACTGCGGCCATGCCGGAACCGACTGCGGCGGCACCCGACTTGCCTGCCGAGCCCAGCGCATAGGCCATGGTCGCACCGCCCGCGGCGCGCGACGTGCCGTACGCGACATTGGACGCTGCCGATGCGACCGCGCCGCCCGCCATCCGCGCACCGGCGACCGCACCCGCCGCAGCACCGCCTGCGAGGAGCGCGGTTCCGGCGGCGGCACCTGCTCCCAACTGCGGCCCGCCCGAGACGATGCCATTGGCAATGCCGGGACCGAAGATGCCGAGTCCGAGCAGCGACAGGCTGGCCAGCACAACCGAAAGCGCGTCCTCGATGGTGGGTTCAGGCCCGATCGCGCTGGTGAACTCGGTGAATATGGTCGAGCCGATGCCGACGATCACCGCGAGCACCAGCACCTTGATGCCCGACGACACAACATTGCCGAGCACGCGTTCGGCCATGAACGCGGTCTTGCCGAACAGGCCGAACGGGATGAGCACGAATCCGCAGAGCGTCGTCAGCTTGAACTCGATCAGGGTCACGAACAGCTGGATCGCCAGAATGAAGAAGGCGATGATGACGATAGCCCAGGCGAGCAGCAGAATGACGATTTGGAGAAAGTTCTCGAAGAAGCTGACGAAGCCCATCAGGTCGGAGATCGCGGTCAGCATCGGTTGCGCGGCATCCATGCCGACCTGCGCGACACGGCCAGGTTGCAACAGCTCAGCAGCGGTGAACCCCGTGCCGCTCGCCTTGAGCCCCAGCCCGGCAAAGCTCTCGAAGACGATCCGCGCGAGGTTGTTCCAGTTGCCGATAATGTAGGCGAAGATCCCGACGAACAGTGTCTTCTTGACCAGGCGCGCCAGCACATCGTCGGCCTCGCCCCAGGACCAGAAGAGCGCGGCGAGCGTCACATCGATCACGATCAGGGTGGTCGCGATGAATGCGACCTCGCCCGATAGCAGACCGAATCCGCTGTCGATGTAGCGAGAGAAGATGTCGAGGAAGCGGTCGACGACGCCGGTGCCACCCATGTCAGAGGCCCTTTGCTGGTTGGGGTGCGGAAGAGGGAGCCGGAGTTGGCGCCGAATTCGAATCGACGGCGGGGTCGCTGGCAGGTTCGCTCGCTTCGCCCTGTTGCCCGAGGAACCGCCGCCGCTTCTCGGCCCAAGCCGCGCGGCAGTCGGGCGAAGACAGCGCGAGTTCACCCATCGCTGAACAGGAGCGCAGCTGGGCTGGGAGCGGATCGCCATCGGGCTCGAACACCGTGATCACTTCCGGCAGCGGTTCGGGACGCTCTTCGCGCAGCTGAAGCACGGACATGGTCAGTGCGATGGCGACGAAGGCCCCGGCTCCGATCCGCGCGAAGAGCTTGGTATCCATCGCCTCAGTTCCGGAACATCTGGGCGGTGGTGGGCACATAGCCGCGCCCCGGCGCGAGGAAGCGGCGGAGTTGCTCGCGCGCCTGCGCTTTCGCCGCTGCGGCATTGGCGGCATCGAGCGACTGCGCGCGGCCGAGCGCTGCCACCGTAGCGGTCAGGTCGGCGAGCTGCTGCGACTGAAGCGCCAGCAACTGGTTCCCGGCCTGCGCGGCCTGCAATGCGCCGGTCGCCGACTGGCTGGCGGTGACTATCGTCTGCACCGCGCTGCGCGCACCTTCGATGTTGATGACTGCACCGGCCTGGACCTTCAACGCATCCTCGAACGCAGCAACGCTGTTCTTCCAGCGTTCCTCGGCACCCTGGACCATGGCGCGCTGGCTGCCGGTCAGATCGACATCCTTGTACTGGCGGGCAAAGTCCCGCTCGATCTGCTGGACGTCATAGGCAATGCCCTGCGCACGGGCGAGCAGCTGCTGAGTCTGCCGCATCTGCTGCTGGAGCGGTTCGAGCATCGTCATCGGCAGGCTTTGCAGATTGCGCGCTTCGTTGATCAGCGAGGTCGCCTGGTTCTGGAGCATGCGGATCTGATTGTTGATCTGCTCGAGCGTGCGCGCTGCCGTCAGGATATTCTGCGCGTAATTGCGCGGGTCGTGGACGATGCCGCCAATCTGGGCGTTGGCCGGCACTGGGACTAGCGCGGTGACGGTCATCGACAGCACTGCAGCACCGGCTGCGAAGAAATCGCGGATGCGGGGGGACTTCATGGGCATTACTCCTTGGGTTGGCCCAATTGGGCGGGGGGAACGGGAGACGGCAGCATGTCTGCAGCCCAATCGAGGCCGCGTTGGCGCAGCCAGCGGGCAGCGAAGTCGGCGGTGCCGTGTGCTTCGGTGATCTCGCCGATCGTCAGTTGGTCGGCCTTCGAGGAAGTGGCGGTGAAGGCGAGCGCGACTTCGCCGAGGCCCAGTTCGAACAGGCGGTTGCCGCGCGCCGACTGGCAGTAATAGTCGCGCTTCGGGGTTGCGCGGGCGATGATCTCGATCTGGCGGTCGTTGAGCCCGAACCTGCGATAGATCGACAGAATCTGCGGCTCGACCGCGCGCTCATTCGGCAGGAAGATTCGGGTTGGGCAGCTTTCGATAATGGCGGGCGCAATCGCCGACGTCTCGATATCGGCCAGGCTCTGGGTGGCAAACACCACGCTCGCATTCTTCTTGCGCAGCGTCTTAAGCCATTCGCGCAGCTGTGCAGCAAAGGCCGGGCTGTCGAGCACCAGCCAGCCCTCATCGATGATGATCATGGTCGGCGAGCCGTCGAGCCGGCCTTCGATGCGGTGGAACAGGTAGGACAGCACGGCGGGTGCCGCCGCCGAGCCGGTCAACCCCTCGGTCTCAAAGGCCTGGAAGCTGGCTTCGCCCAGATGCTCGACTTCGGCATCGAGCAGCCGTCCGAAGGGCCCGCCGATGCAATAGGGTGCCAGCGCCTGCTTGAGTGCCTGCGACTGGAGCAGCACTGCGAGGCCGGTCAGTGTCCGCTCGGGAACCGGGGCAGTGGCGAGCGAGGTCAGCGCCGACCACAGATGCTCCTTGGTCACCGGATCGACCGTCACGCCTTCCGATGTCAGGATCGCCTGAAGCCATTCGGCCGCCCAATTGCGTTCGGCGGGTTCGTCGATCCGTGCCAGCGGCTGCAACTGCACCGCGCCCGCACTGTCATCGGAGAGGCTGGTTCCGAGATCCTGCCAATCGCCGCCGCAGGCGAGCGCGGCGGCGCGGATCGAACCGCCGAAATCGAAGGCGAAAACCTGAGCCCGATCATAGCGCCGGAACTGCAGCGCCATCAGCGCAAGCAGCACCGACTTGCCCGCCCCAGTCGGCCCGACGATCAGCATATGGCCGACATCGCCGACATGGAGTGAGAAGCGGAAAGGGGTCGAGCCCTCGGTCCGCGCATAGAAGAGCGGCGGCGCCGCAAAGTGATCGTCCCGTTCCGGCCCGGCCCACACCGCTGAGAGCGGGATCATATGGGCGAGATTGAGCGTCGAGATCGGGGGCTGCCGGACATTGGCGTAGACATGGCCGGGGAGCGAGCCAAGCCAGGCCTCGACCCCGTTCATGCCCTCGACGATCACGGTGAAATCGCGGCCCTGGATCACTTTCTCGACCTGGCGCAGCTTTTCCGCCGCTAGGCTCGCATCCTCGTCCCACACCGTGACGGTCGCGGTGACATAGGCTTGCCCCACATGATCGGCGCCAAGCTCCTGCAGCGCTGCATCGGCGTCGGCGGCCTTGTTCGAGGCATCGCTGTCGAGCAGCGTCGATGCCTCGTTGGTCATCACCTCCTTGAGGATCGCAGCGACCGACTTGCGTTTGGCGAACCATTGCCGCCGGATCTTCGCGGTCAGTTTGGTCGCGTCGGTCTTGTCGAGCATCACCGCGCGGGTCGACCAGCGATAGGCGAAGGCGAGCCGGTTGAGTTCATCGAGCAGGCCTGGGAAGGTCGAACTGGGAAAGCCGACCACGGTCAGCGTGCGCAGATGCGCGCGGCCAAGGCGGGGTTCGAGTCCGCCGGTGAGCGGCTCGTCGGCGAGCAGCGCGTCGAGGTACATCGGAGTTTCGGGGACGCGAACCCGCTGGCTGCGGGTCGAGATGCAGCTGTGCAGGTAGGTCAGCGTTTGGCTGTCATCGAGCTAGGCGACTTCGGGCACGAATCCTTCGACCAAGCGCAGCAAACGGTCGGTGCGGTCGATGAACAGGTCGAGCAGTTCCCTGGGGTTGATCCCCTTCTCGGCCTTGCCCTCGTAGAGCCAGCTTTCGGCGCGGGCAGCATCTTCGGCGGGCGGCATCCACAAGAGGGTGAGATAATAGCCGCTCTCGAAGTGCGCGCCTTCCTCGGCGAACTGGGCCGCACGTTCGCGCTCGACCAAGGCCGAGG
>JACCDJ010483113.1_pt1 | contig 10250 bp, 7 predicted proteins | sample 7444481 | NCBI WGS metagenome assembly JACCDJ01 (sample SAMN15323435, study PRJNA562643) | freshwater metagenome | isolation source: river surface water | place: USA:Blue River Watershed | collected 2017-08-15 | reverse complement strand
ATCAATCCTACCGATGGGAAATGGAAGCGTTTTTATGTGGATTTGGTACATGAATTAAGTGGCCAATTAGGTACTGTAACAGCGCAAATTTTATTTAGTGTAAACAAACCAGCAGGAAAAATAGCAAATCGCGAAATTTGTTTGGATAATCTTCGTTTAAGTTATTTAAAGTAAAATGAATAAACGCAGACAACAACTTTTGCATTTAGCAGCCGATTGGATTGCTGCATCTATTAGTTGGTTGGGTTTGTTTTTTTTTAGAAAAAATGTAATTGAAGCTACCAAACACGGATACGAAATACCTGTAAATCAAGACCAAAATCTATATTGGGGGTTGATATTAATTCCTATTGCTTGGATAGTGTTATACACTTTAAGTGGTTATTACAATCATATTTTTAGAAGATCAAGATTAAAGGAACTTGAGTTTACCTTTAATCATACATTTATAGGTGTAACGGTTATCTTTTTTGCGCTAATTTTAGATGATAGCATAAATAGTTACATCGACTATTACGAATCGGTTGGAGTCTTATTTTTGCTACATTTCGGAGCAACCTTACTGTTTCGATTAATTGTTGCTACCCAAACAATTCACAATATAAAAAATAGAATTTGGGGATACCCAACAATTATAGTAGGTTGCGGTGACAAGGCAGTAAATTTATATCATGAACTTGTTTCTCAGAAAAAGTCTGAGGGATTCTTCATTCAAGGTTTTGTGGAAATTTCCGATAGCTATTCAAAATCATTCTCTAAAGATTTAAACATCTTGGGGACATGGAATGACTTGCCCAAGTTAATAGCGCAATACAACATTGAAGATATTATTTTGTGTCCTGAAACATCGGAGAATTACCAAGTCACTGAAATTATCGACTGCATTCAAAATGAGAATGTGCATTTAAAAATTATTCCCGATCACTTCAGTCTTGTTTTAGGAATGGTGAAAATGAATAATATTTTAGGCACCATGTTGGTTGAAGTAGATTTCGAGGTTATGCCAACATGGCAAAAAATAGTTAAAAGAGCAATAGATATTTTTGTTTCCATCATCGCAATTGTATTCTTAATACCCATTTACATTATTATCGGAATTGCCATAAAAATAGATAGTGAAGGACCTATTATCTTTAAACAAGAGCGAATTGGTTACAAAGGCAAATCATTCAAAATACTCAAATTCCGTTCGATGAAAAACAATGCAGAATCCAACGGAACTCCCAAACTAAGTCATGACCAGGACGAGCGTAGAACAAAAATCGGTATTTTATTAAGACAAACTCGCTTGGATGAATTGCCTCAGTTTTTCAATGTGTTATTGGGTCAAATGAGCTTAGTTGGCCCCAGACCAGAACGGAGTTTTTTTATCGAACAAATAGTTTCTATTTCTCCTATTTACAAAAGGCTACACCGTATTAAACCGGGTATTACATCGTGGGGACAAATAAAATACGGATATGCATCCAATGTTAATGAAATGGTTGATCGCATGAAATACGATATTCTTTACCTTGAAAACATGTCCTTGGGATTGGATTTTAAAATAATGGCATATACTGCTTTAATCATGATTCAAGGTCGAGGAAAATAACCCGTTAATAGAATTGGTTGTTATCCATAACTCATTGATTCCTTAAATTCGAAAGTAGTTTCGTAAAAACAATGGCAAATACTCCTATTTCTTCCATTTGGCGCTTAGTTCGAATAGAGAAACGTAATATTCGTTATCTCTTTATCTACGCCATCTTGGCTGGTGCAATGAGCTTAACCATACCATTGGGTATACAAACTATTGTGGGTATCGTAATGACGGGAAAACTTAGTTCAAGTTGGTACATTCTAGTTATTGGAATTTCAATTCTTGTTGCCTTTTCTGGAATTACCCGTTTGGCACAGGTTACTATTTTAGATACACTCCAGCGAAAATTATTTGTCCGTTATGCAATTAATTTTTCAGAACAATTAAATGATTTTAGAGAATCTAACGACCACATATCTTTAGAAACAAAATCAACCCGTTTTTTAGATATTGTTACGCTGCAAAAGAGTTTTTCGAAATTAGTTTTCGATTTTTCTGGACAAATGTTACAGATATTATCTGGAATTACATTGCTATCTATTTACCATCCAAATTTCCTGATTTTAGGATTCTTTATTGTTATTATTGTTTATTTCGGTTTACAGTTCACATGGAAATCTGGATTTGAATCTGCTGCATCAGAAAGTACCTACAAGTTTGAAACTTCTGATACAATTAGAGAAATGGCCGTAGGCGACTTAAATGAAAGTAGAATGCAGAAATTGACACAGAAATTAATCGACAACATCGATGGGTATGTGTATTATCGAAATAAACATTTCTCTATTTTGAGAAAGCAAATTTTCTTTGCAATTGCAGCCAAGGTAGTTTTAACAGCTACTATGTTAATCATTGGCAGTAGTTTATTAATAAATCAAGAAATTACATTAGGTCAGTTTTTAGCAGCTGAAATTCTTATCATTACTTTATTGGACGGCGTAGAAAAACTGATTTTAACGGTAGAATACGTTTATGATGCCGGAATAGCCATCGAGAAACTTGAGTGTATTTCAAAACTCAAAGAAGGAGGCAAATCCCATGAATAAATCATTGTTACAAGATAAATTATCGGACTGGTTATATGATAATTCCTTTGTGGGAAAAGGGATTAATAGGTTTTTAACTAGTGCCTTGGTATTGGTAGTTATCTTTCTTTTTTTACCTTGGGTTCAAAATATTGAGACCTTGGGAACCGTTACCACGTTTCTCCCTGAAGAGCGTCCACAGGAAGTACAAACCTTTATTGCAGGAAGAATTGCAAAGTGGAAAGTAAAAGAAGGTGATTATGTGAATAAGGGAGATACAATCGCTGTATTAGACGAAATCAATAGTGAATATTTAAACCCAGAGCTATTGAATCAGACCGAAATCCAAATTCAAGCTAAGGAACAAAGCGTATTGAGTTATAATTCAAAAATCGGAGCTATTAATAAGCAAATAACTCAATTGGAATCAAATAGAGATTTATCTTTACAGAAAGCTCGAAACAAAATTGAACAAGAGGCTCTAAAATTGAAAGCGGAACAAGCCGAATTAGTAGCGGCCGTAAAAAATGCTGAAATAGCAAAAAGACAATTTGAACGAGACAGCATTCTTGGTGTTGATGTTTTAAGAAGTCCTGTTGAAATTGAAAACCGAAGGGTAAAATGGCAAGAGGCGATTGCGAAGCAATTAACACTTGAAGCTAAAGTAAGAATTGCACAAAACGCCTATGAAATGGCGAAAATTGAACTGCAAAATGTTCGAGCAGATTATGGAGAAAAATTAGCAAAAACCGAACGTGAGCGATTTTCTGCAATATCTGGGCAGCTAGAGACAGAAGCAGAAATCAGTAAACTTAGAAATACATATTCAAGCTATTCCATTAGAAATGGTTTTTATATAATAACTGCCCCCCAATCAGGATTAATAACGCAGACTTTAATAAGAGGATTAGGCGAAACAGTGAAAGCTGGAGATCCAATCTGTACCATTGTACCAGGCGGTGCCACATTAGCCGTTGAGATGAAAGTTAAACCCGTTGATTTGCCTTTGTTTCAACGAGGCGAAGATGTGCAATTTGTATTCGATGGATGGCCAACTATTGTTTTTTCTGGATGGCCAGCTGCAACTTATGGCACTTTCCCAGGCACGGTTTATGCCATTGACAATGCCATTGATGCAAATGGCGATTACAGGGTATTAGTAAAACCTAATTTTGAAAAAAAGAAATGGCCGAAAGAACTACGAGTAGGCATAGGTGCAAGAGGATATGTTATGTTAAATCGCGTACCGATGTGGTATGAAATTTGGCGAAATATCAATGGTTTCCCTTCGGATTTTTACAAATCCACCGAAAAGCAAGACAGTAAATATCGCAAAAAGTCCTCTTCATGAGATTTTTAAAATCAATTATTATACTATGTTTGGGAGTTATTATTCCAAATATAATTTTTGGCCAAATCGGTAATAATAATGTAGAAAAAATTGAAGTGCGATTGATTGACCTAATTGATCGCGTGATTGAATTTCATCCATTGATTAAATCAGCCAATGTAGAAATCAACAAGGGAAAAGCGGAGTTACTCAGGGCAAGGGGAGCATTTGACCCTTCCCTTTCATTTCGGCAAAATCAAAAGAACTTTGATAATATTTCCTATTACCAAGTACAGAATTTCTCTTTGGAAAGTCCTACGAGAACGGGTCTAAAATTTCAAGTTGGAACAGAATATAGTACTGGTCAGTATTTAAATCCCATGGATAATACGGGAAAATCAGGGACACAGTATTCAGGGGTAAGCATTCCTGTTTTAAGAGATTTATTAATTGATAAAAAACGAGCAGATTTTCAAAAAGCCAAAACTTTAAAGACCATGAGTTATTGGGAACGAGAAGTATTGGTTAATGATCTATTGAATGAATTGGTTCAATTTTATATAGAGTGGCAGATATGGACAGAAAGCAGTAGTAGAATTGAATTAATGATTTCTAATGCAGAGAATAGACAAAATGGCTTAAGAAAGTTATTTAGAGCTGGGGCATCCAATTCCATAGACACATTAGAAACCTACGTACAGTTAGAACAGTACAGAGCGAAGTTGATGGAGATTCAATGGAAACAACTCAAATCAAAAATGATGATTAATTCTTGGTTATGGGCCGAGAATAATACGCCAATTGAATTAACAGCCAACAGCATACCATCGCGTTGGGGTTTAGAACAATTAGATTCATTGTGTTTGTATAGTTACAATAACTATTCTAAATCCAACGGTTTAGAAAATTTACCTCTACCGCCTGAATTGAATTTACTACAGAATTCAATTAGCCTGAGCAAAATAGACCTTAACTACAAGACAAATAACCTATTACCTACTTTGGATTTAAAGTATCAATATTTACAACCCCTGAATAATTTTGATTTTTCCACTTTTGGAAATTTTAATACAAATAATCGTTTTGGGATACAGTTTAGCAGTCCATTAATTTTTAGAGAGGCTCGTGGCGAATATCAATTGGCTAAATTTAAATATCAACAAACGGAATGGAAGTTTCAATCCAAGCAACGAGAATTTTTCATTAAAATACAAGCTCAATTCAATGAAATAAATGTGAGCAAGGGTTTGTATTCTAAATGGGTAGAGATAGGAGCTGAATTAACGGATTTATACAATATGGAGTCTAGGCGATTTGAAGCAGGTGATGCCAACTTCTTCATAGTAAACACAAGAGAGATGAGAGCATTGGATGCGCAGTTAAAAGCGCTGGAATATCAAAAAGAATACTTCGAAAATTGTAATGACTTCTTGAATTATACGGGCTGGTATAGTAGAATTTTCAGTTCCAATTAATTCGATATCACACATTATAAATTTCAATCAATTCGATTGCAATATCATTATGTTTATTTTCGGTTAAACTCCTGCATTTTTTCGTTAGTAATAAGTGGATAATTGAACCCAATTAACCATCGTTAACCCATGTTTGGAAGTTATATTTACGGAATATTAATTCTGTAATAAGTAAACAATGTCTGAAGAAAACAAAAGTAATTACGGCGCGGAGAATATTCAGGTTTTAGAAGGACTTGAAGCGGTACGTAAACGACCAGCGATGTACATTGGTGATATCGGACCAAAAGGATTACACCATTTGGTATATGAGGTTGTAGACAATAGTATCGATGAAGCGTTGGCGGGACATTGTAACGATATTAAAGTTACAATTTTACCTGGAAATGCAATTCGAGTTTTAGACAATGGTAGAGGTATTCCAACTGGAATGCATCCAAAGGAAGGAAAGAGTGCATTAGAAGTCGTAATGACCGTTTTACACGCTGGCGGTAAATTTGATAAAGACACCTACAAGGTTTCCGGTGGTTTGCACGGCGTGGGAGTAAGTTGCGTTAATGCGTTATCTACTCATTTAAATGTTCGTGTTTTTCGTGAAGGACAGATTCACCAACAAGAATATAAAATTGGGAAACCCCTATACGACGTAAAAGTAGTTGGCCAATCAGATCTACGTGGAACTGAGGTTACTTTTCAACCCGATGACACTATTTTTCAGGCTACGGAATACAACTTTGAAACGTTGCAAAATCGATTACGAGAATTGGCCTATTTAAATAAGGGTATTCGATTGTCACTAACCGATGAACGCGAAACACAAGAAGATGGAACTTTCCGAACAGAAATATTCTATAGCGAAGGTGGATTGAAAGAGTTTATCAGTTACGTTGATGGTACCCGTGAGAAATTAATCCCCGAACCTGTTTATTGCGAAAGCGATAAATACGGTATTCCCGTAGAAATTGCTTTTCAATACAATACGGGATATGCAGAAAACCTGCATTCTTATGTAAACAACATCAATACCATTGAAGGAGGTACCCACGTTGCAGGATTCCGCAGAGCTTTAACTAGAACATTAAAAAGTTACGCAGAAAAGCAAAAATTACTGGATAAATTAAAAATCGAAATCAGTGGGGAAGATTTTCGTGAAGGTCTTACCGGGGTAATATCCGTTAAAGTACAAGAACCCCAATTTGAAGGTCAGACAAAGACCAAATTAGGTAACAACGAAGTAATGGGTGCTGTTGATCAGACCGTATCGGAAATGTTGGCTAATTATTTGGAAGAAAATCCAAAAGAGGCTAAAATCATCGTTGATAAGGTTGTGTTAGCGGCTCAAGCACGTGCTGCAGCTAGAAAAGCTAGAGAGATGGTTCAACGGAAAGGTGCAATGAGCGGAATGGGTTTACCTGGAAAATTGTCCGATTGTTCCAAAACAGATGCTTCCGTATGCGAAATATTTTTGGTTGAGGGAGATTCAGCAGGAGGTACAGCAAAACAAGGTCGTGATAGAGAATTCCAAGCCATTCTTCCCCTTCGCGGTAAAATATTGAATGTAGAAAAGGCTTTAGAACATAAAATTTACGATAACGAAGAAGTTCGAAATATGTTTACCGCTTTGGGAGTACATATTGCAACCAATGAAGAGGGAGATAAAGAATTAAACTTAGACAACCTTCGTTACCATAAAATAGTAATTATGACCGATGCGGACGTGGATGGTAGCCACATTCGTACGCTAATACTCACTCTTTTCTTCCGATACATGAAGAAATTAATTGAAAGCGGACATTTATACATTGCTACCCCACCCCTTTATCTAGTTAAAAAAGGAAAAGATTTCAAATATTGCTGGGATGATGTTCAACGTGATGCTGCAATTAAGGAATTAGCTAAAGAAGGTAAAGAAGATTCTGTAAATGTTCAGCGATATAAAGGTTTAGGAGAAATGAACGCAGAACAATTGTGGGAAACAACCATGGATCCTTCAAGAAGAACTTTGAAGAAAGTTACACTTGATAGTGCGGCTGAGGCCGATCGTGTATTCTCTATGTTAATGGGTGATGATGTACCTCCTAGAAGAGAGTTTATTGAAACTCATGCCAAATATGCTAAGATTGACGCATAATTGAAATTACGTCAACAAAACTCTCCATAAAAGAATTAGTATTGAATGGCCCTAGTAAGGGCCATTCTTTTTATCCATTGTAATGGAATTATTGCTATAAATAGACTCAGAATTAACAATCCAACGTTTACTGATATCACATAGAACCAATCAAAATCAACCATAACATGTGAGACAAAATAGATAGATTGATTTAATTTGATCACTTGATAATTCTCTTGTACCCAACATAAAATAAAAGCTAATAAATCCCCAATCCCAATACCTGCACTTATGATTATAATTGCTTGCCATAAAAAAACACGTTGAACAGATTTAATCTGTGCACCTAATGCTTGAATTAACCCAATAAACTTAATTCGTTCAAAAATCAAAATTAACAAAATTGTGGTGACCGCAATAAAGCATACAATAGCCATTAAAATCAAAATAACCCAAACATTGGTATTTAATATAGATAGCCAATCATAAATCTGTCTGTGAAAAAATCTTGAGGTATTTAAACGTAAATCACCGGCTGGTACCGCAAATTTCAACTCGTCAAACAACTTTAAATCCTGACCGTCTTTGGCCCAAACTTCTATTTTAGTTATAGAATTAGGATTGGGTAAAAATCCACTAACAATGGTTTGATCAACATAGATAATTTGTTTATCAATCTGATCAATTCCTGTCTCGAATATCCCAATTATTTCAAGTCGCTTAGGCTTTGGTCTTACTACATTTAACGAATCTTCATTTTTGAAGAATACCAATGTAATTAAATCACCGGTATCCACTTTTAATCGTGTTGCAAGCTCTTTCGAAATCCATAACCAGTTCTGATTTTGAGCTGATTTAGAAATAGTTTTCACCACAAAAGGTTGTAAAATGGAAGAAACTTGTGTTTGATCCATCCCATTAGCCACTACCCCATCCAAATCTTCTTCCCCCTTAATAATGGAGGCCTTAGAACAAGAAATCGTCCAATTCTTAACGGAAGTACTGTTAGCAAGAACTTTTTCGATGTTAGAACTTTTTTCTCGAACAAATGGAATAGGTTCTGCATTTTCTAAATTCGCAGCATTGTCAATAATGAAATCTCCATGTAGTTGAATTACCTTCTGTTTTATTCCTTGTTGAAATCCTCTTACCGTAGAAATTGTAATAATCATTACACTAACACTCAAGGCAACGGCGGAAATTGCCAAAATCATCATATTTTTGGAAAAGGTTTGGTTTTTATTTTTTACCAAACGAAAAGCAACCCAACTTTCCCAAGATTTCATTATGTTCAAAGGTAAACAACTACAACAAATTCTCGTATCCACTGCCCTTTTTCTTTGGCTATTTTTTAAGTTCAGCGGTGTTTACGGAAATATTTATATCCCAACGAATACTCCACAACCGCAAATAGCGGCTATTCAAACCGGTGCCGAACAATTTTCTCAATACCTATGGAGGTTAAAAGGAAAACGAGTAATGGTTATTGCCAATCAAACATCGGTTGTAAATGGGGTTCATCTGATTGATACTCTTCTTCGGTTAGGCATCAATATAACCGGGGTTTTTGCTCCGGAACATGGCTTTCGAGGTACTGCAGCCAATGGAGAACATGTTTCAAATCAAACCGATGTAAAAACTGGACTTCCCATTTATTCACTGTACGGTTCAAATTATAAACCTACAAAAGCGCAACTGGAGAATTGCGATGTATTATTGTTTGATATTCAGGATGTTGGAGTACGATTTTACACATATTTAACTACCATGCACTTTGCCATGCAAGCTTGCAGTGAGAATCATAAGACATTTATTGTACTTGATCGACCCAATCCCAACGGATATTTTATTGATGGCCCCATACTTCAAAAGGGAATGGAAAGCATGGTTGGTATTCATCCCATTCCTTTAGTTCATGGAATGACATTGGGCGAGCTTTCTTATATGATCATCGGCGAGCGTTGGTTACACATCACCATTCCAAGTACTGTAAATAAAAGTAAAACACCTTCAAAAAATCCAGTATCTGTTGTTAAAACAGCAATAAACGATAGTCTTAATTTAATTGTTGTTCCTTGTAAACATTGGATGCGCAATCAACGGTACTCCCTGTCAATTCCGCCATCGCCTAATTTACCTACTGATAATAGTATTTTATTATATCCCTCACTTGGTTTGTTCGAGGGGACTGTTATGAGTATGGGTAGAGGAACCGCTAAACCGTTTGAGTGTTTTGGGGCGCCGTGGTTAAAACAAGGTGGTTATACGTTTACACCTGTAGATTTACCCGGAAAAGCGATAAATCCGCCTTATGAAAATCAATTGTGCAGAGGAATCTTACTTACAGATTTTGGTCCTTCTTATTTGCATAACTTTAAACACATTTATTTAGAATGGTTGGTTATGTTGTACGATGAATGTCCAGATAGTATTAAATTCTTCAATCCCTTTTTCGCCAAATTAATTGGGAACAAAGAGGTTCAGAAAATGATTGAATCAGGCAAGGATGCCAATTACATTAGAAATACCTGGAGCGATGATATTGAATCGTTTGAAAATAAAAGAAGGAAGTACCTGTTGTATCCTTGAGGATTAACCTATACTTCCTTCTATTGAAAAAAACAGTGTTAACTTACTTTATTTCAAATGTATTCATGAAAGCCGTAGTGAAGTTACCGTTGATGAAATCTTCGTTTTCCATTAATTGTAAATGGAGAGGAATGGT
>JACCDJ011768169.1_pt1 | contig 10255 bp, 9 predicted proteins | sample 7444481 | NCBI WGS metagenome assembly JACCDJ01 (sample SAMN15323435, study PRJNA562643) | freshwater metagenome | isolation source: river surface water | place: USA:Blue River Watershed | collected 2017-08-15 | reverse complement strand
GGATTTTTATCAGGATGATATTTAATGGCCAATTGACGGTAAGCCTTTTTGATTTCGGCCTCTGAAGCTCCTTTCGAAACACCCAATACCTCGTAATAATCTCTCTTTGCCATGGTTTATGATCCTACTGCCACTTTTGCGTAGCGAATTACTTTATCGTTTAAGCTATATCCTTTTTCAACGGTGTCCAATACCTTACCTTTCAAATCTTCAGTTGGTGCAGGGATTTGTGCAATGGCTTCATGCAAATCGCTATTAAAAACATCTCCATTGCTTTCAATGGCTTTTAGCCCATGCTTTTCCAATCCGTTTTTTAATCCCAAATGAATCAAATTAAACCCTTCTTTGATCGCTTGAATATCTTCCAAAGTTTCATTGGCTTTGATGGCTCTTTCGAAATTATCCAAAATGGGCAATAGGTCTTTGATGACTCCTTGCGCTGCAGTGGCCAAAAGTTCTCTCCTTTCTTTGGCTTGATTTCTTCTGAAATTATCGAAGTCTGCCGCTAAATAGTAGTATTTGTTTTTCCAATCCTCTTGCACGGCTTGTTCTGCTGCTGCAGCATCTTGCTCGTTTACTTCTTCGCCTGTGGGATTGTTTTCATTGGTAACCTCAGTGGTATTTTCAACAACTGGGGTGTTTTCATTTTCCAATGGTTCAGGATTTTTTTCGTTTTCTGTATTCATACTCCACTATTTTTTTTGCCCTGTAACAAAATTGTTACCACACTGAAATGGTGGACATTCTGTCAGAGGATGCAAAGGTAAGGACAAAAAAAATCCCGACGATTTGTCGGGATTGAATGTTTTGCTGGAAAGAATTAAAATTTCGCTACAAATTCATCGAGCTTCATGTGAAGTTCCATGCCGCGTAAATTTTTTCCTACGATCATTCCATTTTCATCAATCAAAAAACTCATAGGAATACTGGTTACACCATACATCTGACCTGCACCGTTGTCCCAACCTTTGAGGTCACTAACATGGTATTTCCATAGCAGTCCATCTTTTTCAATGGCTTGTTTCCATGGATCCATGGTTTTGTCTAAACTCACAGAAAAAACCTCAAAACCTTTTGCTGATTTGAAAGAGGCTTTGTTGTATTTGTTGTAGGCTGAAACCACATTCGGATTTTCTCTTCTGCAAGGTCCGCACCATGAGGCCCAAAAATCAATGAGGACCATCTTTCCACGAAGAGATGATAGTTTCATTTTTTTACCATCCACCCCGGCCATTTCAATTTCAGGGGCTTGGTCACCAATGTTGGTTCCAATTTTATTGGTTTTTACGATCGTTGTTGGCATGTTATCAGTTGTTTTAAAGGACAATACAGCAACGCTGATGGCAACAACACTAATGGCTAAAATGATTTTTTTCATGGTCTTGATTCTTTTCAAATGTAATGATTTTCCGATTGCCAAAGACAATGCCAAAATCATTTTGTGTTAATCAATGCGTCTGATTTCCGCACCCAATGCGGTAAGACGACTCTCAATATCTTGGTAACCTCTATCAATTTGCTCGATGTTTTGAATAACGCTCTTTCCTTTGGCTCCCAATGCTGCAATCAAAAGGGCTACACCTGCTCTGATATCGGGAGAGGACATGGTTACGCCTTTGAGGGTAGACTTTCTGTCCAGTCCAATAACCGTTGCTCTGTGAGGATCACACAAAATAATTTGTGCACCCATATCTATCAATTTATCTACAAAGAATAATCGGCTTTCAAACATTTTTTGATGGATCAAGACCGAACCTCTGGCTTGGGTAGCGGTAACCAAGGCTATTGAGATTAAGTCAGGAGTGAACCCCGGCCAAGGCGCATCGGAAATGGTCATGATGGATCCGTCAATGAAGCTTTCAATTTCATAATGTTCTTGCGATGGAATATGCAAGTCATCGCCATTGACCAGTTCCATTTGGATGCCCATGCGTCTAAAAATTTCTGGGATGATCCCCAAATGTGGATAGCCAACATTTTTAATGGTGATGTCTCCTTGGGTCATGGCTGCCATGCCAATGAAAGAGCCAATCTCAATCATATCCGGCAAGCAACGGTGGTTGCAACCTTTCAATTTTTCTACTCCCTCAATGATCAATAAATTGGAGCCAATGCCTTCAATTTTTCCGCCCATGGAATTGATCATCTTGCACAATTGCTGCAGGTAAGGTTCACACGCTGCGTTATAGATTGTTGTTGTGCCTTGCGCTAAAGCAGCAGCCATAACAATATTGGCTGTTCCTGTAACAGACGCTTCATCCAACAGCATAAAAGTGCCTTTGAGTTCTCTAGCCTCAACACTGTAAAAATGATCGTTGGCGTCGTAGTTAAATTTTGCACCCAAGTTGATGAAGCCCTGGAAATGGGTATCCAATCGGCGTCTTCCAATTTTATCTCCTCCTGGCTTGGGAATGTATCCAACGCCATAACGACCCAACATGGGACCCACCATCATGATGGAACCACGTAATTTGGCAGCTTTGGTTTTGTATTCCGCCGTTGTTAAATAGTTCAAATCAATGTCCGCTGCTTCAAAAGCATAATGACCCTTACCCAATTTCTCCACTTTCACCCCAACATCTTGCAAAAGATCAATCAATTTTAATACATCAATGATCTCAGGGATGTTGGAGATTTCGACACGCTCAGGGGTTAACAATACGGCGCAAAGAATTTGTAACGCTTCATTTTTTGCCCCTTGTGGAATGACCTCACCTTGTAGTTTGTGACCTCCTACGATTTCGAATTTTGCAGACATAATGCTTGTAATTTGATGGCAAGAAAATCAAGAATTCTTCATGTTTGATAAAACAAAAAAGGATTTATTGACATTGAATAGCCAACAATGTTTTGCGTTTGCTCTGTATTTACGACCTTTGTCCCATGTCAGTTAATAAGGAAGTTAGACGAGTAACCACCCACACTTTGCATGAAATGAAGGTGCGTGGTGAAAAAATCAGCATGCTCACTGCCTATGATTTCACGATGGCCAGCATCATTGATGCCGCAGGAATAGATGTCATTTTGGTAGGAGATAGCGCATCCAATGTCATGGCAGGTCATGAGACTACATTGCCCATTACTTTGGATCAAATGATTTATCATGCGGCCTCAGTGGTTAGAGCTTGCCAGCGATCACTTGTGGTAGTAGATATGCCCTTTGGTTCTTACCAAGGCAATTCAAAAGAAGCTTTGAATTCCGCCATCAAAATCATGAAAGAAACAGGTGGGCACGCGGTGAAGATTGAGGGAGGGGCTGAAGTAGAGGAGAGCATCAAGCGTATTCTTACCGCGGGAATTCCGGTGATGGGCCATTTGGGTTTGACACCGCAAAGTATTTATAAGTTTGGAACCTATCAGGTTCGTGCAAAGGAGGAGATGGAGGCAGAGCGTCTAAAGCATGATGCCAAGTTGTTGGAGGCTGCTGGCGTTTTTGCCATTGTTTTGGAAAAAATTCCAGCCAAATTGGCCAAGGAAGTGGCAGAGTCCGTTGAAATTCCAATCATTGGAATTGGGGCAGGAGCTGATGTGGATGGACAAGTTTTGGTATTGCATGATATGTTGGGATTGACCCAAAATTTTAGTCCTCGTTTTTTAAGACGTTATGCGCAGTTGGGTGATATCATGAATGGCGCTGTTAAGCAATACATCCATGATGTTAAAGCCAAAGATTTCCCCAACGCCAAAGAACAGTATTGAGTATGAGTCAACCCAAGAAGGATTGGGCGCAAGCTCCCGTGGCTCCCATTGTTTCAACCAATGTGGAAAACCTTCAAGTGTTATTTGAGGACAACCATGTTATTGTGGTTAACAAGCGCAGCAGTGATATTGTACAAGCCGACAAAACGGGAGATACCGTTTTGTCTGATATTGTCAAAGAGTACATCAAGCGCAAATACAACAAACCAGGAGAAGTTTTTTTGGGAACAGTGCACAGAATTGATCGACCAGTAAGTGGTGCTGTGGTTTATGCCAAAACTTCTAAGGCTCTGTCGAGATTGACCGTTGCTTTTAAAGATAGAGAAGTAAAGAAAACATATTGGGCGGTGGTGAAAGGTCAGTTTGAAAATCCAAAGGCTACGGTTGTCAATTACCTGTGGAAGGACGAAAGACAAAATAAAACGTTTGCTTTTAAAGACAACGGAAAGGATAGAAAGGAGTCAGAATTGTCGTACCAAGTGATAGGTGAAAGTGATCACTACACTTTTGTTGAGGTTTATCCCAAAACAGGGAGACACCACCAAATTCGGGCTACCATGGCCTTTTTGGGCTGTCCCATCAAGGGGGATGTGAAGTATGGGTCAAAGAGAACCAATGACAACGCCAGTATTCATTTGCATGCCCGTAAAATCGGTTTTCATCATCCCACCCAAAAACATTGGATGGAGATAATAGCGCCTCTGCCGGAGGAGGTTTTGTGGAATGCGTTTTTGCAGAAGCAGTATGGAGTGATGAGTGATGAGTGATGAGTGAAGAGTGAAGAGAAAAGAGAAAAGAGAAAAGAGAAAAGAGGGAAGAGAAAAGAGAAAAGAGAAAAGAGGGAAGAGAAAAGAGGGAAGAGTGAAGAGAAAAGAGGGAAGAGAAAAGAGGGAAGAGAAAAGAGGGAAGAGGGAAGAGGGAAGAGAAAGGAGGGAAGAGAAAAGAGTGAAGAGAAAAGAGTGAAGAGAAAAGAGGGAAGAGAAAAGAGGGAAGAGGAAAGAGGGAAGAGGAAAGAGGGAAGAGGGAAGAGGGAAGAGAAAGGAGGGAAGAGGGAAGAGAAAAGAGTGAAGAGTGAGTAGAGCAGAGGGTAGTGCTTAATTAAGTGTGTCAAGGTTATTAATTCGGATTCCAAAATATTCTTCAATATCCCTGCGTACAGTGCTCCAGCCGAACATGGTGCCATTCCATTTGGTTTGAGCATTTATTGTTGCAAGATATATCTGTTTTACGATTGCATCTTCAGAAACAAAAGCGCCTTTTGTTTTTGTTACTTTTCGAACCATTCTATGAAAGCTCTCGATTGGATTGGTGGTGTAAATAATCCTTCTTAAAGCAGGCGGATATTTAAAGAAGTTGGATAGTCTTTCCCAGTTGTTATGCCAACTTCTAAATACTGCTTTGTACTTGTCTCCCCATTTCTCTTCAGCTTGCTCAAGGGCATGTCTGGCTTGATCCATGTTTACCGCTTTATAGATCTTCTTTAGGTCCGATATCATGGGTTTAACATCTTTGTCTGTCATATACTTAATGGAGTTACGCATTTGGTGTACTAGACAAAGTTGTACATCAGTTCTTGGATAAACATCTTCTATTGCATCACCAAATCCTCTCAAATTATCAATGCAAACAACCATTATATCTTCCACTCCACGCATTTTGAGTTCGTGTAATACCTGACGCCAAAAGGAAGACGATTCGTGATCCCCAAAATAGATACCCAGAACTTCTTTCTGTCCATCTAATGTGACACCTAGAATACTATAGATGGCTTTAGAAACTACCCGGCCGTTTTCTCGCACCTTGTAGTGCATAGCATCCATCCAAATCACAGGATATACACTCTCCAAAACACGATTTTGCCAGTCCTTTATTTCGGGGATTATTCTATCAGTAATTGCAGTCAATGTTGCGTCTGATATGGCAAGACCATACACATCCATTAAGTGACCTTGAATATCACTGTAACTCAGGCCTCGCCCATATAGTGCTATAATCTGATTATCAATATCACTGCTTATGCTATGCTTCCGCTTCTCAACTATTTGCGGCTCAAATGTACTGTTACGATCGCGGGGAGCGAAAACCTCAAAGCCTCCCATTGGGCTTTGAATGGTTTTCCTGGTATGGCCATTACGCCTATTTTTTTGTTTGGTTCTACTCTCCGAAAGATGCGCATCCATCTCTCCATTTAATGCCCCCTCTATGAGCATTTTTAGCAAAGGTGTAAAGACACCATCTTGACCAACCATCGGCTTGCCCGATCGAAGATCATCAGCTGCCTTCTTTGAGAAGGCTTCAAAATCAAATTTCTCTTTTTTCATTTTGTGTCAATTTATGAATTTTGACACACTTAATCAAGCAGACTCGAGCAGAGAGCAAAGGAGTAACTCCACTCACTTCTCATTACTCATTACTTACTACTTACTACTTACTACTCATTACTGACTACTCATCACTGACTACTCATTACTGACTACTCATTGCTGACTACTCATTACTGACTACTCATTACTGACTACTGTTTAAAGATTACTTTTCTTATCCCGATTATATTTGTCGAAAATTTGAAAAAGATATGGAACCAACAGAACACATACATTGCTTGATCATCGGAAGTGGTCCTGCAGGATATACAGCCGCCATTTACGCAGCACGCGCAGATTTGAAACCTGTTATGTACATGGGAAATCAGCCTGGAGGTCAATTGATGGACACGACGGAAGTGGATAATTTCCCTGGATATCCCAATGGCGTAAAAGGTCCCGAGATGATGGAGGATTTGAAAAATCAAGCCCTGCGTTTCGGAACGGATGTTCGTTCGGGTTGGGCTACAAAGGTAGATTTTACAGGTCCAAAGCACATTGTTGAGTTTGACAATGGAAAGCATGTGGTGAGTGCTGATGCTGTCATCATCTCTACTGGAGCTTCTGCCAAATGGTTGGGATTGGAAAGCGAATTGCGTTTACGTGATATCGGTGGTGGTGTCAGTGCATGTGCTGTGTGTGATGGATTTTTCTACAGAAATCAAGATGTTGTGATTGTAGGAGCTGGTGATACAGCGGCTGAAGAGGCTACCTATTTGGCCAAGCTTTGCAACAAGGTTTATATGATTGTTCGTTCAGACAAGATGCGCGCCAGCAAGGCCATGCAACATCGTGTGATGAACACGCCTAATATTGAAGTTATTTGGAATGCGGTGACAGAGGAAGTTTTGGGAACGGACGGTGTTACTGGCGCTCGCTTTATCATCAACGGAACTGAGAAGAGAGAAGTGGCAGCTACTGGTTTCTTTGTGGCCATCGGGCACAAACCCAACACAGATGTCTTTAAACCATGGATCAACACCGATGAGGTGGGTTATATTTTGAATACACCCGGAACGGCAAAAACCAACATCGAAGGTGTTTTTGTAGCGGGTGATGCGGCGGATAAGACCTATCGTCAAGCCATTACTGCAGCGGGAACTGGCTGCATGGCTGCATTGGATGCAGAGCGGTATTTGGCCGCTAAAGGTCATTAATTGGAATCAACGAAAATTTGACATGATTGCAAGGGGAAGAGTTATCTTTGCGTCATGTCAAATTTTACTTTGTCAATACATCAAACGGGGTTGAGTGCACAGCAAATTCTGTTGCACGACTATCGTTTAGCTTGGGTAAGCAGAGAGGCGTCGCTTCTGGGTCGTAAAGAGGTGCTTACCGGAAAGGCCAAATTTGGAATTTTTGGAGACGGAAAAGAAGTGGCGCAAATAGCCATGGCTCGTGCTTTCAAGAAGGGCGATTGGCGTTCAGGATACTACAGAGATCAGACTTTTATGATGGCCATTGGCGAGTTGAGTGTTCGTCAATATTTTGCGGCTTTATATGCTCACACGGATGTGGAACAAGAGCCGGCAAGTGGTGGTCGTCAAATGGGTGGGCACTATGCCACCAGAACCATTGACCAAAACGGAGATTGGAAAAACTTGATGGAGCTGTACAATTCTTCATCGGATATATCACCAACAGGAGGTCAGATGCCGAGATTATTGGGCTTGGCGCAAGCGAGTAAGGTATTCAAAGAGGTAAAGGAATTGCATGATTGGGTCAATTTTACGGATCATGGAAATGAGGTAGCTTTTGGTACCATCGGAGATAGTTCGACATCAGAAGGTTTGTTCTGGGAAACCATGAATGCAGCTGCTGTTCTCAAAGTGCCTATGTGCATGAGCGTTTGGGACAACGGATGGGGAATCAGTGTTCCCAAGAAGTTTCAAACCGCCAAGGAAAGTATTTCAGAGGCCATGGCCGGTTTTGATTTAAATGACAACGGCGATGGTATCAAGATTTTCAAGGTCAAAGGATGGAATTATGCCGAATTGATTTTGACCTATGCCAAAGCCGTAAAACTTTGTCGTGAACAACATGTTCCTGTTTTGGTGCATGTGGATGAATTGACTCAACCTCAAGGACATTCCACTTCTGGATCTCATGAGCGATACAAGACCAATGATTTGTTGGAGTGGTACAAGGATTGGGACTGTTTGGTGCAGTTCAAGAAGTTTATCTTGGCGCAAGGCGTTGCGAGTGAGGCCGAGTTGGATCAAATTCAAAATGAAGCCAAACAATTTGTCAGAGAGGAGCAGAAAGCGGCTTGGGCGGCATTCCGTGCCTCAATAGATGAGGATGTTCAGGCGACAATCCATCATTTGTCTGCCTTTCAAAACAATGCATCGTGTGCTTCTTTGATACAGGCTTTGCAGTCTACCAAAGATGCAGGAAAGAAGGAATTGATGAGTACCATGCACAAGGTATTAAGAGCAGTGGGTAATGGTGAGGATACCAAAGGTTTGAGACAATGGCAGTTGTATTTAAAGACCAAGTATCAATCGCAGTACAGCAGCAATTTGTACAATGAAGGTCGTCAAGCTGTCAGCAATGTAACTCCGGTAGCTCCAACATATGATGCACAAGCTGAGCAAGTGGATGGACGTGTTATCCTCCGGGATTTTTGGGATTATCAATTGAATAAGCGTCCGGAAGTGTTGATTTTCGGAGAGGATGTTGGAAAGATTGGTGGCGTGAATCAAACTTGTGAAGGATTGCAGGAGAAATACGGAGAAATCAGAGTGAGTGATGCCGGAATTCGTGAGGCCACCATTTTGGGACAAGCCATAGGAATGTCCATGAGGGGATTGCGTCCCGTTGCTGAGATTCAGTACCTGGATTATATCTATTATGCGTTGCAGATCATGAGAGATGATTTGGCTTCCGTCAGATACAGAACGGCTGGAGGTCAAAAGGCTCCTGCCATCATCAGTACAAGAGGTCACCGTTTGGAAGGAATTTGGCACAGTGGAAGTCCGATGGGAGCCATTATCAGCAGTGTCAGAGGGATGATGGTTTGCGTTCCACGCAACATGACTGATGCAGCTGGCATGTATGCCACTTTGTTGGAAGGCGATGAACCAGCTTTGGTGGTAGAGTGTCTCAACGGCTATCGCAGCAAGGAAAATATGCCAAACAATTTAGGAGAGTACAAAACGCCCATCGGTATAGCAGAAATAGTGAAAGAGGGAACTGATTTGACGTTATTGTCCTACGGTTCTACATTCAATATTTGTCAAGTTGCAGCCAAGGAATTGGAAGCAATGGGCATCTCAGTTGAGTTGGTTGACGCCAGAACATTGTTACCCTTTGATACAACCAATGTCAGCTTGCAATCATTGAAAAAAACCAATCGTCTCTTGATAGTGGACGAAGATGTGCCAGGTGGCGCTTCCGGTTATTTACTCAATGATGTATTGCACCGCCAAGGAGGTTACCAGTTTCTAGACGCAGCCCCAGTGACATTAACCGCCAAGCCACATTTGCCTGCCTATGGAACAGATGGAGATTACTTCAGTAAACCCTCTGTAGAAGATGTTATTGACACCGTACTTGGGATAATCCAAGAGTAAGATTTTTATTATCTCATCAAAAAGGGCGATATTCGCTCAGATGAGAAAACTGTTTTTACTTGTATTGATTACCATTGCCCCCTCTGTATTTATTGCACAATACGTTATTCAAGGAATAGTAAAGGATAAGGATACAAAGTTGGCCCTGCCTTATGTGTCTATTCAAATCCAAGGTACCGGCACAGGTGTATTGACGAGCGATAATGGAACATTTAAATTAACTCCAGAACGTTTTCCTTGTGTCCTGTTGGTGCATGCTGTGGGTTATGATGATCAAAAGATAGAAATCACCAAAAACACCTTTGATTTGGTTGTTGAGATGATAGAACCTTATCTGGGTGGTGGACCAGTTCTTCAGATTTATGATGATCGCATTTCCCAGAAAATAAAGCAAGGAGCTCTGACCATAGAGACTTTGGACTTAAAGGCCATCAAGCAAAGTGCAACAGGGAATTTTTATGAAAGCTTAGGTGCATTGAAGGGAGTTGATTTGACTACCGCTTCATTGGGTTTTAGGGTAATCAATACCAGAGGATTTAACTCAACCTCACCCGTTCGAACATTGCAATTGATTGATGGGGTGGACAATCAATCGCCCGGATTGAATTTCTCTTTAGG
>JACCDJ011204173.1_pt1 | contig 10255 bp, 10 predicted proteins | sample 7444481 | NCBI WGS metagenome assembly JACCDJ01 (sample SAMN15323435, study PRJNA562643) | freshwater metagenome | isolation source: river surface water | place: USA:Blue River Watershed | collected 2017-08-15 | reverse complement strand
TTAGGTTGCAATTGAGGTCTGTACTTTTGTTCTATATTAAAAAACCTTAAATATAAAGTTACCACAAATGAAGAAAATGACACACATTAATTTCAAAGGGAACAAATTAGTTAAGATTGGTAATTAATATTTTATAAACACTTCTAACTGTAATAATTATATTGTTTTAAATAGTATAAAATATTATAATATAAAAAGAAAAGAATTAAGATTATTGGGTATGAAGTTTCCTAAAAAGGAGGTTATTCCAATGACTGATGATGAAATAAAAGAACTAAGAACGCGACTAAGGGAGTATATTAAAGTTAATGAGAAAAGTATAGGCAATAAGATGGTTGAAATGGGGTACAAATTAAAAGGGTTTAACTGTTGAGATTAAACCATAAACAAGTAAAAAACAAATAATGAATACTAACAACAATTTCAAGCAGGGCTACGAAAACTTAAATCCTAACCAAAAACAGGCAGTTGAAACCATAAACGGTCCCCTTTGCTTATTGGCAAATGCTGGGTCTGGTAAATCCACAGTTGTGGCCTTAAGGTGCTGTAATATCCTCCAAAAGACGGATATGAAGCCATCAAATATCCTTTGCCTTACCTTTTCAAATGCCGGAGTAGATTCAATGAAGAAGAAACTGAAGTCATTAATGGGAGTAGAAGCGGCGGAGCAGGTTAAGGTATCAACTTTTCATTCCTTTGCCCATGATATTATTTTGGAGAATCAAGTTGCGGATTCCAAAAATACTACTAGCATTTTGACTTCTGGTCAGAGGTACATGATTATTGAAAAACTATTAACAAATCCTAAAACTGCAGGTAGTTTCTATGATATTAAACCACCATCTGCAAAAAAAATTCAGTCGCTCCATAATATCTTCAATTTGTTTAAGAAGGAGTGTATTACTAATGAAGAAGTAAAATCAAATACTAGTCATTGTCTTGAATCCATTCTTCCTTTTGAAGACGCTTATCAATTAAAAAAAGGAGGGTTAAATGCAGAAGGAAAGAAATTGGCTAAGAAAATAGAGGATTTTAGCAAGTCGATTATCCCTTTATATAATGAATATCAAACTATTTTAGAGAACAAGAAAAAAATTGAGTTTCAGGATATGCTTAATGATTCAGTTTATATTCTGGAATCTAATGTTTCCCTAAGACAGACTTTACAGGAGCGTTTTCAATATATTATGGTAGACGAGTTTCAGGATTGCAATAAAATCATGGTTGCGTTATTAGGATTATTAATTAAAGATGTTGAATGCCCTAACTTATGTATTGTTGGAGATGAGCTGCAAACTATCTATCGCTTTCAGGGAGCTAATTTGAGCAATTTTGAGTGGATTTCAAATATGCTTCCAGAAATCCAAACTATTGTATTGGATACTAATTACAGAAGCACAACCAGCATTTTAAACAAATCATATGATTTGATAAGGCAGTCTAAACACATTCATCCGCTGAAAAAGAGTCCAATGGTTGCGGGTAATGATAAACTTGAAAAATGGCAAAATGATACACCAACACTTACATCTTATGAAGACCAGGAGCAAGAAGCTTATTCAATTGCATGCTCAATTAAAGAGTTAATTGAAAAAACTGAAGCTGTTGAAGATATTATTGTACTTGCTAGAAAAAACAATGATCTTATCCCAATTCAAAAATGGTTAAAGATATTAGATATTGATTACAAACTCAATTTCTCAAAAAATAACTTACTAGGTACTAAATTCGGAAAGACTATCTATAATACATTAATGTGCTTGAAGTTTATAGATAAAGATACAGAGGTGTCGGATGCTTATTTCTGCGACTTGTTAATTCAGGCCGGATATAAAGAACAATTGGGGTATGCTTATTTGATATATAAAAAAGAAGAATCTAATCTTCCGTTTATGGTATGGCTAGGTTTAATAAAAAATAATGAGCGCCTTTTGACAATTTCAAAAATTTCTAATGAAATAACATTGTTCGAAGACCTCAAATACAAAGAACTAACAGAGGATTTAGCACAATTTTTTAAAAAACATATTATTGAATTCAATAATGAACAACCTTTACAAGTTGTTAATGATGAATGGGATGCTTTTGTTAACCAGTTTAGATCTTCGGATAATAAAAATTCTTTAGAATCCCTTGCTGAATTATTAGAGTATTACAATCATTATAATTTAAGTATTGACTATGTGGACAACAGTCCAAATAAGTCTAGAGTAATCTTATCTACGATTCATGGAACCAAAGGATTAGAGTATGATTATGTTTACTTGATTTCATTAGTAAATACTGCTTACGAAGATAAGGAAGATGTGTATGGGTCTATCAATGTACCTAAAATATTGAACCGTTTTATAATGACTGAGGCAGAAGATAAGGAAGATCTTCTTAAGTTGATTTATGTAGCAATGACACGCGCAAAGAAGAATTTACATCTTAGTTACTACAGAACTACTTTTAATGGCAAGTCTGTTTCAATGACAGCATTATTAAAGTCACAGTTAGATAATCATAGTTTAGTAGTTACCGAAAAGGAAAATTTTCAATTACCCCATTTTGAAGAAGAAAAGTTGCCATTAGTTCTTGAAAAGGAATATTTTGACTTAGTAAAGGAGAAGCTTGAAAAGTTTCATATCTCTCCAAGTAGTATTAGTAATTGGTTATCCTGCGACAATAAGTTCTTTTATCACAACATTTGTAAAATACCAGGTCTGCCATCAGCGCCAACCTCATTTGGCCACTTGTTACATGCAACCTTAGAGCATATTGTCGAAGGGGTTAATTTGCAACCTAATTCGACAGAAATTAGCAGTATTGTTGATAAAGTATTTATCCAATACCAGCATATGTTCCATCCTCTTCATAGGAATATGTATAAAAAGTATGCTAAAGCTGTCCTTGTAATATATTTAACTAGTTTTCCTATACTTAAAAAGCCAATTTATATTGAAAAGTACCTAACAACTACTTTGGTAAATGGGACTAGAATTAACGGGTTCATTGATAGAGTCGATAAATTAGATAATGGGTTTCATATTATTGATTATAAATCAAACAAGTTTGCAGAAAAGTTAGAAGCTTTCAAGGATGAGCAAAATATTGGAAATGGATATTGGAAACAAGGCGCTATTTATAAGCGTTTACTCAAAGATAATTTTCCTGAAATAAAAAACACTCGTCTTTCATTTGATTATTTGACATTGAATAAGAGAGTTGAATTCGAGGATGTGAATACTGAGAAGTTTGAAAAATGGTTATCAACTATTTGGGAAGATATACACTCTCTTAATTTAAAAACATCTTGTTCTGATCAAAATTGTATTTACTGTAAAAACTAGTTAGTAGAAATTAAAAAATTAAAAAATGAAAAATAATACTGATGAATATGATGATTCACTTTATCCTTTGACAGATTTGTTTGAAAAAGTAAATGAATCGAACTATATAAAATATTCACAACTTGCTAATATTCAATACAATTACCTTTTTCACAACACGAAAAGTAGCGGGTATCATTTTGTAAATTGGAGAGTTAATTATGCTAATCTCCATGATTTTATAATTGAAAATTCCAAGTTTGGACTACATATTTCCACCTTCTTGAAATACTATGAAGAATCTGCTCCATTATTGTATGAAAAACTTGGATTAGAGTATTAAAAATAATTATAATGAATACTAAACTTGAAAGATATATACCGCCAAGATTTAATAGGTCTATACTTTATACTATTTTAATCCCAGAAGCGATTAGAACAAATAAATATGATGCAGATACATATGTTTCCGCTGTTACAAAATTCGAGATAAAATGTGAGGCAAAATTAAAAGACTTATTTAGAATGATAGGAATTCAATCTTCAGTCAAACGAGATAGATATTCACTTCCTTATAAGCATGAAGTTATAGGAGAAATAGAAGGTGTTAGCTATATAAATTATGCCTATAATTTGGATAATATCGCAAGAGTATTTGTAAAAGACCTATTAGATAAAAACGTCCATAAAATAAGGTTTTACTTATTTGTAGAAATTATTACCGAGGATGAAACAATGAGTAAAAGATATCCTGGCAAAGTAGTTTATAAGTTTAGATATACTGTACATTATTAATCAATCAACATGGAAAATATAGTAGTAATAACAGGGGCAGGTATTTCTGTTGAATCGGGAATTCAGCCTTTTAGGGGTAAAAATGGCATTTGGGAAGAAAACACAATGGAAATGGCTACTTATAATAAGTACAGCAAAGATCCAGGACATTTCTTAGAGTGGTTTTACAATAGGTTTGTAAGTTGTAAAGATGCGTTACCTAATACTGCACACAATATACTTGCAAATAAAAATATAAAGGTAATTACACAGAATATTGATAATCTTCATATTAAAGCAAATCACCCAAAAGAAAGTTTAGTTGAGATTCATGGGAATATCCATTATAAAAGAAAGATTGATACTGAAAATATAGAAGAATTAGTGGTAGCTGATTGGCAAAGCGTGAATGAAGATAATATTAAGAAGGATTTGTTTGATTTGTTTGTTATAACAGAGGGTGGTAAGATAAATGAGAAAAAGTCTTATCGCCCTCATATTTTGCTTTTCGATGAGTTTTATACCGAATTATATCAATATGAAAAAGCAATTTCATGGGTTTTAAGTGCAAATACAATCATTTTTATGGGTACATCTAACTCGGTTGGATTTACCTCTGGAGCCTTGCAGATGAGTATTAAAAAGAACAAGAAAATAATTGTAGTTGATCCCAATCCGTCACTTTCTTTTGTTCATCCCGAAGTGGATTTAATTAAGATGACTGCATCTGATTTCTGTAAAATGTATTTTTAATATGGAATCAAAAGTAATGCATTTGGATAGAGCTAAGTTAAATTGTGACTTTCCTGAGTTTGCACTTGTATTAATGTGGCAAAGTTGGAGTTGTTTTACAGATATAGATTATGATGCACTTGAGTATCTGGTAAATCATAGTTCAAGAATAGTACTTCCAAATGTGAAATATTTGTCTTATGAAAAAATCGAATTATTGAAAAAATATAATGGCCCCATGATTATAGGAAATACAAAAAAGTAACACTATGTTAGCATTTATTTATTACACTGTTTTAATGATTGTAATTGGAATTATAGTCAGATTATTTTGGATACCTATTTTGATAATTGGGTCAATTTTAATTATGATTCTTGGGATTATAATCAGCTCTGCAGTTACTGCTTTTGTATTTGAGATGTTTCATGCATTATTTACAAATGGTCAATGGAATGGGTTTAATACATATTTTGCTTACGCTATAGTATTTTTCACTGTTTCATCTTTTGTTTATGTGGCAATTGTAAATGATATCTTTAAAATTATTTATAAATTTTTCAAGTATTAATATGAAAATGATCAAGCTTCATAAATTTATGAACATTTGCTTTTATATTATTTGTCTTATATGTGGAGAATACATGATAATGACAAATTGCAGAAAAAAATATTTTACGATTTTTTTGATATCTTTTTTATATTCAAGTTTTCTTTATTTGGTATTGAATAAAATTAAAAATGAAATTCAACGATATGAAAATTAGACATATAGAGAATATATCATATATTTGATTTGCAAATATTATCTAAACAATTTTAAATGAAAAAAAACATAAATTTCGAACATTATTAGATTCAGATATTGATAATATAGAACTTAAATAATCCAATAGCTGTTAAATTTTAAATTTAATTCATATAAGTAAATAATAATATTATGAAGTCGCTTATTTCAATAGATAAAAAAGGCAATGAAACTTTAATAGGAGAATATGAACTCTATTTAACCAATGATAATAGGTTTTTTCGATTATTAAACTCAAATAATAAATGGGGAATGATAAATTATAAAGGTGAAATTATTCTTCCTTGTGAATTTGATAGTGTTAATACAAGTTTCAAAGATGATATGATTTTGGTAAAAAAAGCTGATTTCTGGGGCTTTTATAATATTAATGGGAAAAAAATTATTGATTGCAGATTTTCAAGTGCAATTGAGTTTGATCAGGGTATAGCTGCCGTAAAAGAAAAAGATACTGATTTAAAATATCACTTAATTGATAATAAAGGGGAGAAAATTTCAAACAATTCTTTTGACTATGTTTTTGGTTTTTATGGAACAGATTTTGCAAGCTTTAAGAATGATGAAAAATATGGCTTTATCAACAAAAAGGGTGATATTATAATTGATGCTAAATATGAAAGAGTAGAAGGATTTAATGAAGGAATTGCTTCTGTAAAATTAAATAATAAATGGGGAGGTATAAATCCAATAGGAGAAGAAGTCATTGAGTTTAAATTTGACGACTCTTTCGAATTCCATGAAGGATTGTCAAGAATCAAAGGAAAAGGAGGTTATGGATTTATTGATACAAATGGGATTTTGGTTATTCCACATCAATATACATTTGCATGGATTTTCAGAGATTCACTTGCTTCGGTAACAAAAAGTGGTGCTAGTTGGTATATTAATAAAAAGGGTGATCCACTCAATTCAAATCAATATTCTCATATTGATCAATTTGATACATCTGGTTATGCAAGATTTACCAGAAACAATTTAATGGGATTTATGAATAAAAATGGTGAAGAAGTGATTGAAGGAAAATATAAGGAGATTGATTTTTTCTACGAAGGATTAGCTTATTATAAAATTAAAGACAAGGTTTACTTTATTAATTTAAATGGAGAGATTGTTATTGAGCGTAAATGTTCTAAGGGAACCAAATTTCAAAATGGACTATCTAAGGTAAAGATGAAGAACCTTTATGGGTTTATTGATAAAGAAAATAATTTAGTCATTGATTATAAATATGACAAAGTAACCGATTTCTTTGATGGTTATGCCATAGTACAACAAGATTTATAATAATTAATAACGAATGTTTTCTATTTGATAAATTGAAATTTTAAATAATAATTTATATGAATTTTAATGTTTTTTTAGATAAACTAAATACTAAAATGATTTTTTCTCGTTATTCAGATAGTCTAGTATATTTTGTTGAAGATTTAGAGAATGTTAGTGAAGATGAAGTTATAAAATTAGGCTATTTTGCTATTTCTGATGGAATGGAACTTATTGATTTTAAGAAAAATACTGTAGATGACATATCTAATATGTATGGTGTAATTAACTGGGTTCCTAGAGAATTTTCAAATTTAGATGACTTTTATTCTGAAATTAATTTTTATGATGATGAAACTTCCGAAGGTCAAATAATTAGTTCATTAGATGTTTTTCTAGACAGGAAGATGTATAATAATGCTAGAATTTATATTGCTGAAAATGGTGTTACGATAAAATGTGAAAATTGTTATCCGGGTTTCAAGGCATTAATCAATGATGTTGAATATCAAGTAGTAGATGATTTTCTTTTGAGAGATCGGATAACTAATAATAAGATTGGAAAAATCGAAGTTGATTTTACAAAATTATGTACAACAATGGTAACTGATATGTCTTATTTACTTGACGAAACAGATTTAAATCAGCCTATTGATAGTTGGGATTTAAGTAATGTTTTAAAAATGTAAGTTAAATACAAAAAGTTTACATTTTAATCCTTACTGTAAATGCTTCATATTGTTCGGTTGTAGGACATGGCATAAATCCAATCTACTCCTTACAAGTAGGGCAACCTAAATCAAAAATCATTGATTCGTGAAATTCAATAGGTTTTTAAGTCTTAACCTAAGCCTGCCCATTTGCACTTAGGGTACTCAACCTTTTTTCCTCAAATTCGCCAAAAATAAATGTTGCCATGGTTAGTTTATTTACTTATTTCATGTTTCCAGTATTCCCAAATCATTACCATGGCCATTGTGTCTAATTCGCAATAACGAAGTAGTGCGTTTCGATATAGCTCTCTTTCTTCATCAGTCATTTCTGTAAATTGTAAATATGCATATGCAATCATTGCGGCACCTCCGTTATCAAGGTTGCTTAAATTCCCTTCAGCTTCTAATTCTTCAATTGCTTTTTCATCAAATATAGGAGGAAGTGTTTTATAAGGATTGTGTGATTTGGCTTCATCAATCCATATATGTGGTTCACCAAAATTTAAACTTGGCATCTCTGGAGTTGCATAAATTGGTTGACTATATTTTTGTCTTAAATAGTCTGAGCTTTTAATGATTGCAGGTAAAATATCTTTAATAGAGTTAGAGCCCTTTGCATGCAATGAGTAAAAATATTGAACAACAAAGTCCCATAAATCTTGCATATTATTAGTTGGTGTCCAAAGTTCACCTGGTGTATCTCTAGTAGGGGTGGTTATTTCTCTAATAAAAGACATAAGCTCTTCTTTATCAGGAACAGAGTTTGTATTTTCTGCATAAAGTTGCTTGTATAAATGAATTAGGTAATTATTCTCGTGTTTGTGGTATCTAAATATGATGCCTTTTATACCACTTAGGTCATTTTTAAGAGCTCTTAAGAAATCGTAATTAGGAAATGCGCCTCTTTCGAAATTAAGGTATTGGCTTTTATGTTCAACTTTACCTGAAGCATCCATAAGATGATAAGAATATTGAAATGCAATAGCCTCGTATGGTTTTCTGCCTTCATGGAAAGGTAGTGCACACATTGTTGTTTCAAAATCTATGAAGTGGTAGGGTGTAGGAAGTGAATCAAATAATTCAATTAAGCCAGCTTTGTTTAAATGTGGAGTAAAATCTTGATTATTGGTTTTTTCAACTTGAAGCATTCTTCTTCTTGTTGGATCTATTTCATCGCCAATTGGTTCACCTCTATTGGCACTTCTTGGGAAATCAGTTTCATCCAGTTGGTGTAACAAAAATTTATTATTTGAAATAGCATCTCCCACAATACTTCTTGCTCCTGCTAAACCACCCCATAGCTCAATTGTAAAAGGCTTCTTCAAGTCATTATCAGAAAGGTTTGCTAAATGCTTCCAACATTCGTGTAATCCGCTTTTCTTAGCTCCATTTGGATATTCGTTATTGTTAAATTGACAAGTTTTACATTTAGAACCAAGCTTATTTGACCACAATCTTTCATTTGCAGTATGTTTTTCTGATAAGTAATTTACTAGATTTTCAAATGTCCAATCTTCACCATTTGGATTATCTAAGTCAATTTCAACTTTATTTGAATAAATCCAATCACATACATCATCTACATTAATTTGTTTTAATGGTATAGTACCTAAATCTTCTTTGGTAATATTTTCTGCAATCTCAATTTTGATTTTGTCGCCATTTCTTTTAATCTTAAACTTTTGATTCAATCCCTCAATACTTGCTGCTTTTGTTTTGTCAGCTAATACAATATATGCAAATACAGTTTTGCCAGGATTAGCTTTTTGAACAACATACTTCTGGAAAGCAATATCATACATATATTCTTTCCACTCTGGGTCAATTTCAGTTCTTCCGGTTTTAGGCCCTCTTTTAAAGGTTTTTAAAAACTCAACTGTTTCGTCCCATGATTTAGCTTTTACTTCTGAAAGCTTAATAGTGTTGTTTTCTTCTAAAAACAAATCTGTTCTAACAAATAGATTCTCAAAACTAAAAGCAGCTTCGGCAATAGCTACTCGACCACCTTCAGCCCTTTTATTTTGAGTAATCCTTAATGAATCCTCATAACCTAATTCATCTATACTAATATTTTCACCTATTGGGTTATCACTAATTAAAAATTTAGCTAGTTCTCCTACTTGATAGCCTCCCTCAGCAAGTGCTTTCATGAATGGGTCATCTGCCTGTGTATTTTCATAATTATTCTCTTTAGTGCCGTAGTAAAGTTTAGTCGGGCAGCTAAGTGCAAGTTTAAAGCGCGATTTTGTTAAGTATGCCATGATTATATTTAATAAAATGAATATACGAATTATAAAACTGCTTTTTGTGGTGATTTCTTTTGCAATGAAATACATCACTTATACAAGTAATTTTATATATTTAATTCTAGCACAAAATTAGTCTTGTCCAGCCAGTTTTCTACGCAATAGAATTGCGCACTTGGATTATACTTTTGCGCAAAAGAGCATATGAAAAAGATATCGAAAGAAGTAATAGACGTAAAAAATGTAAATGTCAATGCATGCCTTCACCCGCATCCATTGATTAGCGAGTCATATGAGGATATCGAAGAAGAGTGGTTTAGTTGGATCCCTGGATTTGACAAAACTGACTTAGGTGACGAAGACGAAGACCCACTTTTTAGAGATAACAATATTCAATTGTATGATAAAAT
>JACCDJ011149781.1_pt1 | contig 10256 bp, 10 predicted proteins | sample 7444481 | NCBI WGS metagenome assembly JACCDJ01 (sample SAMN15323435, study PRJNA562643) | freshwater metagenome | isolation source: river surface water | place: USA:Blue River Watershed | collected 2017-08-15 | reverse complement strand
CAGCGCCAACGGCGAGTGTCGTATACTTCGTAGACCCCGACAGATAGCTGACAAAATAGCATATCTCAATATAAGCATTCGGGCCAGTATACAACAAGCCGTAACCGGGGCTCGCCGCAGTGACGCTCCAATCGGATGTGATTGTGCCTGCGAGCATGTTGTTGCCGAACCTCTGAAATGTGTTAGTGGCGGGGTAGCTCAAGCTGTATTTCGGCACATATAACTGCGCACATGAGGCTGCAAACGGTAACTTCGCCGCCAAAATCGCCCCGGCACCATCGACATACGCGACTCTGCTCGCGGTTGCAGATGTACAATTTACCTGCGCGCAGTATGCAGCGGCGACTTGCAATGATTTTGCGGTTATGCCCGCGACAGTTGTCGACGGTTCTGTTGATGTAATCGCGAAAGTCAATCTCGCGTTGGCGGTATTTCGATAGAGCGCCGCATACTTTGTGCCGCTGGAAACATAGTTTCCAAAAAAGAACATATCCTTTGTATCGCCCGTCGCATTCTTGTTCGTGCCTATCAGACTGGCTGATATGCGAAAATTTGATGGATCAACATTGATCGGCAACGGTAATTGTTCCTCACTCATCACTTCGCCGTATATAATGCGACAGAAATTTTACGTATATCCCAAAATAGTACCGGCGACAGTCCATGAAAAGATATTTATAAAGGTCGTCGCGGACCCTATGTAAATAGCGAGTTCGTCGTTTGTGTTTATCGTGGTGATGAAATTAAGCTGCAGCGGTGTGTTTGTAAGATAGTCGTTTCTCATCTGAGAGACATTTGCACGTCGCGTGACTACGCCCGACGGCGACGCCGGTGTACCCGGTCCAACTGTTATCGCGCTGTACAGGGACGAACTGTTTGTCATAAATACCATCGATATCTCGATAATCGCAGGTGGGCCCGTATATTTAACGCCTGTGTTTGCGACGGCTGTCGACGTTGTAAAGTCCGCAGTGAGTACTGGTACAGTGATCGTGCCTTTCGTCGACAACAGTACCCATGTGTTCGCGGTTATAGATGTGCTGCCAGTATACGTACAATAGCCGCTGAAGTACGACGGTGTCAAGTAAAGTTTTGTTGCAACCGTGAGATTTTTGCTCGCGTCAGTCGCTACGGCAGAGTTTGCAGTGAGGCCGCTGATCGTCAAGTTGGTCAAGTACGCATTCGCAACCTCAATGTCGGCGTTCGTCAGTCCAGTGACCGTGTCGCCGGGTGCCGTCGAGGTAGTGCCAATGCGAAAATTTCCCGTGCTCGCCTCGCGATACATTACGGCATACTTCGTGCCACTAGAGATGAATACTCCGCTAATGCCGATGTCTTTTACATCGGCGGCATTACTTGTCGCGAGTTCATAGAAATTTGCCGATGTGAAGTACGGATCAAGCGACACAGGGGTCGGCGTCGGCAGACTCATCATTAAAGGTGCTGCGCCCCTTTAAAACCCCGCTCCAAGATTCTTATGCCTAAAGGGACTGCGTCCCTTTAAAACCCTGCTTTGGTTTCTTATGCCTATATACCACGATATATCGGCAAAAAAAGAAAACAAAACCTTTCTTTTTGACAAACAAACCTCGGCGTTAACAGCGACATATAGTTCTCATATCATTTGCCGACAACATACAGGTGTAAGTGTGCAGGGAGATGCTCCCTTTAGTCGACGATCACTTCTTCGACTTCTTTCCTCTCTTCTTTCCCTTCCTGGGAGACTTAGAACGCGGCGACTTAGAACGCGGGCGAGCCATGGTGTGGTTAGGCGCGGTATACTTATGCGGACTGAAAAAATTGGAAAAAATAATAATATTTCATATTCGTTCCTCATGATGCTTCGGCGATGTCATTTTGCTTCTCGCACGTCATAGAATGACGTTCGAAGTCATTGACTTGGCACATCTTTCCGCAATACAAAGCGGTTTTGCACTGTGCGCAGCCAAGATGACGGATGTAAATTTCAGAGCGACCGCAATATGTACACTTCTTTTTGATTTTTTCGAGCTTCTCGAAGTATGTTTTGATGTTCGCGACGGGCACGATCGGCGCAAAATCGTTGCCGTTGATGAAGCGCACAACCGCGTGTTCGTGATATTTTGCAAATCCGATACATTGAATCAACGATGAAACGCGGTCGTCATCCGGCGACGGCGTCCAAGATCGACCATACAACAGCCGCGCATCGTTAAGTTCCTCCGCATTTGCGGTGTATTCTTCAAGCGGCAATGTGTCCGCGGTATGCGTAGCCGTGTCAACAACGCCGATAAACAGCAGCACTTTGATCTCCGGACGCTTTTCGCGATTGAAAAACGGCGCAAACACTACTTGCGTGTTGAACACCGCAGCTGAACGCATGACCGTACTCGGGATATCAAAAATCATCGTGACATTGTCGAACACAGGATCGCTTCGGCGAGAGTCGTACTCGCGGCGCATCATTTGCAAAATTTCATAAAATGTATGGTCGCGGCGCTTCGGCCACACATAGACCTCGAGATATTCCGGATTTTTTGCCTTCTTATTTATGTTGATGACGCCGACAGAAACGAGCGATGTAAAGTCGGTTTCATCCAACGACACCGCCGGCAGATTCTTTTTGATTGTATCCGCAATTGCGTCGTTGTTCCGCATCGTAAATAGCGTCGACCATTCTTGTGTGAACCATGTAAAAAAAGCACTCACATCGGGCATACAAAATCCTACTTTTGTGTCGGCGGACATTGCGAACTATATAAACTTCTTTTTTCACTTTAAACCGTTTTTATGCGCTCTTGCAATCAGCAAACTGCGCTCATGCAGTCAGCAAACTGCGCTCTTGCAATCAGCAAATTGCGCTCTTGCAATTTGCCTTATGCAACGGCCGATGTGCTTTTTGACATACTTTGCTACAGTACATACCGACTTTGCAAGCGCTGCAACGCATCAGCGACACCTGATAATCGGCGTGGCCGCAGTGTATGCATCGCTTTGTGTCTCTGTAATGCATCCGCTCGAGCTCATCGTAGACTGTTCGCAGCTCGTACGGATGCTTTGAATGCTCCAATATCGCGTCGTCATCGCCCGACGACAGCAACCGGATGGTCGCCGTCCTATGAAGAAAGTTGAATTCGCCGACGAGATTCACGAGAAACTCTCCGATGAAATCCTTCTTGTTGGTTTGCCTTGGAATCCAAATCTTGTTTTTTTCAAAGTATTTTTCCAACGACGCATCGAACACAATCACAAGATTCACAAGCATATTTCCCTTCGAGTCTTCGGGCGCGTTTGATTGCTTCTGTTCATAACCAAGAATCGTATGCGCGCGAAACAGCTCGACGCTAATAGTCTCATCGCCGACGCGCAGCTGCTCGACTGTCGACATTTCCTTTGTAAACGGATAGTACTTGCACGCAACCAGATCGGGCAGTCGCGACCTGTATGCGAGGTACTTTTTGTACAATGTTTCGACGTACGGAATGTTTTTGTCGTTCATCGTTGCGGAAAAGTACATCTCGACGGTGCCTTTGAAAGCGTCGATCTTGCACATATTGACGGAATCCGGAATGATAACAATAGACACATTATTGGGAAACGGATTCCGCGCGTTGATATCTTGAATTGCGGTCAGTTTCTGCTCCAATAACGCCGGCTTGAGATCCTGCCAGCATGTCGCCATCCACTCAAACAGAGCATCCACCAATTTGTTGTCGGCGGAGTTCATCGCGGCGTCTCTTTATTGGCCGCGACTTTATTCAATTTTGAATTTAAGACGTATATTAGTATGGGGCTATTTTTAACACAAATTCAGCATGTGCGGCATCTATTTTGGCTGCGTATGTGAGAGCTGTCGCAAGCATACCGTCGACATATCATCGCTGCAACGGCGCGGTCCTGATGCGACCACGGATGTTTTCTTCCCGAAAAATGACGCCGCGCCCATGCGGTTTCGGTCAATTTTTACTCGCCTATGCATTCAGGGCGTCACCGACGGCGCGCAACCATTCTCGAGAGCGGGTGTTCATCTTATTGTGAACGGCGAAATTTACAATAGCAAACAGCTGATGCACGACCATAAAATCGTGTGCGACACAAAATCAGACTGCGAAGTGATTCTCGGTTTGTATCTTAAGTACGGAATCGAGCACACGGTGAATGAAATCAATGACCAATATGCATTCGTGATTCATGACGAGCGCAAGAATGTTGTGATTTTCGGGCGAGATATCGTCGGTAAAATGCCGTTGTACTACGCCGTCAACGGCGAGAAGTGCCTGTCTATCTCGAGTATGGTCGCGCCGCTTCTCAAATCATCGCAAGAGCACCATATTCAACATGTGTTGCCGGCGAGATATTACATTTACGACATCGGCACGCGCACGCTGTCGGCAATGCAGTATTGGATTCCCGTATATCTTCCTATTGAATTCAGTGACTCAGTGATTGCGGAACGGCTCATTGAATCAGTTGAAGAGCGCGTCGGCAACTGCGAACGCGAGTATGGCTTCTTGCTTTCGGGCGGTCTCGACAGCAGCGCTATCCTCGCACTGGCGATGCAGACAGAAATTAAGCTGCCGGTCGACGTCTATACCTTTGGATTTTCTGAGAAAGCACCGGATGTAATTGCGGCCGCGACCGTCGTCGACTATCTACGCGGCGTCTATGGCGCCGACTCAATCCGATGGCACTGCATTATTAAGCCCATTGAGGACGGACTTACAACAATTCCGGAAGTGATTTCCGCCATCGAAACATACGACACAACGACAATCCGCGCGAGTGTGCCCATGTTGCTGCTGTGCGAAGAGATCCGCAAGACCTCTGACATCCGGGTGCTGATCAGCGGCGAAGGCAGCGATGAGTTGTTCGGCGGCTATCGCTACTTTCAATACGCGCCGAATGACTTTGCGTTTCGCGCAGAAATCATCAAACGGCTCGAACGCATCTACCTCTACGATGCGCTGCGTGCCGACCGATGCATTTCTTATTACGGCATGGAAATGAGAGCGCCGTTTCTCGCGGAGAAGCTCATCAATTCCGTTTTAAACTCAACGAACCTGCAGCTTTCTTCGAAAAACAGCAAGCAGTTATTGAGGGATATTCTCGCGACGCTGCCGCACAATGACGCTGCGCCGCTGCTTCCGAAGTGTATTCTCGATGGAAAAAAAGAAGCGTTTAGCGACGCGGTCGGTGTTCCTCAGGATCCGTCGCGCGATTGGAAGACACAAATTAAGTTGTGGTGCCAGCAGTTGATGCTGGAATACAAGGAAATCGGTGCCGCCGACTGTATTAACCCGCGCAATCCTCCGCAAACCGACGAGGAGAAGTGCTTCCAGTACCTCTTCCATAAGAAGTTTGGCCCGTGCTGGCAGATTCTCGACGAGATTTGGCTGCCGAATCAGGACTTCATTGCGACAGGACGCGAGCCATCGGCGACTGTATTGCCGAATTACGCGACTTAGTTATCGTCGACGGGGCGTGTCAACATCTCTATCGTTTGCATGAGCTTGCGTTCTTTGTAATGGCGATATTCGAAAAACAGCGCGATCGTTAGCAGCACCAGCGAGACAACCACACTGATGATTAGCGGCATGTAATACGCGGCCACATCTTGAAGATAATCCTCTATTTTTGTGCAGTGTGTCGTGGCCATGAAGTCTATCCAAACAACACTGACCACATGGCCGATCTTTTTTTCTGATTCCGCCAATGTGTCTGTGGTCTCCTGTAGGCACATGCGGTCTTCTTTGACTCTCACAATATAAACATCATTTCGTCTTGCAACATAAGTTCCCATGATGATGTTGTCGCGAGCATCCTTGAGCAGCAGCGCATACGTCAACATGCTCACGCTGACAGCGACTGTGAAGCAAATTAGGCAAATGTAAAAACAAGCAAGAAGAACACGGAAAGGCATCGTGAAGTTTTTCATTCTATCTCTAAGCTGTATATAATAACAAAAAAGTCATTTTTTCCTAACATATACTTAAAGGGGCTGCGCCCCTTTAAAACCCCGCCCGATTCAAAAAGAAGATTCTTTAAAACCCCGCCTGATACGTATGTCGACATTACTACTTCTCATAATCATACTCATAATTGTGCTTGTGTACATCGTGTCGCAGCGTGCGCCCGTAGAGAGTGTCTATACTTACTATGTCGAGCCGAGCACGATTGATCCTGATTTTCCTCAAAAAGTAGAGGATATTCTGCGGCGCAGCAGCTGGAACGAGCAATATAATATTCGGCGGCAATCTGTCGACGGCGCCGTTGTCCGCATCAAACTGGTCGATCGCGCCACGATGATCGCCAAAAATCCCCCTAAAGATAAGTATGCGAACGACAGCCCGATATATTTCTCGTTTACCAAACAGTCAACGTCGACCCCGCCGGAGATATGGATCGACGCAGACAACTGGCGATACGGCGTCAGCCAAAGCGGATTGTCGGTCGCCGACTATCAAAAGTATGTCATCAACCATGAATTTGGGCATGCGCTCGGGATGGATCACGTCAAATGCGGCGACGCGGCAGTGTGCCCCGTCATGTGGCAGAGCACACGCGGCTGCGGCAAATCGCAATGCGGTGCCGATGTTACAAAAGCAGATTTTGACGCGCCTTTAATTAGCTTTAGATATAGGCTGTAAATATACTCAGTGCGAGAATGTTTTCTGTTCTCATATCGATTATTATGCTCGTCGTCATATTCATTCTTAGTATGTGGCGGCGAGGCACCGCCAAAAAGGGCGGCTGCGGAGATACAGCGGGCAGTGACACGCCCCCCTCGACTGCGCACAAATGTCCTATCGATACAAATCTTAACCTCGCAAACATGTCGCCGATCATTATTCGGCCGGGGTTGAACGGCGTCGACAATGAGACCCACGGCGATCTTTATATTACGGACGAGCTTACAGCGAAATGCAGTCACATCCGAGGCATACTCAAGGTGGATTCTATCCTTTCTATCACGCAAAGAGCAGAGGAAAACTACCAGGATTTCCGCGGCGAACATATGCACATTATGCTTGATGACCTGCCGACGGCCACTATCGACGTGCATTTTGATCGCGCAAACGCCTTTATCGACAGCCAGTTGTCGCGCGGTAAGAATCTCATTGTGCATTGTATGGCGGGAATCAGCCGCAGCGTCAGCCTCGTAATGTCGTATTTGATGCACAAGTACAAACTTTCATATGAGCAGGCGTTGGGGCTCATCCGCAAGACACGGCCGATCGCTTGCCCGAATGAAGGATTTCGTCGACAACTTCTCAAAAAATATAACTACACTGGTCTCGGCGAGATTGTAAAGGGAATTGGCGTTTATAACTGACGGTGCGGGTTTGAGAGCAGAGCCTTCATCTACGTCACCGTCATCGCCGCAACAGGCGCGGGCGCATTCATTTTTTCTGTAAACGCGACATCGAACGCGGTCGCGATCAAGATGTGCCACACCGAATGTAGAAAACCAAGATCACATATGTAGTCGATCGCGAGCACCATCGCCGCGAGAAGAAAATACCACAAAGAGACAAGGCTCATCTCGCTGTACATGCCGCTGGTCGCCGTCGTATATACGAAAATAGCCATCGGCACATACTCAAATAGCAGATCGTCGACAAAAACCGCATGATTCCACATCATAATAAAGCCGAGCAGCACCATCAACACATATGCGTCGACGATCGCGGTGCCGTTCCACATAGATGTTGCGATGCGCAGCACGCCGACAATAACAAACGGGAGCGTACATAGTGTGTTGTGGAACTCGCGCGCATAGATTGTATTCGCATACGGAGGCTCCTGACGGCGCCGAAACTTCTTACACGCGGTGTCATACACGTGCCGCGCGATGAGCACGAGCATTTGATAAGTGAACGCAAGCATTCTTTGTCGGTATATAAAGATTTTCATTTTATTCAAATAGATTTGTTCCGTCGATGGTTACGATGACGCATACAGCTTAAATGTTACCTCGCGCTCCTTGGCGTGGTCGACAATCGGCTGTGTTACGGCGCCGCTGTGAATCTCTTTCGGCGTAAACTTTGCGAGTTCGGGGCAGTATTTTTTGATGTAAACGCAATCCGGGTCGTACTTCGCGCCTTGCGTCCACGGATTGAACATGCGAAAATACGGTTGCGAGTCCGCACCAGTGCTTGCCGACCATTGCCAGCCGCCGTTATTGTTCGCAGGATCATAGTCTGTAAGCATCACCGCAAAATACATTTCGCCATATTGCCAATCGATATGCAGATCCTTTGTGAGAAACGACGCCACAATCATGCGCGCACGGTTGTGCATATAGCCCTCGGCGATCAGCTGCCGCATGCCCGCGTCGACAATCGGCACTCCTGTCTTGCCGTTGCGCCATGCGTCAAAGTATTTCTTATTGTACCGCCATCGCGGCGTAATGTTTAACATGTTTTTGCCGCTGTGCTTTTCATCGCCGCGCTGTCGCGCACCGAGCACATAGGGAAAATGGAACACGATCTGCATGTAAAAGTCGCGCCAGTAAAGCTGCCGTATGAATATCTCGCGCACTTTTTTCGACAGTTTCGACTCCGCGGCCGCATGGTATACTTCGCGCACCGACACTGTGCCGAACTTCAGATGCGGCGAAAGTCGCGATGTCGGTCCGAAAAAGTCGCGTGCAGTCGCATAGTCGCCAAGGCCGTCGATGTTACGAAGGATTTTCAGTGCCTCTGTTCTGCTGGCCGCCTGAATGCCGGCGGCGATGCGCGGCTTAATCTGCTGCATGTACCCGCGAAGATCGATGCGTTTCGGCATTGCGCACTTTTTGAGCCGCGACATTACACTCTGTTTGCGCGTTTTGTCGACGGGTTTCGGGATTGCCGCGGAATATGCCGCGTTGTAAAACGGCGTAAACTTGCGGTATGGCTTTAGGTCTTTTGTGGAAATTTTGTAGTCGTGAGCGGCAACGATACTTTTTTCATCAAACAACGCACACACTTTCTTGTCGCGCGCGACCGCAAACGGCGTATAATCGATGTTATACCCAAGCATCACCGGCGAGTCGCCGAGATATTTCTGCAACCGCCGCATCACATCAGTGGTGTCGCCGTAATAAACCGCGAGCGGTATCACCGTCGCGAGTTCGGCGAGTGTCGCCAGCATAAAATAGAACGCATTGTAGCCGAAATATTTGTTGCGCTTCTTGTCGACTTGCACAGGATCGAGTATGAAAATCGGATATACTTCGTCGCAAACATCGAGCAGCGCATTCAGCGCATTGTTGTCGACGGCACGCAGGTCGCGATGAAACAGAAATATGCCTCGGCGCATGGTGTATACAACGCAACATACAAAAAAGAAGAATGTTAAAGAAAGTTCTCTGCGATGATCTCGCGGGACGCCGACACGATCAGTTTGCTATAATTTTCTGAGATCAGCGACACAGCCTTTCGTGCGATTTCTCGTCGTCGCGCAAAGAGATATGTGGCGCCCCTGCGGCAGCACGCAGAAGTGTCCGGAAATACTCTTCCGTGACTGCATCGCAGCGTATTCGTACACAGATGATACACACAACTACAACCGTGCAGTTTGAACGCGAGGTGGCAGCCAATAAACATCGTAATGTCTGTATCGATAGGCTGCGCCCTAAACATACAATCCGCGAAGTAAATAGTGCCGTTGTCGATAAGGATCTTACCACCATACATTATTTTGTAGCAGAATGGTGTGGTTGTGTTGCCGAAAAGTGTCAAGGAGAAATCCTTCTTGCGTATAGATAGGGTATTCTCTGTGATACGCATTGTTTCGTTGGCGTTTATGGACACATTGCAGTTTGTAAAACGAAGTCCCTCTTTTATGATTGTAAGACGTTGTCGAACTATTTTCCATTTCGATTGACAGTTGATCTCGTTGTTGGTATACACAACATATTCAGGATCGATACGATCCGCTGAGGGATTCCATCGCGCGATAAAGTTATTGATGCGTCTCACCAGATGCGTGGTTTGCGGAGACCTCACGAGTACCTCATCGGGAGTATTACGCAACACCGTTGTTAGCTCATTTTTTTCAAGCAGAAACCCCTTAACATCCGGGGGAGACGCATAGACGTACTTGCACAAATGACGCATCAACAATAATGTATATATCAAACACGAAATTCATTTTTTCTCGGATGAGGCATTCCAGCATATATGATGTCGGTTAATATTCAAAATTTTCAGGAGTCAGCGCATCAATAAGAGCTGCTGTCATATGTCTGCCACTTTCTATGGCGATAACGGGCCGGCGGCGACCCTGCAAGT
>JACCDJ010405597.1_pt1 | contig 10258 bp, 8 predicted proteins | sample 7444481 | NCBI WGS metagenome assembly JACCDJ01 (sample SAMN15323435, study PRJNA562643) | freshwater metagenome | isolation source: river surface water | place: USA:Blue River Watershed | collected 2017-08-15 | reverse complement strand
GGGCTTTGCCCTCATCATGGGCTTTGGGGGTGCCTTCATTTCCTTGCTCATCAGCAAGCCTGTGGCCAAGTGGAGTTCGGGCGTCCAAGTCATTTCGCAACCCAGCAATGCAGACGAAAAATGGTTGCTCGACACAGTCAAGAAATTGGCCGACAAGTCTGGCATTGGCATGCCCGAAGTGGGTGTTTTTCAGGGTGATCCCAATGCGTTTGCAACCGGCGCCTTCAAAAACTCGGCCTTGGTGGCGGTTTCGACAGGCTTGTTGCAAAACATGACCCACGAAGAAATTGAAGCTGTTTTGGCCCACGAAGTGGCGCACATCGCCAATGGCGACATGGTCACGATGGCCTTGATCCAGGGCGTGATGAACACCTTCGTGGTGTTTTTGTCCAGGGTGGTGGGCTACGCCGTCGACAGTTTCTTGCGCAAGAACGACTCTGAAAATACCGGTCCTGGTATGGGCTACTGGATCACTACCATCGTGCTCGACATTGTTTTGGGCTTTTTGGCGGCCATTGTGGTGGCCTGGTTCAGCCGTCAGCGCGAGTTCCGTGCCGATGCTGGTGCCGCCCAACTCATGGGCCGCAAGCAACCCATGATGAATGCCTTGGCCCGCTTGGGTGGTTTGCACACCGCCGAGTTGCCAAAAAGTATGGCGGCCATGGGCATTGCCGGTGGCATTGGTCAGTTGTTCTCAACACACCCGCCCATTGAAGAACGCATTGCAGCTTTGCAAAACAACTGATTTGCCGTTCTGTCAGTAAACAAACGGGCCTTCGGGCCCGTTTTTCATGTCTATGGCCACAAATCCTTGACCGGTAACGCATGAGACTGTTGCCACGGGGTGCGTCATTTATAGTGAAGGGGTGCCAAGACTCATCCCGACATCCCTTCAGCGCTTGCTAACGCTGACCCAACTGCAGAACGCTAGAAGGTTTCAACGATTGCCTCCCCCCGTGCGCGGCATGATTTGGATGGCCATCGGGGGCGTGCTGTTTTCGGTCCTCAATACCATTGCGCGCTACTTTGCCATGCAAATGGACCCCTTTGAGGCGCAATTTTTACGTTATTTTTGTGGCCTGATTTTCATGCTGCCCCTGATTTGGCATCAGGGCATCAGCGCATATGTTCCCAATGACTTGAAAGGCCAATTCTGGCGCGGTGGTGTGCACACGGTTGGATTGATGTTTTGGTTCACAGCCTTGCCTCACATCCCATTGGCCGACATGACCGCCATTGGTTTCACGGGGCCAATCTTCATCATGCTAGGGGCTGCGTGGTTTTTAGGCGAACCCATGCGCAAGGACCGATGGATTGCGGCGGCCATTGGCTTTGCAGGTGTGTTCTTGGTGGTCTTCCCCAACTTGTCCGGTGAAGGCGGTTGGTACAACTTGGTCATGCTGGCCTCATCGCCCATTTTTGCGGCTTCTTTTCTCATTACCAAACATTTAACGCGCACCGAAAAGCCGGGTGTGATTGTGATGTGGCAGTCCATCACCGTTACCTTGTTCAGCTTGCCCTTGGCCTTGCTCAATTGGCAACAGCCCACGCTGTTGCAATGGGCTGGCTTTATGGTGACTGGCGTTTTGGGAACGCTGGGCCACTACAGTTTGACGAAAGCTTTTAGCGAGGCAGATATTTCGTCGACCCAATCTTTGCGATTTTTAGATTTGGTGTGGACAACAATTTTGGGTTGGATGGTATTTGGCGATTTGCCCAGTCAATGGACCTGGATGGGCGCGGCCGTTATTTTGGTGTCTACGATTTGGATTGCCAGGCGCGAGGGACGCAGGAAAGAAATTCCTTCGCCGACCCATTCTTCAGAGACTTAAATTTTGAAGAACCAAGCTTCGAAGAATTAAGCTTCTAAGAACTAATTTTCAGACGGCGAGCTAGGCGGGTTGCTGACACCACTGGCCACATGCCCCGCAGGCACATGCTGCGATGCTGACTCAATGTGACCTGTTTGGTCATCAAAGAAAAAGTCGGGCTCAAACTCTTTCAAAAACTCACCCTTGGGCAAGCCCCCTAAAAACATGGCTTCGTCCACTTCAATGTTCCATTGCATCAGGGTGCGAATGGCGCGCTCGTGGGCCGGCGCACTGCGCGCAGTGACCAACGCCGTCCGAATGCGAATGGCCGGTGTGCCTTCTTGTTGCAAGCGGTGCAAGGCTGTGAGCAAGGGCTTGAAAGGTCCGGCTGATAAGGGTTGTGAGGCCTTGGCATGTTCGTGCGCTTGAAATGCAGACAGGCCTTCAGCTTGAAAAACTCGTTCAGCTTCATCTGAAAAAAGGACCGCGTCACCGTCAAAGGCAATTCGAACTTCATGGGGGTGCGCTTCTGAAGCATGCGCCGAATTGGGATAGACCTGCGCTGCAGGCACACCAGCATCTAAAGCAGCGCGTACATCGGACAAGTGTGTCGACAAAAACAAATTGGCATTAAGTGGCTTTAAATAACGCCAAGGCGATTGACCCCGCGTAAAACTGCCACGTTGAATGGGCAAGCCATAGTGTTGGGCTGACCTGAACACACGCATGCCAGAAACAGGATCGTTGCGCGACAAAATAACCACTTCAACGCGCTGTGTGTTGGCATCGTTGAATGCCAACAGTTTTTTGACCAAAGAAAATGCCACGCCCGGCTTGGCTGGTGCTTCAAGTCGCTCCAACTGAAGCTTCATGTAAGCGCGATCGTCGCTCTGTTCGAAGACTTTGTTTTCTTCTTCAAAATCAAACAAAGCCCTGGAGGAAATGGCCACCACCAATTGACCGTCTAAGCTGACTGGCATAGTGCGCTCCTCAAATGGTTGATGGTTGACGACAACATTACTTGACCCATTGGTTCAACTCCATGATGGGCATCAGAACGGCCAAGACAATCAGCATCACGACACCGCCCATTAAAACAATCAGCAAGGGTTCTAGGATGGTGGCCAAGGCCATGGCACGGCGTTGAACATCGGCCGATAACTGTTGTGCCGCGCGCTGCAACATGACTGGCAATTGGCCTGTTTGTTCACCCAAGCGCGCAAACATGGCCAGCAAACTGGGAAAGCGTTTTTTCTGACCCAAGGCCATGGCCAATGGGGCACCTTCTCGAACCAAGACCAAGGCGTCCATCACATCGTTGCGCATGGCTTGGTTGGACAAAGTGTCTGCGGCCGATTGCATGGCTTTCAAGATGGGCACGCCAGCACCTGTGAGCATGGCCAAGGTACTGGCAAATCGGGCTGTGTTGTAGCCTGTGGCCAGTCGGCCCACAATGGGCAAGCGCAAAAATGCGGCGTCAAATTGAATGCGCAGGGCCATTTGTTTCATGGCTTGATGAAAGGCCGCCAATGCCAATGCCAGCAACAACACCAGCAGCCAGCCTTGGTTGCGAACAAAGTCACTCAAACTCAGCATGGCCACCGTAAGGCCCGGTAACTTTCTTTGACTGCCCGAAAACACTTGAGCCACTTGCGGCACCACGGTGCTGAGCAAGAAAATAACAATGACGAGCGCAATGAGGCTCACAATGGCAGGGTACAAAGACGCGCTCAACAGCTTGGCTTTGAGTGTCTGCTGATCTTGTAAATCGTCGGCCAATTGCGTCAGTACCTGCCCCAGGTTGCCTCCTTGTTCACCCGCACTGATGACAGCGGTGTAAAGCGAAGAAAACTCAGCAGGATGTTGTCCCATGGCTTTGGCCAAGCCCAAACCTGCATTAACTTCAGCGCGCAAACTGGCAATCAGGTGCGCTTGTTTTTCTGATTCAGCTTCGTCACTCAGGGCTGTCAATGCGCGCTCTAGTGGCAGTCCACTGCCCACCAAGCTGGCCAACTGCCGAGTCCAAACGGCCAACTCTTGCGCAGAGAAACATTTGCGTGAGCCAATTTCAAGTTGCCAAATGCTTTTGGGGGTGGTTTTGTCTGCGCCCAAAGCTTGCACAGTCAAGGGCACCAAGGACTGCGCTCTGAGTTGGCTGCGAGCCGCTTTGGCACTGTCGGCTTCCATCACGCCTTTGCGCAACGCACCGTCATTTTGCAAAGCTTCAAAAGAGTAGGCGGGCATAGGTCAGTTCTAAAGCGTTGGTCTGTGGCTCATCGCCCAAAATACAAGAAGCCCACTTGGCCACTGACATGGCTGTTGGGGCCAGACAATTTGGCAACATTGCCCACATCTTTGTTGATGCCCAGAATACTGAACCAGGCCCATTGTTTGGACAGGCTGTGTTTGTAGCTGAGGCCAGAGCCAACTGAACCAATGCTGGTGGTCAATCCTTCGATGCCTGTGCGATGAGAGCCTGCTGAAGTTCGCCAGTGTTCTGCTGGTGCCCATGTCACCCCAGTGTTCAGGCTCAGCTCGCTGTGACTTGAAAGCGGCCAGGCGTAAGAGACCCCCAAACTGACCGTGCTGCTATCGCCGCGACTGAGCAAGTCATGCGTCAACTCAATGCCAGCCGTCCAACGTCGATTGATGCGTAAATTGGACAGCAAACGGCCACGCAAAGTTTTACGTCCGGGTTCAAACACATCAAATGCTTCGCCTGTGTTGAGATTGTGGACGCGCAATGACAGCCCTAAATCGATGTTGCGTTTTTCAACAAATTGATAACTCAGGGAAGGTTCTTTTCTGAAACTGTTAAAGCGCAACCATTCTTCACCATCACCAATGCCCACCCGCCATTTGCCATAGCGCAATCCCACCACGGGTCTGAGTTTGGTGCTTTGGGTGGTCTGATGGATATCGTCCATGCGAAGTTTCAAACCCAATGTGTACTTCAGGCCAGAGGGTGCTGGGTACTTGATGGCGTTTTGCACAGCTTCTTCAGATGTTTTGTCTGTAATTTCTTCTGAAAGGTTTTCTGAAAGTTCTTGAGCCATGCTGTGAGCACAGAAGAAAAAACAAATGGAAAAACAAACTGAAAAAAGAAGATGCTTCATGTTCAGTCTCTGGTGACGCGCAACAATTCTTCGGCTTTGGTGATGCCCATTTGCACCAGTCGTTCACCGTCTTCACGCATCAGGACCATGCCACCCGCCACAGCCGCTTCACGAATGTGGGCTTCAGATTGCTTGGCATGAATTTGAGCGCGCAAGGCATCGTCCGTGATCAGCAATTCAAAGATGCCTGTACGACCCGCATAGCCAGTTTGTGCGCAGTGTTGGCAACCGTTGCCTTGGCAACGCGTACAAACCTTGCGGACCAAGCGCTGTGCCAACACACCCAACAAAGAAGAACTTAAAAGGAAGGGCTCAATGCCCATGTCAGTGAGCCGTGTCACGGCACTGGCCGCATCGTTGGTGTGCAATGTGGCCAAAACCAAATGGCCCGTCATAGACGCTTGAATGGCAATTTGTGCCGTTTCAAAATCGCGAATCTCACCAATCATGATGATGTCGGGATCTTGCCGGAGGATGGCGCGCAAAGCTTTGGCAAAGGTCAAATCAATTTTGGCATTGACCTGTGTTTGGCCCACACCCGCCAGTTCATATTCGATGGGGTCTTCCACCGTCATGATGTTGCTGCCTGTGGCGTCCAAACTTTGCAGGGCTGCATACAACGTGGTGGTTTTGCCCGAGCCGGTTGGCCCGGTAACCAAGATCAAGCCGTGCGGCTGCGTGACCAATTGTTGGAAGCGCTGCAAGGTGGCGCCCTGCATGCCCACAGACTCTAAACTCAGGCGCGTTTCGGATTTGTCTAACAAACGCAGCACAGCGCGTTCGCCATGGGCGCTAGGCAAAGTCGAAACACGTACGTCGACCGCACGTGAGCCCAAGCGCAAACTGATGCGACCATCTTGCGGCAAACGTTTCTCGGCAATGTCGAGCTCGGCCATGATTTTGAGGCGGGAGATTAAGGCGGCATGCAAAGCCCGATTGGGCTGAACCACCTCGCGTAAATTGCCGTCGACCCTAAACCGCACACTGGAATGGCGCTCATAGGGCTCAATGTGAATGTCGCTGGCACCATCGCGCGCAGCTTGCGTTAGCAGCGCGTTCAGCATGCGAATGATGGGGGCATCGTCACTGGTTTCTAGCAAGTCTTCAACAGCAGGCAACTCTTGCATCATGCGCGACAAGTCAGCCTCTGACTCGACCTCGCTCACCACTGCAGCTGCACTGGATTCACCGGGGCCCAACTGGGCGGTGTAAGCCTTGCTGATGCGTTGTCTCAGAAGGTTTGAATCTTCTCTTGAAATTTCAAGGCCAAGGTTGTCGTGGCCCCATTTGCGCATCACTTCAGACAGCGCGTTGGGCGCACTGTCTGGGCAAAGCCACAGCGTGAGGCGCGTGCCATCGTCCTCCAGCAAAACTTGCTGGCTGCGCGCAAACGCGTAGGGGAGGGGAAATCTTTGGGCCATCAGGGTTTGCGTGTGGCTTGGGGTAATACGGGCGCGCCCACATTGGGCAGGCCAGTGCTGGCCGCAGGTTGCGCTTCAATTTGTGCGCCGCGCATTTGTTCATAGCGCCCCATAGACAGGCCCTCTGTGGCGTTGCCATCGCGAACCACAACAGGTCTTAAGAACACCATCAAGTTGGTTTTTTTGCGGCTTCTGGATTCAGCGCGAAACAAGTTGCCAAACACGGGCACATCACCCAAGCCTGGCACACGTTCTTGGCTGTTGCCGTAGTCGTCTTGCAGCAAGCCACCCAAAACCACAATGGCACCATCTTCTACCAACACGCTAGATTCAATGGAGCGTTTGTTGGTAATGAGGCCGGTGGCAGAACCAATGGAAGCGGGGTCAAGACGGCTAACCTCTTGGTAAATTTGCAATTTGACTGTGCCGTTTTCACTGATTTGAGGCTTCACGCGCAAGGTCAAGCCCACGTCTTTGCGCTCAATGGTTTGGAACGGATTGACCGAGCCGGCGTTGGCGTTGTTGTTGGTGTATTGGCCTGTGACAAAAGGCACGTTTTGACCAATCACAATTTTGGCTTCTTCGTTGTCAAGCGTCAGAAGGTTTGGCGTTGACAGCACATTGCCATCGCCCGTGGTTTGCAAAAAGCGAGCTAAAAACCCAAGCACATAAGTGCCATTGTTGTTGTGTGCTACGCCAATGTTCAAGCCTGAAGACGGTGCCACTGCACCACTGGCACCTTGCGTTGCCAATGAAATCAGGTTGGCACCGCCCACCTTAAAGTTGGTGCCCAACAAACCAATGTTGGTATCGCCTTTGTTGCCAACAGGGCCTTGCCATTGCACGCCAAATTCAGCTGCTTTTTCGGCACTCACTTCGGCAATCAAACTTTCGACAAAAACTTGCGCACGGCGTGCATCGAGCTTGTCAATCACTGCGCGCAATTGACGGTACTGAGGTTCGGGCGCGGTAATGATCAATGAATTGGTAGAAGGATCGGCTTGAATTTGCCCGCCAGTTGAAGGCTGTGCACCCGCTGTATTGAATGTGGTGTTGGCGCTGGCAGCATTGTTGGGGCTGTTGGGTGTTGTGCTGGTCAGGTTGCCCGTATTGCCCATATTGCCTGAGGGCGAAGCGGTTTGCGCTGTCAAAGCAGCGCGCAAAGTTGCCGCCAATTTGGTGGCGTCTGCATTTTTCAAATACACCACATGGATGTTGCCACTGGCGGCATTGGGTCCTGAATCGGAGGGCCTATCTAGCTGCGCAATCAAGGAGCGCGCCAAAGCCATGCGTGCGGTGTTGGCGGCCCGAACCACCAATGAGTTGCTGCGTGCTTCGGCCATGATGGTGGTCTTGAAGGAGGTGTCGGTCTGACCTGTGGGTTGCGCTGCGTTGTTGCTGGCTGCGCCCGAGTCCAACAAACGTTGCAGCATGGGCACCAAGTCGGTGGCCAATGCGTGCTTAAGTTGAATGACTTCGACCCCAGTGGCATTGGCCACATCGAGTGCCGCCACAATGCGTGCCAAACGTTGCAGGTTGTCGGCGTAGTCGGTAATGACCAAAGCATTGGTGCCAGGATTGACATTGACTGTGTTGTTGGGGCTGATCAGTGGCCGAAGAATGGGTACCAGGTTGTTAGCGTTTTCGTGGTTCAGCTGAAAAATTTGGGTCACGATTTGGCCATTGGAAGCAGGCACTGCGCCCGCAGACACACCACCACTTTGCAGTTTGGCATCGGCCTCTGGCACCACCAAATAAAGTCCAGCCGACTCCACCAATGAAAAGCCTTGCGTGCGCAGTTGAGCGGCAAACAAACGGAGTGCCTGAGAAGGGGCCACAGGCACTGTGCTGGTCAGTGTGACAGTGCCTTTCACGCGGGGGTCGACCACCACATTGTGGCCAGACAAGGTGGCCAAAGTTTTGGCTACGGCATCAATGTCAGCATTGGTGAAATTCAAGGTGACGGGCTCTTGGATTTTTTTGCTGGACTTGTTTGCGGGTCCTGGCGTTTGAGCCTGAATCTGAGCCTGAGCTTGGGCCTGTGCCTTTGCAACAAACACAAAGCCATTCAAGCTGAGGCACAAGACCATCAGCAAACCGCTGAGAGGTTTGAGCGAATGCATAGTGCGTGTAGCGGATGTGCGAGAGGCCATGATGATTAACCCAATGAAAGCAAACTGCGCGCCCCTTGGCGCCGTCCAATGATGTTCAGTAAATTTGACAAAGCGGCTGCGTGCTCAGGCACAGCAGAGGCTTCACCGCGAAATTGAAAGTGTGATCCTTGCCACTGACCCTGACCACTCAAAAGCAAGCTGCCCGATTGGGTGCTCAAACTGAGTAGCGCTTGTTGCGAACGGGCGCTGTCGCTGGTCAATCTGAGCTGGTAAGAGCCCATGGGTTTCAAGGTGCTGAGCTTGGAGGATAAGTTTTGCGCCGTCAAATTCAGACTGCCCAAAAAGACAGTAGATTGGCGGCCTAACTCAATGGCCAATTGCTGAGTTTCCAACACCAACATGCCTTCTGGTTGCATGGTATTCCAAGGCGCGCCCAAACCACTCAGCCACTGTGCTGGCCATTCCGAGCGGTGATTGTCTACCTGCAGTTGCAAAGCGTTGAGTGATGTGAGTGGCGAGATGTGAAGCTTGGCCGCGCTAGACATACAGCAAGAGGCCTGAACTTTTAAACTCACGCGCGGCAAGTTGTTTTCATTGAGCGAAAAATTCGTTTCCCAATGAAGGCGACCAGGCAGTGCCAGTGCATCACGGCTGCCTTCGCCCCCCGTAAAAACCAATTTGCCTGAGCCGCTCCAAATGGAGCCTTGCACTTCGTGCAACTGCACCAAACCTTTGCTGCCTTTAGCCAAGCCAAGGGCCATCCACTGTGCCGGCAGGTTGAGGACGAAGGCCATCACAGCGCCCATGAGTCCGCCCCATAGCGCCCAAATACCCATGCTTGACTGCGCTCGCTCAGAAGTTGCGCGTGCTGCACGCGATGAACGCGAGGTGGGCAGAAGGGTGGAGCGCAGTCGATTCATAGTGCTCAATTTATGACTGCGGTGGCAGGTTCAAAATCAATGTACCGCGCCAGACTTCGAGCCCACCCGACTGACTCTTTTGGAGTTTGGCTTCTGTGGGCAAGGCAATTGCTTGGGTTCGGGCTGCGGCCAAAAATTGCGCCAATGCTTCTGCCGAAACATTGTTCAGGGTGATGGTGGCACGCGAAGCTTCCAACTTCAATTTGGCACCATTGCCCAAAATGTCGGTGGCTGTTTGTTGCAGCACCGCACCGGCATCTTGAACCTTCATGCGAGGTGCTTTTTGCAAGGCAAGAGCTTGCGCTTGCAAGGCTTTCAAATGGTCTGTTTGCCGTTCAAGCTGAGCCAATTGAAGCGGGGCATCTTGATAGGTCTTGAGCGCTGGGGCAATGTTCCAAAACCACAGCAAGATTGCTATCAAGACAATGGCCAAGGATTGAATCAGCTTGCGATCTTTTTCAGGCAGGCTTTGAAGGTGCTTGCGCCATGAAGACATCATGCGCCCCCCTGTTTGAATGTGCTGCTGACAATGCGCCACTGGCTGGCATTGACTTGAGCGTCATAGCCTTTTGAACGCAGGGCGCTGACAAACTGAGCTTGTTGTTCGTTTGACATTTGCAGACCTTGGAGACGTATTTCGCCGGTGCCTTGGGCCTGAAAATCCAAACTGTCAATGCTTTGTCCGGTAGGCAAAGCCGTGCCAATGGCCTGCAACATGGTTTCTAAATCTTTGGCATTCAAGCTGCCAGCTTGTCGTTGCAAGCGTTCCAATTCACGGCTCATTTGCAGCGACGCATCAACCACAGGCACATTGGGAAACGTTTGCGTCAGGATGTTTCTTTGTTGTTCGCGCTGCGCTTTGACTTTGTCGTTGAG
>JACCDJ010465921.1_pt1 | contig 10259 bp, 8 predicted proteins | sample 7444481 | NCBI WGS metagenome assembly JACCDJ01 (sample SAMN15323435, study PRJNA562643) | freshwater metagenome | isolation source: river surface water | place: USA:Blue River Watershed | collected 2017-08-15 | reverse complement strand
TATTCATTAGCATTCGTAGTGGAAGAATATCGAAAAGGAGTAAAAATTGGTGAGATTAGAAATGAATTACAATATTATGTTAGTAATTGCCCTGTAAGAACTCCACCCGAAATCACTTGGTTAAATGCTGATCAAGATTTTATTGAATCGAATAAAAAAACTTGTTTGAATTTTATCGCACGTGATATTGATCTCGATACTTTATCAGCTGCTATTCTAAATGTCAGCGATCAATTGTTGAATAAATACACCATCGAAATTGATACAGTAAATGAAGGCTTAAATATTCAAGTTTGTTTTGATGTAAAATGCAATTTTATTGAGTATGAGAATTTAGGTTTCGATTTACTCGTTAGCGACAATTCTTGCCCATTACCTAAGCTCGATACCCTAAATCTTCTCTTAAAATTAAATGGCTTAAAAGAAGGTGATCCCTTCAAAAGTATACCCAATGTGTTTAGTCCGAACGACGACGGCAAAAACGATTTTTTCTACATTAAAGGCGAATTGCCGAATGAATGTATTGAAGATTTCTTTATTAAAATATATAACCGCTGGGGAAAGCTAATTTTCGAGAGTACCGATTTTTCATTTAAATGGATAGGGGATGACCATGACCCGGGTGTCTATTTCTATGTAGTGAAAATAAATAACAAGGAAGGCACTGGAAATTTAATGTTACTACATTAATTCATTATATTTGAAGATATGCGTTTAAATCCCAGCAGATTATTACTATTATTTCTCTTCCTTTTGAGTTCATTTGAGCTCTATGCTGCGCATATTGTGGGAGGTGATTTTAGTTACCGTCATATCTCTGGTGATACCTATGAAATCAAAATGAAAATGTACCGCGATTGCGGTGGTAGAGGTGCTGGTTTCGAACAACAATTAGAAGTCAATATTTTCAACAAAGAAACTAACCTGCAAATCAAAACCATATTTATGCCTCGTACCAGCATCTACAGAATTCGGTTTAATACCGGCTGTACAAGTCCTGAGTTACGTTGCGTTGAAGCAGGTATTTTCGTCGGACAATTCACAATGCCAAAGGAGCAGTTCAATAATATCGACGGATATTATGTATCGTGGGAGAGATGTTGTAGAAACAATATCATTAAAAATATTGTAGACCCAGGTGCTACACCAATGGCATTCTATATGGAGCTTGCATCACCTTATCCGAATAATGGTGATTTTCGTGTAAATAGTTCACCAGAATTTAGAAGAGACCCATTAAATTATTTATGTGTTGGCGAAGCTTTCAAATATGATTTCAAAGCATATGATGAAGATGGTGATGAATTAAGAATTTCGAAAATTGAACCATTAGCAGGTGGTGCTACTTCTCAAATTAACGTCGGACCTTTTTCTAACTCTGCACCATTTGACGATGTGATTTGGGCTCCGGGTTATAGTACTAATAATTTAATGGATGGAAATCCAGATATAATCACCGACAACGACACTGCAAGCATTTACATAGTTCCTCAAGCAATAGGAGTATATGTAATCTCCATACTTTGTGAAGAATATAGAAACGGTGTGAAGCTCGGCGAAATTCGACGAGAGCTACAGCTCGAAGTGTTGAATTGTCCCATCAGATTTAAACCTGTCGCCTCCACAAGTTTAGGAGCCAATAATACGGTTGACATAATGGTTGGACAACAAACTTGCTTCGACATATTAGGCTCCGATGGTAATCCGCTAGAACTACTTAAAGTCAGAATCGATACCATTGGTTTATATAAATTATTCGCTTCAGGTGAAGCCACTTTAGATCCTTCGGATGTTACGGGAACACAAAATATTAGTACTAAATTCTGCTGGACACCCAAATGCCCATTAGACACAACTAGTGGTAAGTATTTAGATTTTATTATTTACGATAACTCTTGTCCATTTACCCAAGACGATACAGTTCGAGTAAATTTCAATTTCATCAATGCACCTAATGAAGTGCCTACGATTTTTACCAATTTGCCGAATCAAGTATTAAACATTAGAACTGGTGAAACAAGATGTTTCTTTGTTCAAGGTAGCGACGGTAATGTCAACGATCAAATCACCATATTACCAATCATTGATCAAGTAGATATATTTAATCTTGGTGCAACCTTAACACCACCTGTTATTGCTGGTAACTCTAATATTGTTGGTGAGGTATGTTGGACACCCCAATGCGGACTTAACATTGATACACCTTTTGTGTTGAAGTTTGAAATTTTTGATAATGCATGTCCTTTTCAAGCTCAAGATACTCTAGAAATTACTGTAAATCTTTTACCAATTATAAATGCAAAACCTACGCTTATGCCTGAGGGTACAAGTGTAAATAATGATAATACTGTTAATGTAATATTGAATCAATCAAACTGTTTCTTTGTGTTTGGTGAAGATATAGATGCAGATGATGTTGATGTTAGTTTGCAAAATGTAAATTATGATTTCTTAGCTAATGGTGCTGAGTGGAAAAAAATTGATGACCAAACAAATGCAGAGAGATATCAATTTTGCTGGACACCCACATGCGATAATTTCTATGGTGAAGATTCGTTGTTTGTAGATTTCTTTGTTCGTGATAATAAGTGCGAAAACGAAAAATTAGATACACTTAGAATATTATTCAAATTACAATTACCTAAAAACGATATACCTGCAATATTAAAACCAGATTCAATTTTATATAATTTAAATGCGGGTTATTCTAGGTTTATACCTGTATCTGCTAGTGATGCAGATGCTGAAGACTTAATGATATTAAGTGCCGAACCATTGTATTCTCCAGACGTACCTCTGCAAATAAGTATGCAAACTATTACAGGTAATAGTTTATTAAATACAGAATTATATGTAGTGGCAGATTGCGGATTAGAATCTAATACAGACTTCCCAGTAAGAATAAAATTATTAAGTAATAAGTTCTGTAATGAGAACGACACTATAGAGCAAATAATTAATTTGAGAGTCGCTCCATTATTAGATCTAGGTCCGGCAATGGTACCTAACGCCTTCTCACCAAACGGTGATGGCATCAACGATGTATTCAAAATAAACTTAGCATCACGTACTATTTGTCCAGATGAATTCGAACTAAAAATCTACGATCGTTGGGGGCAAATACTATTTGAAACCCTCGATCCAGAATTCGCATGGACAGGTGAGGGTCAATTCCCTGGGGCATACGTTTACTATCTTCGCATTGGGGAGACCAAGCAAACCGGCTTTATCGCATTAGTAAAATAAATTTACTACCATCCGAATAAACGTAATATCATACGTAACCAAGACATTGATTTTTCATCACCAAAGTCAAATTCACGGCTGATACTCTCTGAAAATTGTGAAAGCTCTTTTCTCATTTTTATAGGTATATGCACAAATGTAAGCATAAATATACTAAAAACCAAATTGGTATTTGGTTAGTACAAAAGTAGCTAGTAGCTAGTAGCTAGAAATGAAATGCTAGAAAGAGCAGGGTACTAAGAAATAATTACAATGCGAATCGGTATAAAGTTTAGCAAATGTAGCTAGCTACTAGCTACTAGCTACTTCTGTACTATTTAAAGAACAGCTTTAACTAAATACGGCAATATCTCCTTCTCAAACGAGATAAAATTCTTCCTTACATCACTCACGGTTACGGAGGTGAAGGCGAATGAGAATGTAATAGCTTTGCATGATTTCATTAAGAATTCAACTTTCTCGCGGGGTATGCTTTTGAAATCTGATTGGCTGATGAATGTGTTAACTAATAATACCTCTAATTCGTTCGATAAGTTTTTTAAGAATTCTTGTGAGTTGACATTTTCTCTAATAAAATCCCAACCAATAAACTCTGAACAAACGGTATATGATAAGCGACTAGTTTTTAGAATTAGTGCTTTCATTTTTTCTTCTTTCGAAATATTTGGTTGGAGTTTTTGTACTAAGTCATTAATAGCAACGCTTAGATGATCCATTAAAATTTCGTTTAATATAACTTCTTTACTTTCGAAATACTTGTAAATAGTAGCTTTTGCAACTCTTGATTTGCGTGCAATTTCGTTAACACTTGTTTTGTGATAACCGAATTTTCTAAATAATTCTTTAGAAGCCTCTTTTATTGATTGCTGAATTTTAGTTGCATCCATATTAATTATAGATTAATAAGTTTCTTCCTTGTAAACTGGTGCGATAGGCTCTGAGTGCGGCGTTCGCCGGACCTACAGTAGGAGAGCCGTCGTATAATTGGTACCTAGATCCGCAGCATCTACAACCCACAAAACTGATCGACGAATCGAGACTTACATAAGCACAAGAATCAGTTGTTTGATATGAGCACGCACGATCAAATGCATTGTATTCTGATACACCTTTTCTATATATGATAATGCCACGAATGCCACCATCAATATAAGCTGTACCACCTACGGCATTTAAATTATTGAAAGCCGGATCGTCTAAACTTAAATTAATATTTACAGGTACACTAGGTATTGGGCTCTCTTGATCTTTAGAACAAGCGTACCAAAAAACACTAATGCTTAAAAGTAAAATACCAATTAAATATTTCAATTTAGTTCTGAATTAAATTGTGATAATAATCTAACATCATTTTCAAAGAACATACGTATGTCTTTGATTTTATATTTGTTCATTGCTAATCTCTCAATACCTACACCAAACGCGAAGCCCGTATATTTATTAGAGTCTATACCGCAATTTTCTAACACATTCGGGTCAACCATTCCACATCCTAAAATTTCTACCCAACCACTGTACTTGCAAATATTACATCCTTTACCACCACAGTTTTTACATTGAATATCCATCTCTGCCGATGGTTCTGTAAATGGAAAGTACGATGGTCTAAAACGTACTTCAGTACCTACACCAAACATCTCTTGTACGAAGTAATACAATGTTTGTTTTAAATCTGCGAACGAAACATTCTCGTCAACATATAAACCTTCGACTTGATGAAAAATACAATGTGAACGCGCAGATATCGCTTCATTTCTAAATACTCTACCCGGCATAATTGATCTTAATGGAGGTTGATTGTTTTCCATTAAACGAATTTGTACAGAAGAAGTATGTGTTCTTAAAGCTAAATCTTTTGTAGGGTCTTCAACATCTTTTTGAATGAAGAAAGTATCTTGCATATCACGTGCCGGATGCTCTAATGGGAAATTCAAAGATGTGAAATTATGCCAATCATCTTCAATCTCTGGTCCCTTCGCAATCGTAAATCCGATACGTTGAAAAATATCATTGATCTCTTTCAATACTAATGAAACTGGGTGTCTAGAACCTGTATTAAAAGGCGTACCTGGTAAAGTGAAATCAAAATCTAATCCAGCCCCTTCATCAGCACTCTCCAATGCTTCTTTCGCTTCATTAAATTTTGACTCTGCAATATTTTTAAATTCATTCATCACCTTTCCGAAAACTTTTTTCTCTTCAGGTGGCATTGCTTTGAATGCTTCGAATAAATCATTTACTATACCTTTTCTACTCAAAAATTTCAAACGAAACAGCTCAAGCTCCTCTGCGTTGCTTATCGCGGTCTGTTGAATTTCGGCGGTATATTCTTCTATTTTTTCTTTCATTACTATTTCGTATTGCGTACTGCGTATTGAGTACTGCGATCACTCTATTTTATTTCTTCTACAATCTTTTAAAAATTGCAATACTTCGTTCTTAACTCTTAATTCTTAATTCTTAATTTTTCATCCTACATCCTACATCCTATATCTTACATTTATTTTATAACCCCCAACTCTCTGCCTACTTTTATGAAAGCTGCAATCGCCTTATCTAAATGATGCTGATCATGCGCTGCCGACATTTGTACTCTAATTCTTGCTTTGCCTTGCGGTACTACTGGGTAATAAAATCCGATGACATAAATACCTTCTTCTAACATTCTATTTGCGAAATCTTGTGAAAGCTTTGCATCGTATAACATCACTGGTACTATAGGGTGAACACCAGCTTTAATATCGAATCCAGCTGCAGTCATTTTTTCTCTAAAGTATTTTGTATTACTTTCTAATTTATCACGTAACTCAGTAGTTTCAGTTAGCATATCTAATACAGCAATAGATGCGCCAACGATTGATGGAGCTAATGTATTAGAGAATAAATACGGGCGAGAACGTTGACGTAACATGTCAATTATTTCTTTACGTCCAGATGTAAATCCCCCAGATGCACCACCTAATGCTTTACCTAAAGTTCCGGTGATAATATCAATCTTACCCATCACACCATGATGCTCATGTGTGCCTCTACCTGACTTACCCATGAAGCCTGAGCAATGACACTCGTCGATCATGATTAAGGCATTGTAGCGCTCTGCCAATGCAACTATTTTATCTAATTGTGCAACGGTACCATCCATCGAAAAAGCACCATCCGTAACAATTATTCTATGACGTAAACCTTGAGTCTCTTTTAATTTCTCTTCAAGGTCTTCCATATTATCATGCTTGTATCTGTAACGTTGTGCCTTACATAAACGAACACCATCAATAATTGAAGCATGGTTCAACTCATCAGAGATGATTGCATCTTGCTCATTAAATAATGGTTCGAATACACCACCGTTTGCATCAAATGCTGCTGCATAGAGAATGGTATCTTCAGTACCTAAAAATTCTGAAATCTTTTTCTCTAACTCTTTGTGTATATCTTGAGTGCCACAAATGAATCGTACCGACGACATACCAAATCCATGTGAATCAATCGCTGCCTTAGCTGCTTCTGTAACACGTGGGTGTGACGATAAGCCTAAGTAATTGTTTGCGCAGAAGTTTATTACTTCTTTGCCATCGCTTACTTTGATGTCGGCACCCTGCGGACTAACAATAATTCTTTCTCTTTTATATAAGCCGGCTTTTTCTATTTCAGCCAATTCGTTCTGTAAAACGGGTTGTAAGGTATTGTACATGTCATTTTTTACTTTGGGTTCAAAAATAGTAAAATTACTTTGTAAACGACGTATTCTTAGTATATTTGCCCTGCATTAAACGCCCTTTGCAGGGGTATCAATGAATTATGTCGAAATATAACACACTACTCTATTATTGCTATAGCCGTATTGAGAATGCGGAGCAATACACACAAGAACACCTAAATTTTTGTAAATCTTTGGGCTTAGTCGGACGAATTATTGTAGCCGATGAAGGTTTAAATGGTACTGTTTCTGGTACTGTTGAAGCCTGCGAAGCTTATATGAAACACATACATGCTGATGAGCGTTTTGCCAAAACAGACTTCAAAATTGATGAAGTTGATGAACCATCTTTCATTAAAATGCATGTTAGGTATAAATCTGAAATTGTTCACTCAGGCTTAAGAGACCCTAAATATATTGACCCTAACAAAGAAACTGGTAAGCATTTAGAGCCTGCTGAGTTTGCTGAAATGATTGATCGCGACGATGTAGTAATTGTTGATGTTCGTTCAAACTACGAGCACAATGTTGGTCGATTTAAAAATGCAATTACTTTTGATATCGATAATTTTAGAGATTTCCCTTCAAAAATTAACGAGCTTGCTCAATACAAAGACAAAAAGATTTTGACGTATTGTACTGGCGGTATCAAATGTGAGAAAGCAAGTGCTTTATTATTGAAAGAAGGTTTTACTGATGTGTATCAATTACACGGTGGTATTATCAAATACGGTAAAGAAGCTGGTGGTAAAGACTTTGAAGGTAAATGCTATGTTTTTGATAATCGCTTAACTGTTGATGTCAATAAGGTAAATCCGAAAGTCATTTCAAAATGCTTTAACTGTGGTAAAGAAACTTCGAAGATGATCAATTGCGCAAATCCAGAATGCAACGAACACTTTACTCAGTGTGATGACTGTGGATGGGAGCTCGATGGTTGCTGCTCTACTAATTGCAAAGAACACACTAGAAAAAGAGAATACGACGGTACTGGTTATTATGTAAAATTACCACAACCTGTTCAAGTAAAATCGAAAAAAGTATTGTCGTAATACGCAATACTCAATACTCAATACGAAAATCGTTCTAAAGAACATTCGCGTGTAAAATCTGTTAATAGTAGGTTAACAAAAAGAATTTATATTCGTAGACTAGAAAACATTCAATGAAAATAGGAATAGTATGTTACCCTACATTTGGTGGTAGCGGGGTAGTGGCAACAGAATTAGGTAAGGCTTTAGCTGACCACGGACATCAGGTGCATTTTATTACCTATAGTCAACCAGCACGACTAGATTTTTTTTCAGAGAATTTATTCTATCACGAAGTAACAGTTTCTAAATATCCATTATTCGATTACCCACCTTATGAATTAGCTTTAGCTAGTCGTTTGGTCGACGTGGTTCAATACGAACAGCTAGATATTCTACACGTTCATTACGCAATACCACATGCATCTGCTGCTTATATGGCTAAGCAAATTTTAGCATCGAATGGTATACATATTCCGGTGATTACTACTCTTCACGGTACAGATATTACATTAGTTGGTAAAGACAGAACTTATAAACCAGTAGTAACATTTTCAATTAATCAATCTGATGGTGTAACTGCCGTATCTGATAATTTGAAAAAAGATACTCTTTGTCATTTTGATATCACTAACGAAATAAGAGTGATACCGAATTTTATTGATCTTGAAAGATTCAATCATAAATCAAAAAGTCATTTCAAAAAAGCAATTGCCCCTCACGACGAAAAAATAATTGTACATACTTCTAACTTTAGAAAAGTTAAACGTGTGCAAGATGTAGTGAAAGTGTTTGCAAAAGTTATTGAAAAAATTCCTGCTAAATTATTACTAGCTGGCGACGGACCTGAACGTATCGAAGTTGAACAACTTTGCAGAGAACTTAATTTAAAAGACGATGTTCGTTTCTTAGGTAAGTTAGATGCAGTTGAAGAAATATTATCAGTATCTGATTTATTTATTTTACCATCAGAGACTGAAAGCTTCGGATTAGCAGCTCTTGAAGCGATGGCTTGTAAATTGCCTGTCATATCTTCAAATGCTGGTGGTATACCTGAATTAAATATCGATGGTGTTACTGGTTTCTTAGATGAAGTGGGAGATATCGATGCCATGGCAAATCATGCAATTTATATCTTAGAAGACGATGTTCGTTTAAATACTTTCAAAGAAAACGCATTGAAGCACGCAAAGACATTCGATATCAAGAATATCATGCCGATATACGAAGCTTATTATTTGGAGGTAATAGAGAAAAGTAAAAAAGTAGCTAGTAGCTAGTAGCTAGACGTATTTAGTAGCTTAAGTAAAAAAGTAAACTAGTTATTCAGCGAATAGAGGGTTTCGTAAAAACTCATCATCAGTTAGACTTTTCAAAAATGCGATTACTTTCGTTTGCTCTGCAGCAGTTAAAGTAATTCCACCGTGTAGTCTTTTATCAACTGTACCAGCACTGCTGATGTTACTTGTATAATGTGCCATTACTTCCTCTAAAGTATTGAATCGACCATCATGCATGTATGGCATTGTCTTTTCAATGTTTCTCAAAGTAGGAGTTTTGAATTTATACAAATCACTATCCTGTAAAGTCACAAGATTTCTTCCCTTATCAGTAAATCTTGCTATACCATTATTGTGAAAACTCTCATCTGTAAATAGGGGAGCAGTATGACATGAATTACATTTCGACATAAAAATATTCATGCCTTCTATTTCTGCGGATGTTAGAGCGCTTGAATTTCCCTTCACATATTGATCATATCTAGAATTATCACTCACTAACATGGTCATAAATTGTGAAAGAGCAAACATCAATTCTGTGCTTGTTATACTATCAGTACCAAATGCTTTTTTAAATAGTGCTGGGTATTGAGCATGCTCTCGTAATTTTCTAATAACGTTGGGCATTTCTTCATCCATCTCCACCGGATTCTGAATAGGTGCGAAAGGAAATAGATCTAAGTCTAACACTCCACCATCCCAAAAGAAATATTTAGACCAAGCCATATTTTGAATGCTGGGTGAATTTCGGTTACCTGTTAAATCATCAATACCATGACTAAGTGCATGATCAAAATGTGCAAAGGCAGCACTTTGTTGATGACAACTCGCGCATGATATGCTTCCGTCTCTCGATAATATTACGTCGTAAAATAATTTCTTACCTAATTCGAAGCCCTCTTTAGTGACTGCGTTATTGCTGAATTTATATAATGGATCAGGGAAAGTGCTAGGTTTTACAAAGCCTACAAAAGAATCTGGTGTAGGAGTAACTGTCTCTTCTTT
>JACCDJ010246270.1_pt1 | contig 10261 bp, 10 predicted proteins | sample 7444481 | NCBI WGS metagenome assembly JACCDJ01 (sample SAMN15323435, study PRJNA562643) | freshwater metagenome | isolation source: river surface water | place: USA:Blue River Watershed | collected 2017-08-15 | reverse complement strand
CAGCAGCAGGGCAAACACGCGCGGGCGATCCGCCGCGCTCACTGCCGCGAGCAGGCCCAGCGCCACGGCCAGGCCGACTTCGCCCGACAGGCCAATCCCGGCCAGGTCTGGCACCACCCGGCCAAGCGCGAACAGCGCGACCAGGGCGACGGCGGTAAAGCCCAGCAGCCGCTTGCTGTCGAGGCCATCAGTTGCCGCCTTGGCATCGGCAGCCCGGTCCTCCTTGGGCAGCCAGGGTCCGGCCTTGATGTAAAGCAACAGCCCCGCAACCATCACCACCCCGGCGGTGCCAAAGCCGTAATGCCAGCCAACCTTTTCACCCAGGGTGCCCGAAATCAGCGGGGCGATGATCACGCTGACATTAATCGCGATGTAGAAGATCTGGAAGGCCATGGCCCGGCGCAGATCGTTGGGGCCGTACAGCTCACCGACCTGGCTGGCGATATTGCCCTTGAACAGGCCAACCCCCACCACCAGCGCGAGCAGGGCGAACAGGAACAGCCCCTCAAACGCCATCAGGAAGTGGCCCAAAGCCATGACAATGGCGCCCGCCAGCAGCGTGGCCCGTCGGCCCAGCCAGCGGTCAGCAATCAGCCCGCCGGCAATCGGGGTCAGGTAGACCAGGCTGGTGTAATCGCCAAAGATCGCCGAGGCGAGCGGTTGGCCTTCCTTGCCGCCATAGGCCGCGCTCTGCAGCCACTGCAGGCCCAGCACATTGCCGATATGCTCGGGCAGCAGCAGGTACTTGACCATGTAGAGCACCAGCAGGGTCTGCATGGAATAGTAGGAAAACCGCTCACACCCCTCGACGAAGGAGAGGTAACCCAGCCCCTTGGGGTGGCCCAGAAAGGCCCGGTCGTGGGCCGGAACATCCAGCTCTGGTGTGGCTTCGGCAGCAGTCATGTCATCCCCCGGATGGTATCTTTGGCATGGGGCTACTCGCAGGAACCCAAGCTGGCAAGCATGGGCGATTGCCCAGCAGTCTAACGGTTAAGTTGACCGAGTTGCCAGTGAGGCCGCTACTTCCAACATCGCGAAACCGGCATGAATGCTGGTGTTTGGCCGGGGTTAGGAAAGTCGGCGCGAACGATCCCTCGCCAGTCCTAATTCAGGGCTGACTTTACCGCAGTGACCGCGGCCTGCGTATGGGCATCAAGAAAGCCATGTCCCCACTCGGGATGGGCGATGATTGCCCCATTGGCGAGGAAGGGCGCAATCCGCGGGGTGAATTCCGCCAGGTCATCGCCGGGCATCAGCACGGTGATGCGATGCCCAAGGCTGGCCACCACGGACGGATATTCTGCGGCATATTCGAACGCCGCGCGGTGACCCCATTCGTAATTCTCGCCCGCCCGCAGATTTTCCGCGAAGGACATGGCCATCGATTCCAGGTCTGTCCCCGGACCGCGATGATGGACCACCATGTCCCACATCTTCCGGAACCGCGTGCCCGCAAGATCCAGCGGGACGGGTTCATAGGTCGCTTGCATCTGCTTCAGCTCATCCGGCGTGAATACCGGGGCGGAAATCATGACGATGCTGCCGACCTGTTCAGGGCGCTGCCGGGCCGCTTCTGCGGCAACTTCCGAACCGGTGTGATAGCCAAGCAGGTCGATCGTCCCGAGCTGGAGTGCGTCGGCGACATCCCACAGGCTGCGGGCATAGTCCTCGATCGTGACCGGCGGTGCAGCCGGGGGCGGATCGGATTCGCCATAGCCGGGGTAATCGTGCGCCAGAACGATCCGATCATCGGCAGCCTGTTCGATGAAGCGCGAGAAGATCCGCCCGGACTTGGGGCTCATGTGCAGGCAGGCCAGCGGCCGCCGTTGCGGTTGGGGCGGTTCGGCGATCCGCAGGTGGATCTGGCCGAATTGGCCATCAACATATTTGCGGACCAGTTTTGGCATGCCCCTTCTCCCAGCGAAGGTGATGCTAACCGGCCATGCGGTGCCCAGCAATTTCCAACGCTCGGATTGTGCGGCAGGCGATCAGCCCACTAGTTCCCCGTCCAAGAAAGCCGCCACCTCGGCCAGATCGACGTCTTTTGCCAGGAAGGCCTCGCCGATCTGCTTCATCAGGACGAAGGGCAGGGTGCCGGCATCCATCTTCTTGTCGTGAAGCATGTGCGCGACCAGCGCCTGGCCATCGCAGTTAAGGCCGAGGGTGGCGATTTCGCTGGCCATGCCGACTTCGGCAAAGTGGGCGGCGATCCGGTCTGCCTCTGCGGCCGCGATCAGGCCGCGCCGGGCGGAGAAGCGGGCGGCAAGGACCATGCCGAGCGCAACGCCTTCGCCGTGGAGCAGGCGGTCAGAAAAGCCGGTCTGCGCTTCCAGCGCGTGGCCAAAAGTGTGGCCGAGGTTGAGCAGGGCGCGCAGGCCCAGCGTCTCACGCTCGTCCGCCTTCACAATCCGCGCCTTGGCCGCAACCGAGTGGGCGACGGCATATTCGCGCAAGGTGCCGTCGCCGGCCAGCATCGCCGCGCCGTTGGCCACGCACCAGTCAAAGAACGGCGCATCGCCGAGCAGCCCGTATTTGACCACTTCGGCATAGCCGGCCTGCAATTCGCGGTGGGGCAAGGTGCCGAGCAGATCGAGATCGGCAAGCACCAGTGCGGGCTGGTGAAAAGCGCCGACCAGGTTCTTGCCCGCCGGGGTGTTGATCGCAGTCTTGCCGCCGACGCTGGAATCGACCTGGGCGAGCAGCGTGGTCGGCACCTGGATGAAATGGCAACCGCGCTTGAGGATGCTGGCGGCGAAGCCGGTCAGATCGCCGATCACACCGCCGCCGAGCGCGATAATGTGATCGCCGCGCTCAACCTCTTCGGCCAGCAGCCAATCGACCGTGGCGGCCAATTGGTCCCAGCTCTTGGTGGCCTCGCCAGCGGGGAGCACGCGCCAGGCGGCTTCGTGCCCGGCAGCGGCGAGGGATGCTTCGACTGTGGTACCGCAGGCGGCGTGGACATTGGCGTCTGTGACAATCGGTACGCGGCGCTTGCGCAGGCGCGGGCCGGCGATCTCGGCCAGCCGGGGCAGGAGCCCGCTGCCGACATGAACCTCGTAAGGGCGGCCAGCAATGTCGACCGGGATTACAGCCATGCGTCAATTTCCTTCAGGACCCGCGCCACGGTGCGCGTCTGCGGGCCGCGCCCAGAGGTAACGTGGATTGGTGCCTCGGCATAGGCCGGGCGGCGTTCATCGCGGAGCCGGGTAAGGATCTCGCGCGGGTTGCCCTGGCGCAGCAGCGGGCGGGTATCCTTGCGGGCGGTACGTTCGACCAGCGTATCGACATCGGCGTCGAGCCAGACGGTAATCGCCTTGTCCAGGATCAGCGCACGAGTTTCGGCATTGACGAAGGCGCCGCCGCCGGTGGCGATCACCTTGCGTTCACCGTCCAGCAGCCGGGCGATAACCCGCCGCTCGCCATCGCGGAAAGCCGCTTCGCCGTGGCGTTCGAAGATTTCGGAAATGGTAAGCTGGGCGGCGGCCTCGATCGCTTCATCCGCATCGACGAAAGGCAAATGGAGCAGGGTGGCGAGGCGGCGGCCAATGCTGGACTTGCCTGTCCCCATCATCCCGACCAGCACGACCGGGCGATCGATCCGCCGTGCCAAGGCGGCAAGATCGGCATTCGAAAGGTCGGTTTCGTCATGGTCCATTGCGGCCCTGCCTATAGTTGGGCTAACCGGGGGCGCAAGTATCGGACTGGGTTCGGGGAAGAATGGCAACTGTGGCGATGAAGGTGCGCAAGGGATGAAGCGTAATGTCGCCCTCTTGGCGCTGGGTTCGGCGCTGGCGCTGAGCTCGGCGCTGGTGCTGGCGCAAAACGCGCCCGAATCATTGCTGCCGCCCGGTTTTGACAAGCCGCGTCCGGCGCCCTCGCGCGCGGCCACTCCGCCGGCGCGGCCCGCACCGGCCCCGGTACCGGTCACGCGCGGCAGTGCATCAGGCAGCAGCAGCGCGTCGAGCGTAGCCGTGCCCGTGGTGCAGCAGGTGCCCGCTGCCACATCAGCTTCGGCTGCCCCGGGCCTGCCCGCCGGGGTGCGGATCCCCACCCTGCAAGAGCTTGAGGCGATGTCGTCCGATGAGCTGGATGAGCTGCTGGGCCTGAAGCCGCGCTCTGACATGCCGCCCGCTGCGCGCCGCTCGCTGAAGCAGGTGGGCGTGCTGGCCGATTACGAAGGCGGCCTGCCTGCCGGATCGTTGGCGCGGCAAAGCGGGGCGCTGGTTCGGGCCACGCTGGATGGGAACAAGGGACAGCTGGTGTCGCGCTGGGGGCATATCCTGTTGCGCCGGGCGCTGGCATCGCGGCTGGATGCGCCGCAGGGGATGAACCCGGCCGATTTTGCTGCGGCGCGTGCCGCGCTGCTGGTCCGGATGGGTGAGGGCGAAGTGGCCCGCGCCGTGGTGCAGGATGTCGATGCCGGCAACTATACCGACAGCCTGACCCGCGCCGCCTTGGATGCCTATGCCTTTACCGCCGACATCACCGGGATCTGCCCGGCGGTGACAGTGCAGGGTGGGGCACGCAAGGATGCCGAATGGCGCGTGCTGCGTTCGGTCTGTCAGGCCTTCCAGGGCGACGGTACGGCCGCCATGGCCCAGCTTGACCGGATGCAGGGCGGGGGTGTCTGGCCCAAAATCGACATGCTGCTGGCCCAGAAATATGCCGGGGCCGCAGGCAAGGCGCGCCGCGCGGTGACGATCGAGTGGGACGGCGTGACCGAGATGACGCCGTGGCGCTATGCCTTCACCATCGCCACCGGGCTCGAACCCCCGGCTTCGCTGATGCGCGATGCGCCGGATCGCTATGCCTATGCGGCGGCGCTGGCACCGATGGTTCCCTTGACCACCCGCGCCGAAGGGGCGGACAAGGCTGCGGCGGCGGGCATCCTGTCCAGCGCAGCGATGATCGATCTCTACAGCCAGATCTATGCGCAGGAAGACATCACCGGCGATTGGGCTGACCGGGCCGGCCTGTTGCGCACCGCCTATACTGGCGAAGCGCCTTCAGACCGGATGGCAGCGATTGCGCAACTGTGGGACGCGGGCAAGGACAGCCGCGTGCGCTATTCGCGGATGGTGCTGACAGCCTATGCGGCGGCGCGCATGCCAGTGCAGGATGCTTTTGCTGACCAATCGGCCGATCTGGTCGCGTCGATGCTGGCGGCGGGGCTTGATGCCAACGCGCTGCGTTGGGCCAGTCAGGCGGAGGTTGGCTCGCTGACCTGGGCACAACTTGCGCTGGCATCACCCAAGCGCGGCACGCCGGTTGCTTCGGGCGCGCTGGAATCGTTTTATTCGGATGACGACAGCGACAACTATCGCAAGTCGCGCTTTCTGCTGGCGGGGCTGGCCGGGCTGGGGCGGATTGACCAGTCGACGGCCAGCGATTTCGCCTCGAAGCTTGAGATCAACCTGAACCGCCAGACCCGCTGGACCCGGTTGATCGATCAGGCCGCCGATTTGAACAATGCCGCGCTGGTCTGTTTGCTGGCGGGCGTGGGGATGCAGGGCGATGGCTGGGACAAGATGACCAGCGTGCATCTTTACCACATCGTTTCGGCGCTGAACCGCGTCGGTCTTTCCGCCGAAGCCCGGATGATCGCGGCCGAGGCGGTCGCCCGGGGGTAAGCCGCTGTCCGCCGCAGTCGATGCCTTCCTGGCCATGCTGGCGGCGGAGCGGGGGGCTGCGGCCAATACTTTGCTGGCCTATCGACGGGACCTGGAATCCGCGGAAGAGCTTGTCGGCCCACTGACCGCCGTTGACCGCGAGGGACTGTCGCGGCTCGCGGCTGCCTGGTCAGACCTGGCGCCTTCGAGCCTGGCCCGCAAATGTTCGGCGCTGCGGCAGTGTTTCGGCTTTCTAGTGGATGAAGGCTGGCGCGGTGATGATCCTTCGCCCGCGCTGCCACGCCCACGCACGCGCCGCCCGCTGCCGCGGATTCTGGGTCACAGCGATGTTGAGGCGCTGTTCCAGACCGCCGAGGCCGAGGCTGCGGGTGACAAGCCCGATGCCGTGCGGCTGCTGGCATTGCTGGAACTGCTCTATGGCTCCGGCCTGCGGGCGAGCGAGCTGGTCTCCTTGCCGCTCAACGCTGTGCCGCGCGATGCGCCGTTCCTGAACATTACCGGCAAGGGTGGGCAGCAGCGGCTGGTCCCGGTCAGCACCCGTGCGCGGCAGGCGCTGTCGCGCTGGTTGGCCCTGCGCGGTGACAAGGGCCGGCTGCTGTTCCCCTCAACCGGCAAGAGCGGCCACCTGACGCGGGTGCGGCTGTTCCAGCTGCTGCGGGATCTGGCCCTGCGCGCCGGGCTCGATCCCGAACGGGTCAGCCCGCACGTGCTGCGCCATGCCTTTGCCACGCACCTGCTGGAGGGCGGGGCGGACCTGCGCGTGCTGCAAACTTTGCTGGGCCACGCCGACATCGCCACCACGCAAATCTATACCCACGTCGATTCTGCGCGGCTCGTAGAACTGGTTAACGCGCGGCATCCTCTTGCCCATCGCCGCCCGGCGGGCTAGCGCGGGGCATGGTTTCCTATCTTGAGTTCGAAAAGCCGGTGGCGACGCTGGAAGCGCGGATCGCCGAACTGCGCGCCGCCTCTGAGGGCGAAGAAGTCGATATCGCGGCGGAAATCCGCCGGCTTGAGATGAAGAGCGCGGACTTGCTGGCCAGCACCTATGCCGCGCTGACTCCGTGGCAAAAGACTCAGGTGGCGCGCCACCCGATGCGCCCGCACTTCCGCGATTTCATCGCCGGAGCCTTCACCGATTTCGTGCCCCTGGGCGGGGACCGCTGCTTTGGCGAGGATCACGCGATCATCGGCGGGCTGGCCAAGCTGGGTGAGCGCCGCGTGATGGTGATCGGGCATGAAAAGGGCCACGACACCCAGAGCCGGATCAAGCACAATTTCGGCATGGGCAAGCCCGAAGGCTATCGCAAGGCGATCCGCCTGATGGAAATGGCCAGCCGCTTTGGCCTGCCCGTGGTGACGCTGGTCGATACCTCGGGCGCGTTCCCCGGGGTTGAGGCCGAGGAGCGTGGTCAGGCCGAAGCCATTGCCCGTTCGACCGAAGCCTGCCTGGCGCTGGACGTGCCGATGGTGGCTGTCATCGTGGGCGAAGGCGGCTCGGGTGGCGCTGTGGCGCTGGCCAGCGCCGAACGCGTGCTGATGTTCGAACACGCCGTCTATTCGGTGATCAGTCCGGAAGGTTGCGCCTCGATCCTGTGGCGCACCGCCGAAAAAGCGGCCGACGCGGCCGAGGCGATGCGCGTAACCGCACAGCAGTTGCTGGAACTGGGCGTGATTGACCGGATCGTGAAGGAGCCGATTGGCGGCGCCCACCGCGATCCCGAACTGGCGATCAGCGGGCTGGCCAAGGCTATCGGCGAAGAACTGGATGCCCTGGCCAAGCACAGCCCGGCCAAGTTGCGGGCCCTGCGCGAGGAACGCTTCCTGCGGATCGGCGAAGGCTGACAGGCGAAGCGTTTAGAGCACAAGCGGGAACTTTTGCTGTTCCAATTCTGTTGATCCGGTCTAGCAAGAGGACCGGGTCAAATGGATTGGGAACAGTTACCGATGTCCAGCAAATTCAGATATATCGCGCTTGCCTCGGCCGGTTGCGCGACAATCCTGATTTCTTCCGCCTGTGGCGGCGGGGCAGCCAGCGCCCAGGCGGCTCCCCAAACCGCACCGGTCCAGGCGATCAGCGCACGCGACAAGGCTGAAGGGGCCAAGGCCCACCCGCAATTGCTGGAAGAGTTTGGCGGGGCTGAGACTGGACCGCAGGCGGTCTATGTTGAATCGATCGGCAAGAATGTTGCGGTCCAGTCGGGCCTCAGCAACGCGCGCGGCGATTTTACCGTCACCCTGCTTAATTCACCCGTGAACAACGCCTTCGCGATCCCCGGTGGCTATATCTACGTCACCCGCCAACTGGTTGCGCTGATGAACAATGAGGCGGAACTGGCCGGGGTGCTGGGGCACGAAGTGGGCCACGTTGCTGCTCGCCACGCCGCCAAGCGCCAGAGCGCGGCAACCAAGAACACGATCCTTGGCGTGCTGGGTGCCGTGATTAGCGGCGCGGTGCTGGGCAATAGCGAGGTGGGGCAGCTGTTCCAGCGCGGGTTCCTCCAGGGATCGCAACTGCTGACCTTGAAGTATTCGCGCAGCAAGGAAACGGAGAGCGACAACCTGGGCATCGCCTATCTGCGCAAGGCGGGTTACGATCCGCGCGCGATGAGCACGGTGCTGCAAGCGCTGGCCAACCAGAATGCGCTGGATGCGCGCCTGATGGGGTCAAGCAATCAGGTGCCCGAATGGGCATCGACCCACCCCGACCCGGCTTCACGGGTGCGCACGGCGCTGGCCCGGGCCGGCAGCAATGCAACGGGGCTAACCAATCGCGATACGTTCCTGACCAGGATTGCGGGCCTGACCTATGGTGATGATCCCAAACAGGGGGTGGTCGAAGGACGTAAGTTCACCCACCCCAGCCTTAAGTTGGCCTATGAAGCGCCGAACGGCTTTTACATGATGAACGGCACCCAGGCGGTGGCGATCAATGGGCAATCCGGCCAAGGAAAATTCACCACCGCGCCATTTTCGGGCGATCTTGACGCCTATGTCCGCGCCGCTTTTGCCAGCCTGACCCAGGATAACCAGCAGCGGCTTGATGCGGGACAGATCAACCGGACGACTGTCAACAGTCTGCCGGCGGCCTATTCAACCGTGCGGGTCAATATGGGCAACGGCTTGGTTGATGTCACAGTCTTCGCCTATCAGTTCGCGCAGGACCAGGCGTTCCACTTCGTCACAATCACCCAGGCGGGTGGCACCGGCACATTTGATCCGATGTTCCGTTCGATGCGGCGGATTTCAGCGGCGGAAGCGGCGGCGATCAAGCCGCGCAAGCTGACAGTGGTTAACGCGCGCGCCGGGGACACGGTCCAATCACTGGCCAGCCGCATGGCCTATTCCGACGCGCCGCTCGACCGGTTCCTGGTGCTCAACGGACTGACGGCGACCAGCCGGATCGAACCAGGCCAGAAGGTCAAGCTGATCACCTATTGATGACCGGGCGGAGATGAAAAAGGGGCGGCAGGTTGCCCTGCCGCCCCGGTTCGTTCGCCGTTCGGCGTTTGGCTATTAGCTAGCCGCAGCGTTGGCGGTGGCCATGGTGGTCTTGGTGGTGTTGAAGGTGCTCTTCAGTTCGTTACCAAGGCCCTGCATCGCGGTGATCGCGGCAACGGCGATCAGAGCGGCAATCAGACCGTATTCAATGGCGGTGGCGCCAGCTTCGTCGCGGAACAGCTTGTTGATGAACTTCATGGTCAGTCTCCTGTAGCAGTCTTCGGTACCCGGCTCTTGTCCTGTCACCCGGATCGAGCGATCCCCGGATTAGGTGACAAGTCTTTCAAAATATTTAACCACCTCGCGCCGCTTGGTTCGAAGAGGATACCTTGTCGGAAACGTTGCCCCACATGGCCTTGCTTTCGTCGGCAAAGCTTTGCAGCGCCGAGAACATGACCAAAACGATCAGGCCGCAGATCAGCCCCATTTCGATGGCCGATGTGCCACGCTGGTTGCGGATCAGTCTGATGAAGAAAGCGGCAACCATTCATTCCTCTCCGCCATTTATGCGGCTAGGGTTTTATCGCATGGCAGGGCTAACGATTGATTGACGGCGGACCTTAACGTGCAAAATAAATCGACAATGGTGCTGGTGGTCGCCGCCGCACTGATTGACTCGGATGACCGCATCCTCGTCCACCAGCGTAAGCTGGATGCAGCGCTGGGCGGTCTTTGGGAGTTTCCCGGCGGCAAGGTTGAGCCTGGGGAAACACCCGAATCCGCATTGGTTCGTGAACTGGACGAAGAACTGGGGATCACGGTGGCTGCAACCGATCTGTGCTATCTTGATCGTTCCAGCGAGCCTGAAAATCCCCATGTTATTCTGCTTTACACCTGTCGCCGCTGGACCGGAGCGGTGCAATGCCTCGCCGGGGAGGCGCTGGCCTGGGTGGCTCCTGACGACTTGCTCGCGCTGGCAATGCCGCCGCTTGATGTGCCTTTGGCGCGGACATTGATTTCGTCGATTTAGCCGCTTGCCAAGCCGGAACGACCTGCCTATTAGCGCCACTCCAACGCGCCCGTAGCTCAGCTGGATAGAGCATCAGACTACGAATCTGAGGGTCGGACGTTCGAATCGTTCCGGGCGCGCCATTACCAAAAGAGGCTCACCGCAAGGTGGGCCTCTTTTG
>JACCDJ010048667.1_pt1 | contig 10267 bp, 8 predicted proteins | sample 7444481 | NCBI WGS metagenome assembly JACCDJ01 (sample SAMN15323435, study PRJNA562643) | freshwater metagenome | isolation source: river surface water | place: USA:Blue River Watershed | collected 2017-08-15 | reverse complement strand
AGCTGCAGGTCAGGAATGGGATGCCCTTCAAGGACGCCGTGGTGCAGTCGGCCGCGGTGCGCGCGCAGCCGATTGCCCTGACTGGCCTGGCCGCCATGATCGGCGCCTTCTTCATCCTCGACGACCCGATCTTCAACGGTCTGGCCATCTCGCTCATCTTCGGCATCCTGGTCTCCACCCTGCTCACGCTGGTGGTGATCCCGGTGCTCTATTACGCGCTCTACCGCAAGCGTTTTGAACATGCCTGAAGCCGCGCTTTTCGCATGTCAGCCCCTGCGCCCGCTCATGTCACCCCGTGCGCCCGCTCATGTCACCCCATGCACCCGTTCATGTCATCCCGTGCGCCCGCTCATGTCATCCCCTGCGCCCCCCCCCTCATGTCACCCCGGGCTTGACCCGGGGTCCATGGATTCCCGCCTTCGCGGGAATGACCCTGTTCCATTTTCAGGAGAATTGAAATGACCGTAGAACGTTACATCCGCGTGATCGCCGGCTTGTTCATCATGACCTCGCTGGCGCTGGGCGTCGAAGGCTCGCCACTGTTTGTGAGCCCATGGTTTCTGGCCTTCACCGCCTTCGTGGGTTTGAACCTTTTTCAGTTCGGCTTCACCAACTTCTGCCCGATGGGCACCATCCTGCGCAAGCTGGGTGTGAAGGACGGCAAGGCCTGCGGCACCGGCTGCTGCTGAGCAGACATCGCTGGGGCTGAACACGGGCATGGACGCCCCGCCCGGCTGCGGTGACAATGCAGCCATGAACGAACTCGACTCCCGCGTCCTGCCGCCTGACGATCCACTGCGGCGCGAGCTGCACAACGAGGTGCATGCCCGTCCATCGGCGCGGGTGCGTCTGCCGGCCCTGATCACCTATGTGGCCGTGCTGAATGCGGGCATTGGCCGCGAGCAGGAATGTGAATTGCTCAGGCGACTGCCTGGCCACGACGACTTGACCCCGTCACAGCTGCAGGGCAATTTCCTGCGTTTGCGTTGCGAGGGCTACACCGTCAAGTGGGAGCGACACACCGAGTTCACCCGCTATTCCATCGTCCAGCCTCTACCGGCCCACGCGGGGTGGGGCAGCACGCTGCCCGAGCTGCTCAGCCATGTGGCCACTGGCATCGACTGGTTGCGCAGCATCCCGGGTCAGACGGTGGCGGCCATCCAGCTGGCCATGTTGCCCGAGGGCATGGGCGAGCCGGACATGCTAAGCAAGGCCCAGCAATGGCTGGGCGAGGGCATGGTGATCGGCTCGCACATGGGCAACACGGTGCAGGGCGAGTCGCACTCCTGCCTGCTGACCCACTTCCGGATCGGTGAGGACGGTTTCGAGCGCATGCTGGTGGTCACCGGCGGCGACACCCCCGAGGGCCGCGCCGGACGCATTTCCCAGCGGGTGCTGGAGCTCGAAACTTACCGCCTCATGGCGCTGCGCGGCTTGCCGGTGGCCAAGCAGCTCTCGCCCGAGCTGGCGCAGGCCGAGATCCGGCTGGCCGGCATCGCCGCGCGCCTCGAAGGCAAACAGGACAGCGACCAGGAGCTGCTGGACGATCTGGTGGCGCTGGCCGCCCGTGTCGAGCGGGCCACCGCCGAACACGGCTACCGTTTTTCGGCCACACGGGCTTACGACGCCGTGGTGCGCGAGCGCATCCTCGAGCTGCGCGAGCGCCCGGTGTATGGCACGCAGACCGTTGGCGAATTCATGCAACGCCGGATGGGCCCGGCCATGGCCACGGTGGCGGCCACGGCGCAGCGCCTAGCGGCACTGTCCGACCGCATCACCCGCGCCAGCGCGCTGCTGCGCACGCGGGTGGACATCGCCACCGAAACTCAAAACCAGCTGTTGCTTGAAAAGCTCACCCGTGGCCAGGCCTTGCAGCTGCGCCTGCAAAGCACGGTGGAAGGCCTGTCGATCGCGGCCATCAGCTATTACGTGGTGAGCCTGGTGCTCTATGCTGCCAAGGCACTCGGACAGCTGGGGGTGCCTGTGCACCCTGAAACGGCGGCCGGACTGTCGATCCCGCTGGTGCTGTGGGGGGTGTGGAAAGTCACCCGGCGCATCCATGCGCGCATCTACCGCCAGGATTGATGCGGCTGGAGATACCCAGCAGCATGCGGGACGTGCGATTGTGCAACCCGTTGTCGAGCTGGACCTCGCGCATCAAACCTGCGGGATCGCCGCGTTGATCACGCCACCGCCCAGGCACACCTCGCCGTCGTACAGCACCGCGCTCTGGCCAGGCGTGACGGCCCATTGGGCCTCGGGGAAGTGCAGGCCGAATTCGGGCATGGTCTGCCCGTCTGCGCCGGCACTCAGCGTGCAGGGTGCGTCCGTCTGCCGGTAACGCGTCTTGGCGGCGTATTGGCCGGGTGCGGGCGGCACGCCGGCGCACCAGCTGGCGTCACCGGCCTGCAGGCCTTGCGAGAGCAGCCAGGGGTGGTCGTGTCCCTGCACCACCCAGAGGGTGTTCTTGTCGATGTCCTTGCGGGCCACGAACCAGGGCTGGTGTTCGCCTTGTCCCTTTTGCGCCCCCTTGGCCTTGATGCCGCCAATGCCCAGGCCCTGGCGTTGACCGAGGGTGTAGAAACTCAGGCCCACATGCTTGCCGATGGTGCGGCCACTGGGGTCCTTGATCGGACCGGGTTCCTTGCTGATGTAGCGGTTGAGAAACTCGCGGAACGGCCGCTCGCCAATGAAGCAGATGCCGGTCGAGTCCTTCTTTTTCGCATTCGGCAGGCCGATCTCTTCGGCGATGCGGCGCACCTCGGTCTTATGCAGCTCGCCCACCGGGAAAAGGGTCTTGGCCAGTTGGGCCTGGTTGAGCCGGTGGAGGAAGTAGCTCTGGTCCTTGGACGGGTCCAGGCCCTTGAGCAATTCGTGGCGGCCGGTGGCTTCGTTTAGCCGCACACGGGCATAGTGGCCTGTGGCGATCTTCTCCGCGCCCAGGCGCATGGCGTGGTCAAGAAAGGACTTGAACTTGATCTCGGCGTTGCACAGGATGTCGGGGTTGGGCGTGCGTCCGGCCTGGTACTCACGCAGGAATTCGGCAAACACCCGGTCCTTGTAATCGGCTGCGAAGTTCACGTGCTCGATCTCGATACCAATCACATCGGCCACGGCCGCTGCGTCCACAAAGTCGATGTTGGAGGAGCAATATTCGCTGTCGTCGTCATCTTCCCAGTTCTTCATGAAGATGCCGACCACCTCGTAGCCTTGCTGTTTGAGCAAGTGGGCGCTCACGGCGGAATCAACGCCGCCGGACAGGCCGACGACCACACGGGTTCTGGAAGACATGCCCCGATTATCCCCGCCGCACCGGGCGCATGGACCAGACGGGTCGGGACAGCCACGGGCTTTGGGGATAATGTCCCGACCATGGGAGAAATCAGCATCTGGCGCCGCCAACTGAACGTGCTCCTGTCCGACATCGGGCGAGGCCTGTTTCTGGTGACCCACAGCAGCCTTGCGATGCTGGGCCTGGCTGCGGCCGCGCTGGTGCTGGCTCTGTGGTGGCATCCCGCCTGGCTGCACGCGACCGAGAGCGCGGTCTTCAACTGGCTGCGCGAGCGCAATGTGCTGGTGTCCTGGCTGCCCGACAACACGGCCGGCCGCGCGCCTGCTCTCAACCCTTCCGAGTTGCCTCCCGCCCAGGCGGCCGTGGCGGTCTGGCTGGCCGAGAAGTACCGGGTGGCCCCGGAGCCTGTGGCGGCTCTGGTGGCCGAAGCCCATGACCTGGCGCCCAGGGTCAAGCTGCCCGCCCACCTCATCCTGGCGGTCATGGCCATCGAGTCGAGTTTTCATCCTTACATCCAAAGCCATGCCGGCGCCCAGGGGCTGATGCAGGTGATGGGCAACATCCATGCCCGGCGTTTCGAGGCCCATGGTGGCCGTGACAGCGCCTTCGATCCGCTGGTCAACCTGAGGGTTGGCGCCGAAGTGCTGGCCGATGCGGTCCGCGCCAAAGGTTCGATGGAGGCCGGTCTGCGCTTTTACCTGGGCGGCGATGCGGTGGCCGAAGGCGCCGATGGTGGCTATGTGGCCAAGGTGCTGGCCGAGCGCGCCCGGCTCGACCAGGTGGCCGCAGGCGTCAAGGTGCCCATTCAGTAAATCGGACGCCGCGCTCAGCTGCGACCGAAGAACACGGAACTCATCACCAGGCCGGTGGCGATCACCAGCAGCCGCACCCAGCGCGTGGGCAATTGGCGAGCCAGACGGGCGCCCGCCAAGCCACCTGCGGTGGCCCAGAGCATCATCCACACGGCCTGCGGCCAGACGATGGCACCCGCTGCGGCAAACGCCACCACCGACAGCAGCGACAGCACAAAGGAATTGAGGTTCTTGAGGGCGTTGACCGTGTTCAGGCGCGACTCGCCCGTCAGGGTGTAGAGCGCCATGAGCAGGATGCCCAGCCCCCCATTGAAGTAGCCGCCATAAACGGAGACGGCCAGCAGGCCCGGAAGACGCCAGCGTGGCTGGCCGGCGCCACCACTCAGGCGCGCGATGCGTGGCCCCAGGGCGAACAGCACCGTGGCCAGCAAGAGCAGCCAGGGCACGATGCCTGCAAACACTTTGGCCGGGGTGATCAGCAGCAGCCCCGCGCCCAGCAGGCCGCCCAGGGCCGCGATGCCGACCTCGCGCCGCAGCAGGGCGGCGGGCAGGCTGCGCAATTCGGGTCGGAAGCCCAGCGTGCTGCCCAGGTAGCCTGGGCTCACCGCCATGGCACTGGTGGCGTTGGCAGCCACCGGTGGCACACCCGCGAACACCAGGGCCGGGAAGGTCAGGAAGCTGCCTCCCCCGGCGATGGCGTTGAGCACGCCTGCGGCGAAGGCGGCCGCTCCGGTGAGGGCGGGCAGATCGGGCAGCACATTCATGAGCGCACCGGACCCAGCGCGGACACGGCCGCATCGGTGTAGATCAGGTCCAGCGGGTGGCGCTGGCCGGCGAGGTGGTCCTCGATGCAGCGCAGCACCAGTGGGCTGCGGTGGCGATCCCGGCTGGCGCGCACCTCTTCGGGTGTCATCCAGACGGTGCGCACGATGCCACTGTCCAGGCTGCGCCCCGCTTGCGCCTCGCCCAGCTCGCCACCAAAGGCCAGGCGCAGGTAGGTCACGTCTTCCCCGGTGCTCTCGCGCTGAAAGCGCGACAGGTAGACCCCGACCAGGTGGGTGGGTTCAAAGAGGTGGGTGGTTTCTTCCAGGGCTTCACGGGCGCAGGCCTGCGCCGGCGACTCGGCCGGGTCGAGGTGGCCGGCGGGGTTGTTCAGGCGGAGCCCTTCCAGGGTGTGTTCCTCGACGAGCAGGTAGCGGCCTTCGCGCTCGATGATGGCGGCCACGGTGACATTGGGTTTCCAGCGGGTGTCCATGGGGCGATTATCGGCAAGGCCGCAGGGCCTGGCCCGGGTGAGCGGGGCTCGGTTGTCAGGAAACAGTCAAGATCGGTTAAGCTGGCGTATTCCCCATTTTTGAGCATTGAGCCAGGAGACCTTCATGCAGACAGGCGAAACCACGCCCGTGGCGCAACGCATTGGCGTGCCACGAGAGACATTCCCCGGTGAAAAACGGGTGGCTACCGTGCCCGATGTGGTGAGCAAGCTCATCAAGCTGGGTTTTGCGGTGGTGGTGGAAAAAGGCGCTGGTGAACTGGCCGACTTGTCCGACCAGGCCTATGCCGAAGCTGGCGCGAGCATCGCGCCTGATGCAGCGGCCCTGTGGAATGCCAGCGACATCGTTTTCAAGGTGCGCCCGCCGACCGCCGATGAAGTGGCGCTCATGCACCCCGGGCAAACGCTGATCGGTTTTGTCTGGCCGGCCCAGAACCCCGATCTGATGCAGCAGCTCGCCGCCAAGAAGGTCACCGTGCTGGCCATCGACTGTCTGCCGCGCACGCTCAGCCGTGCTCAGAAAATGGATGCACTGACCTCGATGGCCGGTGTGAGCGGCTACCGCGCGGTGGTGGAGGCCGCCAACGCCTTTGGCCGTTTCTTCAATGGCCAGATCACCGCCGCGGGCAAGGTGCCCCCGGCCAAGGTCTTCATCGCCGGTGCCGGTGTGGCCGGTCTGGCCGCGATTGGCGCAGCCGCCAGCCTCGGCGCCATAGTGCGTGCCAACGACACCCGTGCCGAAGTGGCCGACCAGGTGGTGTCGCTCGGTGGTGAGTTTGTGAAGGTCGACTACGAAGAAGAAGGCTCGGGTGGTGGCGGTTATGCCAAGGTCATGAGCGAAGGCTTCCAGGCCGCGCAGCGCGAGATGTACGCGCAGCAGGCCAAGGAGTGCGACATCATCATCACCACCGCGCTGATTCCGGGCAAACCCGCGCCGCGCCTGATCACGGCCGAGATGGTCAAGAGCATGAAGCCCGGCAGCGTGATCGTCGACATGGCGGCCGAGCAGGGGGGCAACTGCGAACTGACCGAGCCTGGAAAGGCCGTCGTCAAGCACGGGGTGACCATCGTCGGCTACACCGATCTGGCCTCGCGCATGGCGCGCCAGTCGTCCACGCTGTATGGCACCAACCTGTTCCGCCTGACCGAAGAGCTGTGCAAGACCAAGGACGGCGTGATCAACGTCAACATGGGCGACGACGCCATCCGTGGCCTCACGGTCATCAAGGACGGCGAGATCACCTGGCCCGCGCCCCCGCTGGCCCCTGCGGCCCCCAAGCCGGCCGCCAAGCCGGTGGCGGCTGCAGCCGAGAAAAAGGGCGGCCATGGCCACGGCAGCAGCGGCCCCATGCCCGCCAAGACACTGGCCATCGTGTTCGGTCTGGGCGCACTGGCCTTCTGGGCCATTGGCGCTTACGCGCCGGCGGCTTTCCTGGGCCACTTCACCGTGTTCGTGCTGGCCTGCTTCATCGGCTACATGGTGGTCTGGAATGTGACGCCCGCGCTGCACACGCCGCTCATGAGCGTGACCAACGCGATCTCCAGCATCATCGTGATCGGTGCGCTGGTGCAGATCCTGCCGCCTGAAGCGGGCACCAACGGCCGCCCCGACGGCTTGATCCAGTGGCTGGCCTTTGCGGCCATCGTGCTCACGGCCATCAACATGTTCGGCGGCTTTGCGGTGACGCGCCGCATGCTGGACATGTTCCGCAAATAAATGACTTCGGGGACAGATCTTCAGCTCTGTCCCCGACTGATTAGGACGAGGGGACAGATCTTCAGCTCTGTCCCCGACCGATTAGGACGAGGGAACAGATCTTCAGCTCTGTCCCCGACTGATCAAGACAAGAACAAGGAACAAAAACCATGAGTCAAAGTCTCATTTCCTCCAGCCTGGCCACCGTCGCTTACCTTGGCGCGGCCATCCTGTTCATCCTCAGTCTGGGTGGCCTGTCCAACCCCGAAACCTCACGCCGCGGCAACCTCTACGGCATCGTCGGCATGACGTTGGCGGTGCTGGCCACCATCGTGGGTCCCCGGGTGGCAGCGGCCGGCATCCCCTGGATCATCGGCGCGCTGGTCATTGGCGGGGGCATTGGCCTGTACGCTGCCAAAACCGTCAAGATGACGCAGATGCCCGAACTGGTGGCCCTGATGCACAGCCTGGTCGGTCTGGCCGCATGCCTGGTGGGTTTTGCCAGCTACGTCGACACCTCGATCCAGTTCACTGGCGCCGAGAAGGCCATCCACGAAGTGGAGATCTACGTCGGCATCCTGATCGGTGCGGTCACCTTCTCGGGTTCGCTCATCGCCTTTGGCAAGCTCAACGGCAAGATCGGCGGCAAGCCGCTCTTGCTGCCCGCACGCCACTGGCTCAACCTGGCAGCCCTGCTGGTGGTGATCTGGTTTGGTGGGGAGTTCCTGAACGCTCATGACGTGCAAACCGGCATGACCCCGCTGATCGTGATGACCGTGATCGCCTTGCTCTTTGGCATCCACATGGTGATGGCCATTGGCGGCGCCGACATGCCGGTGGTGGTGTCCATGCTCAACAGCTACTCGGGCTGGGCGGCAGCCGCCACTGGCTTCATGCTGAGCAACGACCTGCTGATCGTGACCGGTGCGCTGGTGGGTTCCTCGGGCGCCATCCTGTCCTACATCATGTGCAACGCGATGAACCGCAACTTCATCAGCGTGATCGCGGGCGGCTTCGGTGGTGGTGCGCCTGCGGCGCCCAAGGCCGACGGCGCCGCCGCCGAGCCGCAAGGCGAGGTGGTGCCGGTGAGCGCCACCGAGACCGCCGAACTGTTGCGCGATGCCAAGAGCGTGATCATCGTGCCGGGCTACGGCATGGCGGTGGCGCAGGCCCAGCACACCGTCAACGAGATCGTCAAAACCCTGCGCGACAAGGGCGTCACCGTGCGCTTTGGCATCCATCCGGTGGCCGGTCGCATGCCGGGTCACATGAACGTGCTGCTGGCCGAGGCCAAGGTGCCGTATGACATCGTTCTGGAGATGGACGAGATCAACGACGACTTTGGCGATACCGACGTGGCCATGGTGATCGGCGCCAACGACATCGTGAACCCGGCCGCCCAGGACGACCCGACCAGCCCGATCGCCGGCATGCCGGTGCTCGAAGTGTGGAAGGCCCGCACCAGCATCGTGATGAAGCGCTCCATGGCCAGCGGCTACGCCGGGGTGGACAACCCGCTGTTCTACAAAGAGAACAACCGCATGCTGTTTGGCGACGCCAAGAAGATGCTCGACGAGGTGCTGGTGGCGCTCAAGGGCTGAAGCGGGTTTTGTCCATACATACAAAGGGGCCTTCGGGGCCCCTTTGTGTTTGGCGAAAACCCTGATCCTTGGTCGTCAGTTTTCAGTCAGTTGTAGGGTAGACTGCGCCGCATGCAGACACTCTCAAATTCCCCTGACCGCGTCTGGCTGGGCAGTTACCCTGCGGGCGTTCCTGCCGACATCGATCCCGACCAGTACAGCTCGCTGGTCGCCTTGATGGAAGAAAGTTTTGCCCGTTACGCGGACCGCACGGCCTACAGCTTCATGGGCAAGAGCATCAGCTACCGTCAGACCGATGAGGAGAGCCTGGCGCTGGCGGCGTACCTCCAATCCCTGGGCCTGGCCAAGGGCGATCGTGTCGCGATCATGATGCCCAATGTGCCGCAGTACCCGGTCACGGTGGCCGCCGTGCTGCGCGCAGGTTTTGTGGTGGTCAACGTCAACCCGCTCTACACCCCGCGCGAGCTCGAACATCAGCTCAAGGATTCGGGTGCCAAGGCGATCGTGATCGTCGAGAATTTTGCGGCGACCCTGGAGAAGTGCATCGCCGCCACGCCGGTGCAGCATGTGGTGCTGGCCAGCATGGGCGACCGACTCGGTCTGCTCAAAGGCGCGTTGGTCAACCATGTGGTGCGCAAAGTCAAAAAGCTGGTGCCCGCCTTCGACCTGCCACAGGCGGTGCGTTTCAACGATGCGCTGGCGCGGGGCCGCAAGTTGCCCGTGAGCAAGCCGACACTGGGGCCACAGGACATTGCCCTGCTGCAGTACACCGGGGGCACCACGGGCATTTCCAAGGGCGCTGTGCTGCTGCACCGCAATGTGCTGGCCAACGTCCTGCAGTCCGAGGCCTGGAACGAGCCGGTGATGAAGCGCATCCCCGCAGGCGAACAGCCGACCCCGGTGTGTGCCCTGCCGCTCTACCATATCTTCGCCTTCACGGTGAACATGATGCTGTCCATGCGCACCGGTGGCAAAACGATCCTGATCCCCAATCCGCGCGATCTGCCGGCGGTGATCAAGGAGCTGTCCAAACACACCTTCCACAGTTTCCCTGCGGTCAACACCCTGTTCAATGGTCTGGCCAACCACCCCGATTTTGGCAAGGTCAACTGGTCCAACCTCAAGGTGTCGGTGGGCGGCGGCATGGCGGTCACCGGCAGCGTGGCCAAGCTGTGGCTCGAGAAGACCGGCTGCCCCATCTGCGAGGGCTATGGCCTGTCCGAAACCAGCCCCTCGGCCAGCTGCAACCCGGTGACGGCCAGCGAGTTCACCGGCACGATCGGCGTGCCGATCCCCGGCACCTGGATGAAGATCGTCGACGACGAGGGCAACGATGTGCCTCAGGGTCAGACCGGCGAAATCGCCATCAAGGGCCCGCAGGTCATGGCCGGTTACTGGCAGCGTCCCGATGAAACCGCCAAGGTCATGACCACCGATGGCTACTTCAAGTCCGGCGATGTGGGTTACATGGACGAACGCGGCTTCTTCAAGATTGTCGACCGCAAGAAGGACATGATCCTGGTCAGTGGCTTCAACGTCTACCCCAATGAGGTGGAGGAAGTCGCTTCGGCCTGCCCCGGCGTGCTTGAATGT
>JACCDJ011668756.1_pt1 | contig 10270 bp, 9 predicted proteins | sample 7444481 | NCBI WGS metagenome assembly JACCDJ01 (sample SAMN15323435, study PRJNA562643) | freshwater metagenome | isolation source: river surface water | place: USA:Blue River Watershed | collected 2017-08-15 | reverse complement strand
CGTGTACGTGCCCGCTGACGACCTGACCGATCCCTCGCCTGCCACCACCTTCGCTCACCTGGACTCGACCGTGGTGCTCTCGCGTGACATCGCAGCGCTGGGTATCTACCCCGCCGTGGACCCGCTGGACTCCACCAGCCGCCAGCTCGATCCGCACGTGGTGGGCGAAGAGCACTACGGCACCGCCCGCGCCGTTCAGGGTACCCTGCAGCGCTACAAGGAACTGCGCGACATCATCGCGATTCTGGGCATGGACGAACTGGCTCCCGAAGACAAGCTGGTCGTGGCCCGCGCCCGCAAGATGCAGCGTTTCCTGTCGCAGCCTTTCCACGTGGCCGAAGTGTTCACCGGTTCGCCCGGCAAGTACGTGCCCCTGTCCGAAACCATCCGTGGTTTCAAGATGATCGTCAATGGCGAGTGCGACCACCTGCCCGAGCAGGCCTTCTACATGGTCGGCACCATCGACGAAGCTTTCGAGAAGGCCAAAAAGGTGGCGTAAAGCATCGCCTTCGGGCGCCTGGCGTCGTTGCCGTGCTCGCCGTACATTTGTACGGCTGTGCGCGGCGCCTAGCCAGACACCCGAACGCTCGCTTTCCACCCACCTTTTTCCAAAGGAGCAAACATGAACACCATCCACGTTGATGTGGTCAGTGCAGAAGAGTCCATCTACTCGGGCGAAGCCCGGTTCGTGGCCCTGCCCGGTGAAGCTGGCGAACTGGGCATTTACCCGCGCCACACACCGCTGATCACCCGCATCAAGGCCGGGTCTGTTCGCATCGAGACGGCTGACGGCGGCGAGGAATTCGTCTTCGTGGCCGGTGGCATTCTGGAAGTGCAGCCCAACTGCGTGACCGTGCTGTCCGATACCGCCATCCGCGGCAAGGACCTCGACGAAGAGAAAGCCAACGCTGCCAAGCAGGCCGCCCAGGAAGCTGTCCGCAACGCCAAGAGCGAAGTGGATCTGGCCACTGCCCAGGCCGAACTGGCTGTGCTGGCTGCCCAGCTGTCTGCACTGCGCAAGTTCCGCGGCAAGAAGTGACGCTTCACGCCACGGCGCAAAACCCGGCACAGCGATGTGGCCGGGTTTTTTGTTGTCCGTCTCACGCGGCAAAATCGGGTTTTGAACCACACTACAGCCCATGAAACGTCAACGACTTCAGGCCGCGACGGTCGGCGGCACGCCCGACGATGTGGAGCAGGCCTTCTATGACGCCCTCAACCAGGGCGACATCGAACAGCTCATGGCCTGCTGGGCCGAAGAGGACGAAGTGGTCTGCATCCATCCAGGCGGGCAGCGTCTGATCGGGCAAGGGGCCATCCGCAGTGCATTCGAAGCCCTGTTTGCCAACGGCAGCGTTCAGGCCCGGCCCGAACGGGTCCATAGGATCGATGCGCTGGCCAGCTCCGTCCACCACCTGGTCGAGCGCATCGCGGTGCTCACGCCTCAGGGCGAAAAGATCGCATGGGTCACGGCCACCAACGTGTACCACAAGACCCCGCAGGGCTGGCGCATGGTGGCGCACCATGCCAGCCCGGGTGCGGCCCAGGACAACCCCGACCTGTCGAGCAGGCCTTCGGTGCTCCACTGATGCATTACCAAGCCCCCTGGTGGTTGCCCGGTGGCCACCTGCAGACCATCTGGCCGGCGCTCTACGCACGCAAGCGGCATGGCCCGGCCCTGCCGTTGCGGCGTGAACGCTGGATTACACCGGACGGTGACTTCATCGACGTGGATCGCCAGCATGCCAGCGGTGCAGGTCGCCCGCTGCTGGTCATGTTCCACGGCCTGGAGGGGTCGTCAGCCAGCCACTATGCACAGGCCTTTGCCGATTGGGCGGCAGAGCACGATGTGCATTGGGTGATGCCGCATTTCCGTGGTTGCAGCGGAGAGCTCAACCACGCCCCACGGGCCTACCACTCGGGCGACCACGAAGAAATCGACTGGATATTGCGGCGTCTGCGCGCTGAACACACCGCCCTCGGCGGGCGGATGATGGCGGCTGGCGTCTCGCTCGGGGGCAACGCGCTCATGCGCTGGGCCGCAGAGCATGGCGACGCCGCCACGCGCGTGGTCGATGCCGTGGCGGCCATCTGCTCGCCGCTGGACCTCGCCGCCAGCGGCCAGGCCATCGGACGCGGCTTCAACCGGCAGGTCTACACACGCATGTTCCTGCGCACCATGAAGCCCAAGGCGCTGGCCAAACTGCAGCAGCACCCCGGACTGTTTCGCGTGCAGCAGCTCAAGGCGGCGCGCGATCTGTACGAGTTCGACAATGTGTTCACGGCACCCCTGCACGGCTTCAAGGACACCCACGACTATTGGCGCCGCGCATCGGCCAAGCCCTTGCTGCCCCGCGTACGCGTGCCCGCCTTGCTGGTCAATCCTGTCAACGATCCCTTTGTCCCGGCGCACAGCCTGCCTCGCAGCCAGGATGTCAGTGCCAGCGTCACGCTCTGGCAGCCGCGCCATGGCGGTCACGTCGGCTTTGCGGCAGGGCGGTGGCCTGGACATGTGCGTGAGCTGCCCGATCGGGTGTGCCAGTGGTTGCTGCAGGCCGCCGGCCACACGACAGAAGTGCACCATGGATGACATCGTTCGGCAGGCGATGGCCAAGTGGCCGAATGTACCCGATTGCCACGGTTGGCTGGGGCTGGACAGCCGCGGCCAATGGCACATGCGCGACGATCGCGTGCAGGCTCTGGGCAGCTTTCAGAGTGGCATGCCTGGCGCAAAAGGTTCGGTGCTTCGCCACGACAAACTGATCGACTTCATCCATCGCAATTACGAAGCCGATGCGCAGGGGCGCTGGTACTTTCAGAATGGGCCGCAGCGCGTTTATGTGGAGCTGGAAAGCACGCCACTGATCTGGCGCGTCGAGCACGATGGCCAGATCACGGCCCACACAGGGTTGCGCAGCGAGGTCCGGGCATGCCTGATGGACGAGGCGGGTCATCTTTACCTCCACACACCGCGGGGTCTGGGCTTGGTGCACACGCAGGATGTGGGCCTCGCGGCCGAGTTGATCGAGCAAGGCCGCTGGACGCTGAACGAATGCCGAAGCGAGGAGTTGCCGACGCGTTTTGGCTACGTGCAAAGCCCGCAGCAACTAGCGCAGGCCTGAAAACAAAAAGCCGGCCTCAGGGCCGGCTTTGAAGCATCCAAGAAGTGCCTTACTTCTTCTCGGCCCCGGCAGCAGCAGGCGCCTTGGGTTCCTCGAACTTGCCACCGGCATTGTTGGCCAGGTAGACCACCGCACGCGCGATCTCGGTGTCAGAGTAGTCGCCGCCAGCCTGAGCACCCATGGCACCTTTGCCTTTGAGGGCGGAATTCACGAGGGTGTCCAGACCCTGCTTGATGCGGACACCCCATGCGCCGGCATCGCCGAACTTGGGAGCACCAGCAGCGCCCACGGCGTGGCAAGCGGCACATTGGGCCTTGTAGACCTCTTCGCCGGCCTTGAGCGGGCGGTTGGCATCGCGCACTTCGACCGTGCCGACCTTCTGGATACGCTCGGCCAAGGCGCGCTCGGCATCGCTGGCGCCGGGTGCTTCCTTGTTGGCTGAGGTCACGTAGTAAACGAGACCGATGATGATGAACACGGGCAGCACAAAAGAGGCAATGCTGGCCCAGACCAATTGTTTGGGGCTCTTGATGGGACCAGTGTGGGCTTCGTGCTGATCGTGGCTGTTGCTCATGACATCCTCTGATGAATGGCCCCGCAATTGCAGGGCAGGTATTGACCGGAATCAACCGGGCATTATAGCGGCCCGTCCTTCGCAGACCTTGCAGCGAGGGGCTGCGCAGCATGGCCGTGCGATAATGGGCCGGCATTGCGAAATGCGGCTGTAGCTCAGTGGATAGAGTATTGGCCTCCGAAGCCAAGGGTCGTGGGTTCGATCCCCGCCAGCCGCGCCAAATCCGACAGCGCCACCCTTTGCGGTGGCGTTTTTCGTTTCCGGCAAGCAGTCCTTACGGCCTCAGCACGGTTTGTACTGGATTGGGCCACAGGACCCATGCCAAGGGAGCCATGGGTGCGGACGCCCTCGCCTATGGCTTACAGGCGGATGCCCCAGAATGTTTCAGCAGCGACCCAAAGCCCATAGGCGAGCAGACCAAGGAATAAACATGCCGCCAGCCTGCGCGATGGGCTGCCGCGGCGTGCCTCAGTTGGTTGAGCGTCATGTCCAGGCGGTGTGAGCTGTGCGATGGGCTCGGCGTTCATGACGAGCGTGTCAATCGCAGGCTTCATCAATATGCCCGGCACGTTGTCTGGCTGGGATACATTGGGCTGCGGAGGCTGCGGCGTCGCAGCATGGGGCGCCCTGGCTGCAGGACCGGGCATCTGAACCAGTCGGATGTGTGTGTCCTCAGGGAGCGGCGCATCTTTGAGCTCATCCCAGTTCGCACCCAAAATCGACGCAACGCGACGACCCGCCTGATTGCGCAAGCCATCGCTGTAAAACAGTGAAGTGCCGCCTGTTTCAAGCTGAAACAGTTGGCGCAAGGAGATGCAGGCCTGCGTGGCCAGCTCGGCGGGATCGATCTGTTGCTGAAGGCGCAGAATGCGAAGGGCGTGCCCACGCTTGTCCTTGCCCGTCTCGGGTGCTGCACCCACTTCGGATTGGGCGCGTGCGTTGGCCGCGAACAGCGCATTGCTCGAGCGCGTGCGTTTGCCCTGAGGCAGCAGGCTGGCCCCTTCTGCTGTGGAACTCCAGGATTTCAGCTGCGACATGTGGCCACTACCCCAGTCAGGTAAGCATGCAACCAGACGGCAGACAGGGGACCTGGAGCGATCTGGATGAACTTGTTGCCCTCCTGTGACTTCGAACGCAGGTGGGTTTCCTGCGTGACCAGTACCATGGAAATCGGACGCCCCTTGGCATTGAAATTTTCCAGGGCCATCAAGGCTCTCTCCTGCTGTACCCTGGGCATGGCCAGCTCGACCACAAGAAGGTCTGGCCGATCGGTGCCCAGGCTGAGCATGGCTTCGGTGATCGAATCGATGAATTTCAGTTTGAGCGAAAAATTCCAGCTGCTGCTTTGTTGCTGGAGGGCGTTGAGGGTCTCGGGTGTTTCGACCGCAATCATGATGCGGGGCTGAGCCTTGGGACGCGGGGGCGCGCTGTGGGTCATGCGCGCATTGGTTTGGTAATCGTGAATGGATTGCAGCGAGATGCGTCGATGGCCACCACGGGTTTTCCAGCCTTGCAGCTCGTTCCTGTCCACGAGCGACTGTATGAGTGTGGTTGACAGTCCCAGCATCTGGGCTGCCGCAGCGGTACTGAGAAATTGGGGGGTTTTGTCGTTCATGTCGATCTCTGTAAGCGATCAGCGTTCGCGCAAGGCCATGCTGATGCTTTGCAGGGGGCGGAAAATGTATTCGAGGACGGTCTTTTGTCCTGTCCGGATGTCCACCATGGCGGTCATTCCGGGTGTGGGATCAAGCTTGAGGCCGTGGCGCACTTCGCGTGCGTTCTGGATGCGAACCAGAATCCGGTAGAGACCTTCTTCCAGCTCGACCGGTGTGCCCGGCCGCTTCTGTCGTTCGTCGCGCAGCGTGTCAGGACTGATGTAATCGACCACGCCATCGAGGCCTCCATACTTGTTGAAGTCGTAGGCAGTGAGCTTGACGGTAGCGGGCTGTCCTACCTTCAAAAACGCCACGTCAGCAGGTTTGACATAGGCTTCCACCAACATTTCGTCTTCGGTAGGCACTATTTCGAGGATCGGCTGACCGGCCTGGATCACGCCGCCCACGGTGGTGACCTGAACGTTCTTGACCACACCCTTCATGGGCGAACGCAAAGTGGTGCGGCGGAAGGCGTCTTCTCGCGCGGAGGCGTTTTCCTTGGTCTGGGACAGCTCGCTGTTGACGCGGACCAGCTCGTTGTTGGCGTCTGTGATGTAGCGGTTCAGGCGCTCGGCGCGCTGGCCCATCAGCTCCGACTGCTGGCGACGAAGGCGCAGCAACTCGACTTCAGACATCACCCCCTGGCTCACCAGGGGCTCGGTGATGGTCAGCTCTCGGCGTAACGCACCGATCGATATGTCCAGAGCCCGCAAGGACTCGTCCAGAGCTCTGCGGCGCGCGGTGTAGGCTTGTGTCTCTTGCCGTATCAAGGCCTGTTCGGCTTGCAACTCGGGCGGGAAGGTCAGCGCTGCACCATAGGCCTCGGCTCGCAGCCGGGAGGCCATGGCCAGCAAGGCCAGGTACTTTTCCTGGGCCTCGCGGTAGACCGCGCCCGAGCGCGCATCGTCGATGCGCAGCAAGACCTGGTCTTTCTCGACGATGCTGCCCTCACGCACAAGCAACTCGCTCAGGACGCCGGCATCCAGGCTCTGGATGACCTGCTCTCTGCTGCTGGGAATCACCTTGCCTTGGGCGCGGGTGATTTCATCGAGCTGGAAAAATCCTGCCCAAAGCAGCGCGATCAACACAGTGGCTACGGTAAAGCCCAGGAGCATGCGGCTGACCCGCCGTTCGTCGTCCTCGACAGTGGCAATACCGAATCCGGCATGCTGAAGGGTTTTGGTGTTCTGACTCATGCGGTGCTTTCTTCAGCACGTTTGACGGAGGAGGAGTTGACATCGATGCCGCGGGCGAGCTTGGTCAGCATTTCCTGCTTGCCGCCGAAGGCCACGCATTGCCCGGCATCGATCACGGCGATGGAGTCGGCCCATTCGAGCAGTTGAGGCCTGTGCGTGGACATCAGCAGCGTGCGGCCCTGCAGCCACTCCTTGAGAACATGGATGACGCGGGCCTCGGTGTTCTGGTCCATGTGGGCGGTGGGTTCGTCCATGAACACCAGCTTGGGGTCGCGCAGCATCATGCGGGCAATCGACACCAGCTGGCGCTGTCCGCCAGAGAGGCCGCCGCCGGCTTCGGTGATCGGCATGTCCAGGCCGCGCGGGTGGGCGGCCACCATGTCGTACAGCCCGAGCTTGCGCAGCACATCGTGGATCAGGCTGTTGCTGATCCAGGTGTCGGAGAGCACCAGGTTGTCCCGCAGCGTGCCCATGAACAGTTGCGGATCCTGTCCCACATAGCCCATCGCACTGCGCACTTCACTGGGCTCGATTTGCTGCAGGTCGACCCCATCGAGCCGCACGCTGCCCTCCGACGGCACATACAGCCCGGACATCAGGCGCAGCAAGGTGCTTTTGCCGCTGCCGATGCGCCCCAGCATCGCGACCTTCTGTCCGGCAGAGATTTGCCAGGACAGCTTGCGGATCACGGGAATCTTGTGCTCGCCAGGGTAGGCGAATTCGAGGGCCTCGGCCTCCAGTGTCCCGGTGATCGATTCGGGCACGACATAGGTGCGCCAAGCGGTGCGGTCACGCGGGCGCTTGATCAGACCATCGAGCGTTTCCAGCGAAGTCTTGGCCTGCTGGTAGCGCGAAGCCAGCGACATGACGCTCGCCAGCGGGGATATGGCCCTCCCGGACAGGATGACCGATGCGATCAGACCACCGAGCGTGAGCTGGTTGGCATGGATCAGGTACACCCCCACCACCACCATCGCCACGGTCACCAGCTGCTGCACGGTGGTCGTCAAGCCCATGATGAGGTTGGTGAGCGAGCGGATGTTCTTGTAGGACTCCGCACCGGCCAGATTGGCCAACTCCCAGCGCCGCTGCAGGTAGGTTTCGGCGTTGTGTGCCTTGAGGATTTCAAGGTTGAGCACCGCCTCGACCAGCACACTTTGCTTGTCGCCCGACTCCTTCATGTTTTCGCGAATGGCTTTCATGAGGGGGCGCTGGGCGACCAGACCGATGCCAATCAGCAGCGGCACCACCAGCAAAGGCACCCAGACCAGCGGGCCACCGACCATCGCGATCAATGCCAGGAACAGGATGCCAAACGGCATGTCGGCCAGCAGCACCAGGGAAGAGGACGAGAAAAAGTCGCGCAACGACTCGAAGTCGCGCATCGAGCTGGCGAAAATGCCCACCGATTGGGGGCGATGTTCCAGCCGGATGGACATGATTTCGCGCAGCAGGGTGGCGTTGATGGCGAGATCGGCCTTTTTGCCGCCCAGGTCCACCAGCTTGGCCTTGAGCCAGCGCATGACAAACTCAAGCAGCGCCGCCAGCGTGGTGCCGATGGCCAGAGTCCACAGCGAGGCATAAGCCTGCGTGGGCACCACACGGTCGTACACGTTCATCGTGAAAAACACACTGGCCAGGGTCAGCAGGTTGGCCATCACGGTGGCGACCATCGACTCGACATAGAAGTGCCTGAAACGCCACAGCGTGCCCCAGAACCACTCGAATGCCGCCCCATGCATCGGTGCCAGCGTTTGTTCGTGGCGCTTGGGAGGCAGCTTGACGACCAGCACCTCTTCACGTGCCAGCGCCTGCAGCTCGCCGATCGGCAGCTGGTGCTCTTGCATGCCGGTGTCGGCCCACAGTACATGTGCCACCCCGTCCTTGAGCTGCCGCAGGATGCAGGCACGCCCGTCCTTGAGTGGCATGAGCACCGGCAGGACATAGGCCGGGATGGCGGCGACCTTGGTGCGTGACCAGGCGGCCATCAGGCCATGCTGGTGGGCCATGTCAGGGTAGGCCGCCAGCGGCACACGTCCGCGCTGGTCCAGTGCAAAGCCGGCGCGCAGTACCTGCTGGTGCACCGGTTGGCCCAACAGTTTGGCCACCATGGCCAGGCACACCAGCAAGGGGTCGGTCAGGGGTTCTGACTTGGGTGCGGCGGCTGCAGCCTGCGGCGGCGGTGTGGTGGTGGACAAATCGATCATCGGGTATCCGGTGGAATCAGGGGGTGGTGGCACTGGCGGTCACAGTGCCTGCTTCAAAGCGGCCAGCCAGTGCGCCCATGGCGGCCAGCAGCCTTGCGCGCGCAATCCGCTCGTCGTGCACCGAGGCGAGTGCAGCGCTGCGGTAGTTGTAGGCGTCTGCCTGGATGTTGAGCAGGTCCAGCAGCGAACGTCTGGCCAGGCGAAACTGCTGGCGATAGCCATCGACCACCTTGTCGCTGATATCCGACTGGGTGGTGCCCAACTTTGCGCGACTGCGGGCCACGGCCCATTCCTGCCATGCCGACGCGACCTTTTCTTTCTGCAGCAGGCGCGCTTCATCGAGCGCTGCCTGCGCTGCAGCTTGCTGTGCCACGGCGGCTTGCACCTGCGCCTGCGTGCCCATGCCGTTGAAGACCGGCATGTTCAGTTGCAGCTGGGTGAGCGGTTCGAAGCGCAGGGTATTGAAGTTGTACTGCCGTGACGAGACCAGATCCAGCGTGGGCCAATGCAGGCCCTTGGCCTGGCGTACTGCCGCCTCGGCTGCGATGACCTGGGCACGCAGCTGTGCCAGCACCGGCAACTGTTCGGTCACATGGCTGCTGGCTTCTTCTGCGGAAGCAGGCACCTTGCCCAGCGGCCCTTGTGGGCTCAATGCCTCATCCAATCCTGCAGGGCGAGCCGACATCTCTTCTTTCCAGAACCTTTGCAGGCGCTGCATGGCCTGGATGAGATCGGACTTGCGTTGCTGCATGCTCAGACGTGCGTTGTCCACCCGCACCTGGGCTTGCTCCAGATCGATGCGGCGCCCTGCATCGGCTTGGGCAATCTTGCGGATGTCTTCCAGCGTGTCCTGATGCCCCTGCAAGTTGCGCACGCTGAGCTGGTAAAGGTCGGCTGTTTTGGCCCAATTCAAATAAGCCTCGGTGGCCTGCAAAGCCACGTCTTCGAGGGTGACCAGGCGCTGGGCCTCGCTGGCGTTGCTCAAGGCTTCGGAGCGCTGGGCATCGGCTTCGATGCGTCCGCCCGACCACAGGTTGAGTTTGGCCGTCGGCGAAAAGGTGGTACTGCCCAAGGAGGCCGGTATCGAACCCGACGCATAGGAGTTGGCGCTGGCGCCCACGCTGATTTGCGGGTAGTGCGCGCTGCGTGCTCGGGCAATGTCTGCCCGGGCCGCCTGAGCCTTGGCCATCGCGGAAGCGAGCGCCGGATAGGAGGCCATGGCCTGCTGGACCACCTCGCTCAAGGTCTGGGCTTGCAGCGTGCAGCTGCTTGCTGCGCAGACGAGGCCGACAAGCCAGGCGGCAGGCATGGAGGGAGGCAGCATTGCGCGAAGGGCCTTGGGCATGGGTGAGAAGGGGGACGGCGGCAGAGCAGAAGTGCGAAATTTCCAGCCCAGGTGTTCAGCGAAATCGGAAATCCTGTTTTGTCTGGATTTGTTGAATGAGCGACGCGATTTGGGGTTTGTGACGATATGCGCTTGCGTACCATTCGTCTGCCCCGAAAAGGGGGGTAAATG
>JACCDJ011743348.1_pt1 | contig 10273 bp, 8 predicted proteins | sample 7444481 | NCBI WGS metagenome assembly JACCDJ01 (sample SAMN15323435, study PRJNA562643) | freshwater metagenome | isolation source: river surface water | place: USA:Blue River Watershed | collected 2017-08-15 | reverse complement strand
CTTGCCTTGGGTTTATTGGAATTAAAAATAAAGCCAGGTGATAAAGTAGCCATCATTTCAGGAAATAGACCAGGCTGGAATTTTGTGGATTTCGCAGTCCAGATCATTGGTGGTGTGACTGTTCCTATGTACCCTACCATTACCATTGAGGATTATGATTATATTTTCAGAGATGCAGAAGTAAAGTTTGTCTTCTGTGAAAACGAGGAATTGTATTTGAAGGTAAAGGCGGCTTCGAAGGGAAACAAGACAATTAAGGGTGTTTATACCTTTGATCCAGTCGCAGATGTGGAGCGTTGGACGGCAGTGAAGGAATTAGGAGAAGGAAAAGATGCGTCGGTTTTGAAACCTCTAATGGACGCAGTTCAGCCGAACGATTTATTGACATTGATTTATACCTCTGGTACGACGGGTCGCCCTAAGGGGGTGATGTTAACGCACCACAATATTGTCAGTAATGTAAAGTCTTTAGTTCGCGGTAACTTCTTTGATTTATTACCTGATGATCGTGCCTTGAGCTTCTTGCCTTTGTGCCACATTTATGAGCGTACGGACGTTTATATGTACATGTATTACGGCGTTTCGGTCTATTATGCGGAGAGCATGGAGACCATTGCGGATAATATTAGAGAGGTGAAGCCAGCGATGTTTGCTTCGGTTCCGCGTTTATTAGAGAAGGTATATGATAAGATTTTGGCCAAAGGAAATGAGCTTACCGGCATCAAGCGGACGCTATTCTTTGGCGCACTAGAATTCGGGTTACAATATGATCCGATGGAAAAATTAGGATTCTTAGACTCGTTGAAATTAGCTTTCTATCGCAAAGTGATTTTCAGCAAGTGGCGCGAAGCATTAGGCGGAAATGTGCGTTTAATCGCCTCCGGTTCTGCCGCTTTGCAGCCTCGGTTATCGCGCGTTTTCTGGGCAGCCGGGATCCCGGTTTCAGAAGGGTATGGATTAACAGAGACTTCACCTGTTATTTCGGTTTCACGCGTAAAGCCAGTTGATTTTAAAGTAGGCTGCGTAGGATCTTTGATCGACTGTATTGAATTAAAGATTGCAGAAGATGGCGAGATTTGCGTAAAAGGAGATTCTGTAATGGTTGGTTATTATAAGAATCCGGAGGCAACAGCTGAGGCGATTGATAAAGATGGCTGGTTCCACACGGGTGACATCGGAACGATGGTAGACGGCAAGTATTTGAAGATTACCGATCGCAAGAAAGAGATTTTCAAAACGTCTGGAGGTAAATATGTGGCGCCACAATTAGTGGAGAACAAGCTAAAGGAATCAGCTTTCATCGAGCAATGTATGGTGGTGGGCGAAAGCCAAAAATTCCCATCCGCACTGATCATTCCGGAGTTTAATGCTTTGCAAGTGTGGGCAGATCAACAAGGGATTAAGGCCAAAGGACCAGAAGCGCTAATCAAAGACAAGGACGTCATTCAGAAATTGGATCAAGAGGTGCAAGACACGATGGCTTCTGTGGCTAAATACGAACAAGTGAAAAAATTCGTTCTATTGCCGCGTTTGTTCACGGTAGCAGATGGAGAAATCACCCCTACATTGAAATTAAAACGCAAGGCAATTTACGCGAAACACGAAAAAGCGATTTTGGCGCTTTACGAATAAATTGCGTTAGGACTCTTTTTTGCCTAATTTTGGTTTCTTAATGAATCGTATGTCGACAGGAAAAAAGGTAGCCCTAATTACGGGTGTAACAGGACAAGATGGCGCTTATTTAGCGGAATTTCTTTTAAATAAGGGTTATATCGTGCACGGTATCAAGCGCAGAAGCTCCTTGATCAATACCGATCGCATCGATCATTTGTACCAGGATCCGCACGTAGATTCGGCCTCATTTATCTTGCATTACGGAGATTTAAGTGATTCCACGAATATTATTCGCATCATTCAAGAAGTTCAGCCGGATGAAATTTACAATTTAGGGGCAATGTCCCATGTAAAAGTTTCATTCGACGAACCTGAGTATACTGCGCAGGTAGATGGTATCGGAACTTTGCGCATTTTAGAGGCCATACGCTTGCTTGGTTTGGTTAAAAAGACCAAAGTGTACCAAGCGTCCACCTCAGAACTTTACGGCCTTGTACAGGAAGTTCCGCAATCAGAAACTACCCCATTCTATCCTCGTTCTCCCTATGCTGTAGCTAAATTATACGGCTATTGGATTACGGTAAATTACCGCGAAGCCTACGGCATGTTTGCGGTAAACGGGATTTTATTTAACCACGAATCCCCGCTGCGCGGCGAGACCTTTGTGACGCGTAAAATCACACGTGGTGTAGCCCAGATCGCTTTAGGACAAGAGAAAAAGATTCACTTAGGTAACCTAGACGCGAAACGTGACTGGGGCCACGCGAAAGACTACATCGAGGCGATGTGGTTGATTTTGCAACAAGATACCCCCGAAGATTACGTCATCGCCACCGGTATAACCACCACCGTGCGCGAATTTATCCGCATGTCCTTTGCAGAATTAGGCATCGAAGTTGCTTTCTCTGGCGAAGGCGTGAACGAAAAAGGAACCGTGGTTTCTTGCTCGAACCCAGCTTACCAAGTGCCGGTAGGACAAGAAGTGATCGCCATCGACCCGCGCTATTTCCGCCCTACGGAAGTAGAATTGTTAATTGGGGATCCGACGAAGGCCAAAGAAAAACTAGGCTGGACCCTAAAATACGACTTAGCCGCGCTAGTAAAAGACATGGTACAGGCGGACGTAAAACTTTTCTCGAACAAATAAGATGAGTACACGGATCGCCATTATTGGCTTAGGATATGTGGGTTTTCCGTTAGCGGTGGAGTTTGGAAAAAACATCCCCACGCTCGGTTTTGATATCGACACCAGCCGCATCGCGGAATTAAATAGCGGTTTTGACCGCACGCAAGAAGTAACCGCGGAGCAATTAAAAGCCTCGGTTTCGTTAACATTCTCTTCGAATGCGGCCGACTTAAGCACTTGCAATACCTTTATTGTCACCGTTCCCACTCCCATTGACCACTTCAAAAAACCGGATTTAACTCCGCTTTTAAAGGCATCGGAGATGATCGGAAAGGCCTTGAAAAAGGGAGATTTAGTCATTTATGAATCGACCGTTTACCCGGGTTGCACCGAGGAAGATTGTGTCCCTGTTTTGGAGCAATTCTCCGGACTAAAATTCAACGAGGACTTTTTCTGTGGCTACTCACCAGAGCGCATTAACCCGGGTGACAAGGTAAACACCTTGACTAAAATCAAGAAAGTAACCTCTGGATCCACCCCCGAAATCGCCGAAAAAGTCGACCAGCTCTACCGCTCCATCATCACCGCAGGCACCCAGAAAGCGCCTTCGATGAAAGTAGCTGAAGCGAGCAAGGCCATCGAAACCGCCCAACGCGACGTCAACATCTCGTTCGTAAACGAATTAGCCCTGATTTTCGACCGCATGGGCATAGACACCACCGAGGTATTAGAAGCCGCCGGAACAAAGTGGAACTTCTTGAATTTCAAACCTGGCCTTGTGGGCGGCCACTGCATAGGCGTGGACCCCTATTATTTATTGCACAAGTCCGAAAGCCTTGGTTATTATCCACAAGTGATCCTTTCAGGTCGCCGTGTAAACGATAACATGGGCATTTTCGTAGCGAATAAATTAGTCAAACTGTTGATTAACAAAGGCCAAAAAATCGCCGGCGCCAAAACCCTCATGCTCGGCATCACCTTCAAAGAAAACTGCCCAGACATCCGCAACTCCCGCGTAGTCGACATCTACAAAGAGCTCGTGGATTTTGGCATGGAAGTAGACGTCTACGACCCTTGGGCAAACGCCGCCGAAGTGAAACACGAACACGGCATCGACCTCGTCAAAAAACTAGCCCCATCCTACCAGGCAATCGTTTTGACCGTAGCCCACACCGAATTCCTTGACCTCCCCTTCGCCTCTTTGAAAGCAGAAAACGGGGTCATATTCGACATCAAATCCATATTATCTAAAGACTTGGCGGACGCCCGATTATAAGCATGGCCTGGTACGCGATTTATACGAAATCTCGAATGGAGAAAAAAGTCTCCTTGCGCCTTCAGGAGCTAGGTATCGAAGCCTACTGCCCTACCACGAAGCGCAAAAAACAATGGTCTGACCGCAAAAAATGGGTCGAAGAAGTTCTCTTCCGCTCTTACGTATTTGTCAACATTGACCTCGAAAAACAAAGCGCCCTAGTCCGCCGAACTTTGGGCGTAGTAAACTTCGTCTATTGGCTACACAAACCCGCGGTCATCCAAGACGACGAAATCTACGCAATTAAACAATTCTTATCTGACCACCTCGAAGTCGAAACCATCGGCACCACCGCAAAAATCGGCGACTACATCACCATAGAATCTGGCCCACTAACTGGCCAAACGGCCAAGATCGTGGGGCTGAAGAATAAGCACGAGGTCCGCCTTAAAATAGAGAGCCTTGGTTTTGAGTTGGTAGCTGCACTTCGTGCAGAAGAGTAAAGATTATAGAGTAGAGAGTATAGATGGGACCCTTTTTATCTCTACTCTATGCTCTATAATCTTCTCTCTATACTCTATTTAATGTTTTTAAAGTGGACATCAACATCTTCAACAATTCATCTAAGTCTGCTAAAGCAGAACGACCCTCTTCCTCAGAGAAATAGCCAGTGCTAGTTAATAACCGAATCCAATACTGCGTTTCGCGTGCTTCCTTATAAGAAATTGAAATTTTGTATTTAAAGTCGTTTCTGGAGAACCCTCCAATAGCCTCTTCAATATTAGCCCCAATGGACGTTGATGACTTTAACAGCTGCTTACTTAGGACATATTCTTTATCAACATCCATAAGTTTTCGACAAAGACTGACCATTTTGATCGAAAAAGCATAGGATTTTGTTTGGGCAGGACTTGGTTTCATTAGTGGATTATTTGATGTCAATATTAGCCACCAACGAGAACAAAGCCTATCAGCTAATTGATAAAGATAAGAGATTATAGAGTATAGATGGGCTCCCTTTTATCTCTACTCTCTACTCTATAATCTCTACTCTAAAGGTTACCCAAAAAACAAATAACTCACCCCAATAGCCGTCAAAATCCCCACTAAATCAGCCGCCAAGCCCGCCCACAACGTGTAGCGAATGTTGCGCACTTGAACCGAGCCGTAGTAAAGGGCGATGACGAAAAGTACGGTTTCGGCGGAGCCTTGGAAGACGCAAGCTAGACGGCCGGCGAAGGAGTCTGGCCCGAATGTTTTCATGGTGTCAATCATCATGGCGCGGGAACCGCTGCCAGAAACGGGGTGTAAAAGTGCGGTAGGCATGGCGTCGGTGAAGCGATTGTCGATGCCTATGTAGTTTACGGCCATTTTCATGCCGTCTACAATGAAGTCTAAAACGCCTGAATTGCGCAAACACGAGATGGCCACGAGCATTCCTACAAGGTAGGGAATGATGCGGACGGAGGTTTCGAATCCACCTTTGGCGCCTTCGACGAAGGTTCCAAAAATAACTACTTTCTTATAAAAGGCCGCGGCGATGAATGAGAAAATGAGGGCGAAAAGGATGCCGTTGCTGAAGAGCTTGGACTGGATGTCGATTTGCTCTTTAGGCAGGCTGCTGAAGTACCATAAGATACCCGCTAAAATGGCGGTGATGCTGAAAAGCCAGCCAAAAAGAATGGGGTCAAAAAGGCGAATCTTTTGCTTGATGGATACGAATATTAGGCCCGTAATGGTGGCTGCGTAGGTGGCCATCAGGCAGGGAATAAAGACGTCAGAGGCATCTTGAGCACCATAAATGGCACGTTGGGCCATGATGGAAAGCGGAATTAAAACGGGACCTGCGCTGTGGAGCACGAGGAACATGATTTGGGCGTTAGAGGCGGTTTCTTTGACCGGATTCAAATCCTGTAAACCTTGCATCGCTTTAAGGCCAAAAGGCGTCGCTGCATTATCTAGCCCTAATAAATTCGCGGAGAAGTTCATGATCATTTGGCCGTGAACGGGGTGGTCTTTTGGGACTTCTGGGAAAAGGCGCGAGAAGAAGGGTTGAATTTTGCGAGCTAAAAAATGGATCGCTCCGGCCTTTTCCCCTACTTGCAAAATGCCCATAAAAAAGGCCATGACGCCTGTTAATGGAAGGGCTACTTTCATTACGGCTACTTCTGCGGAGTCAAACATGCCGTCTACCAGGACTTTAAATATGTCAGCATTGCCGAAGAAAATGAATTGAATCAGGGCGACGACGAATGCGACACCGAAGAACAAAAACCAAATCCAATTTAAAGCCATAGGTTCACAGAGGTAAAAAACGATTAAATTTAGGGAAAATTCCGTCAATATGAAGAGTCAATTCGCTAAAGCAGGAATAATCCTGTTGCTTAGCCTTTCGTTAAAGGCACAAAAAACATCGTGTGCCGCAGAGCTTTCTATGCAGAAACAGGGCCTCATGGAGGTAACGGAGCAGGTTCCGAACGTTTTAGTAGTACTTAAATATGCGACTACTGATAATTTTATGAAGAAGGACGTGTATGGTTGTTTGACCCATGCGTACTTGCAGAAAGAGACGATAGCGAAGCTGAAGAAGGCGCAACAGATTTTGGAAAAAGATCATCCAGGCTACCATTTGTTGATTTATGATGCGGCGAGACCGCTTTCGAAGCAATGGGAACTTTGGAATACATTAACAGAATATGCACCTGAAAAGCGTAAGACTTATGTGGCGGACCCGAAGGAGCATTCGATTCATAACTATGGAAGCGCGATTGATTTGACGGTGGCGGATGAGAAAGGCAAGCCATTAGAGATGGGGACAAAATTTGACTTCTTTGGAGAAATGGCCTACCCTAATCAGGAAGCAAGACTGTTAAAGGCTGGGAAATTAAGCCAAAAAGCCATCGATAATAGGCTCATCTTACGAAAGGCAATGACGCAAGCGGGTTTTACTGGAATCGAATATGAGTGGTGGCATTTCAATGCGTTTTCTCGCAAAACAGCAAAACAAATGTTCCAAGTTATACCTTAAAGAGGGTTTCATCCTGAACCCTTGCCGTTTATCCTAAAATAAGGAGGGGCTTTCCGGGGAATGTTTACCTTTGCATACATTATTTTATTGTCGATCTATGTACTTAAAAATAGTTAGTCTTACCTCCCTGATTTTCGTTAGCGGAATGCAGGTAAATGCCCAGAATGCTTCTGCTATTCAGGCGAACGGAAATGCGGTTCAGTTATCGCTTACGAAAGCGGGGGAAATCGCGTTGCAACATAACTTAAATGTGAAATCTTCCGAGGTTAGTTTGCGTAATGCTCAGTTGCAGTTTCAACAGTCGAAAAATAATGCGCTGCCTAACCTAAATGCAAATATCAATCAATCAGCTAGTTTTGGACGTAGTATTAACCCGTTTACAAACGGATTCGATTCGCGTAACATCAACTACAATAACCTGGGTTTAAACGCAGGGGTGCTTCTTTTTAATGGGGGCCAAATCCGTAACACGGTTCTCCAGAATGATTATAATTTAAAGGCGTCTCAAGAAGATTTAGCATCGATCAAGGATAATATTTCACTTCAAGTTGTGCTCGCCTATTTAGCTATATTGAATTCAGAGGATCAATTAAGCATTGCTAATTCGCAAGCGGAGATTACGAAATTACAGATCGTGCGTACGGAGAAGCTGGTGAATGCGGGTTCTTTAGCTCCTTCGAATCTATTGGATTTAAAGGCACAATTAGCCAACGAAGAGTCTAACATAGTTAATTTTTATAGTACGTTAGACCTAAATAAATTAACCTTATTACAGCTTTTGAACGATACAAGTATTTCATCTTTTGAGCTACAGCGCATCCAGGTGCCTGTACCTAACACAAAAGGATACGAGACGGGTTTAGATGAACTTTATACTAAGGCTTTAACGATTCAGCCTCTAGTGAAAGCGGCAGACCTTCGTGTTCAGAGTGCATTAAAAGGAATTTCAGTGGCAAAAGCGGCTACTTTACCTTCCTTGTCTTTCAACGCAAGTGTGTCTGCGAATCAATCGAACGCCTTAACGATGGGCTATTTTGATCAGCTAAATAATACCCAAAACAAAGTCCTTACGGTGGGATTAAACATACCTATTTTCACTCGATTTGCTTCCAAAACCAGAATTGCACAAGCTGGCTTGCAGCGAGAAAATGCTTCCATTGAGGCAGAAAGAGCACGTTTAACATTACGCCAAAATATCGAGCAAGCTTACGTGAACTTGAATAATGCGGCAATGAAATACGAGGCAGGTCTTTCACAGGTATCCGCTTTAGAGGAGTCTTTCCGTGCGGCTGAAAGTCGCTTCGGAGCTGGAACTATCGACTTCGTGAGCTACAACTTACAAAAGACGAATTTAGATCGTGCGCGTTTGAGCTTGGTACAATCGAAATATGACTTCGTGTTTAGAACGAAGATTTTGGATTTTTATCAGGGGAAACCGCTCACATTTTAAAAGCGAAGCTTTTGAAATGTGAAGTCGTCCTGCGGACTTAGTCGCGACTATGTCGCCTAGTCAAAGAGTCTAAAAGTGACCCATTGACTAAGATGAAGTCGACTAAGTTGCGAAGCAACGACTAAGCCACGAAGTGACGACTAGTGAGCGACGCAGTCGCGACATTGAGAACGAATTATAAACAATAAATAAAGTCACAAAGACTAAGACGAAGTCGACTAAATCGCGAAGCGATGACTAAGCTGCGAAGCAGCGACTCATTGACTAAGACGAAGTCGACTAAGTCACGAAGTGACGACTTAACAAAATGGCAACAAACAACAACAGTAAGCGGACTTGGATGATCATCGGAGGCGCGGTGGTATTAATTTTTGGCGGATTATTACTAGCCAAAAAAATGGAGTGGATCGGCAAGGTCGAGCCTACGGAAGTAGAATTCGCGAAGGCGTCTCGTTCTACGATCATAGAAAAGGTGTCGGCGTCTGGAAAGATCCAGCCAGAAGTAGAGGTGAAATTATCACCGGACGTTTCTGGGGAAATTGTTTCCTTGAATGTGGCGGAAGGCGATTCTGTAGTAGCTGGCCAAGAATTATTAAAGATTCGTCCAGATAACTATGTGTCTCTTTTAGCTCGTGCGGAAGCACAAATGAATGCAACGAAAGCAAACATGGAGCAAAGCAAGGCGGTGTTAGCCCAAAGCGAAGCACGTCTTTCAAAAGCTAAAATCGACTACGATCGTAACGCGAAGTTGCACAAGGACAAGGTAATCTCTGATGCAGATTTTGACCAATTCGTATCGGCTTATACAGTAGCAAAACAAGATTTAGAAGCCGCAAAAGCAAATGTAAATGCCGCTAATTACAATGTGAAATCATCAGAAGCCGCATTAAAAGAGGCTAAAACGAACCTAACAAAAACGACCATTTACGCTCCTCAAAGCGGCATCATCTCTAAGTTAAACGTAGAATTAGGTGAACGTGTGGTAGGTACGTCGCAGATGGCGGGTACGGAAATGTTGCGCATTGCAAACTTGAATAAAATGGAAGTGCGCGTGAACGTAAACGAAAATGATATCACACGTGTGAGCATCGGCGATACGGTATTGATCGACGTAGATGCCTTCTCTTCTAGCGAGCGTAAGTTCAAAGGGGTTGTATATGAGATTGCGAGTTCGGCTAATTCAAGTGGAACGTCTGCTGTTTCAAATGATGCTGTAACGGAATTCGAAGTAAAGATTCGCGTACTTCGTTCTTCTTATGCTGACTTGATTAAAGGCAAATTATCGTATCCATTAAAGCCGGGAATGACGGCGTCAGTGGAGATTTTGACAAACAGAAAGGACAATACCTTAACCGTTCCATTATCGTCTGTGACAACACGTGAAATAGGTGCTGTAGCAGAGGGCGAGAAGAAAGAAGAGGATGGAACGAATTCGACGAATGCGAATGACGCGATGGAGGCCAAAAAACGTAAAGAAAACACGAAAGAAGTCGTTTTCGTAATGGAAAAAGGCAAAGCAAAGATGATCCAAGTGAAAACAGGCATCTCTGATTTCGAAAACATCGAAATCGTATCTGGCTTGAAAGATGGCCAAGAGATCATCTCAGGTCCATATGCGACAGTAGCTAAGAAGTTGAAAGAAGGGGAATTAGTAAAGAAAAAGGATCCGAAAGCAGCAGAAAAGGCCGCTGAAAAGAAATAAAACAAAAAAAACAGGGGGCTATCTTGCATTTAATGATTTAGCCCCCTATTTTTGCAGTCCCAATAGGAACAAAATTCCTTCTTAGCTCAGTCGGTTAG
>JACCDJ010774168.1_pt1 | contig 10282 bp, 13 predicted proteins | sample 7444481 | NCBI WGS metagenome assembly JACCDJ01 (sample SAMN15323435, study PRJNA562643) | freshwater metagenome | isolation source: river surface water | place: USA:Blue River Watershed | collected 2017-08-15 | reverse complement strand
ATGCGCGCAAGCGTTGCTTCACTTGCACCTTGGAATTCAGCTGGGTAGTCCATCGCACCCACACCGATAATCAAACCTTGTCCCTGAACCAAGCGTGGAACGGAGTGAACAGTTCCGATTGTTCCTGGGTTGGTGAGTGAAACTGTGGTTCCTGCGTAATCTTCAACAGTCAGTGTGCCGCCACGTGCCTTCTTTACGATCTCTTCATAGGCAACCCAGAACTGACCGAAATCAAGTCCTTCACAACCCTTAATGGATGGAACAAGTAGCTGACGAGTTCCATCTGGCTTTGCCAAGTCAATCGCAATACCTAAATTGATATGTTCTGGCTTACCAAGCGCTGGCTTTCCTTCGATTTCGCCGTAGAAAGCATTCATCTCTGGCATTGCACGAAGCGCCTTGATCATTGCGTACGCGATGATGTGGGTAAAGGAAACTTTTCCACCGCGTGTGCGCTTGAGATGGTTATTAATAACAATGCGGTTATCAATCATCAACTTCGCAGGAATTGCACGAACAGATGTTGCAGTTGGAACTGTCAGTGAAGCTTCCATGCTCTGAACTACACGCGCTGCTACTCCACGAATTGGTTCAAGAGAAGATGCACTCGGTGTTGCCAAAGTTGGAATTGGTTTTGCAACTGGCTGTGCCGGGGTTGCAGGAGTTGAGTCAAGTGAACGAACAACTGGTTGTGTTTGAACTGGCGCAGCAGGTGCAGAAGTAGAAGGTGGTGTGTAGGAGATATTCGGAGGAGTTACAGGCTTTGGTGTTGGGGGAGTTCCACCCTTTGGAGAATTAGCTTGGGGCGCGTTAGCAACAGCAGCACCGGCTTGAGGATTGTTCTGGAAGTAGGTAACCCACTCAGTAGGAACAGAGGTTGGATCTGCTTGATAGCGCTCGTACATTTCTTCAACGAGCCAATCATTTGCGCCGAAGTCCTGACCTGATTGCGACACTGAGCGCTCCTTTGCGATCTGATGCTTCTCACTACTTATATTGCGTGTAACTGCAGGCTAAGACTATCTGCTGTGAGCGCGCTGAATAAATGGAGAAAGTGGCCAAAGCACGCGAGATTGGGCACATTTTCGACAGAGGTTCGAGCCACCTCTCCTTCGAAAGGCGGGCCATCCCAAATCTTGAGAGAGTTCGCTCATGTCATCTGAGAGCACCCGTCCACTCGCCATCATCACTGGCGGAAGCCGTGGCCTCGGCTTCGAGGTTGCAAAGGCGCTGACCCTGCAGGGATTCGATATCGCGCTGATTGCAAAGGATGCGCAGCGACTAGAAGAGGCAGCAGCCCAACTCCGAGCAGGTGCTGCACATATCTCTACCTTTGTCTGCGATCTCGAGCAACCACATCTGGTTCGTGAACTGATTGATTCACTCACCCAATCGCTACCAACTCCAACAACACTCGTTCTTGCACATGGTGTGATGAGCGCCAAGATGTCGAAGACTCTCAAAACCGATGATGCAGAGTGGCGCCGAGTCATGGCCATCAATCTCGACTCTGTCTTCCAATTAGTTAACGGCATCGCACCCGCAATGGCAGATGCACGTAATGGTCGCGTCATTATCTTCTCTGCCTGCCTTGGTCGAATGTCAGGACCAGGAAATGCAGGAGGACTTGCTCCTTACAGAATTTCTAAAGCAGGAGTCAATGCACTCGTTCGCAACCTTGCATATGAAACAGGACTCGGCGCTCGCGGATTCCTCGTTGATGCAATCTGCCCCAACCATTCGAGAACAGATATGGGTGGCCCTGATGCGCCACGTTCTGCAGAAGAAGGCGCAGCAACTGCTATCTGGTTAGCGACAAGAGAATTTAATCCGGGAGATACAACTGGAGTGCTTTGGGAAGATCAGCAAGTAGTGCCTTGGTAACGCGAAGCTCGACTACAGAAGTACAGAAGTCCTTATCGTTATTGGTTTTCGTTCTTTGCGATACTAAAAGCAAAGTACAGAGTTGGTAGTGCAAGGACCAGAATAATTACGGCACCGATATAGAAGTGCCCTTGAATTTGATAGTAGGCAACACCAAGAGCAATTAAGTTAGCCAATATTGCAGGCGATCTTCCATAGTTCTTGCCCCGCGCATACCCACGTCCAGCAGCAAATAAGCCAAGTGCCCCAATGACCGCAAATGAAATCTCACCCAACAGCGGTGCCAATTCCTCATTCTCATGAGTGAAGCTAAAGAAAATCAGCCATAGACCTAGGGCGAACACGATGGCAGCTTCGATATAGAGAAGGGTTGCCACGATTGAACGCTGACTAGATGTATTGGAACCATTTGGCATGAGACAGACTTTATCAGCCAGGCCAAGAACGCTCATGTCCCTATGACATTTTCACATGATGGCTTGCGTGACTCTCTCACTCATTTAGCGGCACCACCATATTTCTATGAAAATTTAAGGCGAGATTTAGCGACCGCTGAACGCAATAAGAGCAAACTCTCATTGATTAGATTTCAAATCTTTCCCATCGACGAGGGTAGCGATTCGCAAGAATCCTTATATGAAGTTGCGATTCTCTCTTTTGCAGAACTCCTGAAAAGCAGTATCCGGGTGGAAGATTTGTGCGCACGTTTAGGACGATTTGAGTTCACTCTTATTGTGAGAGCAAGCCATGATGTAGCTCAATCACTGTCGCAACGCATACTTGAGAGGTGGAGCCATGAGCAATTTATCTGCAAATCGTGCTCTATCCCTGCAAAACTAGGGGAGAGCTCTCTCGAAATTCTCAATCGCCTTGATAACCAAGAGTTACAAGGAATTACTTAGCGCGATCGACGGGCTTATCCATCCACAGGTGCGCTCTCTTTTTAGCTAGAGATGTCAGTGGAGTTCTACCTTCTGCGCCATGGAGACCATGGATCCCGATGTTGTTTTTGGGCCGATTGCCGAGCTCATTGCGGACCCAACAGTTGAAGAAATCTGGATCAACTCTCCTCAACGAATCTTTGTTGCACGTGCCGGAAAAAGTCAGCTCATCAATCTCGTACTCACCACGGAAGCCGTCAGACAGCTAGTTGATCGCGCTCTCATTTGGAGTGGCAGGCGTCTTGATCTTTCTCAACCTTTTGTCGATGCCCGCCTTCCAGACGGTAGTCGATTACATGTAGCAATTCCGGAAATCACTGCTGAACATTGGGCGGTGAATATTCGCAAACACTTGATGCGCCAGAAAACTATTAATGAGTTGGCAGCAATGGGAGTAATGAGTTCAGAGATTGCACTTGAACTTTCGCAAGCTGTAAAGAGCGGGCAGAACATCCTCGTAAGTGGAGGTACTCAAGCAGGTAAGACAACACTTCTAAACGCACTCATCTCAGAAACACCACTGTCGCAGAGAGTCATTACGATTGAAGAAGTTTTCGAATTACAGCCCCGAGTTCCTGATTTGATTCAAATGCAGACTCGCGGCCCCAATCTCCAAGGTGATGGCGAGATTACGCTGCGCCAACTCATTAAAGAGGCTCTTCGAATGAGACCTTCTCGCATTATTGTTGGTGAAGTTCGCCAGGCAGAGGCACTTGATTTATTACTTGCTCTGAATTCAGGTTTGCCTGGAATGGGAACACTTCACGCTAACTCAGCACGAGATGCCATCACCAAGTTACAAACCTTGCCTTTACTCGCTGGTGAAAATATCTCACATAAATTTATTGCACCTACTGTTGCATCAGCAATCGATTTAGTTATTCAAGTCTCGCTCAGTCTCGATGGGACCCGAAGAATTATGGAAATTGCACGAGTGACAGGTCGTTACGAAAATGATCGTGCCGAAGTTGAAACAATATGGCACTGGAATGGCAAAGTTTACGAGCGTGGTTTAGGTGCACTGAGATGACCAAAATCCATTTAGATCGAAAGAAATCACTTCGATCGCTTTCCATGATTCTGGTGGCATTCTTGGTGGCGACTCTCTTTTCTCGCTCAATCTTGATTGCAACTTCATTCGCCCTCTTTATCGCCATCTTTATATTTATTGCCCAACAACGAGGGCAGTCGAAACGATATTCAGCAATTCATGGAGCATGTCCTGATCTCGTTGACATTCTTATTTCAGGAGTGCAATCTGGACTATCTCTCAATGAATCACTTGTTGGGTTGGCAGAACGCGGTCCAGAAATCTTCAAGAACGAGTTTCGAACTTTTGCAGAGTCTCTCTATTCACAAGGTGACTTCAAAAGTGCCCTGACGCGCTTAAAGGAATCTCTTGCACATCCAAGCGTGGATCAGATTGTTGAAGCGCTGCTTATCTCTAGAGAGCTTGGCGGTGCAGAGCTACTCACAATCTTGCGATTACTTGGCAAGTTTATTCGCGAAGATCTAGCGCTAAGGCGAGAAATTGAAGTCAAGCAGAATTGGATAAAGAACTCAGCACACTTGTCGGCTGCGGCACCATGGGTCCTTCTCCTCCTTCTCTCGACTCAGCCATCTACTGTGCAGGCATTTTCCACTCCCACAGGTGCATTAATTCTTCTTGTAGGACTTGGGCTTACGGCACTTGCTTATCTTTGGATGAATTCCTTGAGCCACATGCCAACCCCTAATCGAATCTTTATTGAAGAAACTTCTGGGAAGTTTTGATGAGAAACACAATCTTCGTCACGGCGCTGGTACTAATTCCCGCATTCATCCTCCTCGCAGATGACATTTCCTGGGAGAAGTTAAGTTTACGTTACATTGGAAAAATCGGAGATCAGACCAATGCGCGCAGTAAATTTCTTGAACTCGGATTCTCTGACAATCAAAGCTATGAAAATTTTCGCTATCGCCAAATAATTCTGATATTTCTGTCTATCTCCATCGAGATGATGGCTTCAATATTTCTTGGATTTTCAATAGCTGCCTTTCTTGCCATTGGAGGATTTTTATCCACATCAATCATTCTGGCTACTGAAAGAAATTTAAACCGAGAGTTGAATTTGTATAGAGATTCCATCGAATCCGATTTTCCAACAATTGTCGAGGCGCTCACGCTCTCACTCTCTGCTGGAGAGTCCCCACTTGTTTCGATGCAGCGAATCACAATACGCGGCCACGGAGCTTTGATTAATGAATTTTCAAAGGTAATTGATGGAGTGACAGAGGGCGAGCCATTTGCTGCTGCACTCGATGCGATGGGTCGTCGAGTTAAGTCTGTTGCAGTACGTCGCTTTGTGGACTCGGTTGTTATCGCAATTACTCGTGGAGCACCTCTGATCGATGTTCTGCACAGCCATGCTCGCGAAGCACGTGACTTTCAACGAAATCGAGTTCTTTCAGCCGCGTCCAAGGCAGAAATTTCGATGATGATTCCCGTTGTTTTTCTTATTCTTCCCATTTCCATCTTATTCGCACTGTGGCCATCACTCTCAAATCTCAATCTCTTTGCGCAGGGATAAATGCATTACTCACTACTCATACTAAGAAAAGAAAGAGGAAGACAATGAATGAGGCAATCACAGTTAAGTTGGCTGAAGCATCTGCATATCTATCGATCAGACTTGCTGAGTTTAAGAGGAGTCGCTTTTACAAAGCGCTTAGCGATGATCGAGGCGATGTTCCTGGTTGGGTTCTCGTAGTTCTTATGACAACAGGACTAGTAACGGCTCTTTGGACTATTGCAGCTCCGAGACTTACGGCAATACTCAAAAATTCGCTTGATGCGATGAACGGAATCCACTAATTGTTCTTTCGAATTCTCAAGAAATTTGTGGATAAGGACGATGGAAACGTCGAAAGCTCTATGGTGTTAATCCCACTTCTTTCGCTCTTTCTTATTGGAGCACAACTCACCGTTGTCATCCAAGGGAGAAATATGGAGAAGATTTCGGCACAGGATGAGGCATCAGTGCGTGCGATCAGCGGAGAATTTAAGGATTCCGATACCTATTTACATATTTACTCACCGGATCCGAATCAAAATCTGGATTTAGTTATTAGCCATAGAAGGAAATCTCTTCCCTCACTGGTACCTGGAATTTCACGGCTTATTGGTTCTGATTTGCAAGCTGATGTCAGTGGAATCGCCATAGTCGAGAATCAGAGATAAATCCGATTGTTGAAATTCATCAGCAGGTTTCTGCGAGAGGAAGATGGGAGCGCTTCGGTCGAGTTCGCTGTTTTGGCAATACCTCTCTTCATCCCTCTCTTTCTCTATATGAATACCTTTGCCTCAATGAGCGATGGTCAGGATGCGCTCCGCACTCTGGCAAGAGAAGCCGCTCGAGGTTTTGTTACAAGTTCCAATGATGAAATTGCCTACGGTGTTGCCCATCAGATTGTTACTCAAGGAGCACAGGTCTTGGGGTATGAAAAGGCGCTTCAGAATGGCGAAATTCAATTGCATATTGAATGCAGTACCCGCCCATGTATCTCTCCCAATGCCTCAATCACGGTATCGATTACGCGGACAGAAGGAGAGCGACCAGATATCAAGGTTTCCGCAATCGCTTATGTATCCCCATGGGCATAATCAAAAAAATTATCAGAGACGAGAAGGGTTCGCTCTCTGTTCTAATTCTCAGCCTCTTTATGACAACCTTAATAACTCTAATTATTTTGACAGATATTTCATCCGTTTACTTTGCAAAGCGGGCACTTACTCAAGCAACAGAAGCTGCTGCACAACGTGGAGTAAGAAATTTAGATGTGGATGCGTATTACAGAGGGAAATACAACGCAACACGGTTACTTCTCAACATGACAACAGATAGCGAAGGCGACCCTGGCATCCCCATCGATTGTTCGAAGGGTTCCGAAGATGCGAGGGCGGCAATTGATGATTTCAGTAGAGGTCGAGAAAAGTTGCTGAGTCATCTATTGGGAGTCATCCATATCGATGGAATCTCATGCGACGGTTATCAGTTATCTATAGCAACATCCTCAATAGCTCGATTGCCATTTGTCCTGCCCTTTATTGAAATAGAGGAAGTGGAAATTCGTTCGCAGGTAGGGAGCTTCGATGAGCGAAAAATAACCACTAATTACTATGGAATTAACGTTGGCTAACTTCTCGCTATCCTTCACCTATGGCTCGCGAATACATCCTCGAAATCAACGAGATTGGCGCGACCCTTACATCTATTGAGAAGGTATTAGATCTTCCCAAGCTTGAGGCAGAAGCCGTTGAACTTGAGGCAGCTGCTGGCGTTCCGAATTTATGGGATGACCCTGAAAAAGCTCAAGCAGTAACAAGTAAGTTATCTCGAGTGCAATCAACGATTGCACGCCTTAAAGGACTTCGCCGTCGCGTTGATGATCTGCCGGTCCTCTTTGAATTGGCGGCAGGAGAACCAGATGGTTCAGCTCTTGCTGATGCTGAAGGCGAACTCGATGCGACAGTGAAGGCGATCAGCGAGTTAGAAGTGACCACACTTCTTAATGGTGAATACGACGACCGCGATGCTTTGATCACGATTCGCTCTGAAGCAGGTGGCGTTGAGGCTGCTGACTGGGCCGAGATGTTGATGCGCATGTATCTGCGTTACTGCGAACGCCATGAATTTAAAGTCGATGTTCTTGAAACTTCATATGCAGAAGAAGCGGGAATTAAGTCAACAACATTTCGTATCAGTGCACCTTATGCATATGGAACTTTGTCGGTTGAACAAGGTACTCACCGCTTAGTTCGTATCTCTCCCTTTGATTCACAATCACGTCGCCACACTTCATTTGCTGGAGTCGAAGTTGTTCCGGTTGTTGAGCAGAGCGATCACATTGAGCTGGATGAGAAAGAAATTCGCGTGGATGTGTATCGCTCATCTGGCCCTGGAGGACAAGGCGTTAACACCACTGACTCTGCAGTTCGCTTGACTCACATTCCGACAGGGATTGTTGTCTCGTGTCAGAACGAACGCTCACAGATTCAAAATAAAGCGACAGCGATGGCTGTTCTGCAATCAAAGTTATTGGAACGTCGTCGCCAGGAAGAGCAGGCAAAGATCAATGCTCTCAAGGGTGATAACTCAGGATCATGGGGAAATCAGATGCGTTCCTATGTATTGGCGCCGTATCAAATGGTGAAGGATCTTCGAAATAACCATGAAACAGGCAATACATCTGCAGTATTAAATGGTGAAATTGATGATTTCATCGAAGCGGGAATTCGCTGGCGCCGTAGCGCATCTCACTCATAATCCTGTGAATTACCGCTAAATATCTCGAATCAACCCAGAAATTCCAGCTTCGCTCCATAAACTAGGGGTAGGTCTCGAACGCGCACCCCTGCGCGAACATAAGGAGCAGCGTGTGATTAAGTTTGAAAATGTAAGCAAGATTTACTCTGGACAGGATCGCCCTGCCCTCGAGAGCGTGAACATTGAAATCCTTAAGGGCGAGTTTGTCTTCCTTGTGGGTATGTCAGGTTCAGGTAAGTCCACCTTCTTACGTTTGATTCTGCGCGAAGAGCGACCAACCACAGGCATCATCCATGTTGCAGGCAAAGATCTAGGAACTCTTGCAAACCATAAAGTTCCAGAACTTCGCCGCCAGGTAGGAACTGTCTTCCAGGATTTCCGTTTGCTCCCTAACAAAACTATTTCAGAGAACATTGCATTTTCACTTCACGTACTTGGATATTCGCAGAAGGAGATTAACCGCGAAGTTCCAGAGATGCTCGAACTTGTTGGACTTGAAGATAAGGGCGATCGTTTGCCTTCAGAGATTTCAGGTGGAGAACAGCAACGCGTTGCAATTGCGCGCGCCTATGTCACTCGCCCATCAATCATCATCGCTGACGAACCAACCGGAAACCTTGACCCAGCACTTTCTGTTGGCATCATGAAGTTGCTCGATCGCATCAATCGCGAAGGCACCACAGTATTAATGGCAACACACGATTCAGGAATTGTGGATCAGATGCGTAAGCGCGTTATCGAACTCGATGGCGGCCACGTAATCCGCGACCAAGTTCGTGGCGTCTACGGATACACCGGTTAATTCTTAAAGGGATATGGAGCAGAAAAAATGCGCGCAGGATTCTTACTGAGTGAAGTCCGAATCGGACTTCGACGAAACCTCACTATGACATTTGCTGTCATTGTCACCGTAGCTATTTCACTCTCACTCCTTGGAATCGGATTGCTCTCCAATTCACAGGTAAGTGCGATGAAGGATTATTGGTATGACAAGATTGAAGTATCTGTATTTCTCTGCGGTTCACTCTCTGAGTCCCCTTCTTGTGGAGCAGGTGTAGTTTCACCAGAACAGCGCACATCAATTAAAGCTGATCTTGAAGCACTGCCTGTTGTTGAAAGCGTCTTCTATGAATCACAGGCAGAAGCATTTAAGCGCTTCCAGGAACGATTTAAGAACTCTGCAATCGCGCAGAATGTGACAGCCGATCAGCTTCCAGAGTCATTCCGCGTTAAGTTGAAAGATCCCACACAATTCGATGTAGTCGTCAGTGCATTTAGTGGACGACCTGGCGTTGATATTGTTCAAGATCAACGCACCATTCTTGAGAAGTTCTTCAAGCTCCTTGCAGTACTTCGCAACGGTGCACTGATTGTTGGTCTTCTCTCCGTGCTTACAGCAGCGCTTCTGATTAGCAATACGCTTCGTATCGCAGCATTTAACCGCCGCCGCGAAACCGGCGTTATGAAACTTGTTGGTGCATCTTCTTGGTCTATCCAACTTCCATTCCTTCTTGAAGGAATCATCTCTGCAATCATCGGTTGGGGACTTGCAACAGGTCTTCTCTCAGCGCTCAAATACGTCGTCCAAGAGAAAGTTGCACCGCTTCTTACCTTCACCAAGTTCTTTGGTTGGGGCGAAGTTGCCGCAGCTTCAGCGTGGCTCTTACTTACCGGCCTCGTTGTTTCAACGGTTGCATCTCTCATTACACTTCGTCGTTACTTAAAGGTTTAATTAGCACTTAGAACTATTACTTGCTGGGAGGTGAGCTCATGGTTAAAGAAGTAGGAAAGAAGCTCATCGCTCAGAATAAGAAAGCACGTCACGATTTCTCGATTGAGGATGCCTATGAATGTGGCATCGTCTTAATGGGAACAGAAGTGAAATCACTTCGCGCAGGCCGCGCATCTTTGATCGATGGCTTTGCCATGGTCGAAAATGGCGAACTCTGGCTTCATGGTGTTCATATTCCTGAATACACAGAAGGAACCTGGACAAACCACACACCCCGTCGCAAGCGAAAGTTGTTGGTTCATAAACTCGAACTTCGCAAGATTGCAGCGCGCACCAAGGATTCTGGAATCACCTTGGTTCCACTTCAGCTCTACTTTAAAGATGGCAAAGCAAAGATTGAAGTCGCTGTCGCAAAGGGT
>JACCDJ010295264.1_pt1 | contig 10287 bp, 9 predicted proteins | sample 7444481 | NCBI WGS metagenome assembly JACCDJ01 (sample SAMN15323435, study PRJNA562643) | freshwater metagenome | isolation source: river surface water | place: USA:Blue River Watershed | collected 2017-08-15 | reverse complement strand
GTAACCAGGGCGCTGTAGACCATTGTTACTTATTGTCTCGGTAGATTTTTCAGCCCTTCTAAGCTGTAGGTCGCAGGTTCGACTCCTGCTGGGCAGGCCACTCAATGGAATTCGATACTGAGCCGATTGAGGCGATAGTGACCAGATTGGTCACCCACAACGCCGTGTGGAGTGGGGCTGGTCAACCGTGGTAAATCCTGGAGCCCATTGGCATCTGTCGGAAGATGTCGGGAAACCCGACAACATCAAATCTAGAGTCCAAATTAATAAGTAACTAATGAAAGTTTTAAGTTACCACTAAGCTGGCTAATAAATTACGCTTGACTTACGGATTTGAGAGCCTTGTTATTGTTTGTCCAGTGCAATCCCACCCTTTTTGATAATAGCAGTCCACTTTTTAATATCTGATGCCATCAATTGCGTTACTTCCTCAGGCGGTCCAGATATCGGATCTGCACCGAGTTCAGCAAATTTTGCTCGAACTGTTGGATCCCCCAAAGCTTGATTGACATCTTTGTTTAGCTTATCAATGATTGGCTTCGGTGTTCCTCGGGGTGCTATTAACGCAAACCAGGCAGCGGACTCATACCCTTTAATTCCAGCCTCAGCAGCTGTTGGAACATCAGGCAGGGCAGTTAACCGCTTATTTGAAGCTACTGCCAAGGGTTTCACCCGGCCACCAGTAATTTGGCCAGAGACATTTGGCAGTAATTGAAAGCTAATAGGAACCCGTCCAGCTACTAAGTCAGTGACCATGTTGGCAGTGACGCGGTAGGGTACATGCGTCATTTTTGCTCCAAGCAATTGTTCATAGAAGGCACCAGCAAGATGCTGAGAGCTGCCATTACCAACTGATCCATATCCAACATCCGGAGTCTTTCGAATATAGTCATTTAACTGAGCAAGCGTATTAATATTCAATGTAGAGCTGACAACAATTACATTTGGAAGAACGGCAAATAGGGCAATTGGCTGCAGATCTTTTTCGGGGTCATACCCCAATTCGGGATTAAGTATTTTGTTAACTGCTAAGGGGCCAGACGTGCTCATGCCGATGGTATAGCCATCTGGGTCGGCTTTTACAACTGCCGCAGTGCCAACATTTCCGCCTGCAGCTGGTCTGTTGTCGAACACAAAACGAATATTGTTATTTGAAGCTACTTTATCAAGTAATACTCGCGTGACTACATCGCTTGCACTTCCAGCAGAGAAGGGCACAATCACAGTAATTGGTTTATTAGGATATGCTTGTGCTGAAGCATAAACAGAGAATACGAGAAAATAAAAACCTAATAAAAGCTTATGTATATTTCTAATCAGCATGATTAACCACCTTCCCCGTTGTTGATCCAAAACGTTCTTCCATAACTTGTTCTAGCGAAAGATTGGCCTTGGTATGGGCGCCTCCTCCGCGAACACAGTATTCCTCCGGTAGATTCGGGGCTTTTGATTTGATACCGTTTGCGTAGTTGTAAGCCTCTTGTAATAGTAATTTTCTAAATCTAATAATTCCAATATCGGTAGGCGTTAAATTTTCTTTAGTTCTATCAACAATATAACCTTGGCTCTCTTGAGCCATTTGATCTTGTTCCGCAATCCCCTTAACCCCTGTGAATGAAACTGTTTTTTGATCTTCTCGACTCATTAAATAATTATTGCTGCGGTTTCGTAATGGAACATAACCGGGTCCCAGCTCGGCGAATTGTCCATAACCACCCTTTATATATTTTTTACGCTCTTCTTCTGGAATCTCTAATTCCGGATGCCATGCGTAAACGTACATCCAGCAATGCTGATCATCAATCGGAACCCAGGTATACCCATAATAAGTTTCGTTGGGCATTGCGGATGGAGTGATGGAGTGGGTTGGTAGCATGTACTGAGTTAGTCGCCAGTAATGATCTCCAGGATCTGCATTTCGAGCGCCACCAATCAGAAAGCCAACTTTATGTTCGATAAACTTAAAACGTGGCGCTGGATCATTGCGTAACCACCGTATTCTTTTTTCATCCGCAGCAATATTCGTACTGTCGTCCTTACCATAAGAGGGTGCTGGCATATGCAGAAAAGAAAAGTGAGCAGTATCCAGGGCGCCTTCCATTGAGTGAACCCAATTGCATTCAATTAAGCGTTTAGTGACATAGCGCTGGCTTTGCGGAACCAACCCGACTTCAAGTTGTGGCAGATCCTGCGGTTCTTCATCTTTTGGACCTAGGTAGGCCCAAACCATATCAGCGAATTCTTTTGTGGGGTAAGCTTTTATCTTGATTTTGTCGTGATAAGTTGCATCTTTGGGGACATTGGGCATATCTACGCAATTCCCGTGAACATCATACTTCCAGCCGTGATAGACGCAACGTATTCCGCATTCTTCATTCCTACCAAAGAATAAATCAGCACCACGATGAGCGCAGAATGGTTCTATCAAACCTGTTTTGCCGTTGCTATCTCGAAATAATAGTAAATCTTCGCCCAAGACCTTTACCCGAATTGGGGGACAGTCTGGTTTTGCAACCTCTTCTGAAAGTGCCACGGGGTGCCAATAGCATCGAAGATAGTTACCCATTATTGTGTTGGCTTCGCTGGTGACGATAACTGAATTTTCTTGTGCAGAAAGCATTTTGTGGCCTCGTTTATGTCTCTTGAATAGTAATTTAGCGGCTCAAGTTTGTATAGGATTTTTACTAGTTGAGGTAATTAATTAGGGAATTCACTAAGTAAATTTAATAGCTAGCTATTCTGAATTATGATGAGTTGATAAATCTGTATTTCGGGATGGTTGCTATGGCAGAAAAATTAGTTTCAGTTCAATCGAGTTTAGAGCTAACTGTGGCTGATCGCATTATTCTTGAGGCCTTAAAAATTCGATTTGAAAACCATTTACTTCCCTTGGCTATTGCTATTTTGGACTCCGGTGGAAATCTTGTAGCTTTTAAGAGGGAAGATGGCTGTGGAATCATGCGACACGATATTGCGATCGGTAAGGCATGGGCTGCTCTTGGGATGGGAATGTCTACACGACAAATTAGAGACCGATTGGCCGATCGACCTACTTTTCAGGCCGCTCTCTCGTCTGCATCTGGTGGGCGATTTATTCCGACACCAGGCGGTGTTCTTATATTGAATAAACAAAGCATTGCGATTGGGGCTGTTGGTATTAGCGGTGACGCCTCAGATAAAGATGAGTTTTGTGCAATTGAGGCAATTCGTCTTTCAGGTTTGGTTTCAGAGCCCCCAGTACCTGAAAAGAATTGGAAAGATAATCAACTTTAAGAATAAATATTAGCCCCTCTATGCTGTAGGTTGCAGGTTTGACCAGTGCTGAGTGGACCATAAATTCTGGCCACTCACTTAATTGATTTATATTCACTATTGATGTGAACATTATTTCTAAATGGCGCTTGTGAAAAATACTCGACTAAAGCAGATTAATAAACATACACTTTGGGATAAAGCTTACTTTTCTCTAAAAAGTGCCCTATTAGCTGGTAAGTATGCCCCTGGGGAGAGAATAATATTGCGAAAAGTGGCACAAGATCTTGGAATTAGCCTCACACCTGTTCGTGATGCAATTAATAGACTCGCTGCTGAAAATGTTTTGGATAGAGGCGGCGTTGGTCAGGGCGGAGGAGCCTCGGTTCCATTACTTAATGCAGGGGAGTTTGATCAATTAATGCTAATTCGAATTGGTCTAGAACCTCTTGCAGCAGAATCGGCAGTAAAAAATGCAACCAAGTTTGAAATCCTACAAATAATAAAATATTTTGAGCAGATGAAAGAGTTAGCTAAATCACATAATCTATCTGCCTATCTAGACGCACATTACAAGTTTCATTTTGGAATTTATAAACTTGCTAATCAGGCAATACTTTTTCAGGCGATTGAGGCAACCTGGCTTCGTTGCGGGCCAACATTAAATTTAGCTCTGCCCGAATACAGTCCTGGACAAAAGAGACACAAACATCATTTAGCAGCCTTAAATGCATTGAAGCAGGGTAACGGCAAGAGTCTTGCCCAAGCTATTCTTGCTGATATTCAGAGCGCACGGGCTGATATAGGGAAGTTACTTAAATAAAAGCCATAGGTAGCATTGGGGATATCAATGCTTTACTTTTAAATGTTATTTGTTATAACATTCAATAAATCAACACAGGAGACAAGCCAATGAAAAAATTAAAAGCATTGTTAAATCTTTTTCTAGTGGTTTTATTGTATGGATCTATTGGGGGGGCTTATTCCCAAAGTACAGAATTTCCAGCAAGAGAAATTAGGTTAGTGGTGCCGTGGAATGTAGGAGGCTCAAATGATATTTCAGCCAGACAACTTTCTAAAATATTAGCTAGTGATGGAATTACTCTTGTTGTTGAAAATGTACCGGGTGCCACAGGCACTATTGGAATGACGAGAGTAGCAAATGCAAATCCTGATGGCTATACGATAGGAATGGGCACAAGCTCAACGTTATCAATGATTGCTCAAGGATTGACACCGTTAAAAAATGATCAATTTGCCCCAATTGCTAGGGTAACAACCGATCAACTTTTATTGCTTGTACCAGCTGGCAGCCCTGCAAAGGATCTAGATAGCTTTGAGGCCATAGTTAAGAAAAATCCAGGAAAGGTGTCGATTGGCACCCCTGGCAGCAATAATTTAAATCATATATTTGCTGTGATGACTGGTAATGTTGTTAATTCTGAAGTTAACGTAGTTCCCTATACCGGTGGATCAAAAGTTGTTGTTGATCTTGCCGGGAAACAACTGGATGCTGCGGTACTGAAGCCTTCTGAGAGTAAAGCTCAGATTGATTCAAATCTCATTAGACCTTTGGGAGTTTTTGCTAATGAGCGGATTAAAACATTACCAAATGTTCCTACCTTTAAGGAAAAGGGATACAACGTTTTTCCGCATGGACCATTAGTACAAATGGCGTATTTGGTTGCACCCGCAAAAACCCCGCCTCAAGTACAAGAAAAATTAATCGCAATATTTAGTAAGGCTATTCAAGATCCACGTTTTAGATCTGCCTCGGAAGAAGGTGGGGCTAGCGTGGATAACCTAACTGGTAAAGCTTTGGCAAAAGAAATTGTGGACGTGACTAATACTTTGGCCGTTGTCGGCAAAAAAGTATTTTCTGAAGAGAAAAAATGAATCAAATTAAAAAAGTAACTTGCCATGTTGTCGCAGCTCCTGTTCAAAAGCCGTTTACGTCATCGCGAGGTTGGCTCTATAAAACCCGTGGTTCTTGTATTGTCGAAATTGAAACTAACGATGGCGTGACTGGTTGGGGAGAGTGTTATGGCCCATCCGCAGTAGCAAAAGCATTTATTGATACTCAGTTTGGACCACGCATTATTGGGCGTGATCCATTTGATGTTGAGGTTATATGGGAGGACTTATATAACCGTATTAAGGATTACGGAACAACCGGCATGGCCATTTCAGCTATCAGCGGAATTGATATCGCTCTTTGGGACATTATCGGAAAGTCTTGCGGTAAGCCAATTCATAAATTGATTGGTGGATCTTATCGTCCTGAAGTAACGCCGTATGCCACTGGACTTTATTTCATTGATATGAATCGTCTAATCGAGGAAGCGGTTGAAGAGGCCTTAGAGTTTAAGGAATCTGGTTTTACTGCAATCAAAATGAAAATTGGTTTAGGTGACTTAAAACTGGATATAAAGCGTGTAGAGGCAGTCAGAAAAGCCGTAGGCGAAGAAATGCGCTTGATGGTCGATGCGAACCATTGTTTTACCGTTCCTCAAGCTATTCAAATTGGTAGAGAGCTTGAAAAACTTAAAATTGAATGGTTTGAAGAACCTATTTCTCCTGAGGATTTGGATGGTTATATTGAAGTTACCCGCGCATTAGATATGGCTGTTGCCGGTGGTGAGAATGAATTCACTCGATGGGGATTTAGGGATATTGTTACTCGGAAGGCTATGGATATTGTTCAGCCGGATGTTTGTGCTGCTGGTGGAATCAGTGAATGCCGTAAGATTGCGACCCTTGCAAGCGCTCATGGAGTGGAGTGCGTTCCTCATGCTTGGGGATCCGTGATTGGCGTAGCCGCAACCCTGCATTTTTTAGCGGCACTTCCAGACCAGCCCCCCAGTTTTAAAGGCAACCCCCCATTATTTGAATTTGAACAATGTGAAAATCCTTTTAGAGATCTACTCTCGGTAGATCCAATTATTCAGAAAAACGGCAAAGTGGGAGTTCCAACAGGGCCAGGCTTAGGTATTGAAATCAATCGAGATATCCTGGACAAGTTTCGTGTTGCATAAGCAAGCTTGAGTAATTAACTATGCAATATCTATCTTTTAAAAAGAATAGCCGGGTAGTTGCTGCCGGACTATTGCTTGGTGATTCTGGTAAGGTTCTTGATCTATCGCATCCTAGCTGCCTTCCAATGTTAGGCGATGCTCAGCCAAATTTGCTTAATATGATCCAAGTTGGACTTGAGCAAATCGGCCAACGAATTCAAGAATTTCTTAGAAATAACCCGCCACATATTGATGCTGTTATTCCACTACAGGACATCATTTTTTGTGCGCCCATTCCAAATCCTGGAAAGATTGTTGGGGCTGCATATAACTTTACAGATGCATTAGATGAGCGATCGATGCCTTATCCAAGTGAGCCGGTTATTTTTATCCGCTCTGGATCTACAACTATTGGCCCATTTGATCCCATACTAATTCCACCAGATGTTGGAAATGTTGGCTATGAAGCTGAGTTGGCAGTGGTTATGGGAAAGCGAGCGCTAAATGTTGAGCCAGATGCAATCATGAGGTTGATTGCTGGTTTTACTGCTCATAATGATGTCAGTGGTAGCGGCATGATCAAAGAGGATAAGGGTAATTTTGTTCGTGGGAAGAATATGCCCTCATCGGCACCTTTTGGGCCTTATCTGATTACGCCTGATGAGGTTAGAGATCCCTATGCGATTGATATTCGATTAAAAGTTGATGGCAAAACTCTACAAGATGGATCAACTGCAAAAATGTATTTTAAGATTGCGGAGCTTATTTCTTTTATTTCAAAGCAAATGCCTCTAGAGCCCGGAGATATCATTGCAACAGGTACTCCGGGAGGGTTAGCAATGGTTCATTCCCCGCCTGCCTGGCTATTACCCGGTCAGACGGTTCAAGTAGAGCTTCCAGGTATCGGTTTTTTGAATAATCCAGTAAAGCAAGGGGTTCCATATCTTGAGCAGTAAACCTAGGGTGTTGTTGACTAATCCAATTTATCCAGCCAGTCAAAAGAAATTAGAGGACTTTTGTGATGTCATCATAGCCCCCGATACCAAAGTTGAAACATTAAAAACATTAATTAAGGGCTGTGAAGGTTTAATAGTTCGCTGCCAGCTACCACCAGATATTTTTGAAGCAGCAGATGCCCTTAAAGCAGTTGTCAGACATGGTGTTGGTTTAGATTTTATTCCTGTAGCAGCGGCAACCGATAAAAAAATTCCAGTAGCTAACTTACCAGGCTCAAATACGCAAGCAGTTGTTGAATATTGCTTGGCGGCTATTTTTTATTTTCGTCGAAGACTTGCTCAAATTGACAGACAATTACGTCAGGATGGGTGGAATAAAACTAGACCGATTGCAGATTCGTTAAGTGAAATTGAATCAACGACTTTAGGTGTTTTGGGGGTTGGTGCAATTGGAAGCAAAATATCCCAAATTGCTTTGGCTTTAGGGATGGAGGTCATTGGTCTTACCAGGCGACCAGATTTAATGCCAAAGGGTATTAAGGCCGTCTCAAAGTCTGAATTATTTAAGCAGTCCGATATCGTGTTGGTTAGCTGTCCCTTAAATGATGAAACTCGTGGAATGGTTGATGAAGCTATGATTAGTTTGATGAAGCCAACTGCAATTCTGATAAATATCGCTAGAGGCCCAATTGTGGACAGTAAGGCAATTGTTGGCGCATTGAAGGCGGGGCGTTTAGCTGGCGTGGCGATGGATGTTCATGATCATCACCCGTTGGATGGAAGTGAGTTGGTTTTTAGTGCGCCCAATTTATTGTTAACGCCACATATTGCATCAATAACAGCCACTAGCTTGCAAAAAATGAGTGAAGGCTCTGTTGATACCCTCCTAGAAATCCTCCAAGGACAGAAGCCGTCTAACATAGTGAATCCTGAAGTTTTTTCTAATTAAATTTATCTAATGAATAAATCTATGCGTATCACAAAACTAGAAGCTGTTCCGATTTCATTTCCTGTCCCCGAAAATAAATCAGTAAGGTTAGGCATTGGTAAAAGCGTTAAGCGTGATTCTGTTTTAGTTAGGATTGAGACTGATGATGGAGTTGTTGGTTGGGGTGAGGCCCACCATGGCCGCGCTCCCGGAGCGATTGCTCGGCTAATTGACTCCACCATGCGAGAGCTGATCCTTAATCACGATGCCTTAGATATTAATGGTGTTTGGTCTAAGATTTATAAGATGCAAATATCCAGTCATGGCATGGGTGCTGCTTCTGTCCTTGCGTTGAGCGGAATCGATCTTGCCTTGTGGGATATTCGTTCACAGGTCATGCAACAGCCCCTTTATCGATTGCTCGGCGGAGCGCCCCGCAAAATTAAAGCATATGCGGGCGGTATTGCCCTTGGATGGCAAGAACCAAGTTCTTTAGCTAATGAAGCACTACAGCATATTGCTAGTGGATATAAGGCTTTGAAATTACGTGTAGGCGATACCGCAGAAAGGGATATAGCTCGAGTTCAGGCAGTCAGAAAAGCAGTTGGTTCTGATATCGACATACTGGTTGATGCAAATACAAACTACACCTTACAAGATGTTCGCAAAGTAATGCTGCCATTTGATGAGGCGGGAGTAAATTGGCTTGAGGAGCCATTTCCACCTCAAGATAGAAAGGCTTATCGATCGGCAAGAAGCTTGGGAAGAGTGCCTTTTGCTGCCGGGGAAAATCACTACACTCGTTACGAGTTTGCAACTCTTTTGGATGATGGAGATGTTCAATTTATTCAACCCGATTTGTCAAAAACGGGAGGTTTAACAGAGTCTTTGCGGATCGCTGCTATGGCTGGTGCATATAAATTAACTATCAATCCCCATACATCTGCGACAGCTATTAATATGGGTAATACTATTCATTTCTTAAGCTCAATTGACAATCCTGGGTACTTTGAGGGCGATGTAACCTCCTTAAATCCATTTAGAGATGAAATGATGGATAAGGCTGCTTATCAATTGGATAAAGATGGGTGTGTAAGCCCCTATGATGGAATCGGAATTGGCATGAAGATTAATTTAGATTTCATAAAAGCCCACCCATTAATAGATGGGCCTTGCTATGTTTAAGTCAAGTTAAGATAAAACCATCGTCCTTTTAAAAGACGCATGAGAATGTCGGTTTTCCCGACACGTGCCTGTGGATGCCATGACCACCAAATCAGCGCTTATTGCACCAATAAATTCTAATAAATTAGCACCTGTCCCATATAAATCAATCACTTATAACCTGGCATGCTTATTGCATGTATACAAGTAAGTACACCAGTTTGTTTCTTAGCTCGGTTACGAACTTAACTTTTGGAGGATTGATCATGAGTAAATTTTCGTTGGGTCGTCGTAAGGTTTTGGGATATGGGGCAATCGGGGCAGCAGCAACGTTTCTTCCATCCCTAGCCAGTGCATCTGAAAAGATTTCGATTGGCTATTGGCCAATTGCCAGTGGATTGCCTTTTTATGTAGCTCTTGAAAAGGGTTACTTTAAGGAGGTTGGTTTAAATGTGGAGGGGGTTAAGTTTGCAAACCCTTCGCAGGTTGTCGAAGCAATGATTGCAGGCCGTATTCAGGGGTCAGCCAACGGTACCGCTTCAGCAGCTTTGGCATTGGGAGAAATTGCCTCTCCTGGACTATTCAAAATCATTTGCTCCAATCCATCCAATCAGAAATTCGTCTTAGATGAGTTTTTGGTATCCATCAAAAGCACCGCTAAATCAATCCGTGATTTGAAGGGCGCAAAAATTGCATGTGGCCCTGGAATTCAGAATGTGACTTTAACGAAAATCATTTTGGAAAAGAATGGTCTTGGCGATATTCAACCGATTGAACTGCCTGTTGGTCAGCATGTTGCGGCCATTGCTGCTGGTCAAATTGATGCGGTTTACACCCTAGAGCCTACTGGCACCATTGGTCGAGTCAAGGGTGAAACCCGCATTTTGGAAACAGGTGTGATCTCAAAGTATGTATTGGGTAATGCCGATGCACCTTGGTTTGGTGGTTCAGCGACTCTTGTAAATACGCTAAT